>Ga0055531_10002484_pt1 | contig 12301 bp, 18 predicted proteins | sample AraplaCvi_mCL_r2_FD_55008 | JGI IMG/M metagenome (GOLD analysis project Ga0055531, IMG submission 55008) | Arabidopsis root microbial communities from North Carolina, USA - plate scrape MF_Cvi_mCL_r2 | ecosystem: Host-associated > Plants > Roots > Endosphere | place: USA: North Carolina...
ATTCCATGAGCTGGTCACGCGATAGCGCGGGGCTCTGATAGCGCCCGGGTTCGCCCTCGCCACGTGACGTATGAAGCACATAGAGAAGGTTGTACGGCGGTGCCAGACATCCGGCCAGATGCCAAATCAATGACGGATCGCTGCCTGGAACCCCGGCGACGATTCGATCGTCAGCCGTGAAGACTGGCCGGTGTGAGTGAGCGACCCATTGGTCGCCAACGAGGTGCCCAAGGCGATTCATACGTTTCCCGGAATCTCGGCTTTGGGTCGGAAGCGGACATTAGCACCGGCCCTGACGGGAATGTCCGCTATCGGCCAGGAGCGGACGTTACGTGGTGCCGCCGTCCTCGAGCACAACCCGACGGAATTGGCGCAGGTACTTCTCACCCAATGCGGGTTCCAATCGTTCCAGTGAGTCGAGAGCCGCCGGCACNTCGACGGGTCGCCCTTCAAGAATTGCTAATGCAGGATTGTGGAGTGTGTACGCAAAATCGGCCGCGACTCCAGCGGGCGTTCCTTCCTGGCCTATGTGCGAGGCAAGTAGAACGCGTAGCTCGAAGATGGCTGCCGCCATCAATCTCTTTTCCAGGTCCGGTTCGGACAAGTGAACCCCCTTCGCGCCAAAGATGCCCGATGCGAATGACCGCTTTGGGTCGGAAGCGGACATTAGCATCGGCCTGAGCGCCATGTCCGCTTTCGCTTAGAAGCGGCAATGTAGGCCGCTACGAAAAGACGGGCGAGTCCGCTACGAAGGCGATCAGTGTCGCGATGAAGATGGCGGCTGTCGCACCCACGTAGATGGCACCAGAAGGCCTGCCGCGCGGCGCCTCTCGAACGGCGACCTCGTTTCGAAAGGCAAAGACCACATTCAGTAGCGCCAAGCCAAGCACGATTTCTACACCCCACCAGCGCGAAAGGTGAGTCGGCTTGTAATCGAACATCACGCTGACAGCAAATAGGATGCTGAGCAGGTTCAGAAACTGCAGCACGGACATATACAGCACGGTGCTGTAGAGGCTCGGCTCAGCATTGAGTTCAAGCTTCGCGGACCATCTGTACAAGTGCTGGAAGATCGCTAAATAGATGGACGGCATGTAAGCCCTGGATAGATGTCCGCTTTGGGTCGAAAGCGGACATTAGCACCGTCATTATTTCTGAGGCACGCGAAGTGAGCCGAGGGCGGCTAAGCCGCGCGAGGAAGCGACCTCTCTTCAATGAAGCGGAGTTGGTGTGCGGAACAACCGTCGCTTGCGAACATGGCGTTCGTAACGGATTGAATATCCGCTAGCGGTGGCACAGCGGAGTGTTTCTTGGCGCAGAAGTCGTTGTTTTTATTCTTTTAATCAACGACTTAAGGCATGCCGGAAGTGGGACTCGAAACGAAAAAAAATGCCTTTAAAAGACAGGGTCTGGTAGTGGCGATGTCGCTATGCCCCCAGTCGTGCCCCCAAGGTCATCTGGTCGCGCGGTTCGGTTCCCTGCGGGCAGTAAGTTTTCGACGATCTTAGCCGCTAGAGCGGCACGCCCAGCGCCTTGGCGCGCAGGATTGCGTCTCATCCCCGCTAGCGATGAAGGCCAGGTGCAAGAACCGGCCGAGCCCACCGGTTCGCACCGCCGAAGCTAGATTCGCCGCATGCGCGCTCTTCGCATTGACCTGTCGCCCTGATTTGCCGGCGCGAATCGGCCCGCCTGACGCGCGCTGCCGTCGCGAAGCTGCCTGTCATGCACCGGGCCCGACGCCTGCCACCGGGAGGGTGCCATCACGCGGGGGCGTGATGCCTTTGGCCGCCAGCTCCGACAGCCAGCGCGCAAAGCTCTCAGGCTTCATCAAGGCGCCATCACTGCTCGTCCGCGTGGCGATGCGTACCTCGTGGCCAGCCGCCATTTCGTACAGCAGCGCGGCCGGAATCATTGCGACGTAGGTATTCGTCCAAATACAACCCGTCATGCCGCCGCACGAGACGCTGTTGCGGTACACCGCGTCGAATCTATGCAGCTCGCCGCCGTCAATCCGAATATAGAGCGTCTCCGAATGGGCGGGGTTTGGCATCGTCGATTGAATAAAAGAGAACATGACGGTGTCGCCAGCGACCGACACGCCATACACGGGCGCGAGAATTCCACCGCGCACCTTGTCGAAATCAGTTTCACAGCGGGTCTTGTCGTCCATCTGCGAGGTGGCACAGGTCACCTTCGCGTGCGCACCGAACGCGACCAGAGAAAGACTGGCAAGGACGAAAGCGGAGAGAGGGAATCGCATTACGGGGTGTACCTCAGAAGTGGGGCGGCGTTGAGTGCCGCCGGCTGTACTACTTGGCGCCGCAGGCGGGGGTTCCGCCTTTGACGCGCGCGCGTTTATGGAGGCAGCGCGCTGTGCCCGAAATAGGGCTCAGAACTACGGTTGACTCGGGACGCCAAGCTTTACGGTCTGCTCGCCACAGGCCATGCAAGTGAAGCGTGATTCGCGCGAGGCAGCGATGGCAGCAAGTGCGTAACCAATAAGCCACCAGCCGCCCGTGAGCACCGCTGCAATGATGTGCAGGATGTGATTCGGCCCTTTGCGAATCGTGATGCCGTGGTAGCCGCACGTGGTACACGTGCCAATGCGTGAAGTGGCCATCAGGTCCCCGCCTCATTGCTTTTGCCTGCGGACGCCAAGGCGAAGCGCGACAAGCGCGCCAGATCCTCGGCGCCGGAAAGCGGCGTTGAAATGCGGACAGATCTAGTCATTACTAAGGGCACCGGAGATGCGCAGAATTCGCGCGGGCGTGATCGTCTGGGGCCGGCTGGCTGGCCGCTTTGACATAGATCAAATGGCCCGCGCCGTTCATCCCCGAAGAGCCTGAATTGGCCTCATGCCTGCTTAGGACCGTCATGCATGAACGGCGCACCGCACGGCGCCAACTCTAAGCGCCGCCCGGCGGCGTCCAAACGAGTGCCGCCGCCCGATAACGCGTCGCATTTGGTGAGACGATCATGGGCAATGGTCCGCAAAGCGCACCTATGCGCTGCAGGAGGGCTTCATCGTGTGCTATTCGGCCCAGGTCAGGGCGAACTACCAAAAGCTGATTCGCCAGTATGGCGCGATCATGTCGATTGAAGAGTTCGCCAAGCTCTACTTCTTCGACCCTGCCAAAGCGCGCCCGAAGACGCCGAAGGGCATGGACGATGCGTTCGCCAAGGGCAACACGCCAGCGGAGCGCGAAGTCTGGGCCGCCATCTCAGCGTGGGACGCGGAAGCGTCCGCGAAGTGGGAAAAGGAACTATTCCAGCAGACAACCCGCCTCAACAACGCGCAGCGCGCGCTGGAATCAAAGCCGACCAAGAAGGCGCAGGAAGACGCTCGCATCGCAACGAACAAGATCGCCATCGCTCGCGAGAAGCTTTCAGACCTGAAGCGCATCGAGCCGTTGCCGCGCGACGAGCGGATATTCCCCGGCGTCTATGCGCCGGTCATGGTCATGGAGAACGGGCGGCGCGTCATAAAACCGATGCGGTACCAGTGCCGATTGCCGGGATGGAACGAAGCGACAGAGCGGCAGTACCCCGGAACATACAACGCCCGACGCGACAAGCTGGAAACCTCATGGCGTGATTTGTTCGGGCATCAGCACGGCCTGATCGTGGCAGACGTCTTTTACGAAAACGTCGAGGACGTCGAAGGCAGGAATCAGGTACTCGCGTTTACGCCGCGAACGGGTGATCCCATGCTAATTGCATGTTTGTGGTCACGTTCACCCGGCAAGGCTGGCGAACCTGACCTGCTGTCGTTTGCGGCGATCACAGATGATCCAGAGCCAGAAGTTGCGGACGCCGGGCATGATCGCACCGTCGTTAACATCAAACCCGAGCACATCGATGCCTGGTTGAATCCCGACCCCGCAAACCTCGGTGCAATGCAGGAAATTTTTGATGACAGGCGCCATCCGTTCTACGAATACACGGTAGCTGCGTGACGGGCAGCCCAGATGCAGCCAGAACCTTTACGCTTCACCAAATCCGAAGACGTTAACTTCCCGAAACTCGACGCGCTGTCCGAGCGCAAGTCCGTTGTACTCGGTCGCTGGGCCGGGCTCAAAGCCATAAATGATGCCCACATACTGATCAGGGCCGAGAATTTTCACGTCGCGCACCAGCACGGATTGACTTCCCGTCACTAACTTTACGGAGTCGCCATCCGCCAGCGTGTGACGCACGACCTTGCCGCCTGTGTAGAACATGATGTCGTGCGGCCCGCGATTATCGAAAGGCATGTCCCGTTACCTCGTTGTCTACATCCAGCAGGTTGGACGGTCGGTGTAGCTCGTCGCCGAACAGACGGTCAGCCAGAACACCAATGCTAGGAACGAACTCAAACGCGGACAATGGTATGACCTTGATATTCGGTCGTTCCGCCTTTCGCCCAGTTGAATCACCTTTCGTGTGCCGCGCTGTTTTCATGCCGGCCAGATCGGGAAGTCGTTGACCGGGAGCGCCCCCAAACCAATAGAACGGCCCAAGTTCCAACGTGTCCTTGTCAAAAACGACACACACGACGCAGCCGCTTGGCTTCCCCATTAAGCCGATATTGACATTGAACCGCTTGACTGTAGAGCCAGCGAAGGTCGCCTTAAGCTGGACGTGACGTACGACGTTACCGGCCTCAAGAACCAGGTCGTACCCGCCGTCGTCAACCTGCGGCTTGAGAACCTCAAGCCGGCGCAGACCGGTAAGCCAGACATGCTTCATAACCTCGCCAGCGAACAAATGCTCCAGCAATGATTCGCGATACGACGAGAATAGGCTGTGCTCAGTCGAAGACATCTACATACCTTTACGTCAAATCGATCAGTGCATCCGCACCGTGGCTTGCCGTGTGTACCGGAATGAACTGAATACCTGCGGCCTCGGCCTCGTACCGAATCTCGGCCTGATTCTCTGTCAACTGAATCCGCTGCCGCTCGCCAAGGGTTGCGTCATCGTCTCGATTCACCGCGCATATGAGCGCTGCGACGGGTAACGCGACAAACTTCTTCGCACCTTGTAGTTCAAAGAGGCGGGCCCGCGAATCACGCACAGATGCGCTCAGCCGTGCGACGTGGAACACATTGAAGTGGGCGACGACCTTGGGTGAGCAGAACCCGAACTTTACGGCTTGACCGCCGTCCACGAGGGGCGCGGTCCTTCCGAAGTAGTTGATCAGTTCTGGGCGCCTGCTAACTACTATGTCGCGCACCTCAGTCCCGAAACGACGATTGATTTCCTCTGGCAACGGTGCGTCACCTTCTTCGAGTTCATCGAGCCGCTCAAGATTTGTCAGGCTTGAATGTAGAAGCGCGACGGTGCGTAGAAGTTCAGAGATCGACCTTGCGGCGGTGGAGCGCACTTCGCCCGGATGCATTCCAAGAACCGACGCGCCGACATGCATGACGGTGCCTTCTGCCCGAGCCGCGCCTTGCAAGATTTCCAGCGCCTGATCAATCAGATTACTTGCAGCCTTCGACTGCTTGCCGAAAAGGCCGTCAAGCACCTCTGCACGGAGGAACCGAGCCGCTGCAATGGTGTCCTCGTACTGGTAGAGCACGCCGGCCAGCAGACGTTCGCCCGTCCCTGATACGGGCTCCCAGAAGATGGGACGCCACGGGTGCATTTCCGCAGTGGCAATCGACCGGCGACGGGAGTCAAGATTCGCGCTCATGTGGTCGGTCCAGTTAGTGGAGAAGGTCGGCGGGCTTCGGGAAGCGGCCGAGCAGCCGCATTCCGAGGTCAGCCAAGCGGGCTGCAACCAGCGCACGCCAAGCGCTTGAATCAAAATGCGGGTCAATCACGTCGGCACTCGGCGAAACCGCGCCACTATCGACAGTCTGCCAGCGTTCCATTACCGCGGACATAAAGTCCGCGTGATCTCCGGTCGCAACGGCACACATGCAGAGCTTGTTCAGATCCTGAAAGCCACGCGCAGCGCCGTTCCCGAAAGCCAATGCGTGGTCGATCCATACTTCCTCGGCTCCGTCCCAAAGAATATTTCCGAGGTTTCGGTCGCGGTTATCAATTACTTCGTCGAGCACAGCAGCGAGCGGAGCTGACTCCAAATTCTTCGCGAAAGTCATGGCCGTGGACAGCGCCGCGAGATACGCAGGGCTGCCCTCGACGAAGTTGTCCAATCCCATCCGCTTCTTGAGGTTGGGATATCCAACATCGGAACTGGCGAAGGCAACCGTCGACCCTTCACTCACCAGATACGGCGCCGGAACTGGCAGCCCCCATGCCTTGAGCAGCAGGGCGCCCAGAAGTTCGGCGAAGACCAGCTCAGGCGGATCTCGCTTGAGTATCGCGCCTACAAGGGTCCCGTCTTCGAGCGCCAGAACGCAACGCAGCGCTCCGCTCTTCCCGTCGCCAGCCGGCGTTTCCGTTCCTGGCACAACAGTCGCCCACTGCACTTTCACGGCGTCGTCCTTGGCCGGCATCTGGTCCCCCGAAGGCGCTGTATGGCACGTTGCGGCATGATCGCCGCGCTCCCGCCGGCTTGCAACACCGATGAGCTTATGGGGAATTGGTCGCATGGGCTGCGACCCCGCCGGTTCTAAGCACTTGTTTCGCCTGCATCGAGTCCAAGAGCGCGTCCACCCCGGCAACGAACCGCTCTATTGCCATGGCGTGCATTTGCCTGCGCAAGAGGTAGGCCGTCGCTTCAGCGGCTGTCGGGTCGCACCGCATCAGGTGCGATGGCAGCGTCTCGATTCCGTGTGAAAAGGGGGAGTCCCGGCGCCTGTCGGCCATCTCCTGCAGGAGTTCGAGCATGATCACCAACACTTCGGGTCGCTCGCCTTTACCTACAGCCAAAGCCACGCTAGCCAAGGTGACGGAATTCGAGTGCTCAATGGCTGCAATCGATTGGGCGAGCATATCCATCTCGTACCGCAACACGGCTGTGCTTCGCTCCCGCGTTTTCATATTCACCTTCCTCCTTTGGCGGTGTCGTTGGATTTAATTCCCTCAGAGGGTCGGCAGCCGGTATTCATGGGTAGGGGAGGATTTGCGACCTTCCCCCCCGCCTGTGTTCCCCGCGCGGCGAGCGCTTCAGCGACGCGACGACGGATGCCCTTGTCGACACCGTAGAAGTGCGCGTCTTTGCTGAGCCATGCGATTACACCTTCCATCACGGCCTCGGCATCGAGTACAGGCGCGCGGCTTCGATTACCCGGCATGGTCGGCACCGTTCACGGATGCAACGTCGTTCTCAATCACCACGTCGGGCAGCGCAGCCTTCAGCGAGTTACCCGCTTGCATTAGCGCGACGCCGGCTTTCACCAGATCGCGCGCTGCGCGTTCCAGTGCAGACGCGGGCACGCTGGCGCGCGGTGGGATAAAAACAGGTTCATTTGCGCGCGCCTGCGCTTGTTCGTCTAGTTCCTTATTGAGCCGATCCACTTCTTCCTGCATCAGCGCGCGCCCTTCCGGGCCGTATTGCCGCCATATGTCTTCATCCATAACAGCGCGGCCGTCTTGGACGTAGACGGCGAGGCGCTGCGGGATGTCGGGATGGAGTCCTTCGCGGGGACTGGAAGGCATGAAGTATCCGGGCATAACGCGTTCTCCTTATCGCTTCGTGGGGCGTGGACGAAATGGCGTGACGCGCCGAACTTCCATGTTCTTGGCATCGTCTATGCCGCTTAGTGCTTCGAGCCGTTCAATGCGGGCAAGCAGGTCGCCTACGACTTCGCGCATCGCGTTGTCGGTTTCCATGCGGGCGGCTAGGCGCCGGTCGATCACTACGCCGATTGCGCGGCCAAGCGCGCGGCGTTCGCTTTCGGGGAAGGATGGCGGGGCGTGCGTGCGCTTCATGGCGGATCCTCGGTGGTGTGATCAAACGCGGCGAGGTCGTGGCGGTCGCGGTCCAGTTCGCGCAGGCGCGCGCGCTGCTCGGAAAAGCGTTGTCGCAATGGCGGGCGCAGCTCCGCAGGCAGGCGTTGCAGCGTTTCAACCAGTTCGTCTAGTTGGCCCGTAGTGGTCGCGGCATCGATTGCGTCGGCGAGGTCGGCGGCGAGCGCGTCGGCGTGCATCTCGATGGCCGGCGGCTTCGACCTGGAGTTGTCGTTGCGCGGAAACTTGCCGCGATACTTCGGTGGGCCTGAACGGGTGTCCACGCTGGCCGCGTTCGCGTCGTCGTCCTCGGGCGCGACGCCGGCCAGTGCCATCAGCGAGTAGCGTCTCGCATACGTCGTCGCGCTTCCGTAGCCCTGCGGGTCTGGCTTTGTCGGCAGGATCGGGTATGCGCTGCCGATCCACTCGCCCGACGTGTGCAGCAGCAGCGTGCGCAGCATCACGACGCCGCCGTCGCCCATGTGCGTCTGCTGCACCACGGCCAAGCCGTTGACGTTGAGCGCCGGGAGGATCGCGTCCAACGCGCTGGCGAGCGTTGTGTACGCCGATCCGAAGTGGGCGTTCTTGGCGTCCTTTACCGCCTTGCCGAACGAAGCCTGCGCGGCGACGAGGGCGGGTAGCAGGTTCGTCAAGGATGGGCTGGCGAGAAGATCGGTCACTGGTCACCGTCCTTAGCCGCTCGGTATCCGCAGGCGCCGTTGTCCACTTGGCTGGGCATCTGCGCCGATGCGCCAATGCGCGCCAATGCTATTTCCTGCCTCAACGGCGCAGGTGCCCGCTGTCCTACAGCGCGCGCCCATGCGCCATAGGGGGGTGTGGGGGGATTGGCGCGCGCACGCTGCGCCTCGGGTTCGGTGCGCCGATGTCCTTCAAAGTGCGCCAATGCCTCGGCGGCGTCCGTAAGCCTCCAGACCTCGCGGTCCTTCCTGTGCGCGGTTCGCACGGTGGCCTTCTCCAAATGTCCCTGCCGGCTGAGTTCCCCTAAGGCCGCGTGCAGGCGACGACCGTCGTCGCCGAACGGCTCGGCTTCCCGGAGATGGCGCAGGGCATGCCATGCGGTCGCCGGGCCAGTCGTCGCCCGGTTCACTTGGATGTCGGCAGCAGTCGCGGCACGCATCAGGCGCAACGCGGCGGCGCTGTCGGCTTGCCGTTCCTGCTCTGCCTGCTTCGCACTAAGGGGCAATAGCACGCCGTTCTCGTCGCGTCGAAATCTCACGGGCTTTGCCCTCGCCGTGAAGTTGCTTTTCTGGTGCTCCATCACGACTTCATCGTCGCCGTCTTCGATCAGGGCAAGACGGCTGCGAACGCTGTTGTGCCATGCGGTGCTTCCGCTGTACGACTGGCCCTTCGCCATTCCGCGCGCTGCGGCCTTGTCGATATGCGCAACCAGTACAACGGCCGCGTCGGACTTGTTCGCCATTTCCGTTAGTGCGCGCACGAAGGTCCGTACTTGCCGACGGCTGTTCTCGTCACCGTCGAAGGCATCGCTTGCATTGTCGATCACGACCAGGTCGTCGCACGCCGTCAGTTTGGCAAGGTCGTCGAGTAGATAGCTAACGCGTAGGACACGCGTGCCGTTCATGGATTCCTCGCACGCAAGGGGCCCGAGGTGCGTCCCGTCCAGTAGCCGCAGGTTGCGCTCGATGAGGTCTGCGTCGAGCTTGTACGCGCGTGTAATGTCGCGCAGCCGCAAACGCACGCGCTCGGGTTCGTCTTCCAGCGTGACGTATGTGCATCGCAGCTCTCCGTCCGGGTGGAAGCCTGCGAACGGCGCGCCGTTCGCGGCGTGCGCCAGCATGGTGAGGACAAGTACGCCTTTGCCGCTGCCACCGTGGCCGCCAAGCCCTGTCACCGCACGACGGGGGAAAATTGGATTGACCGCGAACTGATGCCCCGCCGGCATGCAGTCCATGTAGCCGGCAAGCATTACGCTTTGGAAGCGTGGGGCGTCGTCGTCTGTCACGGGCGCACCGCCAGCCGCGCAGCAGTCTGCACGGCAATGTCACGCGCGAGACGTGCGGCGTGGTCGTGGTCCAAGCGCAGCGCGAGCCGAAGCGCCGGTTTCAATGCGCGCTCAAGGCTCTCGCGAAAGGCGCGGCGATCCTTGGGCAGCACAACCGGGCGGCGGTGCAGGAAATCGCATTCATCGCACCAGCACGCGGGGGAATGTTGCGGCCGCACCCCTCGGTCGCTTTGGGGGCGAACAGCCATGCGTCACCGAGTTCCGTTCCGCCATCCGCCTGAAGGTGCGCGGCGATCAGCGCCCGATGCAACCTCGGAATCGCGTTGCGCAACTCGCGCGCGTACCCAGTCGCGAACTTCAGACTCCAGCCAGCCGACTGCACACGAGGCGAGCCGCACGCGCGGCGGAAAATCACCTTGCGCTTCGAGGCGATCAATCGTGGTGCGGGAAAGGCCCGTCATGGCGCCCACTTCGCCGTGTCGAAGGATTTGCCCGCTCATTCGCTGCGCTCCTCTCAGTTGACCCATGGGTGTCATGGGCGTCATGTGCGAGAGGATGGGGCGGGGGGTGTGCGAAATCAAAAAAGGCGCAAAAAACAGCGCTTTTTAGTCCCGCATTGTCCCGCGTTGTGGATTTTGGAAGGCTTTGTGACGCGTGCTTTCGCCATGTGAGCTAAGCGGGGCGCGGGTTGCGCACTTATTTCAAGTTACGTGCTGCGCTTTTTCTTGGCCGATTTGATGGCAGCCACCGTGCCGTCCTCGCGTAATCGGTCGAGGTAGTCGGCCCATGACTGCATCATCTTGCGGCGTTCGGCCATGTACTGCGCCCGGTTGTAAACGGCACGCACTTTGTTGCGCTCTGCATGTGCAAGCTGGCGTTCGATCACGTCAGGCGCCCAACCCAGTTCGTTTAGCAGCGACGATGCCATCGCGCGGAAGCCGTGGCCGGTCATCGTGTCCTTGTCAAAGCCGAGGCGTCGCAGGGCGACGTTCACGGTATTTTCCGACATCGGGCGATCATCGGTGAGCAGGGAAGGGAAGCAGTAGCGGCCGCGACCGGTCAAACGCTTCAGTTCACGCAGAAGGACAAGCGCCTGTTTCGCCAGAGGGACAACGTGCGCGTCCCGCATCTTCATTTTGCCGGCAGGGATTCGCCATTCTGCGGCGTCGAAGTCCAACTCGCTCCATTCCATCGCACGCAGGTTGCCAGGTCGCGCGAATAGTAGCGGCGCGAGCTTCAAGGCTGCCACGGTCGTGGGTTGCCCTTCGTAGGCGTGCAGCGCGCGCAGCAGATCGCCCACCGGCTTGGGATCAATGACCGCCGCGTGGCTTCGGACTTTGACGGCTTGAAGTACGCCCCGAAGGTCGCGCGTCGGGTCACTTTCAGCGCGACCGGTGGCAACTGCATAGCGGAAGACTTGGCTGATGCGTTGCTTGACCCTGTGCGTGGTTTCGTTCCTTCCGTCCGCTTCGACCTTCCGCAGCACGCCCAGCACCATGGGGGCCGTTATCTGCGAGACGGGCATGTCGTCCAGTGCCGACGCTTGCGCGAATAACCAGCGCGCCTTCGTCAACGTGGTAAGGCTCAGGGCCGATTCCTGCAACTTCAGCCATTCATCGCGAAGGACTGAGAAGGTAAGGGCGTCGGCCTGTTGCTGCTGACGTTGGGCTTTCCGCTCGGCCGCTGGATCGGCGCCGCCGCTTAGCTGGTTCCGCGCAGCGGCGGCGCGGTCGCGGGCGTCAGCCAGTGAGACGTCTGGGAATGCGCCAAACGTCAGGCGATTTTCCTTTCCCCCATGGCGGTACTTCATGCGCCAGCGCCGCGCACCTGTCGGCGCGACTTCGAGGTAAAGCCCTCGGCCGTCGAAATGCTTGCCGGCCGGCAAGGTGGCCAGCGCGCGCGCTTTGAGCTTCATTGGGTCGTGCCCCCAAGGAGGCGCGATGTGCCCCCGTGCCCCTGATCTTGCCCCCAGAGGGCGACCGATTCAATTTACCCAAGGGACCCCAACCGCCCCGTAGGCCCTTTAAAAGTGGGCTTTTTGTCCATGGGCGGGTTAATTGGTGCCCCCTGAAAGGGGGTCTTGGTGCCGGAAGTGGGACTCGAACCCACACACTTTTAAGGGTGGCGGATTTTGAGTCCGCTGCGTCTACCGATTCCGCCATTCCGGCGCGGCCGTGCAGTATATCCGAGCGGCGGGCCCGCGACAGCTGGCTTGCGACAACGATTACAGACTCAATCCGCCGTAGCGGGCCATGGCGGCGGCGAAGACGAAGATCGCGGCCAGCAGGATCAGTTCGAAACGCACGATCGTCCGCATGCGGGCGGTTTCGGCTGCGTCGGGCAGGAAGATCGGGTTCGCGGCCAAGGCCTTGCGCCAGCGCAGGAAACGCACCGTGGGCAGGATCGAAAGCAGGCCGACCAGCACGAAGGCGCCCATCTTGGCGTGGAACCACGGGTTGTGCAGGTAGAAGTCGT
>Ga0055531_10002488_pt1 | contig 12289 bp, 9 predicted proteins | sample AraplaCvi_mCL_r2_FD_55008 | JGI IMG/M metagenome (GOLD analysis project Ga0055531, IMG submission 55008) | Arabidopsis root microbial communities from North Carolina, USA - plate scrape MF_Cvi_mCL_r2 | ecosystem: Host-associated > Plants > Roots > Endosphere | place: USA: North Carolina...
CGCGGCGGCGGTGGAGTCCGGGGTCGCCGCGGCGGCGGCTTCGTGAGCCTGCGCCGCCAGCGGCAGGGCCGCGGCGATCGCCAAGCCCAGGGAAATGCGGGTGATCATGGACGTTGTCCTTGCTTCGATGACTCGGAGATGACTCGGATGATTCGACGGCTCGAAGGCTCAGCGCTGCGCGCGGCGGCGGCGGGCGGCCGCCAGGCCCAGCAGGCTGATGCCGGCCAGCGCCCAGCTCGACGGCTCCGGCACGTTGACGGCGACGTTNTCCACGCCGACGTAGTTCGCCTGGTCCGCGCTGCCGATGTACTGGATCGCGAAGCGCGCGGTGGCGCCGGCGCCCTGGCCGCCCAGCAGGAAGCTGTAGCGGGTCCAGTCGCCCTGCGCGGTGATCGTGGCCTGCGGCACGAAGCTGCTGAAGATGCCGGCCGCGTCGACCAGGCCATAGGCCAGCTGGTCGATGTAGCCGGGCTGGATGTCGCCGCGGGCCCAGAAGGAGACTTCGAGGTTCTCGGCGGTCGAGAACACCGGGCTGATCAGCCAGCTCGACAGCGTGCCGCCAGCGGCCGCGTTGTTGAAGTTGCTGGCGACGTAGGCATTGGGTGCGCCGCTCAAGGCGGTGAAGATCGACTGGTCGCCCTGGACCCAGGGATCGGTGAGGCCGCCGCCGCTGCCTTGGTTGGAACGGATCCAGCCGGCGCCGGCCAGCGTGTCGACGTTGTCGAATCCCTCGTCGAGGAGTGTCGGGCCCGCCTGGGCCGCGGCCGCGGCGCCCAGAAGCGCCAGGGCCAGACAGGTTTTCTTGAACATTGCTGCGTCCTTCTTCGAAAGGAAGGTGGGATGTCCACCTGGACATGGACAGCGGCGCCCCGTGATGCGGAGCGCCGCCGTGACTGCTGAGGGCCGGCGGGAGGGGCGGCCTTCGGGCGGGTCGATTCTGTGACGCATGTCACGTCCCATAGGAGAGGGGCAAAGCCGGGCTCCCCCTCGGAGCGGGGGGAGTTGTTTCCCTAACAGGTGCCGGACATGGCCCGATCGGGCCGGCCAGGCCGGGGTCAGGGCTTGCCCCGCGCTCGCGCGGCGCCGGGCGAGTGTGGCGTCCTCGGNGGAAACACCGATGGGCAGACCGCCGGCGCACGCGCGTGCCNGTCCGCCTCGGACATTCGTCCGATACCAGCGCGAGGCGCATGCCGGGATAGTCGAGTCCTGTTCCAACACCCCACCNTTCACNGGAGCCCACCATGAACCTCTCCCGCCGACTCCTCGCCACCGCTGCCGCCGCCACCGCCCTCGCCGCCGCGGGCTTCTCCGGCGCGGCCCTGGCCGCCCCCGCGGCGGCCCAGCCCGCGGTGGTCATCGTCCACGGCGCCTTCGCCGACGGCTCCGACTGGGCCAAGGTCATCCCGCTGCTGCAGCGTGAGGGCCTGCAGGTGACCGCCGTGCAGAACCCGCTGAGCTCGCTCGCCGACGACGTCGCCGCCGCGCGCCGCGCCATCGACGCGCAGCCGGGCAAGGTCGTGCTGGTCGGCCATTCCTGGGGCGGCACGGTGATCACCGAAGCGGGCAACTCGCCCAAGGTCGCGTCGCTGGTCTATGTCGCCGCGTTCGCGCCGGACGCCGGCCAGAACACCGCCGAGCAGGGCAAGGGCTTCCCGGTGCCGTCCGGCTCGGCCCACTTCAAGGCGGACGCGCAAGGGTGGCTGAGCCTCACCGCCGAAGGCATGAGCCAGCACTTCGCGCAGGACCTGCCGGCCTCGGCCACCGCGGTGATGACCGCCACGCAGGGGCCGATCCAGGCCAAGGCCTTCGAACAGACGGTGGGCACGCCGGCCTGGAAGACCAAGCCGTCCTGGTATCTGCTGGCGACGTCCGACCGCATGATCGCCCCCGAGGCGCAGGCCGCGATGGCCCAGCGCGCGGGTGCCCGCGTGACCAAGGTCGACAGCAGCCATGTGCCGCAGCAGTCGCAGCCGGAAGCGGTCGCGAAGGTGATCCTGGACGCCGTCCGCCAATCCCGGTAAGGTCCGCGCCGGCCGCGGGCGCCCCGCTCCCCGGGCGTGTCCGCGGCCATCGACGCCCGACCTCACCGTGACCTATTCCAGCAGTTCCAGCCGTTCCAGCCCTTCCGCTCGCCCCGCCCCCCGCGCCGACTCCCCTTCCCTCGCCCCGGCACGGCCGGGCTCGCGCGTGCCAGTGCTCGACGCCGTGCGCGCGCTCGCGTTTGTCGGTGACCTGAGCATGGGGCAGCCGGTCGATCACTCGACCCGTGCGGCGTGGCTCGCCACGCGCGTCGCGCAGTCCGCGCGCGCCGCCGGCATCGGCACGGGCGGGCCGGACGGCCACGCCGCCTGCGTCGCGCTGCTGCGCTGGTCCGGTTGCACGGCCAACGCGCCCGAGTTCTCGGTGCTGATGGGCGACGACGTGACCGGCCGCGACGCGATGCTGTCGATGGCGTCGGCCTCCGAAGCGACCGCGCTGGCGAGCACCTTCGGCGACGCCGCGCTGATCCATTGCGAGGTGGCCGGCGAGATCGCGCGCCTGCTCGGCCTGCCGGCCGACATCGAGCNGGCGATGCGCTGCCTCTTCGAGACCTGGGATGGTGGCGGCAANCCCGCCGGTCTGAGCGGCGACGCGGTGCCCGCGGTGGTCTTCCACGTCGCGCTGGCCGGGGATCTGGAGATCTTCTCGCGCGTGCACGGCCTGCCGGCCGCGCTGCGCTACATCGCGGAGCGCGCCGATGGCAAGTACCCGAAGGCGCTGGCCGACCTCGTCGCGCGCGAGGCCGCCGGATGGATGGCCGCGCTCGACGACGGCGCGCATGAACGCGGCGGCGAGGCGGACGCCGGAGTCGACGGCCTGGCGGCGCTCGAGACACCGCTCGAGCTGGTCGCCGACGTCATCGATCTGAAGATCCCGTGGATGACCGGGCTCTCGCGCCGCGTCGCGGAGGCGGCGCGCGACGCGGCCGCCGCGCTCGGGCTCGACGAGGCCGTTCAGGAACGGCTGCACCGCGCCGGGCTGCTGCATGGCATCGGGCGGGCCTCGGTGCCCAACGCGCTCTGGCAGGACGGGCGCCGCCTGGGCGAAGCCGATCGCGAGCGGCTGCGGCTGATGCCCTACTGGACCGGCCGCGCCGCGCGGCGGCTCACCGCCCTGCAGGAGGAGGCCGAACTCGCGTCCTATGTCGACGAGCGGATGGATGGCTCGGGCGCGTTCCGAGGGGTCGCCGGCGCGGCGATTCCGATGCCGGCGCGCGTGCTGGCCGCGGCGTCGCGCTGGACCACGCTGCGCACCGCGCGGCCCGGCACGGCAGCGCTCGACGTGGAAGCGGCGCGCGCCGCGCTGCGCGCCGAGGCCGGCGCCGGCCTGCTCGATGCGCAGGCCGCCGAAGCGGTCTGCGGCGGCAAGGGCTGGCCCGTTCGCCAGGGCTCAGCAACGGCGGCCACGACGGCAACAGCGGCCACTGTGTCGCTCTCGGCGCGCGAGACCGAGGTGCTCGCGCGCATCGCCATCGGCGAGAGCAACAAGGAGGCGGCGAAGGTACTGGGCATCAGTCCCGCGACCGTGCGCACGCACCTGGAGAGCGCGTTCCGCAAGCTCGAGTGCAGCACCCGCGCCGCGGCGACGCTCAAGGCGATGACGATGGGGCTGCTGCCGGTCTGACGCCGGCGCCGGAAATAGAAACAGCAAAAAAGAAAAGGCCCTGGTCGTGAGACCAGGGCCGAAAGTTCGTCCGCCTGCAGAGGGAAAAGACGGACCATGCGAGAGAGAAGCATGAACAACGGAAGCTCGAATTCCGTTGTCAGGATCAACTGTAGTGAAGGCATCGCGGCCTGACACGAGGCCGATGGCGCAAGCGCAGGGCAGTCATCGTCCGATGCGCGTGTCGGTCAATCGCCTACACGGCTGGCCGCCGCCCGGTTGCGTGACGCCCAGCGCGCGCTGCGCGCTCATCGCCATCACCAGCGCAAAGACGACCACGCAGGCCAGACCCGCCGTCAGCGACGAGTGCTCCGCGATCATCCCGATCAGCGGCGGACCGGCCATCATGCCGAGGTAGCCCAGCGAGGACACCGCCGCAATGCCGTGCGCCGCGCTGATGCCGGGCACTTTCGACGCCGCCGAGAACAGCACCGGCACCACGTTCGACAGNCCCAGCCCGACCAGCGCGAAGCCGAGCAGTCCCGCGCCGGCCACCGGCACCAGCAGCGCGGCAGCCATGCCCGCCGCCGCGAGCAGACCGCTGGCGATCATCAGCGGCACCGGCGCCACGCGCGCCCGCACCCGGTCGCCGCCGAAGCGGCCCAGCGCCATCGCCAGACTGAAGCTGGCGTAGCCCAGCGCCGCGATGCTGGCATCGCTGGCGCGCTCCTGCTTCATGAACAGGACGCTCCAGTCGTACATCGCGCCTTCGGCGATCAGGCCCAGCGCGGCCAGCGCGCCGATCAGCGCGAGCACGCCGCGCGGCAGGCTCATCGGCTGCTGCTCGCCGGCTTCGGTGCGCATCTTCAGCATCGCCGCGCAGGCACCCAGGATCAGCGCGATGCCCGCGCCGCAGGCCGCGAACAGGTGGGTTTGCGGCGTCCAGCCCAGCCAGGGCAGCAGGCTCCCGACGCCCGCGCCGACCATGCCGCCCAGGCTGAACATCGCGTGGAAGCCGCTCATCAGCGGGCGGGCGGCCAGGTGCTCGATCTCGGTGGCCTCGGCGTTGATGGCCACGTCGAACAGGCTGGCCGTGGCGCCGAACAGCATCAGCAGGCCGACCAGGCCGAGGTAGGCGTCCGGCACGATCAGCAGCGACACGCCGCCGGCGCACAGCGCGCCCATCAAGCCCGCCACGCCGCGCGGTCCGAACCGCGCCACCACGCGCCCGGCCTGCGTCAGCGCCAGCAGCGCGCCCACGCCCGAGGCCAGCATGGCGATCGCCAGCGACTGCTCGCCCAGGCCGTAATGCGCCTTGACGGTGGGAACATGCACGCCCCAGGTCGCGAACAGCGCGCCGGAGACGAAGAACTGGATGCGCAGGGCCCAGGCCGCCGCCTGCAGGCGGCGCGGGGATGGAGGAGCGAGGGAGGCGGTCGAGGTCATCGCGGTACGGCGTGAAGAACCCGTGACTGTAGGGGCCACCGCCGTGCCCGGGCGTGCCCGCCGCGCGGATCGCGCGATGCTCGCCCGCCGCTCAGGAGACCATGCCGCGCAGCGCGTTGAACAGCTTGCGCGGCTGCAGCGGCTTGAAGAGCACCGTGTGACCGCTCTCGGTGGCGCGGCGCAGTTCCTCCCGGCTGGTGTCGCCGGTGACCAGGATCGCCGGCACGTCGGTGCCGCAGAAGGCGCGCACCGCGCGGATCGCCGCGATGCCGTCCGGGCCGTCGCCCAGATGCAGGTCGGACAGGATCAGGTCGGGCGGCAGCACGCGCGCCCGGACCGCATCCGCCGCCTCCACCGCCGTCGCCGCCACGATGGCCTCGTAGCCCCATTCCTCCAGCAGCAGCTTCAGGCCGATGCGGATCGACTCCTCGTCGTCGATGACCAGCACCGAGCGGGGCTCCATCACCGGCATCGGCACGGTGTCGGCNGCGGTGGTGAACTCCGGGATCTCCGGCAGGCCGCCCAGCGGGATGCTGAGCCGGAACATCGTCCCCTTGCCCGGCCGCGACGCGACCATCAGCCGGTAGCCCAGCAGGTGCGCCAGCCGCTTGACGATCGCCAGCCCCATGCCCAGTCCCTGGGTGCGGCTGCGCTCGCTCTGACCGACCTGATAGAACTCCGCGAAGATCCGCGGCAGGTCGGTGGCCTTGATGCCGATGCCGGTGTCCCAGACTTCCAGATTCAGATGCGTCGAGGTGGAGCGCGCCACCACCACCACGCCGCCCTCCTCCGTGTACTTCAGCGCGTTCTGGATCAGGTTGCCCAGGATGCGCTCGAGCAGTTGCGGGTCGCTGGTGACCGACTTGCCGCCCGGCGAGAAGCGCAGCCCCAGCCCCGAGGCCTCCGCCTGGCCGGCGTAATGCATGTGCAGGCGCCGGAACAGGTCGCGCAGCGGGAAATGCTGCAGGTTCGGATCGACCGTGCCCGCGTCCAGGCGCGAGATGTCCAGCATCGCGTTGAAGGAGCGCTCCAGACCCTCGATCGAACGCATGACGTTGCGGATCAGCGGCTCTTCCTCGGTGCCCTGCAGGCGGCGTTCCAGGCTCGCGGCGAACAGGCCCAGCGCATGCACCGGCTGGCGCAGGTCGTGGCTGGCGATGGCCAGGAAGCGGCTCTTCTCCTGGTCCGCGCGGATGGCGCCGTCGCGGTCGTGCTCCAGTGTGCTGACGTGCAGGTCCTGCTCCATCAGCAGGCGCTTGGCGCGTTGCCAGCGGTGGTGCTCCAGCAGCGCGAGCCCGCCGATGACCGCCGCGGCCAGGAACCAGACCGGGCCGGCGCCGGGCCGGGCGGCGGGGTCGAACAGGCGGGCCAGCCCCTCGGACGCCGGCAGCAGCGCGATGACCGCCGCCCAGCGCCCCATCGGCGCCAGCAGCACGCCGATCACCGCGGCGGCGGCGGCGAGCAGCGGGCCGGTGAGCAGGCCGCGCGACCCCGGCGACTCCGCGAGCCAGGGGTGCAGGCACAGCAGGCCCAGACAGCCGGCGGCCTGCAGGACCAGCAGGCGGCGGCCCTCGCGGTCGCTGAAGAGCGCGGGACCGCGGTGTTCATGGGCGCGCGGCGCGGCCCGGTGCGAGAGNGANCGCGCGGTGAAGACGCAGCCCGCCGCCAGNGCGATGACGCTGACGATCCACGCGATCAGCCCGGGCGTCGGCATCCCGCGCAGCAGCGCCGACACCAGCGGCGCGGCCACCGCGCCGAGCAGCGAGGGCCAATGGCTCCAGGCTTCTTCGAACCCGGCATCCTGCAGGCGGCGCGCGATCGCGCGCCGCTCGCGGCGCTGGCCTTCCTGCATCGATTCGTCGGTGTCCGGCGTCGGGCCGGCGACGGCGACGAACAGTCCCGGACGCGGCGGGCGCTTGGCGCGCCGTGTCCGCGGCGGCGGTGCGGGAGGCGGNTCGCCGTTCCNCTGCGAGGGCGGCGAGGCCGCGTCCCCGGACGCCTCGGCATCGGCCGGCAACGGCGGGGCGGCGTCGACAGTCGCCGGATCCGGCGCCGCGCTGCCGATGGCGTGGGTCGCGGAGGAAGGAGCGATGCCCGAAATGGCACTCGCCGGCACGTCAGGGACGTCCGGCGAGTCGATCATGATCTCGGTCGGCGCAAAGGTGGTGTCGGGGGCCGCAGGCCCCCTCGCCCCGCGGTCGCCGCCGCGGTGAACCGTGGCCACTCCGTCAGCGGAACAGGCTGATCATGTGCGAGCGTGACTTGACGTCCAGCGCCAGCAGCANCGACGACACGTAGTTCTTCACCGTGCCCAGCGACAGTTGCGTGGAGTTGCTGATCTCCTGGTTGCTGCAGCCCGACAGGACCAGCTCCAGGATTTCCAGGTGGCGCGGGCCCAGTTCGGCCACGCGGTCGTACATCGCCGACGACGGGAAGCGCGGGAACAGCGAGCCCGCCTGCGCCGCNCGGTGGCGCGGCCCCTCGGCCAGCAGNGCGNGCAGCGTGCTGCGCATCTCGGCCATCAGCGCGCCCTTGGGCAGGTAGCCCACCGCNCCCANCGCCCGCGCCTGGCGGACGACGAATTCNTCCTGCGTGCCGCTGAAGACGACCACGCGCGCCTCGGGGAAGGTTTCCATGAACTGCCGCAGCCCTTGCAGGCCCTTGCAGTCGCCCAGGTTCAGGTCCAGCAGCACCGCGTCGACCGCGCCGCCGTGACCGTAGGCCTGCAGGCCCTCTTGCAGCGACGAGGCTTCCACCCACTCGATGTCGATCTCGTCCAGGGTCTGGTACAGCGTGCGGATCCCCGCGCGCACCAGTTCATGGTCGTCGACCAGCAACACCCGGCGCTTGACCGCCGGCATCACGTAGCCACCATTCCCGACCGACTCGAAAGTACGGACAACGGACACTGCTTCCATAGGGCCTCCCTTCTTTTGACTCGCCGATGCTCTCCGGCTCGGCTGTCGTCACCCTTTACTACCCGCCGGAGAAGGCTCGCATGATAGGCCGATGGTCACTTGCGTCGCCCCCTCTTCAGGGGGAAGCCGAACGGCCCGACTTAGAAACACTTGTGACTACATGTTGCCAAGCTGATTGTGGGTGTGAGCGCCGCTCGCGTCCTTCCCCAGTTCCTTGCTTGAAACCGCGTGAAACACGATAAAAAAGAAAATTCGGGCCTGCCCTGATTTCGGATTTGGCATTGCACATCCGGAAAATGTGATTGGCCTCGAATCGGTCGTCTTCCTAGCATCAGCTCCGCTCGATCAACAACCCTGCGGGGGTTGTGGGCGTCATCCGGGTCCAGCCGGATCGACCAGCCAGAAAAACGACGGAGACAACATGAGCCATATTCCATTCGCCTTGCGCGGCACCGCGGCTGCCGCCACCGTCCTGGGCCTGATCACCGGCGCCCAGGCCCAGCAAGCCCCCGAGGAAAAGAAGAAGGACGACAGCCAGCTCGAGACGGTGGTCGTGACCGGCATGCGGCGCTCGGCCGAGTCGGCGCAGACGATCAAGCAGAACTCGGACCAGGTGGTCGATTCCATCGTGGCCGAGGACATCGGCAAGTTCCCTGACAAGAACGTGGCCGAGATCCTGGGCCGCGTCACCGGCGTGCAGATCCAGCGCGGCAACGGCGAGGCCGGCACCGTGATCATCCGCGGCCTGGGCGGGGTCACGACGCTGCTCAACGGGCGCGAGTTCTTCTCCGACTCCAGCCGCAGCCTCTATCTGGCGGACGTGCCGGCGACGATGCTCAAGCGCATCGACGTCTACAAGACGCAGGAAGCCGCGCTGCCCGAGGGCGGCACGGCCGGCGTCATTGACGTGCGCACCAACCGCCCCTTCGACTTCAAGGATGCGCAACTGGTCATCTCGGCGCGCGGGGAACATCGCGACAAGGCCAAGTCCAACAACCCCGACGTCTCCGGCATGGCGTCGAACCGCTGGAAGACCGACCTGGGCGACATGGGCGCCCTGATCGGGCTGTCCTACCAGCGCGGCAAGTACCACGATGAGCGCGCCTTTGTCGGCGATCCGCAATCCATCGTCGTCGACGGCCGCGCCGACCCGGTCAAGGGCACCGACGCGATGGGCCGCGTGCTGGACCTCGGCGATCGCAAGCGCCTGGCGGGGAACTTCGCGCTGCAATGGAAGCCCAGCTCGGAGTCGGAGGTCTACCTCGAGGGCTTCGGCACCCGGATCGACCATCGCTACCAGCAGTCCTTCCTCGTCGGCGGCATCGGCATGATCAATGACGCCGGCGTCTGGCGCCCCGCGCCCGGCACGGTGATCACCACCCGGCCCGGCACGGACAACCTGGACACCGCGGTCAATACCAACTATCCGGGCTGGGGCTTCACCTCGACCCAGGCCAAGCATGACGAGGCCAGCAACAACCAGCTGGCGCTGGGCGGCAACTGGCGCGTCAATGAGCGCCTCAAGCTCAGCACCGAGCTGGTCCGCACCCGCAGCCAGATCGACTGGGTCAACCGCATCCTGGACACGGGCTACAACCCCACCAGTACCGTGGCGGCGGTGCGCGACGGCGGCGGCTTCATCGACTACCCGAACCTGGACCTGACCGACGCGGCGAACTTCCACATCAATGGCGGCGTCGACGTGCGCGGCCGCCGCGAAGGCCGCGCCACCGACTGGCGGGGCGACGCCGACTACGACCTGGGCGACGGCTTCTTCAAGGAGTTCAGCACCGGCGTGCGGCTGGCCAAGCGCGACGCGATGTCGATCGGCACCAGCATGCCGTGGACGACCACCTTCCCGGCAGCCGGTCAGACGCTGACCAACTTCCCCGGCCTCTATGAGGTGGCGCAGCCCACGTCCGGCGACTTCGGCGTCAAGCGATATGTCTTCGCGTCGCGGGACTGGCTGCTCGACAACGGCGAGGCCTTCCGTCAGATGCTGACGGGCAGCACCGCGCTGACGCCCTACGACCCGATGACGCTGTTCAACGACACGGAGAAGACCAGCTCGATCTATGGCCGGCTGAAGTTCGGCTTCGATGCCCTGGGCGTGCCGGTCTCCGGCGTCGCGGGCGTGCGCTGGGTGCGCACCCAGCAGACGCTGCGCGGCAACTCCAAGGACGCCGCCACCAACGAGATCACCCCGGTGCTGGTGGACACGTCCCGCACCGACGCCCTGCCCTCGCTCTCGCTGCGCGCCGAACTGACACCGCGTCTGGTGGGCCGCCTGGTCTGGGGCAAGACGATCGAACGGCCGGCCTTCGACCAGTACAACCCCGGCCAGACGAACAGCCCTCCGGGCGGCGGCACGATCTTCGGCACGCTCTCGGGCGGCAATCCGGAGCTCAAGCCGACCGAGTCCAACAACACCGACGTCGCGCTGGAGTGGTACTTCGCACGCACGGGCTCGCTGACCGGCACCGTGTTCCAGCACAAGTTCAAGAACCGCGTCGCGACCGACACGATCCAGACGACGATCAACGGCGTCCCCTACAACGTGACGCGGCCGATCAACGTGGCCACCGCCGACCTGCATGGCTACGAGCTGGGCTACCGCCAGTTCTACGACTTCCTGCCGGGCTGGCTGGGCGGGTTCGGCATGGAGGTCAACTACACCTTCATGACCGGCAAGCAGGGCGATGGACCGTTCCTGGGGCAGTCGAAGAACGCCTTCAACGTCGTCGGCATGTACGAGCGCAACGGCATCTATGCGCGCCTGGCCTACAACTGGCGCGACAAGTTCCTGGCCGAGGCGCCGTACCGCAGCACGCAGAGCAAGCTCTACGTCGCGCCGCTCAAGACCCTGGACCTGTCGCTGGGCTATGAGGTCACGCCGAAGATGACGGTCTCGCTGGACGTGACCAACCTGCTGAACCAGGCCTACCACGACTACTTCGACCAGGACCCGTCGCGGGTGCGCGATGTCCGCTACTACGACCGCACCGTCGCGCTGGGCCTGCGCTGGAAGCTGTGATCCGATGACCGCTCCGACCTTGGCGCCCGAGGCGCACGACCTGGCCCCGCTAATCCTGCAGCGGGCCGATCCGCACCTCACGCGCCATGTCGACGGCGCGGGCCGGGCGCGCTACTTGTTCACCGCCTCGGTGCCGGAGTACGACCGCATCGAACTGCGCGCCGCCGGCCGCTGGGGCGAACTGGCGGCGGCGGAGCCCCGCGTGATCTGGCGCAAGCCGGACACCGGGCCCTGGTCGGAACTCATCTGGGCCCCGGAGCTGCACTTGCGCCAGGGCGCCTGGTACGTGTACTTCGCCGCGGCGCCGAGCCGCGAGATCGTCGGCGGCCTGTTCCAGCACCGCATGTACGCGCTGCGCTGCGGCTCGGCCGATCCGATGACCGGCGACTGGGAATTCCTGGGCCAGGTCGACAGCGGGCTCGACACCTTCTGCCTGGACGCCACCACCTTCGAGCACCGGGGACAGCTGTACTACCTCTGGGCGCAGAAGGACCCCGCCATCCCCGGCAACTCCAATCTCTACATCGCGCCGATGCGCACGCCCTGGCAGCTCGGCGGCGAGCCGGTGCGGCTGAGCAAGCCGGAGTTCGAGTGGGAATGCCGCGGCTTCCTCGTCAACGAGGGGCCCTCCGTGCTGCATCGGAACGGGCGGCTGTTCATCAGCTACTCGGCCAGCGCGACCGATCAGAACTACGCGATGGGCCTGCTGTGGATGGACGAGTCGGCCGACCCGCTCGATCCGGCGAGCTGGACCAAGTCGCAGACGCCGGTGCTGACCACCAGCCCGACGCGTCCGGTGTTCGGCCCGGGGCACAACAGCTTCGCGCTCGACGAGGACGGCCAGACGGTGCTGCTGGTCTATCACGCCCGCACCTACACCGAGATCGTCGGCGACCCGCTGTGGAATCCGGACCGCCACACCTTCATCAAGCGCCTGCGCTGGACCCCGGACGGCATGCCGGACTTCGGCGACGCCGGGCTCGCCTGATACCCGATCCGATATCGAAACCCGAGAAGTTTTGATTGGATCCGAATCACCCGTCTCCCTAGCATCGCTCACGGAGACATCACCGAACACCTGCAATGACCGAGGCCAAGAAGAAGATCAAGCTGCGTTCCGCCGAATGGTTCGGGACGCAGGACAAGAACGGATTCATGTACCGGTCCTGGATGAAGAACCAGGGCATCCCGGACCATGAGTTCGAGGGCAAGCCGATCATCGGCATCTGCAACACCTGTCCGAGCTGAC
>Ga0055531_10002492_pt1 | contig 12277 bp, 10 predicted proteins | sample AraplaCvi_mCL_r2_FD_55008 | JGI IMG/M metagenome (GOLD analysis project Ga0055531, IMG submission 55008) | Arabidopsis root microbial communities from North Carolina, USA - plate scrape MF_Cvi_mCL_r2 | ecosystem: Host-associated > Plants > Roots > Endosphere | place: USA: North Carolina...
CCCGGTCGATCCAGGTCGGCATCCGCACCCATGCGCCGGAAGATTTCGGTATCCGCCTTCTCTATGGCCATGAGATCGAGGAGACGAGCGCGGCCGAAATCGCAAAGACGATCCTCGATCACGTCGGGCAAACGCCGACCTACCTCACCTTCGATATCGACTGCCTCGATCCGGCCTTCGCGCCGGGCACCGGCACGCCGGTCGCCGGCGGGCCTTCGAGCGCGAAGATCCTGTCGGCCTTACGAAAGCTCGGGGCCCTCGATATCCGCGGCGCCGACGTGGTCGAAGTGGCGCCGGCCTACGACCATGCGGATATTACCGCCATTGCGGGGGCGACGGTTGCGATGTATATGCTCGGGCTCCGCGCGGAGCGACGCGCGGCTGCGTTAAATTTCTGAATCAACTTGCTGGTAAACTGAATCCGGCCCTCAATCCAAGGCACTGATCTAACAGGATAATGACCATGACAGCGAAAATCTTCATCGACGGCGAACACGGCACCACGGGACTGCAGATCCGCACCCGCATGGCCGGCCGCCGCGACGTCGATCTGCTGTCGATCCCGGAAGCGGAGCGGCGCAACGCCGCCATGCGCGAGGATCTCCTGAACAGTGCCGATATCGCCATCCTCTGCCTGCCCGACGATGCGTCGCGGGAAGCCGTCACCATGCTTGCCGGCAATAACAAGGTGCGGGTGATCGACACCTCGACCGCGTTCCGCGTCGATCCGTCCTGGGCCTATGGCTTTGCGGAAATGGACAAGGCCCAGGCCGACAAGATCAAGGCCTCCCGGCACGTCGCCAATCCGGGCTGCTACCCGACCGGCGCGATCGGCATCATCCGGCCGCTGCGCGCCGCCGGCATCCTGCCCGACGGTTATCCGGTCACGGTCAACGCCGTCTCCGGTTATACCGGCGGCGGCAAGCAGATGATCGGCCAGATGGAAGATCCGTCCAGGGAAGACGCGATCTCGGCCAACAATTTCCTCTACGGCCTGCCGCTCAAGCACAAGCACGTGCCGGAGATGAAGATCCACGGCCAGCTCGACCGNGCNCCNCTCTTCTCGCCGTCGGTCGGGCGCTTCCCCCAGGGCATGATCGTGCAGGTGCCGCTCTTCCTCGAAGACCTGAAGGGCGATGCGACGATCGAAGGCATCCACAAGGTGCTGGTCGAGCATTATTCCGGGCAGGACATCGTCACCGTCGTGCCGCTCGAAGAGAGCAAGGCGCTGCCGCGCGTCGATGCGGAAGAGCTGGTCGATACGGACAGGATGAAGCTCTTCGTGTTCGGCACGCCGGGCGGCGCGCATGTCAATCTCGTCGCCCTACTCGACAATCTCGGCAAGGGCGCCTCGGGTGCCGCCGTCCAGAACATGGACCTGATGCTTTCGGCCTGATGGCGGAGAGCATTTCCCTTCCAGTTTCCCTGCCCGGCGAATGGCGGATCGAAACCGCCAGGCAGATCGCCGATACGGTCGTCGGCACCGTCCTCGAAGTGACGCGTGCCGGCGGCGAAACCGATATCGTCAAGGTTCTGAAACCCAAGGCTTTGGAAGACAGTTTTCGTGGCGCCGATTTCCTCGCCTGGCGCGACGGCGCCGGCTGCGTACGGCTGATCGCGCGTTCAGGCAATCTGCTCTTGATGGAGCATGCGGGCAAGGTGACGCTCCGGGATCACCTTGTTTCCCATGGAGACCAAGAAGCGACCAGGATCGCGGCCGAGGTGCTGACGGAGTATCATCGCCCTTCGGACGCACCGGCGCCCACAAGCCTGATGCCGCTTTCCCGCTATTTCAAAAGCCTGTTCGAGAAGGCCGACGCGGATCGCCGAGACAACGTCGTCAGCCCGTTCATCGAGGCGGCAGCGCTGGCGGAAACGCTGATCGCCGACCAGCGGGACATCAAGCCGCTGCATGGCGACCTGCACCACGAAAACATCATGTTCGGCCCGCGCGGCTGGCTGATCATCGACCCGGCCGGCCTGATCGGCGATGCGGCGCTCGACGTCGCCAACATGTTTTCCAATCCGCTCGACCGCTTCGACCTGACGCGCAACGAGGCGCGCATCGCGTCGATGGCCGGCGTATTCGCCGAAACGCTGGGGCGGGACGTCCGCACCATCCTGCGTTACGCGTTCGCCTATGGCTGCCTGTCGGCCGCATGGCATGACGAAGACGGCAATGCGAAGGATCGCGACGACGAACTTGCGGTCGTCGCCGCGGTCCGCGATGTGCTGAGACAGGCTTAGGCGAACGTCCGCTTCAAACCCAGATGGATGGCGAGCTTCTCGCCCGGTCCATGCACGGCGGCAAACAGCAGGCCGGCGAGGAAGGTGAAGTGATCGACGAAGAAGCCGAACTCCGCCTGATTGGCCTGCCAATGGCTCGGGCCGTGGAAGCGAAAGCCAGGAAGATGACATAGGCGCCGGCGAGCAAAGCGGCCTCCGAGAAGAACGCGCCGGTCAGGAATGCGAGGGCCAGTCCCACCTCGAAGATCGCCGCGACCCAGGCGAGGAACAGCGGGAACGGAAATCCGGCGCCTGAAATGAATGCTGCCGTCGCCGGCATGTCGAGAAACTTGAACGTCGTCGCCATCACGAACAGGCCGCCGAAGATCAGCCTTGCGACGAGAATTGCGATTGTCCTTGCCATAACCCTACCCTCTCCTTGGCCGAAGCCGTTCGACTATGTCCCAAGGACGGGTGATGGACACGATCTCCGACATGGGGCCATGATTTTTTCGCAGAGAAAAGGCGGGCGGAAATCCTTCCGCCCGCCTTGCGCAGGTATGGGCAATATACCGGGAGATCAGCTCCGCGTGACGATCGCGGTCTCCGGCGGATATTCGCCGACGAAGCCGCGCCAGTGGGCGACGGCGAAACCGAGCACAATCAGCGCGACGGCCTGATGCGTCAGCGCCAGATCGAGCGGCACCTGCATGACGAGCGTCGAGATGCCGATGATCGCCTGAACCGTCACCAACCCGAACAGCAGGACGGAGCGGCGGGCATGGGTGGAGCCCGGCGCCAGCCGAAGCGAGACGATCATGTGCGCTAAGGTGGCGGCCCACAGAACATAGGCGCCGCAGCGATGCACGAACTGCACCGTCTTCGGGTTCTCGAACAGGTTGATCCACCAGGGCTGCCGGACGAAGAGATCGGCCGGAACAAGGGCGCCATCCATCAGCGGCCAGGTGTTGTAGGAGAGGCCGGCGTCGAGCCCCGCCACCAGCGCGCCGAGATAGATCTGGAAGAGGACGAGGAAGGCAATGCCGCCGGCCGCCCATTTGGATCTTGCCGTCGGCGGAAGATCGCGGCTGTGCGGCGAAAGCCCCCGCATGATCCAGATGCAGGCGGCAAAGATCAGACAGGCGATGACCAGATGGGTGGCAAGCCGGTATTGCGAGACGCTGACCAGCTTGGTGAGGCCGGACGACACCATCCACCAGCCGATGAAGCCTTGAAAGCCGCCGAGCGCCAGCAGGCCGACCAGCGGGCCGCGCAGGCGCTTTTCGATGCGGCCGGTGAGCCAGAAGAAGATCAGCGGCAGGGCGAAGACCATGCCGATTGAGCGGGCGAGGAAACGGTGCGCCCATTCCCACCAGAAGATCGACTTGAACTCGTCGACCGTCATGTCCTTGTTGATCTGCTGATATTGGGGAATGCGCTGGTAGAGGCGGAACTCCTCGTCCCACTCCGCGGCCGACAGCGGCGGAATGACGCCGTGGATCGGCTTCCATTCGGTGATCGACAGGCCGGAATCGGTAAGACGCGTCGCGCCGCCGACCAGGACCAGACAGAACAGCGTGAAGACGACGACGCCGAGCCAGATGCGCACCGCCTTGCGGTCGCGCTCGCGGCGCCTGGTGTGGTTCAGGACATCGATGATCACAGCATCGGTTGCCGACATGGGTATGCTCCTGTCGTTCAAGCCAAAAGGACGCGGCACGTGGCAGGCATCGTTCAGCATTTCGCGTTGCTTTGCCCCATCAACCCATGCAAAACAAGCCCCGGCGCTTTGCGGCATGCGGTCGCGGATAGGAGAAGACGTCTTGGTTCCGCGTTTGAGAAGTTTCATCGGCACGATCCTGATCATCATTCTGGTGATCGTCTACGCGCTTGCCGCCACGACCTTCGCGATGCTGCTGCTCGCCACCTCGCCCTGGTGGGTGCATTTCCTCTATTTCCTGATCAGCGGCCTCCTCTGGATCCTGCCGGCCATGGCGATCATCAAATGGATGGCCGGACCCAAGCCCAAACCGTGACCGGTTTTACCGGCAATTAACCAGCGGCGACGGTTTCTCAGGGCTCAAACCCGACGGTAAACCGATTTTTGGTGCCCTCCCCCTATGTTGCCGGCCAAACGGCATCAGCGGGCAAAGCCATGCAGCAGCGGAAAATCCAGCAGGAAGAGCAGTTCGAGGACGTGGTCGTCACCCGAACCGATGATCGGACGATCCGGTTCTGCGAACTCACCCTCGTTTCGACCAACGACCTGCGCTCCGTGGAAGCCGAATGGCGGCGCCTCGAAAGCCTGGCCAAGAACTCCCTGCATCAGGGTTTCGACTGGTGCCGGGCCTGGACTGAGGCGCATCACAGCGAACTGGCGATCGTTCAAGGCGTCGCCGGCGACCGGACACTTTTCATCCTGCCGCTGGAAATCGTGTCGGAACGCCGCGCCCGGATCGCCCGCCTGCTCGGCAACCGGTTCAACAACCTCAATACCGGCCTCTTCGATGCCGATCTCGCCGCACCCGATGCCGAAGAACTGCAGAATTTTTCTTATGCCTTGAGGCTCGCGCTTTCGGACACGGCGGACCTGGTCGTCCTCGACAATATCCCGCTCATCTGGCGCGGCATGCAGCATCCGCTGTCGGGCCTTGCCTCGATCGAGAACCAGAACCACTCCTTCCAGCTGCCGCTCTTCCAGAATTTCGAGGCGACACTCGCGCAGCTGAACGCCAAGAGCCGCCGCAAGAAGTTCCGTTCCCAGAGCCGCAAGATCGAGGCGATCGGCGGCTACGATCATATCGCCCCCGCCGATCCGGCTGAAAAACACGCCCTGCTCGATATCTTCTTCCGCCAGAAAGGCGAGCGGCTGAGGCTGTTCGGCCTGCCGGATGTCTTCCAATTGCCAGGCATCCAGGATTTCTTCCACCGCCTCATGGACGTCCCGGCCAAAGGAACCGATACGCCGCTGACGCTGCATGCGATCCGCCTGCGCGGCGAGCACGATGGGCATATCGCGGCGATTGCCGGCCTGTCGCGCAAGGGCGATCATGTCATCTGCCAGTTCAGCTCGATCGACGAGACGATCTGCCCGGAGGCGAGCCCCGGCGAATTGCTGTTCTGGCTGATGATCGAGCAGTCCTGCCGGGAGGGCGCCTCGGTGTTCGATTTCGGCGTCGGCGACCAGCCCTACAAGCGCAACTGGTGCACCCAGGAAACGGTGCAGCACGATATGCTGATCCCGCTGACCTGGAAGGGTTCGCTGATGCGGCCGCTGCTGATCGGGGTGACCAGGGCGAAGGCGGCGATCAAGCGCAATCCGCATCTCTATGCGATGGCGCAGCGCTGGCGGTCCGGCCGCTGCCCGAAAGCGCCGGAAGCTCCCGCCTCCGACGCGGAGTGATCCATCAGGCGGCGCGGCGCTTGCCCGGGCGCGGCGAACGCCGGTCGCCGGTTTCCGTCATCACCAGCAGGTTGCTGTAGCCGGCCGCTTCGAAATCCGTCACCAGGTCGGCGACTTCTTCATCCCTGAAGCCCGGAACGGACAGGACGATCTCTGCCATCGCGTTGCGCGTCAGGCGCGAGATGCCGGCGATCTCGGCCGGGCCGCATTCGATCAGCACCAGGTCATAGGCATCGGCCAGCGCATCTATGATCATCGACAGGCGGTCGGCGCCGCGCATGGCGCGGGCGGGATCCGAAGCGCCGTGCGGAATGATATGCGCGTCGGAAAGCCGGTCCGGATGGATTGCGTCGCCGAACGCGGTTTCGCCGCAGAGAAGATCGGTAATGCCGGGAAGCTTCGGATTTTCCGCCATCAGCTCCGTCGGAGTGGCCGAACCGGTCATGTCGACCAGCACGACGGTGCGGCCGCGCTCGGCAAGCTCGCGGGCGAGAATGACGGTCGCGGTCGAGCCCTTGTCGCCGCCCGGAGAAATGCCGATCGCGACGGGGACATCGTGCCGCTGCAGGTAGTGCGCAACGGAGTCGATCGTAAAGCCTCGATCCTCGGCCTCCGGGGCGACGTCCTCTTCTTCGCTCTCCCTTTCGGAGAGCGACTGTTCGGCGATCTTGGCATAGGCGAGTGCGGCGGCGTGCTTGGGGTTTTCGCGGGGCGGCTCCGGCCGGTCGAAACGGGCGGCCTCGGCCTGCATCTGGTGGACCGGCAGCGGAGCGGCCGCAACGGGTGCCGGTGCCGCCGGTTCCAGCACGATGTCCTCCTCGTCATCGCGAACACCCGACGGACGCAGCGCGCGGCCGGAGAAGAGCTCGATGACGATGACGATCAGGCAACCGAAGATGAAGGTGGCGAGCGAGACGACGATGACGATCGGGATGATCTTCGGGAAATAAGGCTCGGACGGTTCGACCGCTTTCGAGACGACGCGGGCGTCGGCCGGGCTCGAATTGCCCTCGAGGCGGGAGCTCGCCTCGCGGTAGCGGGCAAGATAGGTTTCCAGCAGCTGGCGCTGGGCGGCGGCCTCGCGCTCAAGGGCACGCAGGCCGACCTCTTCTTCGCCCGCCTTGGCGGAATCCGCCTTCAAGCCATTGAGCTGGCCCATCAGCTGGCGTTCGCGGATGCGCGACATCTCGGCTTCGTTGTCGAGGCTCGCGAGGATCTTCTTGGTCTCGCTCTCGATCTGCTGGCGGATGCCGGCAAGCTGGCCGCGCAGGCCTTTCAGCCGCGGATGGCCTTCGAGCAGCGAGGTCGAGGAGTCGGAAATCTGGGCCTGCAGGTTGGCTTCGGCTTCCTTCAGACGCTGAATGACCTGGGAACCGACGACGTCGCTCAGCGTATCGGAGGCGCGACCGGCCTTCAAAGCCGCCCGGACGTTTTCGGCGCGCGCCTCGGCATTTGCCCGCTCGCCGCGGATACGGGCGAGCTCGGTCGAAATGTCGTTGAGCTGCTGGGTCGAGAAACTGTTGGTCTCGGTGGTCTGGAACAGGCCGTTGGAGGACCGGTAGTCGGCCACCTTCTTTTCGGCCTCCTTGACCTTCTGGGTCAGGCTGGCGATTTCCGGCTCCAGCCACTTGGCCGTCTCGGAATGGGTGTCGAGCTTGGCGCCGCTCTGGATCTTGAGGTAAGCCTCCGCCATCCGGTTCGGGATCTCGGCCGCAAGCTTCGGATCGCGCGAGGAAAACTCGATGGCGATGACGCGCGAATTCTCGACCGCGTAGACATTCAGCTTGTCGCGGAATTCCTGGATCACCCGGTCTTCCGGGTCGAGTTTCATCGGATCCTGCTTGAGCCCGATCAGGACCAGCGGATCTGGCAGGAAGGACTGCGCGGCCGGATCGAATTCCTTCAGTTTGGCGAGGTTGAGGTCGCGGGCGACACGCTTGATGAGATCGGTCGACTGCAGCAGCTGCGCCTGGCTGGTGATGTTGAGCGAGTCCAGCAGCGGGTCGTTGGCCTGTGCGGCCGCGTCCCCTCCCGAGAGGTTCGGCGAGCGGGATTCGATCAGCATCCGCGTCTCGCTCTTGTAGCTGGGTTTCATCAGACTGGTGCCGACCAGCGCGACGGCCGCTGCGACGATCGTCGCGCCCAGGATCCTGCCCTTGCGTTCCCAGATCGCCGAGATGACCCGCCCGAGGTCGATATCCACGTCCTGATTGCCACCGTTTACGCCTGACATGATACGCTCCAACTGATCGGTTTCGGCGAAGAGTAAAGGATCATGGTAACGCGAGAGTTAATGGCCAAGTACAGCCGTTAAAGCTCCAAGAAAATCTCGAAATGCCCGGCCTCTTTACCGGGCATTAACCCTAACGGATCGATAACGGCGGACAGATGGTATGAACAGCCGGAGCCTGGAACGCGGAAATGTCCTTCGCCCCCTTCAAACGCGTGGTGGCCAAACACGTGGCGGCGCTCGCCCTTGCGGCGGCTGCGCTTGCCGGCTGCACCAGCTATGCGCCCGCTCCGAAGAGCTTTCAGGAAGCGACCATCCAGCCCTACAGGCTCGACAGCGGCGACCGTATTCGCGTCGCCGTCTTCGAACAGCCGGGCCTCACCAATACCTATACGGTCGACCAGGCCGGCTACATCGCCTTCCCGCTGATCGGCCAGGTGGCGGCCCGCGGCCAGACGCTGCCGGCGCTCGAAGGCTCGATCGCCTCGCGCCTCAAGCAGGGTTATCTGCGCGATCCGGATGTCACCGCCGAGATCGACCGCTACCGTCCCATCTTCGTGATGGGCGAAGTCGGCCGGCCGGGGCAATATTCCTACGTGCCCGGCATGACCGCCCAGAACGCGATCGCGATCGCCGGCGGCTTCACCTCCCGCGGCAACCAGCGCGACATCGACGTCACCCGCAAGATCAACGGCCAGGTGCTGACCGGCCGCACCGTCATCTCTTCCACGGTGCTTGCCGGCGACACCATCTATGTCCGCGAGCGGCTGTTCTGACCGGTCCATGGCTGAGAGCCCTCCCTTGCGGATACTCCACTGCTTCAGGTCGCCCGTCGGCGGGATTTTTCGCCACGTGCGCGATCTCGTCGAGGAGCATCGGGCGGCCGGCCACGAGGTCGGCATCCTGTGCGACAGCTCGACCGGCGGAGCGCATGAGGAGCGCCTTTTCGACAGCATCCGGCCGCAGCTTTCGCTCGGCCTCACCCGCATTCCGATGCGGCGTGCGATCGCCCCTTCCGATTTCGTGGCGATCTACAAGAGTTATAAACATATCAAGAGCTTGCAGCNGGACATTTTGCACGGGCACGGCGCCAAGGGTGGCGCCATTGCCCGGCTGATCGGCTCAGCCCTGCGGGTCAACAGGTATCGCGTAGCCCGCCTCTATTCGCCGCATGGCGGCAGCCTGCATTTCAGCCGGTCGAGCCTTTCCGGCCAGGCCGTGCTGCGGCTGGAACGGTTCCAGGAACATTTCGGCGATGCGCTGGTGTTCGTCTGCGAATACGAACGGCGCACCTACGAGGCCAAGGTCGGCAAGCCGCGCAAGGTCTCCCGCGTCATCTACAACGGCATCAAGGATGCCGAGTTCGAGACGATCGGCACCGAGCCATCGGCCCCGGATTTCCTCTATATCGGCATGCTGCGCGACCTCAAGGGGCCGGATGTCTTCATCGACGCCTTCGCACGGACCGAAAGGGTAGTCGGCCGCCCGCTTTCGGCGCTGATGGTCGGTGACGGCCCGGATCGCGACCGCTACCAGGCGATGATGGCCGAGCGCGGGCTTGGCCGCCGTATCCAGATGAGGCCGGCCATGCCGGCGCGCGACGCGTTCGCCATGGCAAAGATCGTCGTCGTTCCCTCCCGCGCCGAAGCCATGCCCTATATCGTCCTCGAGGCCCTGGCGGCCGGCAAGCCGGTGATCGCCTCCCGGGTGGGTGGCATTCCGGAAGTGCTCGGCGATACAAGTGCGGCGCTTGCGACGCCCGGCGATGCCGAGGATCTCGCCCGCGTCATGACCGAGGCGTTCACCACGCCCGGCTGGCAGGACGCGGTCATGCCAAAGCCGGACGCATTCAAGGCGGTGTTTTCCGCCTCTGTCATGGCCCGGGAAATGCTCGGACTGTATCAGGATCTGACAGGTTCACGGGCCGATTCGGCCCGCGGCTAAAGGCTTCCTTCACCTCTTTTTGCTAAGCCGTTTCCATATCTTCCTGCGCCGACGGGCCTGGGAGGCCAAAGGGATCGGTCCATGAACCAGCCGAACAAGTCCGAGCAGTTCGATGTCGAAAGCCTTCGCAAGAAGGTTTCGGAACTCCGTGCAGCCGACGAAAAGCACGATCCGGCCAATGCCACCGTGCTCAATCCGTTTGCCCGCCAGATCGCCGAACAATTCCGCGACGACAGCTATTCGCCGGCGATGCTGATCGGCCTGTTCCGGCTGTTCGAGCTTCTGGCGCTGCTTGCGATCGGCCTCGTCATCGGCGCATTTTTCTCGCCGATCGACCTCACCGGCTTTTTCGCCCGTTTCGCCCTCGTCGCCTGGGGCTCGACACTCACCGTTCTGCTTCTGCAGGTGGCCGACACCTATCAGATCCCGTCGCTGCGCGGCGCGCAGCGCACCGCCCGGCGCGTTTTCGTCTGCTGGGCGATCGGTTTCGTGCTGACGGCGTCGACGCTCTACCTCGTCGAACCCAGCCCCTATCCGCTTGCCGGCCTTTGCGCCTGGCTCGTCACCGGCGCCGCCTTCCTCTTCCTCGAACGGCAGCTCACCGCCTACGCCATCCGCCACTGGGGACGCAACGGCGTGATGGAACGCCGCGCCATCATCGTCGGCGGCGGCGAACCGGCCAAGCAGCTCGTGCGCCAGCTGGAACAGCAGCCCGACAACGATATCCGCATCTGCGGCATATTCGACGACCGCAACAGCGAGCGCTCGCCGACCGTCGTCGCCGGCTATCCGAAGCTTGGCACCTTCGCGGAACTGATCGAATTCGCCCGTCTCGCCCGCATCGACATGCTGATCATCGCGCTGCCGGCCACGGCCGAGGCCCGCATCCTGCAGCTCCTGCGCAAGCTCTGGGTGCTGCCGGTCGATATCCGGCTGGCTGCCCATGCCAACCGCCTGCGCTTCCGCCCGCGCTCCTATTCGCATGTGGGCGCCGTGCCGATGTTCGACATTTTCGACAAGCCGATCCGCGACTGGGATTCGGTGGCGAAGCGCGTCTTCGACATCGTCTTCTCGGTGGTCGGAATCCTGCTGACCTGGCCGATCATGCTTGCCGCTGCAATTGCGGTGAAGGCGACCTCCAAGGGGCCGATCCTGTTCCGCCAGAAGCGCCACGGTTTCAACAACGAGATCATCGACGTCCTGAAGTTCCGCTCGATGTACACGAACCTCAGCGACCAGACCGCGGTCAAGGCCGTCACCAAAGGGGATCCCCGCGTCACTCCCGTTGGCCGTTTCCTGCGCAAGTCCTCGATCGACGAACTGCCGCAGCTGTTCAACGTGCTGCGCGGCCAGCTTTCGCTGGTCGGCCCGCGCCCGCATGCGGTGCTCGCCCAGACGGGAACCCGCAAATATGTCGACGTCGTCGAGAGCTATTTCGCCCGTCACCGCGTCAAGCCCGGCGTCACCGGCTGGGCGCAGATCAACGGGTTGCGCGGCGAACTCGACAGCGACGAGAAGATCCGCGCCCGCACCGCCTACGACCTCGACTATATCGAGAACTGGTCGCTGCTCTTCGACCTGAAGATCCTGTTCCTGACGCCGATCCGGCTGCTCAACACGGACAACGCCTATTGAGCACGCTCGACTATAGCCGCCCCGGAGGCCATCCTCACCATTTCGACAGCCGGCTTGCGGCGCTGAGGCTCGCCGGCAGCGGCCTCGTCGCCTTCGGCGTCTTCCTGTCGGGCTTCGTCATATCGGAACCGGCCCCCTACGAACTGATCATGGTGGTGCAGATCGCCATCTGGTTCCTGCTGGGGCTCAGGATATCGCGTACCGTCGCGCCTTTGCTGGTCATGATGCTGACCTTCAATATCGGCGGCCTGTTCACCATGCTGATCATGAAGAACATGAGCGAAGCGCCGATGTATTTCGCCGTCTCGGGCTTCCTGGCGCTGAGCGCGGTCTTCTATGCGGCAATCATCGAGGACGACCACCGGCGCCTGAACCTGATCTTCAAGGCCTGGGTAGCGGCGGCGATCATCACCTCGCTGCTCGGTATTCTCGGCTATTTCAACGCCTTTCCGGGCTCGCATGTTTTTACCCGCTACAATCGCGCCATGGGCGCCTTTCAGGATCCGAACGTCTTCGGTCCCTATCTCGTCGCCCCCCTCCTCTACCTTCTCTACCGGCTGTTGACCGGGCCGCTGGTCAGGGCTCCGATGTTGATCGGCGGCATCCTCGTGCTGGCGCTCGGCATCTTCCTCTCCTTCTCGCGCGCCGCCTGGGGTCTCCTGGTGTTTGCCGGCATCGCGCTGGTCATCGTCATGCTGCTCAAGGAGCGCACGACAGCCTTCCGGTTCAAGATCCTGGCGATCGCCGGCGGGGCTGCGATCTTCCTCGTGCTGGCGCTGGCGATCGCGCTGCAGTTCCCGCAGGTTTCCGACCTCTTCACCAACCGCGCCAAGCTGGTG
>Ga0055531_10002502_pt1 | contig 12245 bp, 12 predicted proteins | sample AraplaCvi_mCL_r2_FD_55008 | JGI IMG/M metagenome (GOLD analysis project Ga0055531, IMG submission 55008) | Arabidopsis root microbial communities from North Carolina, USA - plate scrape MF_Cvi_mCL_r2 | ecosystem: Host-associated > Plants > Roots > Endosphere | place: USA: North Carolina...
GTCAACAAGATCTACGGCCGCAAGGAGCCCGTCGCGGCGGGCCAGTATCACGGCGCCGTCGGCTTTATCTACAAGTGAGCGGCCATGGACATTGAAACCAAGAAAACCACCGCCGAAGGACAGGATGTCATGACCAAGGGGAAAACCAGGTCCCGTCGCAGCAGGATGGCCGCGGCCTTGGCGCTCGTGGCATCCGGCCTGCTCCTGTCGGCCTGCGGCAACAGCCAGCTCACGACCGGCTCCATCCCCGACGACTATCGCACCCGTCATCCGATCGTGCTGGCGGAAGGTCAGTCGACGCTCGATATTCCGGTCGCCTCGGGTGATGTCCGCCTGACGACGGGCATGAAGGATACGGTCAAGGGTTTTGCCCAGAATTTCATGGCATCGCCGGCCGGCGTGATACAGATCCAGGTGCCTTACGGCTCCTACAATTCCGGTGCCGCCCAGCATCTGGCGGGCGATATCCGCCGCGAACTGACCCGGTCCGGCATCAGGCCGCAGCGGATCCTGATGAGCAGCTACGCCGCCTCGCCGAACGGTGACGCAGCGCCGATCCGGCTTTCCTACGTGACGACCAAGGCGATGACCGGCCAGTGCGGCGAATGGCCGGCAGACCTCTCGGACAACACGTTCGGGAACAAGAACTGGTACAATTTCGGCTGTGCCAGCCAGAACAATCTTGCGGCCCAGGTCGCCAACCCCACCGATCTCATCGCACCGCGCGCGGTCACGCCGATCGATGCGGCGCAGCGCGCCAAGGTCATCAGCGACTACCGCGGCGAGAGCAGCGGTACCACGACGCCTTAACCGGAGAACACGATGAGCGCGATCAACTACGAAATCCGCACTCCCGGCCAGGGTGAAGGTTTCGCCGAGGACGTCGATCGTCCGGGCGATTTCGATGCGCTGCGCCCGTTGCCGCGCATCTCGATCCACGCTTTCTGCGAAAGCGAGGCGATGCAGCGGATGATGGACCGCATGGCGCGCGATCGCCGTATGGCCAAGGTCAACCTGCGTGTGACGATCGGTGGCACCAGCGCTGCCGCCAACATGTTCTCCTCCACGCCGACNCCNAACCTGATCATCCTGGAAACGGATGCCGAACCGAAGAACCTNCTCGATGAGCTCACGCCGCTTGCGGAAGTCTGCGATCCCTCGACCAGGGTCATCGTCGTCGGCCGCTATAACGATATCTCGCTCTATCGCGAGCTGATCCGCAACGGCATTTCCGAATATCTCGTCGGCCCCGTGCAGATGCCGGACATGCTGGCGTCGATTTCGTCGATCTTCGTGGATCCCGAAGCGGAACCGCTCGGCAAATCGGTGGCCTTCATCGGTGCCAAGGGCGGCGTCGGCTCCTCGACCATTGCGCATAACTGCGCATTCGGCATTTCCAGCCTGTTCTCGACCGAGACCATCCTGGCCGACCTCGATCTTCCCTTCGGCACGGCCAATATCGATTTCGATCAGGATCCGGCCCAGGGCATCGCGGAAGCCGTTTTTGCGCCGGAACGTCTGGACGAGGTCTTCCTCGACCGCCTTCTGACCAAGTGTTCCGAGCATCTGTCGCTGCTGGCCGCTCCCTCGCTGCTTGACCGCGCCTATGACTTCGATCGCAGCGCATTCACGCCGATCATCGAGCTCCTGCAGCGCAGCGCGCCGATGGCGGTTCTCGATGTCCCGCATGGCTGGACGGAATGGACGCGCGCGGTTCTGTCTGAGGTCGACGAGGTGGTGATCTGCGCGGTCCCCGATCTCGCCAACCTGCGCAACACCAAGAACATCATCGACGCGTTGAAGAAGCTCCGGCCGAACGACCGCGCACCACACCTGATCCTCAACCAGGTCGGGATGCCGAAGCGTCCGGAGATCGCCCCGAACGATTTCATCGAGCCGTTGGAGATCGAGCCGATCGCCATCCTGCCCTTCGACGTGCAGCTGTTCGGCAATGCCGCCAATAGCGGCCGGATGATCTCCGAAATCGACGCCAAGTCGCCAGCCGCCGAAACTTTCTCGCAGATCGCCCATGTCGTCACGGGGCGCGTTGCCATGAAGAAAGTGAAGAAGGGTGGTCTCGGCAAGGTGCTCGGCATGCTCGGGCGCAAGAAGGCATAACACCAGGAAACCGGCATGTTTGGAAAACGCGGAAACGAGGGATTTGGGAAGAGCGGCGGCTTGGCTTCGCCGCCNCCGGCTGCTGCGTCCGCTTCGGCGGCGCCTGTCGTGGCGCGGCCGGCCGCTCCGGAAATCCTTGCCGAGCCGATGCGCGATCCCGCCACCCAGCGCCAGCAGGTCGCTTCGCCGCCGCCGCTCGCGCCGCAGTCACCGGCCCGCAAGNGGCCGGCGCGCACGGAACTCTANTACGATACCAAGAGCCAGGTCTTCTCGGCGCTGATCGACACGATCGACCTGTCCCAGCTCGCCAAGCTCGATGCCGAGAGCGCGCGCGAGGAAATCCGCGATATCGTCAACGATATCATCACCATCAAGAACTTCGCGATGTCGATCTCCGAGCAGGAGGAACTGCTCGAGGATATCTGCAACGACGTTCTGGGCTACGGTCCGCTGGAGCCGCTGCTCGCGCGTGACGACATCGCCGACATCATGGTCAACGGCGCCGGCCAGACCTTCATCGAAGTCGGCGGCAAGACGATCGAATCCGATATCCGCTTCCGCGACAATGCCCAGCTCCTGTCGGTCTGCCAGCGCATCGTCAGCCAGGTCGGCCGCCGCGTCGATGAATCCTCGCCGATCTGCGACGCGCGCCTGCCCGACGGTTCGCGTGTCAACGTCATCGCGCCGCCGCTTGCGATCGACGGGCCGGCACTGACCATTCGTAAGTTCAAGAAGGACAAGCTGAACCTCGACCAGCTCGTCAAGTTCGGTGCGATCACCCCGGAAGGGGCGACGCTCCTGCAGATCATCGGCCGCGTCCGTTGCAACATCGTCATCTCGGGCGGTACCGGCTCGGGCAAGACGACGCTTCTGAACTGCCTGACCAACTATATCGACAAGGAAGAGCGGGTCATCACCTGCGAGGATACCGCCGAACTGCAGCTGCAGCAGCCGCATGTGGTCCGCCTTGAAACCCGCCCTCCCAACATCGAAGGCGAAGGCGAGATCACCATGCGCGATCTCGTCAAGAACTGCCTGCGTATGCGCCCTGAACGCATCATCGTCGGCGAAGTGCGCGGACCTGAGGTCTTCGACCTTCTGCAGGCGATGAACACCGGCCACGACGGCTCGATGGGGACGATCCACGCCAACACGCCGCGCGAATGCCTGAGCCGTATGGAATCGATGATCGCCATGGGCGGTTATTCGCTACCGGCCAAGACGGTGCGCGAGATCATCACCGGCTCGATCGACGTCATCATCCAGGCGGCCCGCCTGCGCGACGGTTCGCGCCGCATCACCCAGATCACCGAAGTGGTCGGCATGGAAGGCGACGTGATCGTCACCCAGGACCTGATGCGCTACGAGATCGACGGCGAGGATGCGAATGGCCGCCTGATCGGCAGGCACATGTCGACCGGCATCGTGAAGCCGTATTTCTGGGATCGCGCCCGGTATTACAACGAGGAAAAGCGCCTTTCCGCCGCCCTCGACGCGATGGAAAAAACCAAGGACTGAGGAGCAGGGTTCCATGTTCGGGCTGGATATCAATGTCGTGGCGATCATCGCCCTCGTGGCGGTCGCCGCGGCTGCGGTCTGCTACGGGCTGTTGTTCTCCCGCATGGAAGTCGAAAAGAAGGCCGATAGCCGGCTGAGCCGGGTCAAGTCGGCCGAAACCGACCTGAACAAGGTCAAGGCGGCCCGCGACCGCGTGCAGGAGCTCTCCAAGCGCCGCAAGTCCATGCAGGACTCCATCAAGGACCTGGAGAAGAAGCAGGAAGAGAAGAACAGGAAGATGGGCGACGGCAGCTTGAAGTCCAAGCTTGCCCAGACCGGCCTGTCCCTGACGATGGGCCGCTTCTCCATGTTCAGCATCCTCTTCGGTGTCTTNGTCGTCCTCGTGACCTTGATCGCCGGTCTGCCGCTCTTGGCGGCCGTTGGCGCCGCCTTCGTCAGCGCGGTCGGCCTGCCGCGCTGGATTGTCGGTTTCCTGGTCAAGCGCCGGCAGAAGAAGTTCCTGGAGGAATTTCCGAACGCGCTCGACGTCATGGTTCGCTCGATCAAATCCGGTCTGCCGCTCAACGATGCGATGCGCCTGATTGCTTCCGACGGACAGGAGCCGGTAAAGACCGAATTCCGCCGGGTGATCGAATCGCAGCAGGTCGGCCTGAGCATTCCGGAGGCCTGCACNCGCATGATGATGACCATGCCGCTGCCGGAAGTGAATTTCTTCGCGATCGTCATCACCATTCAGGGCCAGGCCGGCGGCAATCTGTCCGAGGCAATCGGCAACCTTTCCAAAGTGCTGCGCGAGCGCAAGAAGATGAAGGCCAAGGTGAGCGCTCTCTCGATGGAAGCAAAAGCCTCGGCCGCGATCATCGGGGCGCTGCCCTTCATTGTTTCGCTGCTCGTCTACCTGACGTCCCCCCAATATATCTCGATCATCTTCACCGATCCGCGCGGACATCTGATCCTTCTGATTTCCGGCGTCTGGATGTCGATCGGCATCTTCGTCATGCGCAACATGATCAATTTCGATATCTGAGGGGATAGAGCGATGGGACTGGCAACAACGCTGACCGATCCGACCACGCTTCTTGCCATCCTGGTGGCAGTGGCGGTTTTTGCCACCCTCTACACGTTGGCGAGCCCTTTCCTTGAAAAGGGGGATCTCGACAAGCGNATGAAGGCCGTCTCCACCGAGCGCGAACAGATCCGCGCCCGCGAACGTGCCCGCATGAACTCCGAACAGTCGAAGACGTCGCTGCGTGCGCAGAACAACCAGTCGGTCCGCCAGATCGTCGAGCGGTTCAATCTGCGCAAGGCGCTGGTGGACGACAATACCGTCAACAGGCTGCGGGCCGCGGGCTTGAGGTCGCAGAACGCCCTCAACATGTTCCTGCTGGCGCGTTTCCTGTTGCCTTTCGTTTTCCTCGCGGCCGCCATCGTCTGGATCTTCGTGCTCGGCAACCTTGCCACGCGGCCGTTTCCGATCCGGATGCTGGCGGCGATCGTCGTCGCCTATATCGGTTTCTACGCACCCAATATCTACGTTTCGAACCTCGTGAAAAAGCGCCAGGCTTCGATCAAGCGGGCCTGGCCCGATGCGCTCGACCTGATGCTGATCTGCGTCGAATCGGGGATTTCCATGGAAGCGGCGATGCGCCGCGTTGCCGAGGAAATGGCGCAGGCCTCGCCGCCGCTCGCCGAAGAAATGGTGCTGACGACGGCCGAGCTCTCCTTTCTGCAGGACCGCCGCACCGCACTCGAAAATCTCGGCATCCGCACCCAGCTCGAAATCGTCCGGGCCGTCACCCAGGCGCTGATCCAGGCGGAGCGCTACGGTACTCCGATCGCCTCGGCCTTGCGCGTGCTCGCCCAGGAAGGCCGGGACGAGCGGATGAACGAGGCGGAGAAGAAAGCCGCCGCCCTGCCGCCGAAGCTGACCGTGCCGATGATCCTGTTCTTCCTGCCGGTGCTGATCGCCGTCATTCTCGGCCCGGCCGGCATCCAGGTCGCCGACAAGTTCCACTAGGACGACGTCTCGCCGACGCCCGGTTTCGGATGGAACCGGGACCTGTGCCGATTGTTGAACGTGACATGAACTCCCGTTTCAGACGGGGTTCAGCGTGACCGGCCCAATATCCTCCCCATCAGCTCGGACGACCGCCCTTTCAAGACGAACCGGCCGGCGAGCGAAACATATTCGGAGGATCATAGGGTGCTGACACGGCTTTGCATAAATCTCGTCCTGATCGGTGGCATCATCACCGTCGTTTCGCGCCTGATTTAAAGGCATCGAAAGGACAGTCCCGGAAACAGGAAAACCGGCGCATGGCCGGTTTTTTGTTGGGATGATGGGAGCGCCGATCAGTTCGTGTTGCCGGGCTTGCCCTTGCCATCCTTGTCGGCGAGCTTTGCCCAGGAGTTCTGCTGGGACAGCATCGAGCGAAGATAGGTGACGTTGGCGTCCGCCTGCTGCTGCGAGAGTTCCCGGCGGGCGATCTGCTCGGCTTCCGCGAAACGGCCCTGCAGGCCGACCACGAGAGCGAGGTTCTGCCGGACGCGGCTGTCGGCGGCCGGCTGCCCGGCGGCATTGCGCATGTAGGTTTCCGCCGTCTTCAGATCACCGGAAAGCACGTAGGACATTCCGAGATTGGACATCACGCTCGGTTCGTTCGGCTGGGCATCGAGCGCCATGCGATATTTCTGGCGGGCCTCGGCCGAACGGCCGAGCTGATCGAGCACGGCGCCTTCGGCGGAATAAAGCCGCCAGTCGGGATGGTCAGGTGTCTGGGCGCGGTTGATCGTGGCAAGCGCCTGTTCGAGCTGGCCTGCGCCTGCCTGCGCCTTGCCATAGGCCGCCAGCACGTCGCGGTCGGCGGGATGGGCGATCGCCACCTGCTGCATCACCGCAAGTGCCTGCGCGTTCTTGCCCGTCATGCCGAGCACGGTTGCATAGCGCAGCCCGATTTCCTTGTTCTTGGGATCGCGGGCATAGCTGTCGCCGACCGATTTCTCGGTGCTCGCGAGGTCGCCCGCGTTCATGCCGTCCATGGAGGCGGGCGAGGTCCTCGGGATCGAGCCCGTCGTCGCGACATCGCGCTTGGTCGCGCAGCCGGTGACCGAGAGTGCGGCAAGAAGCGCGAAGGCGGCGGTCTGGGCGAGGCGGGTCTTGCGAGGCGTCAGGGCTGCGGAAGCGGTCATGGGGTGCGGTCTCGTTCGGTCCGGTGCCGCGCCTTGCGAATAGGGAGCGGGCAGATAGCGCATTTCCACTCCAGCAATAAACTGTTAACCCTAACAGATCGTTAAGACGAACGATTCCAGCAGCTTCCGAAGGCCCGCCCATGACCCCCTATCAGTATATCGAACGTCCCTCTCCATTCGGCGCGAAAGGGGCGGCGACCAGGCCGGTCCATGCCGTGACGCCTGCCGACCTCGATGCGGGCAAGCTCGATGCGGCCGCGCTCGCCTGGGCGAAGGCGGCTGGCTTCAAGGCGGAAGCCGGCGCGCTGCTTCTGGTGCCAGCGGCAGGTGGTGAGGTGGGCAGCGCCCTGTTCGGCCTCGGCAATGATCCCGCCGAAGCGCCCTTCATCGCCGGAAAGCTCTCGAAGCTCCTGCCCGCCGGCGACTGGCATGTCGAGACCTCGGCGCTCGGCCACGCGCATCTCGCCCTCGGTTACGGCCTCGGCACCTATGGCTTCAGCCGCTACAAGTCCGAAAAGCCGAAGGATGTCCGGCTTTCGTTCCCGGGCGCGGCCGATGCCGCCGATGTCGAGCGCCAGCTTGCCGGCGTCTTCCTGGCGCGCGACCTGGTGAACATCCCGACCAACGAGATGGGACCGGTCGAGCTCGAAGCGGCTTTCCGGGCGCTCGGCGAACATTACGGCGCGACGGTCACGTCGATCGTCGGCGAGGACCTGCTCCGCCAAAACTTTCCGCTCGTCCACACGGTCGGCCGCGCCAGCGTTTCGGCGCCGCGGCTGCTCGAAATGCGCTGGGGCGAGAAGGGCCATCCGCGCGTCACCCTGGTCGGCAAGGGCGTCTGCTTCGATACCGGCGGCCTCGACATCAAGGGCGCCGCCAACATGGCGCTGATGAAGAAGGATATGGGTGGTGCCGCCAATGTCATGGGCCTTGCCCTGATGATCATGGATGCGGGCCTCAAGGTGGACCTGCAGGTTCTGGTACCGGCCGTCGAGAACTCGATTTCCGGCAATGCCTTCCGGCCGGGCGACATTTACAGGAGCCGCAAGGGCATCACCGTCCAGATCGACAATACCGATGCGGAAGGCCGGCTGGTCCTTGCGGATGCGCTCGCCTATGCGGACGAAAACCCGCCGGACCTGATGATCGATATGTCGACGCTGACGGGGGCTGCCCGCGTCGCGCTAGGCACCGAACTCGCCCCCTATTTCACCGATGACGAAGGGCTTGCCGGCAAGCTGATGGAAGCGGGCCGCGCGGAAGCCGATCCGATGTGGCGCCTGCCGCTCTGGATGGGCTATGACAAGGACATCCGCTNCCGCGCAGCCGACATCACCAATTCGCCCTCGGGCGGCATGGCCGGCGCAATCACCGCGGCGCTTTTCCTCAAGCGTTTCGTTACCGCCACCAAAAGCTGGGTACATTTCGATATCTATGCCTGGGTCGCGGCCGACAAGCCGCATGCGCCGGTCGGGGGCGAGGCCTTCGCCATCCGCGCGCTCTACCGCACGATCCGTGACATGGCGGTGAAATAACTGGACTGAGAAATAAAACGGTTCCGAAACAAACCGGTAAGACCTTCGGCTTAAAATCCGCCCGGTATTGAACCAAGGCCGATTTTGAACCGAGGGTCGTGATGCCGGTTGAACTGACCGCCACGGAAGCGCTGGGCCTCTGGCACCGGGTGTCGCTGGAGCAGGTCCGGCGCGACGGCCGCGATCTGACATTGCGCCAGATGTCCATTCTGCTGCATATTTACCTCGTGCCGCCACCGCACACGGTGCGCGGGCTGGCCGCTACGCTTGGCGTCACCAAGCCGGTCATCACCCGCGCGCTCGATACGATGGGCGAGATGGGTCTGGTGGACCGCGAGCGCGACGAGCGCGACCGCCGCAACGTGGTGATCAAGCGTACGGTGGCCGGCGCGCTCTATCTGGAAAAGCTGGGCGACCTGATCATCCGGGAAGGCCGCCAGTGATGGGTTGGCGATAGGACGCCTGAAGGGATTAACTGATGACCAAGCCGCTCGACAGACGCCTGCATGCTTTCCGCCCCGATCTCGCCGACGAAACGCTGAAGGGCAGTGTCGAGGCAGGCCAGTTCGTCCGTGGCGAGCCGGCGCGCATTGCGGTATCCGTCGCTCAGCTGCGCCCGGCGCCGGATCTTGCCCGCGGCGTCGATACCGAACTGCTTTGGGGTGAAACCGTCCGGGTTTTCGACCGCGCCGATGGTTTTGCCTGGGTGCAGGCCGATCAGGACGGCTATGTCGGCTATCTGCCGGAAACGATGCTCGCAGGCCCGGACGAGCCGACCCATCGCATCGCCGTGCCGCGCACCTTCCTTTATCCGGAAGCCGAGCTCCGCAAGCCGCCGGTCGCCGCCCTGTCCATGGGCAGCCGCATCACCGTCGTCGGCGAGGCGGAAACCCGCGGCACCCGCTATTTCATCCTGGCGAACGGCGGGGCAGTGATCGCACGCCACTGCCTGCCCATCGCCGAGACGCTCGGCGACGACTATGTCGCGGTCGCCGGAAAATTCATCGAGACGCCCTATCTCTGGGGCGGCCGCTCCGGGTTCGGCCTGGATTGCTCGTCGCTGGTGCAGCTGGCCCTGATGATGACCGGGCAGTCCGCGCCGCGTGATTCCGATATGCAGGCCTCGCTCGGCAAAGAGATCACCCGCATGGAACTTCGCCGCGGCGATCTCGTTTTCTGGGAAGGACATGTCGGCATCATGGAGAATGCCGAGACGCTTCTCCACGCCAACGGCCATACGATGAGCGTCGCCCGCGAAAATTTCGCGGCGGCCGTCGAACGGATCGGCTGGCTCTACCAGCAGCCCACCGGCTATCGTCGCCTGGATAACCGCCGATGATCACGCAAACGTGGTCCTTGCCCCATGGATCGGGAACTCTGCCGTCCATATCTTTTATCCGTCCGCAGGTGTCGTGGATGAGGAGTCGATTGATGCTCAAAGGTGCATGGATACTGCCGGCCGTTATGCTCGTGGCGCTGCTTGTCGCCGCGCTCGTTCCGGTCGAGGTGTTCGCTGCCGAGCGGCAGGCCTTCCCGCAGGATACGCAGACCTATTTCCGTAACCTGCCCGGCGTCGTGCCGCAGGAGGAACAGGCGAAGAAACAGGCCTATGACTGCACGACCGATATCGAGAATGTCTATCGAGCCCGGGGCGGCTTCGACATTCTTTATGGCGACGTCATGCCGACCCGGATCTATCGCTGCAAGACGCAAAGCGGCGTGACCTATACCGGCACCCGCATGCCCAACAACGAATGGGTGCCCGGCCTCAACCCGCGTCACCTGCCCGAATAGGGTAATCATCGTACAAACGCGGCGCACCCGAAGACCTTATCTTGCGATGTGGCGCAAGAGCGCTTCCGCCCATTGACGACCTGCCGCCGCTGCCCCACTACTTTCTGATATACAAATCTTGGCGCACCGGGAGGATAGAAGGTGTTCCACGCAAGCATGAATTTCGCGCTCGGCGAGGAGGTCGAAGCCGTTCGCGACACGGTCCACCGTTTCGCGCAGGAAAAACTGGNCCCCCGTGCCGAGGAGATCGACCGCAGCAACGAATTTGCCCGCGATCTCTGGCCGGAACTGGGCGCGCTCGGCCTGCTCGGCATCACCGCCGATCCGGATTTCGGCGGCTCCGGCCTCGGTTACCTCGCCCATGTGGTCGCCGTCGAGGAACTGGCNCGCGCTTCGGCCTCGACCTCACTCAGCTACGGCGCGCATTCCAATCTCTGCGTCAACCAGATCAACCGCAACGGCAACGCCGAGCAGAAGGCGCGCTACCTGCCGAAACTCTGCTCCGGNGAGCATGTCGGCGCGCTCGCCATGTCCGAGCCGGGTGCGGGTTCCGACGTCGTGTCGATGAAGCTCCGCGCAGATAAGCGCGGAGATCGCTATATCCTCAACGGCAGCAAGATGTGGATCACCAACGGCCCGGATGCCGATGTCCTGGTAGTATATGCCAAGACCGATCCGACAGCAGGCCCGAAAGGCATCACCGCCTTCCTGATCGAAAAGGGTTTCAAGGGTTTCTCGACCGCCCAGAAGCTCGACAAGCTCGGCATGCGCGGCTCCAACACCTGCGAACTGGTGTTTGAGGATTGCGAGGTGCCGGCCGAAAACGTCATGGGTGCCGAGGGTGGCGGCGTGCGCGTGCTGATGTCCGGCCTTGATTACGAGCGCGTGGTACTTTCCGCGATCGGGATCGGAATCATGCACGCCTGCCTCGATGTGGTCATGCCGTATGTCCATGAGCGAAAACAGTTCGGCCAGCCGATCGGCGAGTTCCAGCTCATCCAGGCCAAGGTCGCCGACATGTACACGGCGATGAATTCGGCCCGCGCCTATGTCTATGCGGTGGCCGCCGCCTGNGATCGCGGCGCGGTGACAAGACAGGATGCCGCCGCCTGCTGCCTCTACGCCTCCGAACAGGCGACCCAGCAGGCGCTGCAGGCGATCCAGATCCTCGGCGGCAATGGTTATATCAACGACAATCCGACCGGCCGGCTGCTGCGCGACGCCAAGCTGATGGAGATCGGTGCCGGAACCTCGGAAATCCGCCGCATGCTGATCGGCCGCGAGCTCTTCAAGGAAACCGCCTGATGGCTGTCATCCGGTCGCAGGTCAATCTCCGAAGCGAAGCCGCCGAAGCCAACCGGGCCGCCATGCAGGCGAAGATCGCCGAGGTCGAGGCGGCCGTGGCGCTGGCCGAGGCCGGCGGCGGCGAGGAGGCACGGGCGCGGCATGTGAAGCGTGGCAAGCTGCTTCCGCGCGAGCGCATCGCCCGGCTGCTNGATCACGGCTCGCCCTTTCTCGAAGTCGGCGCCACCGCTGCCCACGGGCTTTACGGCGGCGCGAGCCCGTCTGCCGGCATNGTCACCGGCATCGGCCGGGTCGAGGGTCGCGAGGTGATGATCGTCGCCAACGATGCNACCGTCAAAGGNGGCACCTATTACCCGATGACGGTCAAGAAACACCTGCGTGCCCAGGANATNGCCGAGGAAAACCGCCTGCCTTGCGTTTACTTGGTCGATTCCGGCGGCGCCAACCTGCCGAACCAGGACGAGGTATTTCCCGACCGCGACCATTTCGGCCGCATCTTCTTCAACCAGGCGCGCATGTCCGCAGGGCATCGCCCAGATCGCCGCCGTCATGGGCTCCTGCACGGCGGGCGGCGCCTATGTGCCGGCCATGTCCGACGAGGCTATCATCGTCAAGGATCAGGGCACCATTTTCCTCGCCGGGCCGCCGCTGGTGAAGGCCGCGACAGGCGAGGAAGTCTCGGCCGAGGATCTCGGTGGCGGCGATGTCCATACAAGACTTTCCGGCGTCGCCGATCATCTTGCCCGCGACGATGCCCATGCCCTGGCGCTGGTTCGCCGCGCCGTC
>Ga0055531_10002507_pt1 | contig 12240 bp, 9 predicted proteins | sample AraplaCvi_mCL_r2_FD_55008 | JGI IMG/M metagenome (GOLD analysis project Ga0055531, IMG submission 55008) | Arabidopsis root microbial communities from North Carolina, USA - plate scrape MF_Cvi_mCL_r2 | ecosystem: Host-associated > Plants > Roots > Endosphere | place: USA: North Carolina...
CGAGTGCATGGCTGCGAGCGAATACAGAGAAAGTGTGCACGAATATTGTGCAATTGCGCAAAGTCGGAGATTTTCTTGCTGGGGGAGGGCTGAAAACAATAACGCCCGCTGGGGGAGGAGGTCCAGCGAGCGTCATTTGAAGTGATTGGCAACTGGGAGGAGGAGTGTTGCCAATCTGATCGGAGGAGCGTTGGGAGGAGGAGTACGCTCGACCGAATTCTCTCGGGTTTTGCCCGGGCCTTTCTCAGTAAACTGAGGCGGTTGGCCGCTTCCGCCGGCGACCGTCTGGCTCCATGCCGTCGTTCGCCTTTGATGATTTGAATATAGGGGCTTTAAATCGATTTGTGCAGTGCAATATCCGCATGGAAGATATGCGCATCGCGCAAGCCGTTCATCAGTCTCTTTCGGCTCGGGGCCTCAGTCGCGACAGAGCGATTGTGTTTCCGCGCCGATACGTGGTTAGCTGGTGACGCAACGGGATCATTTCAAGCATTGGATTCTTAGGGCTGGGGGCAGGATGTATCGCGCGCGTCTCGAGCGAGACTTCAAACACTGGATCGACAAGGGGCTGCTGCAGGAAGATGCCGCGCGCGCCATGCTTGCCGAGTATGACGGACGCGAGTCGACGTTCCGGGCAGGGCGCGTCCTGCTTATGCTGGCGGCCCTTCTGTTATCCGCATCGATCCTGTTGCTTGTTGCCGCCAATTGGGAGGAACTGCCGCGCCTCGCGCGCGTCGCCGGCATCGTCGCCTTGATCTGGGGCTTCCACTTCGCCGCTGCCTGGCTGATCCAGAATGGCAGGACGACATTTGCCGCCGCGGCGCTGGTTCTGGGCGCGGCGGCCTTTGGCGGCGGCATCGCGCTCATCGGGCAGATGTATCATTTGTCGGGCGATGCGGCGGATGCAGCGCTGCTCTGGTTCGTTGGCGCCTGCCTTTCGGCGCTCGCGTTTCGCTCTGCAGCGATGGCAACGGCCGCTGGCGGGCTCGCTTGGTTCTATTTCGGTACCATGTTGACGGAAAATGGTTTCAGCACGGCTTCTGACTGGCACTTGTGGTCCGTGCCGGTTCTGGCCGTGATCGTCGTTCTTCTGGTCCGCTTCACGGAGGCGGGCAGGGCCCGGCATCTGGCCTATCTGCTCGTCCTTTCCTGGCTCGGCTGGCTTTATCTGGATAGTCCGTCACTTGCTTTCGCGGTCGGCCTCGCAGTCCTCGGCCTTGCGGCCTTTCTGGCGGCGACCCTGCCGGGTTCGCCCGTGCGCCAACTTGCGCTCGAGGCGGGTTCAGCGCCCGCTTTCTATTCCTTCGCGCTCGCCCTGCTTGGTTTCACCGGACTTCAATACGAGGCGGTTGGGGTGACGACGGAGGTCGCGACCGGAACAGGCACGCTGTTGGTTGCGCTCCTGGGCATTGCGCTTGCCGGTGCGCAGAACGGGGCGGTGCGTTATCTCGGTTACATCGCCTTTGCCGGCGAGCTTCTCTATCTCGCCTTCGAAACCTTGGGATCGATGCTTGGCACATCGGGCTTCTTCCTGATTTCGGGCCTGGTCGTCGCGTGCATCGCCTGGCTGGTCATTCGGATCGAGGGGCATATGGCGCGAACGCGCCAGGCGGAGGTTTCTCAATGAACAGTGGTGCATCGACCAGACGTTGGCTGAACCCGCTGCTCGCCGCCCTGCTTGTGGCCGGCGTCCAGACGGCGGCGCTCGGTTACATGATCGAAAGCAGGGCTTCGATCCTCAGAAGCGGGCGGGATGTCCTTCTGAAGACCGTGCCCGTCGATCCGCGCGACCTGCTCAGAGGCGACTACGTGATACTGAGCTATGATATTTCAAGGTTGCAGCCGGAACTGTTCAAAGGTGGACTTCCGACACAATCGGGCGAGGTGATGCTCTATGTTCGGCTGGCGAAGCAGCCAGACGGGTTCTGGACGGCGACAGAAGCGTCGTTCCAGCCGCTGCCGGTGACCGGCGACAGCGTCGTGCTCCGCTCGCTTCCATTCTCCTACTATCCGTCGCCGTCGCCGTTACCCTTGACCGTGGACTATGGCATCGAGCGCTTCTACGTGCCGGAGGGCGAAGGGCGCACATTGGAAGAGGCGCGCAATGCCGAGGCGCTCTCCGTCAACATCCGCGTTGATGGCAAGGGCAGAGCACAGATCCGCGAGATCGCGGTCAATGGCAGCCCGGTCTATGAAGAGCCCCTTTATTGAAGCTCCGCGAACGCGCTCCGATCCGTCGTGGAATTCCGCATTTTCCCTTTGATCCCGTGAAAACGAGTGATATAGAGACGCCGCGCTCGGGAAAGCCCTGAACTTTCAGCATGCCCATTGTATCCGCGGTATTCCGCTGGTTGGACTTGCGGAAATACGGTCAGGCGGTGCGATTGTCTGAACGCGGGTATGGTGAAATTGGTAGACACGCCAGATTTAGGTTCTGGTGCCGCAAGGCGTGGGAGTTCAAGTCTCTCTACCCGCACCAGACAGCGATCGCGCCTAAAGTCCGGATTCTGCGAGGATGAAGGGGGCTGGAGTGCCATTTTGCTTGCAAAACGGTTGCAGAACTGCGTAAAGCCACTCCCGGCAAATGGATCGGCTCACGTGCTCGCCAGACCTTTCGAAGGGGAAGAGCACAGTCAACGTGAAATGAAGGTTTGAACATGCAGGTTATCGAAACGCTCGCTCAAGGGCTGAAGCGCGAACTCAAGGTCGTTATCCCGGCCAAGGACATGGAAGCTCGGATGAACGAGCGCCTGGCCGAAGTGAAGGACCGTGTGAAGATCAACGGCTTCCGTCCGGGCAAGGTGCCGGTTGCGCATCTGAAGAAGGTCTATGGCAAGTCGATCATGGCCGACCTCGTCAATGAGATCGTCCGCGAGAAGCCGACCGAGATCCTGTCGGGCCGCGGCGAGAAGTCGGCGACCCAGCCGGAAGTCGCGATGACCGAGGACGAGGCCGAAGCCGACAAGATCCTCAATGCGGAAGCTGACCTCGAGTTCACCGTTGCCTACGAAATCATCCCGGCGATCGAACTCAAGGACGTGAGCGGCATCAAGGTGACCCGCGAAGTCGTCGAGATCGCTGACGAAGAAGTCAACGAGCAGATCCTGAAGATCGCCGAAAGCGCCCGCAGCTACGAATCGAAGAAGGGCAAGGCCGCCAACGGCGACCGCGTCACGATCGATTACCTCGGCAAGGTCGACGGCGTAGCCTTCGACGGCGGCAAGGACGAAGACGCCGAGCTGGTTCTCGGCTCCAACCGCTTCATCCCGGGCTTCGAAGAGCAGCTCGTTGGCCTGAAGGCCGGCGACGAAAAGACCATCACTGTCAACTTCCCGGCTGACTACCCGGCNGCAAACCTCGCCGGCAAGGAAGCGACCTTCGACATCACCGTCAAGGACGTCGCTGCCGCCCAGGACATCGAAATCAANGACGAACTGGCCACCAAGCTCGGCCTCGAATCGGCTGACAAGCTGAAGGAAATCGTCCGCGGCCAGATCGAAAGCCAGTACGGCAACCTGACCCGTCAGAAGGTCAAGCGTCAGATCCTCGACCAGCTCGACGAACTCTACCAGTTCGAAACGCCGGAGCGCCTCGTCGAAGCCGAATTCGAAAACATCTGGCGCCAGATCAACACCGACCTGCAGCAGGCCGGCAAGACCTTCGCTGACGAAGAAACCACCGAAGAAGAAGCCCGCGCCGAATACCGCAAGCTCGCCGAGCGTCGCGTTCGCCTCGGCCTGGTTCTTTCGGAAATCGGCGAAAAGGCCGGCGTCCAGGTCAGCGACGACGAACTGCAGCGTTCGCTGTTCGAACAGCTCCGCCAGTTCCCGGGCCAGGAAAAGCAGATCCTCGACTACTTCAAGAACACCCCCGGTGCTGCCGCTTCGCTGCGCGCTCCGCTGTTCGAAGAAAAGGTCGTCGACCACCTGCTCGGCGAAATCTCGGTAACCGACAAGACGGTTTCCAAGGAAGAGCTGACGGCTGACGACGAAGAGGGCGAAGGCAAGGCTGCCAAGAAGGCTCCGGCCAAGAAGAAGGCCGCTGCCAAGGCTGAAGCCGCCGAAGGCGAAGAAGCCGCCGCTCCGAAGAAGAAGGCTCCGGCCAAGAAGAAGGCCGCTGACGACAGCGCCGAGTAATCGGACCGAAGCCTTAGGAATCAAAAAAGCCCTGCCGCTTGCGGCAGGGTTTTTTTCGTTTGAGGGGCGTCGGTGACGTCGCCGTCTCAGCGGCGTGGCGAAATGGCCCGGCCGATGTCCAGGAGGAGGGCGCGATGGTCGGAGACTTCCGGCCGTTCGACGACATCGAACCGGGCGACATCAACCTCGCCACTCACCANCATNTANTCNGCAAAGCGGCCGCCCTTCAGATAGTGCGACGTCCGAGTATCCGTGTGGCCACGGGAAACGACCAGGTCAGTCAGCCCTAGCTCTGCGAGCACCTGAAAGGTCACGCTGTCCGGGAGCACGTTGAAGTCACCGCACACGACAAGCCGCTCATCGCCCGGCCAGACCTGACGGATGAGGTTTACCAGCGCGTCTGCCTGCGCGTGCCGTGCCGGTGTGTCGTTCTTGCCGCCGATCTCCCGTAGGCCATGCATCTGGGCGATGGTGATTGCCGTGCCGGCATCATGGTCGAACAGGCGGATGCAATGGGCATTGCGGGCACGTGGATGTGGCCCCCAGCCCTCGGATGAAAAGCTGCCATGCACGAAGCCGAGCGCCTGACCGATGACGGAATGGGAGCGTCGGACGAAGGTCGCGAGCCCAAATTCCGAGGCCACCGGCCTGTCGCCGTCAAAGAGCGTGCCGCGCGCCGTCGGGCAGAAGCAGCCATCATGCCAAGGAAGTGCTGCCGCGATCTCATCGAAGAGGTTGGCGCGCTGCGGCAGTTCGACATCTGTATCGCGATAGGTGAGCCATTCGGCGTCGGTCGTCGGCGACCGCGCGATCTCCTGCAGACACAGGACATCGGCGTCGACTTCCGCCAGATATCTCATCAATGGGGAATGGAGCTTGCCGCCCCAGGCATTGAGGGAAAGGATGCGCATGGCGTTCATGTCTCTTCATCAGGAGCGGCAAGGCTACCCGATTCGCTGGCATGGTGGCGTGCACGCAATCTTGAACGGCGCTCTGGGCGATAGGTGACAAAGCGGTATTGCTCGTCACCTATCGAATTGGATCCCTTTGACTGCCGTTGTCGTCGTTTGATGCGTGCTCAGATATGTCGCTAGCGGCTTACGCTTTCGGCAGTTCCTGCTTGATCTCGCCCATGCGGTTCCAGGCGTCGAGGCCGGCAATCTTGTAGGCTTCGGCAAGCGTCGGGTAGTTGAAGGTGTTCTCGACGAAATACTCGACCGTGCCCTTGAGGTTCAACACAGCCTGACCGATGTGGACCAGCTCGGTCGCGCCTTCGCCGATGATGTGCACGCCGAGAAGACGGCGGGTCTTCATCGAGAAGATCATCTTCAGAAGACCGGATTCGAGACCCATGATGTGACCGCGCGAGGTCTCGCGAAAACGGGCAATGCCGCATTCGTAAGGGATGCCGCGTTCCTTCACCTCTTCTTCCGAAAGGCCGCAGGTGGAGATTTCCGGCACCGCGTAGATGCCGTAGGGGAAATACTTCTGCGGTTCCATGGCAATCGCGCCGACAGCAACGCGAGCCGCAATGCGGCCCTGTTCCATAGAGGTCGAGGCAAGGCTCGGGAATCCGACGACGTCGCCGGCGGCATAGATGTTCGGGACCGATGTCTGGAACGTCTCCGGATTGACCTTGAGCCGCCCGCGGCTGTCTGCCTCGAGCCCGGCGGCCGGCAGGTTGAGCGTATCGGTTGCCCCCATGCGTCCGGCGGCGAAAAGCACCATGTCGGTGACGATCTTGCGGCCATTGTCGAGCGTCAGCAGGACCTTACCATCGTCGAGCCGCTCGACCGTCTCGGCCTTCTGTCCGAGATGCAGCTTCATGTTGCGATCGCGCAGCTGGTAGATGAAATCCTCGACGATCTCCTTGTCGATGAAGTCGAGCATCGTTGTCTTCGGGTCGATGACCGTCACGTGCGTGTCGAGCGCGCTGAAGATCGTCGCATATTCGATGCCGACGACGCCGGCGCCGATGACGACGAGCGAACGCGGCAGTTCTGCGATATCGAGCAGTTCGTCACTGTCGAGCACGCTCTTGCCGTCGAAGGGCATGTAGTCCGGACGGAAAGGCTTGGTGCCGACGGCAAGCATGATGCTGGNGCCTGAAACAAGCAGGGTCTCGCCGTCGTCCTTGACGACCTCGAGCGTGGTCGGATCGACGAAGCTTGCCTTGCCGCGCATCTGCTGCACGCGGTTGCGGGCAAACTGGTGTTCGAGGACCTCGACCTCGTGATTGAGGGTGATGATCAGCCGTTGCCTAAGATCGTCGGCGCTGATCTCCTGCTTGACGCGGTAGGCCCGCCCGTAGAAGCCCCGCTCGCGCCAGCCGGAAAGATTGAGCGCCGTCTCGCGCAGCGTCTTGGAGGGGATGGTGCCCGTGTGCACCGAAACGCCGCCGACGCGTTTTCCCTGTTCGATGACGAGGACCTTCTTGCCGAGCTTGGCGGCCTGGATGGCGCCGCGGCGGCCGGCGGGCCCGCTTCCGACGACGATGAGATCGAACTGAGTCATGGGCATTTCCGTTTGAAGGGAAGAATCGTTGTGCATCGCAAAAACTCTCGCTTGCAAGCGTCTATACCGTCAATGGCACGGTTTAATGAAGTGGTTTTCATAGCCGAAACAGCTGGATGAGAATATAAGGGAATGTGCGTATGCTTGGCTTCGTTACGACATGCCGGGCCCATCGGTGTCGTATTTGCCTGGGAGGGTGGCGATGGGATTGGAGCTGACGAACAGGGCGGTGCCGCAGCCTGACGACGAGGGCGTCATCCGGCAACCGGACCATCGGCCGGGTGTCGTTGCGGCGGCGGTCTATGAAAACGGCGTAAGGGTACGCGATATCGGCATCGAAGATGCCGGCAAATGGCGCTCGCGGCCGGGCGCGGTGGTCTGGATTGGGCTGCATGAGCCTGATGCGGAACTGCTGCGCCAGATACAGCAGGAGTTCGACCTGCACGACCTGGCGATTGAGGACGCCTGCAAGGCGCACCAGCGGCCAAAACTAGAGATCTATGGCGACTCGATCTTCGTCGTGGCGCGCACCGCCCACATGGTTGGTGACGAGATCGCCTTCGGCGAGACCCATCTCTTCGTCGGGCGAGGTTATGTCGTCTCGGTCAGGCACGGTGCGTCCACGTCCTACATGGCGGTGCGTCAGCGCTGCGAATCTTCCCCGGCAGCACTCGCCCATGGCGAAAACTATATCCTCTATTCGATCCTCGATTTCATCGTCGACAACTATATGCCGGTCATCGAGGCGATCCATGAGGAGGTCGAGGAACTGGAAGATCGGCTGTTGCGGGAGCGACTGGTCAAGGGTGACATCGAACGGCTCTACTTGATGCGCCGCAATCTTCTCAGGTTGCGCAATGCCGTGGTGCCACTCGTCGATGTCTGCCGTCGCCACGAGCACATCGATCTGCCAGGCATGGATGCGGCGCTGCAGCCGCTGTTCCGTGACGTGACGGACCACGTGCGCCGCGTCCAGGAGGATATCGATGCGTTGCGCGAGGTGCTTGCCTTTACCTTCGAGGCGAGCCTGATGGTCGGGCAATCCGAACAGACGGAAATTTCGCGCAAGCTGGCGTCCTGGGCCGCGATCCTTGCCGTGCCGACGGCGATAGCCGGTATCTACGGCATGAACTTCGACGATATGCCGGAGTTGAAGTTCCGCTACGGCTATTTCGTCGTGCTGGCGGTGATTATCGGTTTGTGCCTGACGCTCTTTCGCTTCTTCCGTCGCGCGAAGTGGCTGTAGTCCTGTAAACCGGGGCGGACGTCAAAACAGTCGCGGGCCTTTTCCGGCTGACATGCCCATCCTTGCCGATAATGATGTGATCGTGCACGGCGATCCCCAGCGGTTTCGCCGTTTCGACGATCAGCTTGGTCATGTCGATATCCGCGCGCGACGCAAACCGAATGACGACTTTGTCGATGGATCAGAGATGAAGATCGACTACATCGAGGCGTACTCATTGGACGCGGATTGGTACATTTAGCGGATAATGGGGATCGGCTGCATCCAGAGTTGCCGGTCCGCACCCACGCAACAGGCCCTTTTTGCCTGAGATCAGCGCTCGCCGTATATCCGTTCAGCCGCCGACCGCGCTTCGCCGATGTAACGAAATCGATCCCGCAGATCTGTGCCAAGCACTGTTACGTAGTAGAATCCACTGTTCGTGTTCCTATTCGTGTCGTTCTTATGCTTGATGATTGTCGCAACGACATCTCCGCCGACGAAAACGCGTGAAACGCGATTGTGTCCGTGGGCTATTCGATGGCCATGCTTGGATCTTTCTACTTGTAGGATTTCTCGGCCGCCACAATCGTTCGAACTGTCTGCGCCAATTCCTCAAGTGTCGCCGTGACCCGATTTATCTGAGACAGTCCATTTCAGGTCCGTATCTGGTGACGAGATACTCCCTGTTATCGGACAACGTCGCCAAGTGCGCAACAGTGCGCTTGCGCAGAACCAGGCCAGCATCCATCGCCCGTCGTCATCGCTCGCCCATATCGTGCGGGCCTAAGCTTTCGATCGTAAGCCCTGCCGCATTCGTTCCCGTTTTCGAAACGGCGGTGAGAATTCTCGGCGCGGTTGTTCAAGCCTTGTGCGAGCGATGCTCGACGTTAGGCATAACCTGACGCTTTGCGGCTGAATATGATTTCAGCTTGTCGGTGACGATGCGGGGCGAACAGCCCTGCTTCCTCAAAAGCCGCATCAGCAATCGCTTGGCGGCCTTGGTGTCGCGGCGGGTCTGGACGATCTCGTCGAGAACATATCCATCTTGATCGACAGCCCGCCACAGCCAGCATCTGCGACCATTGATGCGGACGACAACTTCGTCGAGATGCCAGACATATTATAATCGGGGTATTTCGCGCTTATCACGGCCGAGCGGTCGCCTCCTATTAAGGTCTAGCCGTAGTCGCGGCGTCCGGCCTCCTTCAGATGTTGCTGGCGACGTGACTGTGTCGACGCCACTAGATCCGAAGGAAATCACCAGAAATGCCAACTTCGGGAAAGCTGAGCGATTGGCGCATGGTGATGGCTCCGCTCTGCGGGATCATCTNGAGCTTCTGGAAGGCCTCGCGGGATACGATAGTGCTCGTTGCCGCCGACGTGGTCGCCTCGTCGCTGGCCTCGGTCTTCGCGCCCTACCTTTTCTCGCGGCTTGTCGATCGCCTGACCGATGATCGCTGGCTGGAGACGATTTCTGCGGGTCTTTTGATCTACGCCGTTGTCATCGGGCTCTCGATCGCGCTGCAAAGCATGGTGAAGTACCTCGCCGCGATGAGCGCCGAGGACCTAAATTTCATCGCCGCCACTGGCTTTTTCGAGCGCTTGGTCAAGAAGTCGCCTCGGTTCTTCGTCGAGCACAATCCAGCGGAGATTCAGTCTGCGCAGATGCAGGGAACACAAGCCCTCATCGTCGTAGTGCAACTTGCCTTGATGGTCCTCATACCCGGCTTTGCGCAGCTTGCTTTGACCCTGGCCGTCCTGGGTGCCGCCATTGATGCAAGGGTGGTCCTTGTCGTCCTTGGATATGGGGCGGTGTTTATCTCGCTGACCTATTTCTCGAACAAATGGACGCGGCCGCACCTCGAAAAAGCGACGACGGCCGGGCAAGCCAATGCGCAGTTGGTGGGTAACGCGATTTCCTCGATGGAGACGTTGCGCTACTTTGGAAGCTGCGGATGGATGAGTGACCGCTACAGACGCGGCGCTGAAGAGGTCCTTCACAACTGGCGGAGCTATTGTCTGAAACGGATCGCCTATGCTGGCGTCTACGGTCTCGCTCTTGCGATTCAGTTCGCGATCNCTTTCACCATCTTCCTGCCCCGCTACCGAGAAGGGACCGTCTCTGTCGGCGACATCGTGCTGTTCAATGCACTCCTTCTTCAACTCAACCAGCCTTTCGAGATGGTTGGTCTCGCGATCGAGAGCCTGGTGAGATCCTATGCGCAATTCAGGCCCTTCGCCCAGATGTGGGCGTCTCCGGAGGAGAGTGACCGGACTGCAGCGCGCGGTGAACTCGCCTCCGTCGGCGGACGGCTCGAATTCAAGAACGTCGGTTTTTCCTATGACGACGGGCGTGGAATAGCGGACGTCAGCTTTATCGCCCAGCGAGGAGCCATCACCTTCATTATCGGCGAGACCGGTTCGGGAAAATCGACGGTTCTCCGGCTGGCGTTGAAAACTGTCGAACCTTCCAAGGGGCAAATTCGTGTCGACGGCGTCGACCTCTTCGAGGTCAACCGACGGGATTGGTATGCATCGGTCGGCATCGTGCCGCAGGAAGTGATGCTGCTCAACGATACGCTAGCGGCCAACATCGCTCTGGGCCGACCGATCGATCAGCAGCGACTGCGCGTGGCCGCTGCGAAGGCGGCGATCCTCAATCGGATCGAAGAATTTCCCGATGGGTTCTCAACGATCGTCGGAGAGCGTGGCCTGAAACTGTCCGGTGGCGAACGTCAGCGAATTGCAATTGCCAGGGCGCTTTACGGCGAACCGAAGTTTCTGTTGCTGGACGAAGCGAGTTCCGCCCTCGATGAGGCGACGGAAGCAGCTATCATGGACCATATTCGGAGGGTCGCAGGCGAAGTCACCGTCTTGGCGATCACCCACCGCAAGAGCACAATCCGTCAGACAGACAACGTCATTGATCTCAGCGATCGGACGCGCGTAACTGAAGGCGTATAACGCCGCGGCGATTTGCGATCACATGTAAGGCGAAGGGCGCTGGTTGGCGCCGGCCTGTGCCGTGACGATTCCGGCGAGGCGTGCGTATCGTCTGAAAACCTCATCGACAAAGCGCGCTACCTCGTTCCGGTGGTTGGGTTGTCTGGTCAAATTGGGCACTGGGGCGGCGTAAAGGTCAAAATTGCTGTAGATATAGTATCGGTAGTGAATCGTTTTGCCCCAGATATAGCGCATGATCGTCCAATCGACCTCCGCCATGCACTTCGACGCTATCACAAGGAATTTCCTGTCGAAATCAGTGTATTGCCCCCTCTCGATCGCACGGAAGCCTGAAGGTGTGGCAATCCATTCAAAAACCTCCCAATGCCAAGACAGTAGCACGTTCTGCACGATGGCATCCTTCAGTTCGGCCCTGCCATCGTCGGAAGTGGGGCTGTGCTGCTTGGCAACGAGTTGGCGCGCAATATTGAAGGCCTCCTCGATGTAATGCGCCTTGAGAGGCGGAATAAAAAATCCCTTCGACGGGATACTGTCGAGCGCGTCTTGCTGGGCGAGGCGGATAAGGGCCTCGCGAACCGGCATGACGCTTGTTCCGATATCGTGCGCTAACGGTTTGGCAGCAACGCCGCCAACAATGAAGTGAGGGCGTGCAAAGATTTGTTCGCACACCTGCTCGTAGATTAAATGGTTGATGAGAAACCCCACCATTCCCCCTTTCTCTGTTCAAAGGGCTGTGCTGTCTCCTGATTTATTGAGGGAGGCGAATGCCACCCAAGGTCCCGATGGCCACTACGGGAGGCAAAACGTCAGCGCAAAGCGATTGCGCACGAAGGCAAGAAAATTCTTCAACGCTGGATTCGAGTTGTCTTCGTGCCAATACCCAGAATATGCGATCAAGCAGGGGCCGTGAGAGGCACGCACCTCCCGCAAGACAATGTTTGGATACTGCAATCCTGCCGCACCTTCGCAGGTGATGGTTACGCCGAAACCAGCGCCCAGCATGTTCATGATCGACTCACGGCTGACCGGCTGCATCTTGATTTTCGGACGGATCCCGAATGCCGATAGATGACCCAATAGCATGTCGTGAATCTCGGGTCCCGGATCATTGGCCGTGAGCCAGAAAGTCTCATCGCGCAGGTCGGACCACTGCACGGACGGATATGCAGCGAGCGGGTAATCCGCCGCCATCGCGACGAGCAAGCGTTCACTCCAGAAGGCGGCCCTTTTGATTTCAGAATAGCTTGCCTCGCCGGGCAATATGGCGATATCGACCGCGCGCTCCTTCAGACCGTTCACTAGATCCAAGCGCTGAGCTTCAACGGCATCGATCTCCACGTTGGGATTGCTTTCGCGCCAACTGAGCAGTGTCGTGTGGAGGTTGCCGGCGGAAACCGG
>Ga0055531_10002535_pt1 | contig 12147 bp, 12 predicted proteins | sample AraplaCvi_mCL_r2_FD_55008 | JGI IMG/M metagenome (GOLD analysis project Ga0055531, IMG submission 55008) | Arabidopsis root microbial communities from North Carolina, USA - plate scrape MF_Cvi_mCL_r2 | ecosystem: Host-associated > Plants > Roots > Endosphere | place: USA: North Carolina...
GATCCTGTTTTGCATTCGCGGCTGGAAAGTCATGCAGCTATCCTGAATAAATAAACTTGTGTGTAATTATCAACTTCAACGGAGTGTATCAATCCCACCGGCGTTGCTGATGCCACACCATGACGGCCTGCGCGACCGCCAATGAAAGAAGGTTGGGGATCGGAGCGCGGCGGCATGAAGACCGTCAGAGCCGCTTTGCATCAAAATTGACAGCCGTTTCCGGCCAATATAATTTGATGTCAATGACTTAGCGCTGGTTTTATACTTGGGAGTAGCTCCAGTAGCGCTGTGTTTCTTGTCCACTCGTATCGACAACACCGTTGTGGCCTATCGGTGTTGACTTGCCAAACCAAGTGGACGAGGGTCGGCTGTCCGCTCAGATGGCCCGCTTGCCCGTTCTCGCCCACCCGTTTCGCCGCTTTACCCCCAGGAGGCTTCCGATGATGAAATGGCTGAGTTCGCTTGTCATATTTTCAGCCATTATGACCGCGGCTACGGCACCGGCGGCGGATCGGCAGGCTCTGCCTGGCTTTACCGAGGGAGCCGACGTGATCCGGGTTGACACGCAGCAGTCACAGATCGATGAGATCGGCGGCGTTATCTACAGCCAGATCAATTCCCCCCGGTCTGTGCGGGGCCTGCGCATGACGATGCTTGTACCACGCACTGCCGATTTGAAGCCGGCGATCGTCTATGTGCCGGGCGGCGGCTTCATGTCCACCGACTACGAAAAGTTCATTGAGATGCGTATGGCGCTGGCAAAGGCAGGCTTCGTTGTCGCGGCAGCGGAATACCGCGTTGTTCCCGATACCTTTCCATCTCCACTACAGGATGGCAAGTCGGCTGTCCGCTATCTCCGCGCGCACGCTGCCGACTTCAATATCGATCCGGCGCGGATCGGCGTGCTAGGCGATTCGGCCGGCGGCTGGCTTTCGCAGATGATGGCGGCGACGAGCAGCGAGAAGGGGTTCGACGAGGGAGACTGGCTGGACCAGTCGTCGGCCNTACNGGCTGCAGTCTCGCTNTACGGTATCTCGGACCTGCGCAATATCGGCGAGGGCTTNCCGCAAGAGATCCAGAAGGTCCATGAATCCCCGGCCGTCACGGAGGCGCTTCTTGTGCATGGCGCCGCTTTCGGTCGTTTCGCCGGAGCGACNATCGTGAGCGACCCCGCTAAGGCGCTCGCGGCGAGTCCGATGGGTCACCTGTCTGGCCCCATACCCCCGATGCTCCTGATGCACGGCAGTGCCGATCAGGTCGTCTCGCCCGTTCAGAGCAAGCAGATGTTCGAGGCCTTGCGCGGGGGCGGTTCTAAAGTTGACTACGTGCTGGTCGAGGGCGCTGGGCACGGCGACGGCCATTGGTTCCAGCCGAGTGTGATAAATCGCGTTGTGGCATGGTTTGGCGACACATTGGGCGCTCCGATTCGCGACGCAGGCAGGAATGCCGGGGCGGCCGCCACTCGATGACGGCGATCCCTCCAGACCCCCTCCGAATAGAACTCTCTCCGGTCCGCACTGTATGTTTCTGCGGGTAAATCCGCTGGATCGGTGGCTCGCCTTCGTGGCGTGAAACAGGCAGGTGACGATATCACGAGATCGCAGCGGCAAAAAATCCATCGTTGCTGACATAAAACTCTTACATGCCGAGAGGAAACCTGCTGCCGGCTGGCCCCGGGCCGGGCAAGTGGAAAAGGGCATTCTTGGATGACGACATTGCAGCAGGTGGCGATAAGAGCAGGATGCTCCTTGGCGACCGCGAGCCGGGCGCTCAATCGCAACGGCAATGTCAGCGACCGCATGGTCCGCAGGGTCCGCCGCGCAGCGGCTGAGCTCGGTTATAAGGCGATACATTCCGCGGCCGGCAGGCCGGGGCAGCGGCCGGTCGTCGGCGTGCTGATCCCCAGCATCACCAATCCCGTCTTCGCCTCGTCGCTTTCCAGCATCCAGAACCGCATGCTGGTTGCCGGCCATGGCGTGCTGATCGCCCAGTCGAACTACGACCCTGCACGCGAGGCGGACGCGGTCGCCTCGCTTCTCAACGACCGGCCGACCGGCCTGATCCTGACCGTCTGCGATCCCGGCACGAGCGTCGCCCTCACGTCCTCGCTGCCGCCAACCGTGCTTCTCAACAACCTGCCGACCTCGCTGTTTCCCGCGGCCGTGACGGTGGACAATCGCGGCTGCCGGCCGCGAACTGACCCAGATGCTGATCGATCTCGGCCATCGACGCATCCTGTTCGTTTCCGGAGATTTCGCGGCTTCCGACCGCGCGCGTCGCCGGCATGAGGGTTATCGCGATGCGATGATCAAGGATGGCCTTGCACCGTTGGAAGCGGTCCAGATCCCTTTCGTCAACGGCTACGATCAGCTTGACCTCGGCGCGGCGCTCGTGGCCGCCACGCCGACCGCGATCATCGCTTCCAACGATCTCCTTGCGCTCGGCGTCATCGGCGCGCTCAGGCGCGAAGGACTTTCCGTGCCGCGCGATATTTCCGTGGCCGGTTTCGACGGGATCGCCATCGGACGGCTGATGGATCCGCCGCTGACCACAGTGGAGATGCCGGATGCGAGCATGGGGGCGGCGGCCGCCTCGCTGCTGCTGGACATTGCGGAAAACGCCGCGCCCGCCCGCCATCTCGATATCGCCTACACATTGCGCCGGGGCGGCACGGTGCGTGCCATCTGAACGTCGCCCCTCGATACAAAAATCGCCACCTCCGGGATCGGAGGCGGCGACTTTCTCGGTCGGTTATGCGATCAGCTGCGCGGCAGCAGGCCTTTCACTTCCGAAGCGGCGTCTTCGAGCGCCTGCTTCGGGGTGGCCTGCTGCTCGACGATGCGCGACAGGTTCTCGACGATCGCCTGGGTGACCTTGACGCCGTTGGTGCCCGGGAAGGCGTACCACGGAACCATGCGGTCCATCTGGCTGAGGCCGGCGACGAACAGCGGATTCTGCTTGTAGAAGTTGCCGAGATACTCTGGCGACTTGGCGGCAAGTTCGTTGTTCGGAACGTAGCCGGTGCCCGGAACGACGACAGAGGCGCCGTAGGGGCCGGCGGCGAACTTGGCGAACTTCCAGGCGGCCTGCTGCTTTTCGGCATTGCGGGCGAGGATGACGACGGCATTGCCGCCGGTCGGCAGCTTGCCCTTGACCGGGTCGATCAGCGGGATCTGCGCGGTGCGCAGGTCGAACTTGTCGCCGACGCTCTTGATCGTGTTGCGCAGAGCGCCGGTCGTCTTGAACTCGATGCCGACCTTGCCGGCGAAGAAGGCCTGTTCACCGGCCTGGGCGGTGAACACGGGCAGGCCACCCTTCTTGACCATCTGGTCGAGAACGTTGACGGCCTTTTCGCCTTCCGGGCCTGCGAATGCGACGGACTTTTCGTCGGCGCCCAGCATCTGGCCGCCCGCGCCGAACAGAAGTGCCGAGAACATCCAGTCGTCGCCCTGCCAGCGGAAGTCGATGCCTTCGACGCCGTTGCCGAGCGCCTTGATCTTGGCGCCGAGCGCGATGACTTCATCCCAGGTCTTCGGGGGAACATCCGGATTGCCGCCGGCCGCCTTCACCAGGTCGGCATTGTAGTACATGATCGGGTTCGACGTCGCGAAAGCGAGGCCGACCTGCTTGCCCTTGACCTGGGCGAGCTTGAGGATGTTCTCGGAAAAGCCGAGCTTGCCCATATCGCCTTCCTTGGCGATGAACGGAGCGAGATCGACCGGGATGTCTCGCTCCTGGACCATGCGCAGGCGGTTGAGGCCGATAAAGGTCAGGTCCGGCATTTCCGCCGTGCCGGCCTGGCGCATGATGAGCTGGATGCCCTCTTCATAGGTGGCCGACGGATTGGCGAACTGGATCTTGATGTCCGGATTTTCTTCCATGAACTTCTTCGAGATCGTGTCCATCACGTCCTTGAAGAAGCCCGGCATCGGGTANTGCACGGTCAATGTCGTTTCGGCATGGGCCGGAAGCGACACCGTCATGGCAATCGCCGCGGCGGCGACAAACTTGGTGATATGCTTCATCGCATGGTCTCCTGGTTGATGCCGGTCAGCCTTTGAGACCGGTCATTGTGATGCCCTCGACGAAGCGCTTCTGTGCCAGAAGGAAAGCCGCAACGAGGGGTGTGGTGATGATCAGCGTGGCGGCCATCAGCGCGCCGTAGTCGTCTCCCGCCTCGGCGGCGCGGAAATAGAGAAGGCCGAGCGGCGGCGTTGCGTAGGCCTGGTTGGAAACGACGATCAGCGGCCAATAAAGGTCGTTCCAGTGGGCAACGACCGAGAAGATCGCGAAGGCGGTGATCGCCGGCCAGGCATTGGGCACGATGACGCGGGCGATGATGCCGGTTTCCGACATGCCGTCGAGGCGGGCGGCGTGGATCAGATCGTCCGGCATGGCGCGGAAGAATTGCAGAAACAGGAAGATGCCGAACACCGAGATGGTGAAGGGAGCGACCAGCGCGAAGTAGCTGTTGAGCACCGCCATGCGGTCGAAGGCGACGTAGAGCGGCAGGGCGGTGGCATGGATCGGCACCAGGAGGCCGAGCATGACCAGCACCATCATCAGCCTTGCGGCGCGGAATTTCAGCTTCGCCATGGCATAGGCGCAGGGTATGGCGATGATCACCTGGAAAACGAAGATCAGGACGCAGACCACAACGCCATTCCACAACAGCGTCGTCATCGAGACGCGGGTCAGCGCCTTGGTGAAATTGGCGACATAGGACCAGTGCTGCGGGACGAGCGACAGCGACGAGGAGAAGATGTCGCTTTGCGCCTTGCCGGCAGTCGAGATCATGAAGATGTAGGGGGCGAGGAAGATCACCGCACCGAAGATCAGGATCGACAGGCGGACGGCGCGCCCGAAAGTGAAGGCCTGCGCGTTCATGAGTAGTGCACCTGCTTGTCCTGGATCCGGTACTGGAGGAACATCAGCACCACCAGGATGATCAGGAAAACCACCGTCATCGCCGAGGCGTAACCGACCTTCAGGTAGACGAACCCTTCCTGGTAGATGGTGAAGAGCAGCACTTCGGAAGCCTTGTTCGGTCCGCCTTCGGTCAGCGTCTTCACCGTTTCGAAGACCTTGACCGCGTTGATGATGCTGATCGTGGTGACGAACAGCGTCGTCGGACCGAGCATCGGCCAGGTGACCAGCCGGAACCGGTCGAAGGCGGAGCGGGCGCCGTCGACATGCGCGGCCTGATAGAGTTCGCGGGGGATCGCGGTGAGGCCTGCGAGGAACAGGACGAGATTGAAGCCGACCGACTGCCAGATGCCGATGATCGACAGGCTGTAGAGGACGGATGTCGAGGCCCCGAGCCAGTTGGGGCGCGGCAGGCCGCCGAGCGCCAGAAGCGCGTTGATCGGCCCGATCGTCGGGTGGAAGAGATATTGCCAGACGGTCGCCATGGCGACGAGCAGCGAGGCGACCGGCAGGAAATAGGCGGTTCTGAAGAAGGACCGGCCGATATTCTCGCTTTCGATCAGCATCGCCAGACCGAGCGCCATGAAGATCGAGACGGGTGCGACGATCGCCGTGTAGACGGTCGTGTTCCAGAGCGAGCGGCGGAAGGTGCGGTCGGTGAAGAGATCGGCGTAATTGTCGAAACCGACGAAGCGGAAGCCGGCATAGCCGAGCTCGTAGTCGGTGAAGCCGAATATGATGACCAGGGCAACCGGCAGCAGGATGAAGACGAACAGAAGCACCATCGCCGGCAGCGACAGGGCGAGTGCGGCGCGCGCTTCCTGGCGGTCGGCGGCCGAGCGGACGGGTTTCCTGACGATCGGAGTCGCCGTGGCGATCGCCTCAGCCATGGGCCGTCTCCAGCGGAGCGGCGGCGCCCATCGGTTCCGGGCGCAGACGATGACCATCTTCGGCGAAGACGAAAAGCCGGTCTGCGTCGAAGTCGAGACGTACCGGCATGGCGGCGGCAAGACCGGCGCCTTCGGCGGGCGAAAGCTTGGCAACGACCGGTTCGCCGATCGCATCCAGCCGGCAATAGGCGATGATCTCGGAGCCCAGGAATTCGAGGCGGTCGATACGGGCCGGCAGGCCCTGCTGGCCGGATCGATGGACGCGGACGAATTCCGGGCGGATGCCGATCGTTACCCGCGCACCGGCTGAGACCGTTTCGCGGGAGAGGCCGAGGCTGACATCGCCGAGTGTTATCCTGCCGTCGGCACCGGCCACGGACTGGAAGAGGTTGATGCGCGGCTGTCCGATGAAGCGGGCCACTTCGACATGGGCCGGATCGTCGTAGATGACCTGTGGCGATGCGAGCTGCAGCAGCGAACCGCCGATCATCACGGCCACGCGGTCGGCCATGGACAGCGCTTCCGCCTGGTCATGGGTGACGTAGAGCGTCGGCACGCCGGCGCGGCGGTGCAATTCGACGATCTCGCCGCGGGCATGGACGCGCAGGTTGGCGTCGAGGTTGGAAAGCGGCTCGTCCATCAGGAAGACCGCCGGGCGGCGCACCATGGCGCGGCCGAGCGCGACGCGCTGGCGCTGGCCGCCGGACATCTGGCCGGGCTTGCGATCGAGCAGATGGTCGATCTTCAGCGATACCGCCATCTCGCGCACGTCGCGCTTGATTTCGGTTATCGCCTTGCGCTGGCCGGGCATCAGCGGGCCGACCAGCGGCAGTCGCTGCGCGCCCGTCAGCCTGCGCATCACCAGCGGCACGGCGATGTTCTGCGCGGCCGTCAGATGGGGATAGAGCGCGTAGGACTGGAACACCATGGCGATGTTGCGGTCGGCCGCCGGTACCGAAGACAGGTCGCGGTCGCCGAGCATGATCTCGCCGGCGTCGGCGCTCTCGAGGCCGGCGAGGATGCGCAGAAGCGTGCTCTTGCCGCAGCCGGACGGGCCGACGAGGGCGATGAACTCGCCCGGACCGGCATCCAGGCTGACGCCCTTGAGGATGGCATTGCCGGAGAAGGATTTTTCAATGCCGCGAAGCGAAAGAGCGGTCATTCGGCGCTCTCCGTTTGCTTGGAATTGGTCGGATAGACTTCCTCGATGACGTCGTCGAGGACATAGGCCGTCATGCCGGGCACGGCGACGATATCGCTTTGAACGTCGTCGCCGAATTCGTGCACGACGGCGCCGACCAGCCGCTCGCCCGGCATTTCGCGGACCATCTTGTCGAGGATGAAGGCGGCAGACGGACCCCAGGTCAGGGCGGTGTTCTCGAAACGGCCCTGCCAGGCCCAGTGCAGGTGACCGCTTGCGAACAGCGCCACGTCATGGGCGGCGATCAGGTCGTAGAGACGCTTGCGTTGTGCCGGGCGGACGCTCCAGTAACCGGTGTCGCCTTCATGCGGCTCGTCGACGAACAGCGGCTTGTGGGCAAACAGCGCGATGCGGCGGCCGCGGCGCTCCTCGAGGGTTTCGCGCAGCCATTCGAACTGGGCCTCTTCTTCCTCGTCCTCATGACCGAGCAGGAGTGAATTGAGGCCGACGAAACGCCAGTCGGCGGTATCTTCGAACCAGCGGTCCTCTCCGACGAGGTCCCGCCAGCGCTTGAGGCGCCCGGCGTTGACCGGCTGTTCGGAACCCGGCAGGTGGCCGACATCGTGATTGCCCGGCAGGATCAGCATCGGGATCGACGTCTGCCGCATCAGGTCCATGCAGAACGTGATGTCGCCCGGCTTGTCGGCGCCATCGACGGTCAGATCCCCCGTATGGATGATGAGATCGGCCCGGGTGTCCTCGATCCAGGTCAGCAGCGGCGCCCAGTTGCCGTTGAAATGCGTCTTTTCGGGGCTGAAATGGGTATCGGTAATCTGGATGATCTTCACGGCAGCTCTCCGGTCTCGCAAATACCTTTCGCAAGTGCGAAGGTGTTTACGGTTCCTTAGAGCGCTATCGTGTCAGGCCGGTTACAGAGTTTTCCAGCCTTCTTTCATTTCTGTCACAAAACTGCAAAGCAGGCCGTTTTGCGGCCCATCCCTTCACCCGCTGTCGCCGTCGATGAGGGACATCGGCCAGAGCTTCCTGCGCACGACCTGAGGGTAAAGATCCTCATAAGCGGGCATGGTCGACAGCAGGCTTTCGGCAAGCGCGATGCCGAGATCCCTGAGAGAGAGCTCGAAGCCCGTCAGGCTCGGGGAGAGAAACCGTGCCTGCGGGCTCTGGCGGCCGATGATGGCGAGGTCGCGGCCCGGTCGGAGGCCAACCTCTTCGAGGCCATGGTACAGTCCTGTCACCAGGGTCTCGTTGACGAGGATGACGGCCGTGGGCGGCTCGAGACTGTCCCTGATCTGCCGGGCGACCGCGTAACCTCCCGCTTCGTTGGGAGTGGTGCGGAAAATGCAATCTTCGGCAAGCGTGAGGCCGTACCGCGCCAGGACCATCCGGCAGCGTTCGATAAAGACATAACCGAGGTTGAGATCCCCGTGGGGCCAGACGAAGCCTATGCGGGTATGCCCGCCGCGCACCAGACGCTCGATCGACATTTCCGCCATGCCCTCGAAATCCAGATCGATCCATGGCTGGCCGACATCGGTAAGGCTTCGTCCCAGGGTGATGAAGGGAATGGAATGCCGTGCGAGAAGCTCCAGGCGCGGATCATGGCGACGCGTCGCCGACAGGATGATGCCGTCTGCAAAACCGCGCGCAACCATCCGCTTGAGGTAGTCGTCTGGATCCTCCTCGGACGAACACAGAAGCGCGACGAGATCGAGCTTGTGGCGCGCCAGCACGGTCTGCACCCCGTCGAAGACGCTCATGAAGAAGATATCGCCCTGGCCGGTGATTTCCCGGCCGGTCTGCATCATGAAGCCGATCACCCCCGTCGAGCCCTTGCGCAACGCCCGCCCGGACTGGTTGGCGACATAACCGAGACGTTCGGCGCTTCGAGGACACGCCGGCGCGTTTCCTCGTTCACGTCCGGCTTGCCGTTCAGTGCGCGCGAGACCGTGCCGATCGAAATGTCGAGGTGTTCCGCCAGCCGCCGAATGCCTTTCATGAGCCCGTCCTATCAGACCGTAATCGTTTTCGGAAATCCTATTGACAGAAACCATGATCTGTAAATAGGATCGTAAACGTTTACGGAAACCGGTGAAGGAGCATCGGCACCGTCTGCGAGGAGGACATCGTGACATTGAAGGCCGTTCTATGCGGGTGCGGAGCTATGGCTCACGGCTGGATGCGGGCGTTGAAGACGACGCCGGGTCTTGCCGAAACCATTACCGTCGTCGGGCTGGTCGATCTCGACCGCTCCGTCGCCTTGGCGCTTGCCAGAGCTTTCGACCTGAAGGATGTGACGATCGGTACGGATCTCGACCGGGTGCTGGAAGAGACCGGCGCCGAGCTTCTGTTCGATATCGTCGTACCCTCCGCCCGCAAGGCCGTCGTCGCCTCCGGCCTCCGCCACGGTTGCCACGTGTTGAGCGAAAAGCCGATGGCCACGTCGCTTGGTGAGGCGAGAGAGCTCATTGCGCTGGCCGAAGGGGCAGGGCGGATCCATGCGGTGGTACAGAACCGGCGCTTCATCTCCGGTATCCGCCGGATGCGCCGTTTCGTCGAACTCGGCGCGATCGGCGAATTGACCGGCGTGCATTGCGATTTTTTCATAGCTCCGCATTTCGGCGGCTTCCGCGAACAGATGGACAACGTGCTCCTGCTCGACATGGCGATCCACACGTTTGACGCGGCTCGTTTTGTCAGCGGGAAGCGTCCCTTGTCGGTCTATTGCCTTGAAACCAATCCGGCCGGTTCCTGGTACGCCCATGGGGCCTCGGCCAACGCCGTCTTCCGCCTTTCCGACGATGTCGTCTTCACCTATCGCGGCTCCTGGTGCGCCGAGGGCCGCCGCACGAGCTGGGAAAGCGCCTGGCGGCTGGTCGGCTCGAAGGGAATGCTGACCTGGGACGGCGAGGAAACCTTCGAGGCAACGATTGCCGGCGGCGGGGAGGGGCTGTTGCGCGGCCATCAGCCGATCGACGTGCCGTCGGCGCCGCGCGAGGAGGAAACGCTGGGCCATGCAAGCGTGATCACCGATTTCCTCGACGCGATCCGCTCCGGTCGGCCGCCCGAGACGGCGGGAGCCGACAATATCAAGAGCCTGGCCATGGTATTCGGCGCCATCGAGAGCGCGCGGACCGGCCAAGCCGTCGCCATTCAAATATGAGGATCGAGCGCATGAGCAACCCAGCCAAATCCATCCGTATCGGCACGATGATCCGCAGCACCAAAGGCGGCGCGGCCGAGCGTATCGCCCAGATCGCCGATATGGGCTTCGAGAGCTTTCAGCCTTTCTTCTGGCAGACGACGAACGGTCAGGATCTGGCGGAACTCGGCAAGCGGTGCCGCGATGCGATCGGCGATCGCGACATCACCATCCAGGCGCTCGGCATGTTCGGCAATCCGCTGGAGGAGACCGAAATCGATCTCCAGACGCTGCAGGGCTGGAAGGATTGCATCGACAACGCCCACCATTTCGGTGCGACCTGCGTTGCGGGTTTTACCGGAAGGTTGCGCGGACGGCCGATCCCGGAAAGCCTGCCGCGCTACCGGCAGATCTGGAGCGAGCTTGCAAAACGTGCCGCCGACAAGGGCGTCAAGATCGCCTTCGAGAATTGCGCCATGGACGGCAACTGGCAGTCAGGCGACTGGAACCTCGCCCACAATCCGGATGCCTGGGAGCTGATCTTCAACGAGACGCCGGACGACCATATCGGTCTCGAATGGGAGCCGTGCCATCAGATGGTCTATCTGATCGAGCCGCTGCCGCAGATCCGCAAATGGGCGTCGAAGATCTTTCACGTGCACGGCAAGGACGCGACGATCCGCTGGGACGTCATCCGGGAACACGGAATTTTCGGCAAGCATCCCTTCGTTTTCATGCGCACGCCCGGTTTCGGCGACACGAAATGGACCGATGTCATCTCGGAACTGAGGCTTGCCGGCTGGTCTGGCTCGATCGACATCGAGGGCTGGCACGACCCCGTCTATCGCGACGAGCTGGAAATGACCGGCCAGGTGCATGCCTTGAACTATCTGAAGTCATGCCGAGGCGGCGATTTCGTCACCGATCCGGTGTGACGNAAACCGCTCCNNGTGCCGGCCTGGAGGAGGCCGNCGCCGGGAGCACAATCTGAAGGAGGAGAGCATGGGTATTCGCAAATTGGCTTTGGTCGGCGCGCTCGCGGTTGCCAGCATGTCGGCATTCTATGTCTCGGCCCGCGCCGAGGACGTGAAAATCACCGTCTGGTCGCTTGACCGCGACATTCAGCCGGCTCCGAACCTCATCAAGGATTTCAACAACCTGAAGACCGGGATCACGGTCGAATATCGCCAGATCCAGTTCGACGACGTGGTAAGCGAGGCGATGCGCGCTTATTCCACCGGCCAGGCGCCCGACATCATCGCCGTCGACAATCCGGAACACGCGCTGTTTTCCTCGCGCGGAGCATTCCTCGACCTGACGGACATGATTTCTCAATCGAGTGTCGTGAAACCGGCGAACTATTATCCCGGTCCCCTGAAATCGGTGATGTGGAAGGACCGCTATTTCGGCATTCCAAAGGCGACCAACACGATCGCGCTCTATTACAACAAGGATATGTTCAAGGCGAAGGGGCTGGATCCGGCCAAGCCGCCGCAGACCTGGGCGGAGCTCGTCGATACGGCACGCAAGCTCACCGATCCCGCAAAGAACGTCTATGGCATCACNTTCTCGGCGAAGGCGAACGAGGAGGGGACCTTCCAGTTCCTGCCCTGGGCGCAGATGGGCGGCGGCGGTTATGACAAGATCAACACGCCCGGTGCCGTGAAAGCGCTCCAAACCTGGAAGACGATCATCGACGAGAAGCTCGCGTCCCGCGATACGCTCACCCGCAGCCAGTGGGATTCGACCGGAACCTTCAATTCCGGCAATGCGGCCATGGCGATTTCCGGCCCCTGGGAGCTGGATCGCATGGTGAAGGAGGCGAAGTTCGATTGGGGTGTCGCGCTGCTGCCGCTTCCGGAAGCCGATGCGAAACGCTCGTCCGCCATGGGCGACTTCAACTGGGCGATCTTCGCCAACTCCAAACACCCGAAGGAAGCCTTCAAGGTGCTGGAATATTTCGTCTCGCAGGACAATCGGATGTTCAAGGATTTCGGCCAGCTTCCGGCTCGCTCCGATCTTGCCATTCC
>Ga0055531_10002541_pt1 | contig 12135 bp, 15 predicted proteins | sample AraplaCvi_mCL_r2_FD_55008 | JGI IMG/M metagenome (GOLD analysis project Ga0055531, IMG submission 55008) | Arabidopsis root microbial communities from North Carolina, USA - plate scrape MF_Cvi_mCL_r2 | ecosystem: Host-associated > Plants > Roots > Endosphere | place: USA: North Carolina...
GACCCGTGTCTAGGTCGGCTACGCTGGTGGATCTTCGGCTTGTCACTTATCGGCCGCCTCCATCCGCCGAACCATGGCGGCGCGGCTGCGCTTGTGGATTATGACAGGTGGTGGGTCTGGATCCTCCACCGGTACCGGNTGCGCCTCGCTTATGCCGGCAAAGGCCTCGAAGCGGCGGACGATCGTGTCGACGTAATGCAGCGCCGTCCATATCGCACCGTCATAGTGAGAACTGTTTACCACCGTATTCGCGATTTGTAGCGCATCCCGCGTTAAAGCTGCGCTAACCCGACGCCAGGGCAGGCGAGGTAAGCCTTGATGGGAAAGAGCAATGTCGCGGGCTGCCCTAGAACTGCGCTATACGGCTTTGCCGAGCACCCCGACGTGCCCCGCGCTCTCGCCCCCCTCACCGGGCGCGTGCCGAATTTCAATCCGATAACCGTACTATACTTCCTCAGCCGGCAGACNCTCGTGCCGTCAAGAAACCCGGCATGGCGCTCTGGGGCGAGAAGCTGTTTGCCGCGATGGTACGCAATTCCGAAACGCCGATGTCTTTCTTCAAATTGCCTGTTATCCGCGTCGTCGAATTGGGCAGCCAGATCGAAATTTGAGAGAAAGCGGCACAGCCCATCGATCAAAGAGCCCGGCGAGGCCTTTCGACAAAACGGGACCTGCTGGCCTTACTGGGTTGGACAGGGCGATGCAGGACACTCCGACCGATATCGCACACCGCAAAATGCCGAACTGCTCGACGACGCCAAATATATGCGGGGCGGGGCGATGGCCAGTATCCCCGCCGGGAGCGAGGGACTCGGTCTATTCGCACGGCTCGACGAGGGGATGGTATCGCAACGAAAGTCCTCCGGCCGCCGATGCGCTGGCCGCACGCAAGATCCCGGCCTGCATTCCATCTCGGGCAAACCGCAATCGTGCTCTCCATGCCATAGAGAACCATGCCCACAGAATCGCCGACCAGCAGAAAGTCACAATGTTCACCCAGTAGCCGCGCCATTGGGGTCGTGTATGCCGTTAGGCTGACAATCGGCGTCCCACTCTTCATGGAACGAGACTGCGGGGTTCATGCTCATACTTCCACTGAACAGAAAAACATCTTGTGCGTCATCCCGATCCGGCCCGAGCCGACATCCCATGCGTACTCCCCTCTAAGCATCAAATGTGCTGCTCACTATCGGCTACGCTCGGGCATCCTCACTTCGTTGGATGGGACCGTGCACTCAGCTTGTTTCCATCAGGGTCGCGAAGATATGCAACGAATGCCCCGTTCGGACGCTCCGCAGGCGGGCTCTCAATTGCTGTCCCACCGTGCGCAGTACCAGCAGCATGCCACGCGAGAACATGGTCGCTACTCGCGGCGGCGATACCGATGGTCCCACCATTGGCTGCGGTCGCTGGTTTGCCGTCGATCGGGGTTGTGATCATGAGCCGGCCCCCCTCATGGACGTAGATCAGGCGGCCCCTCGCATCCATCTCGCCGGGCTTGCCTCCCAAGNCAGCGAATGTGGCGTCGTAGAAATTTCTGGCGCGCTCCAGGTCATTGCTGCCAATCATGACGTGGGTGAACATGTTTCTTCTCCAATCGGGTGCTTCTGTAAATGCACTTCCTGACGTTTAACGCTCGAACTTNCGCAAATATTGGGCCGGTGATGTGCCGAGTGCTTTCTTGAACATCGTAATGAACGCAGAAACGGATTCATACCCGAGGTCGCCCGAAACCTGCTGGACCGTCGCCCCGCCTGTAAGGCTTCGGATTGCAATGATCAATTGCAACTGCTGCCGCCAACGGCCGAAGGTCAAGCCGGTTTCTTGCTGAACGAGACGCGCAAGGGAGTTCTCGCTCATTGCCACCCGCTGTGCCCATTGTGCCATAGTACTGCGGTCGGATGGATCCTCCACCATCGCCGACGCGATACGATTCAATCTCCCCTCGGCTGTTAGCGGTAAATGCAGATCCTCCACCGGCATCTGTGACAAAGCCGACAGAAGCAGTTTCGTCATCGTCTCCGTATAAGCACCTGCGACCGCAGATTGGTCAGCCATCTCAATGATGAGCTCTCTGACAAGCGGGGAAAGCGAAAGCGTGCAGCATCGATCCGGCAGATCGGCGGCGCCCGGCTCGATAAAGAGAAAGAACAAACGCGCATTAGCGGTCGCCACGTTGCTGTGCAGCATGCCGCCGGGAACCCATACGCCGCACTGCGGTGGGACCATCCACACGCCGCTCGGAACACGACATGTCACCCCGCCCCGCGACGCCATGACGAGCTGCCCTTTTCTATGCCGGTGCTCGGGCGCTTCGCGTTCATTTTGCGAAACGTCAATCCTTACCGCATGCGCTCGTACGCTNGATTGTTCAGGATCCTCCTCAACGAAAGCGTCAGAAAGGGATAACCGCAACTGGTGGGATTTAGTCATCATTTGAGGACATATCTAAATTCCCCTCGGTGCTTTGTCGATAGAGTCTTCCGGAAGAATTCGGAGAATATCGATGGCAATAGACGAACCTCACTCCCATTGGTGGTCTGATATCTTCCAGACCGAATTTCGCCTGCCTCAGAAGCGCGATCGAGGCGGTGGCATCTTGCCTCCACAACATCCGCGCATTGGGTTCGGTCTGGTATCTGCGCGAAGGATGGCGAAAGCCATTCTTGCGAAGGTTCACGGATTTTTTGCCCACCAGCATCCGCTCGAACCCTCTGTTTCGTGCACCGACCCCGTCGAAGCATATATGCATGCGTGCATCGCGGCGACGTTCTTCTGCTACGTCTCGCCCGAACTCTACGGCCTTACCGGCACCACGGACGGGCAAGGCGNCTCGCGGAGGAACCAGCCGTCCGGAGATGACTCATGAGCGTCCGACCGGTTGTCACCACCGGGAACGTGCTCTTTTCGTTGAAGACATTCCTGGCGGCNATGCTCGCTTATTACGTCGCCATAAGGTTCGATCTGCCACGACCGTTCTGGGCGGTGGCAACCGTCTACATCGTTGCTCATCCGCTGTCTGGAGCGATCTCTTCGAAATCGGTTTACCGGCTGATGGGGACCCTGATCGGTGGCGCCGCGACAATCATTCTGGTTCCGAACCTCGTGAACGAGCCGATCCTGCTGTNAGCAGCGATCATCGCCTGGGTGTCGGTATGCACGTTCATCAGCCTTCTCGATCGCACGCCTCGCAGCTATGCGCCGCTTCTTGCCGGATACACGGTACTGCTTGCCGGGCTGCCGTTGGTCACGGCGCCAGAGAACACCTTCGACACAGTTGTCGCCCGCGTCGAGGAGATCGGGCTTGCGATCCTGTGCGCCTCGATCGTCAGCCACGTCGTTCTTCCGGTTCATGTCGGAACAATCCTCCTNGGGCGAATCGATGCCTGGATGGCTAGGGCGCAAGCGCTCCTTGCGGCAACCGCAACTGCCGAGCAGGATGAAGCCGGAAGCAGGGCGGAACGATATGCCTTGGTGGGGGACTCGGCCGACCTGCGATCGTTCACGGTCCACCTTCAATATGACGGATCGAGGTACCGACATGCCGTTGCGCTGGTAAGGTCGCTACAGCACCGGATGGTGTCCTTGCTTCCTTTGCTCAGCGAGCTGGAGGATCTGCGACACGCACTTGCCAGGCTCGACACCTCGCACGCGAAGCAGACCATGTCCGCGATGGAAGCACTCGGATCGTCTTCAACAAGCGCGTCCGGGATCTTGATGAGCAAAAGTGATGTGCTTGCCTCGTTCGAGTCGCCTCGGTCATGGGAAAGTCTGCTTCTTGCCAATCTGGAGAGAAACCTCAGGAATGTTGTTCAGGTTTCTCGCGAGTGCCAGTCGCTTCGGGACGCCCTCAGGGACGAAAGCGCGGCAAGGGCCGCTCGTCGCTTTGCGTCTCAGGAGAAAATGCCGGCTCCGCATCGTGACATCGGCATGGCATCGCTATCCGCGCTGACTGTCGCAATCTGCCTGGCAACCTCCATGGTCTTCTGGATTGCAAGCGGTTGGACCGACGGGATGACATTTGCACAGATTTCGGGCGTGCTGTGCTGCCTTCTCGCAACCATGGACGATCCGGTGCCAGCCATGCGCAAATTCGTCAGTGTGACGATCGGTTCGATCATTGCAGCGTTCGTCTACGGTTTTGCGGTCCTGCCGACGATCGACAGTTTCGTGCCGCTCGTCGCTGCCATCGGGTTGTTCCTGATCCCTGCAGGGATATGTCTTGCGGTGCCTTCGCTCGCGATCGTCGGCATAGGGCTCTGCATCAACTTTCCGCTTCTTCTCCCCCTCCAGGCACATCAGAGCAGCGACTTCATGACGTTTGCAAACTCAGGTGCCGCGACCGTGCTTGCGATGATCTGGTCGACCATCGTGTGTGGCATCTTCCGATCTGTGAGGGCTGAAACGAATGCCAGACGATTTTTGTCCGTGGCTCAGCGGCATGTCGTCGGGATCGCGAACGGCCGGCGCCCTGAACCGCATATCACCCGCCACCGGGTGATCGATGTGGCAGGCCTGTTTGGCGCCAGAGCGGCAAAACTCCCTCCCCACTCCGACGCCTCCAATGCCGACCTGATAAGGGACTTGCGGGCAGGACTTCACCTAATAGCCGTCCAGGAGCACAGGGATGAAGCGCCAATACCCGTGGGCGTCCAGGTTGACGCAATCTTCTGCGGGTTTCAGGCCCTGTATCGGNTTGCGCCGCTTGAGCGTGGCGACGCCTCGGCACATGTACTCCGACTGCTGGACGCCCTCATCCTTTCGGCGGCGGACCTTAAGGCAACAGACGTCGATACGGAACTGGTGGTGCACGCGGCCGGCCTTCGTCTATGCCTCGCCCCGCAGGCGGATCCTCCGGATTTGACAACCCCCTCAGAGAGGAATGCCGCGTGACCGGACAATTCGACCTCTATGGGGTCTTCCTGCCGTCTTTCTCGGCAATCGCGCTGTGCGCCTACGGCTTGTTCCGCATCCTCACATCGGTTTTCGCCAAGCTCGGACTTTATCAGGCGGTGTGGCATCGCGCCCTGTTCAACCTCGCACTCTACATCACCCTCCTTGGCGGGCTTTCCGCCATTCTCAACTGGTTGCAGACATGAAGAACCTCACGATCACCTCGGGCAGAGCCCTGTTGACCTTGTCCATGGCGGGCTGCGCGGCGGTTCTAAGCTGGCACCTATGGTCGTTCTATATGGAGGCGCCATGGACCAGGGACGCTCATGTTCGTGCGGATATTGTTCGACTGGCACCGGACGTATCCGGACGAGTAGCCGCGGTTGTGGTCTCGGACAATGCTCAGGTGGAGAAGGGAATGCCATTGTTTCGGATCGAAACGGACCGCTTTGAACTTGCGGTGCGCGAGGCAGAGGCTCAGGTGCAAAGTGCGAAGGCTGCGGCGGAGCTAGCGAGGATCGACTTTGAACGATATCAGCTGCTCGCCTCCAGAGAGGCGGCGAGCTTGAAAGAGCGGCAGCATGCAGAAAGCCAGATGCATCAGGCAGAAGCCGCCCATCAATCGGCGCTCGTAGCTCTTGATCTGGCCAAGCTTAATCTTGAACGGACAATCGTGAGAGCCCCGACCTCGGGGAAAATCACGAACTTCGCTCTCCGTGCCGGCAACTATGTGTCCGCCGGAAATGCGGTCGGAGTGCTGATCGAAAGCGAGGCCGTTTACGTGGCGGCATACTTTGAGGAAACAAAACTACCAAGGATCCACATCGGCGACCGAGTGAAGGTCGACATCATGGGAGAGCCGCAATCAGTCAGCGGCCGTGTCGCAGGTATCGCAGCCGGCATCGAAGACCGGGAGCGAAGCGAATCTATGGGCTCGCTTGCAAGCGTCGCTCCGACATTCTCCTGGGTTCGTCTCGCCCAGCGCATACCGGTGAAGATTGAGATTGATGATGTCCCGAACACGGTTCGGCTGACTGCCGGGAGGACCGCAACGGTTTCTGTCGAACCGAATGACAACTAAGAGGCGCCCCATCTTACGCTTTGGAACGGCGGGATCGCATTCTTGCGGCTGCGCCACCCTTCATCCTGCCAACGCCGGACTTGAGGGACTTGCTGNGATGGTGCCTCAACCATGCGGGTTTGAGACACCTACAGCAATGGCTTCTATGAACGTGTTAGCCGGTCTCAACAAGGGCGAGGCCGCCCATAAGCTGAAACGAGCTGTGTTCTTCCACGAGCGAGGCGAGATCCGCGACCGGTCGTTCGAGAGCCAAGCGTTTCACGCCTCTGGTCTCAACCTCGTCGTCAGTGCGATCGTGCACTGGAATACAGTTTATCTCGACCGTGCAATCACACAGCTGAAGCGAGCGGGTCGAGATATTCCTGATACTCTGTTGAAGCCCATCTCGCCGCTCAGTTGGGAGCATATCAACCTTACCGGCATCTACACCTGGGATGCCGAACATCAGATGCCGAGCGGATTTCGATCGCTTCGTCTGCCAGCCGGACTGCGGCGGGTCGCATAAGTTCTCATTCCGTTCGCCGCTAGCGTACGATTTCGCACTCCNTTTGTTCTGGCCCCGAGCCGACGCTGTTCGGGCAAGCGTGCCTCATCCGGCAATGGGGACGCATCGGCGCCGGCGGCCGGCGGCTGGTGCATCATTTCCAGCACGAGGAGGAAGCGGTNGCGCTCTTCCTCACCCTTCTCAGGCAGAAGCGCTCGCGCGGATACGGATCAAAATACCACTCGGCACAAACGGCGATTGTCGGACCGACAACGGAAGGTCCTGGTGCGCAACCCTCGTAGCCCGGGGATCGATGTCCCGCGCCCGTCTGGAGGGACCAAGGGGATCAGGCCGCCGCCTTCACGTCGAACTCGAAATGAAGCTGGTCATAGGGGAATTCGACGCCAACCTCTGTCCGATCCAGGACGCCGGCGTTGACCAGCGTCGTCACGTCCTTATGGACCGCCTGCACATCCCGGCCAACACGGCGGGCGACTTCCCGTATCGCCAGCGGCCCCTTCCCCGCCATCGCCTTCACGATTGCAAGCCGCGACGGCGCAAGAACCTTGTGCATGTCGTCGTAGCTTAAAAAGTTCACCGATGGCGTGGCGGGCACGACGACGCCTTCCAATGCCTTCTGGCCCGCATTCACAAAGCGTGCCCTGGCATCGGAAACCGAGCTCAATCTGATGGCGAGCGTCCTCATGCGAGTATCCTTTCCATGTCCGCCTGAAACGCATCGAACAATGCCTCCAGCGTTGTGAACTCTATCGGTTCCTCGATATCGCCCATATGGCGACGATCGCCCTTGCCGCGCTCATTGTCATAGCGCATCACGCATTCGCCGTTGACGATCAGTGCGAGACGATACTTGAAATTGTGACTGCTGCCGGGAACGAGCGTCGGCACATGCCACAGAACCGTCTCGAAGAAAGCCGNGTCGCTGACGGTGAATCTGGATTTCTCGATCAGCACGGCTTCCATGTTGTTTTCGATAACATCACCCATCGTTGTTGTCAAAAACAACAGCATGAATTCAGCTTTGCGCAGCAAGGACGGCATCGGGGTTTGATGCCCCAGCGCCGGCGCCAGNTGCCGGAAATTCCGGCTCCGCCGAGTAGCCGGCGATTGCCTAAAATCGCTCTCCCGATTAGACGTGCCAGAACCGCAAGGAGGACCAGTTCCGACCCTCCTCACCTCATCCCCGAACTACGAGCGGTTTGAAAACAGCGGCATGATACGCTTCTTCGTCAGGCGGTCGCGGGTCGTCTTCGGCGGATAGGCGGCCCGTATTGATCGGCCAATACTCGCTGCCCTTGTCCTGNCGGCAAACCATCGGTGCGCTGAACGCGCGAATGATCGCGCCGCGCAAGGAGCGGAATGAGGGCAGCCGCAGGAGCTTCAACAAAGTTGCCCGAAGGGGAAGCGGGACCGACTGCCCCCGCTCTTTGCGCTCCCTTTTCATAAGGGCGGGCGGGGAATTTCGAGGGGTGGGGCGCCAGGGGCACCCCTCGCACCTGCCCCGACGCCGCTTGGATGGCGGCTCGGGGCAGGAAAGCGGGTTCATCCGCTCGATCCGGTCGTCTTTGATGAACACGGAAGCTGCGCCGCCCTGGGCCGACGGCGCTCGCTGCTTGGACAATCACCTTGCGGCTTTCAGCGCCGCCATCTTCTCGCCGATCAGCCAAAGCGCCTTGTTGAGCTTGATGTCCTGATCGATGCCGTTCAGCCGACACTTCAGTTGACCATCGTCGGGCGCGCTATCGAGGCAAAACTACAATAGTCGTGTCACAGACCCCGGCGCTGTCACACCGGGCGCAATTCTCGGACTGCGTCCGCAAATATCGTGGGTGCTTCCTGCGGAACGTTGTGTCAAGCATGTGACGGCTAACCGATCGGCCCGGCGTCAGCTCTTCATGGAGCTCCTTACAAGTTGCCATTCGCCGCGGAGGACGACGCATTCGCTCAAATGCATCTTAAAATATTCATGCGGCTTTTAGTCCGCATGGGTAACCGTTACGATGTCAGTGCAGAGGAGACTGCGTGCCGGATTTTTTTACGCTTTACCTCGTTGTTATGCTTCTCAATCTTTCGCACTGCCTGATATGGGGTTTGATCGCCTATCGATACAGGGATCTGCGTGCCGCTCGGTTGTGGCTTGCTGGCAGCGCCGCAAGCGTCGCCGGCGGGGTTGCCCTTTCGCTTCAAGGCGAACACGGCTTGATGCTGAACACCGTCGCAGGCAATGGCTTCATTATCTTTGGCTTTTATCTAAACTGGTGTGGCGCACGTTGCTTGTACGGCGACAACGTTGAACGGACCCAAGTCTCATACCTGCTGGGTGGCAGCGTTCTTGTGATGGCGGTGACGTTTCACCTTTGGTATGGCCGTAATCCGGTCTACACATTGGCTCAATCACTCCCGCTCGCGATGACAGCAACGTACCTGATCCGACCCTCTCGCCGGGACCTGGGCGCGATCGTTGCCAGCACAGGCATTGCCGTGGGCGTACTGTCTCATTGCNTCATAGCCGGCGGCAACATGCTCATCGTCACCGGCTTGAAACCTGATCTGCAGCTTTATCAAGCCGCATCGATCGATCTTCTAATATTTTTGTTTGCCGCGGTCATCTGGAACTTTGGCTTTCTCATCTGCGCTTTCGATCAGCTGCAAGCGAAGGTCGAGCAGCTGGCGAATGAAGACGAGCTGACAGGGATCGCCAATCGCCGGATGTTCACGGAACACTTGAACAAAATCTGCGGGAAACAAGCCGGCGCCAATTTCAGCCTGCTGTTGTTCGACCTCGACCGTTTCAAGGCCATCAACGACAGACATGGTCACGCAGCGGGCGACGCGGCACTAAAGCACGCGGCAGCCGTGATAACAAAACAGTTGCGGCAAGTGGACGTCCTTGCGCGGCTCGGCGGAGATGAATTCTGCTTACTATTGCAAGCTGTGACTGCAGCCGAGGCGACGCTTATCGCCAATAGGATCGTGAGCGCAGTCAAAGACACGCCGCTGCTTTGGGAGGGTCTTCAACTGAGCCTTACGGTCAGCATCGGAATNGTATCGTCAGACGGGACCCAGATCAGCCCGGAGACGCTCTTGGATAACGCCGANCGGGCCTTATACGAGACGAAGCGGCGTGGCCGCGATGGGTATTCCGTTTTTGGCTCGCCTGTCGATCAGACCAACAATATCGTCCGGCTTGACCATTTTCCAGCTTCCGGCTCCGCCGTCAGGAGCTAGCGAAGGGTGCCAATGTGTTTATCAAGCAATTACGGCGTGTCTGGCGAAATGAAACCATGCCCGGTAGGATGAAATATCTCTACCGGTTGTTGGGCGATACATGCGCGTTTTCTATTCTACTGTAATTGTCTATCTCGCCGGAGCTCTTGCCGCCCATGCGGCCGACGCGGTTACCTATTCTGGCTCCATAGGCTCTCTGTCGATCATTCTTGAATTGACATCGCCGGGTCCTGATGGCCTTCGGGCTGGGCGTTATGCCTATCTCGCCAAGGGTGGTGACATTCCGCTGCACGGCATGAAGAGCGCCGGCGCGGGTACTCTGCGGCTCGCCGAGGAAAAACCCTGTACGGAAACGCTCTGCAAAACCGCAGGTGGTGACGTCATCGAGGTCGCGCCGATCGCCGCGGAATGGAATTTAAGTACCGATGGTGGCGGAGGGCTTTCCGGGACGTGGCGGGAGAAAGAGACTGGCAAGACCTTACCGGTCAAGCTCCTTAAGAAGGGTAAGAGGGCTATTTCTCCCACGGAACACGATCTGCTAGCCGCCCTCGATCCAAGCTATGCACAAGCCGGTACCGACGAGCCGATTGTACTGACCAAAGACAGCCTGCCGTATGATTTTTTGAAGATGGATCGTCCATTAAAAAAGGGCGTCGTTGAAGATTTCGGCGGTAATAGCTACCGCATGGACGAAGACAGCCGCACGGGGCTTTCCTATCCAGTCGTCCTGACGATCGGGAAGGTCAATCCGGCGCCACTCAACCGCTATCTTTCGCAACAGCGCCTGCAGTTCGCTCTCCCTGCTTTTTGGTGCATGGCGAAGGCCTATCTCGGCTTCGGCTGGTCCGGGCAGGATGCAGAAGGATCGACGGGATACGACGGTGGCGGTTCCGTGGCGGTTGAACATCTGACGACCCGCCTCATGGGCATCGCGGAAAATGGCAGTTATTGGTGTGGTGGTGCGCACCCTAGTAACTTCGGAGACCATCGTCTCGCCGATGCCCGCACGGGTAAGGCGCTCGTGCCCGAAATCCTACTTCGCGGCTGGGTCGCAATCAACGGAGATGGGGCCGTGGTCGATCCTTCTACGGTGGCTGATCCGTCGCTGCTCAGCTTTGGACCAAACGAAGACCTGATCCAGTTCGTTATCAAAAACCGCGACAAATCTGACGACGAGACGGAGAAGGACTGTGGCTTCGACGACCTCATTCGCAGCAATCTCGCTGTCTATTTTACCAAGGACAACCTCGTCTTCACTTTGAAGGGCCTGCCGCACGTCATATTCGCCTGTACCGAAGATCTGTTGCAGGTGCCTCTTAAGGATGCGCGTTCACTCCTCACGGATGTGGGTGTCGGATATTTCGAAGTGCTGGATCGCTAGACCAAGTTGGGGCAGCGTTTCGCTAGCAATAGAGGGCATTGGCCCTGATTGGACTCGAACCATTTACCCGTCGAAAAGATATTCAGGGCGACGGAGGCGGCCAGCCGCAGTGTTTCCGTCTCGGTAAAGCCGGGCTCCACATGTATCCGGGCTATTTGAGGTCGACCTTCGATAAGCGTACCGGTCTTGTCGAGTACTAGCGCGTGAATTCGTGCGATGTTCTCAAGAGGCCGCGCGCCTTTGATCAAGACGCCGAAGTGAGCAGCGCGTGACAAACCCGCCACCAACGCAACGGGAACGGCCAGGATGAGTGGACAGGGCGTTGCCACAACAAGGACGGCGACAGCCCTGATCGAATCCCCTGTGAACCACCAGGCGGCAGAGGCGATCAGCACCGTCACGAAAAAGAATCCAAGTGACCAACGATCAGCCAGCCTGGACATCCGCGCTTGTTGCGCTTCTTCCACAAGGCGCACGATCCCTGCATAGATGCTGTCCTTCGCCTCATGCCTGGCGACCAGATCAAAAGCATCTCCGGCATTGGTTGAGCCGCTGAGCACTTCGTCACTCTCTGCCAACTTCACGGGAAGGGACTCGCGGGTCAGGGCGGCCATATTGATGAACAGCTTCGCGGACGCACCGGTTCCGTCGACAGGTACGACATCGCCTTGGCGGATGAGCAGCCGATCGCCTTTCGTATCGAATTCACGGGAACCTCTTCAAGACCGCTATCGACATATCGGGTAACCGTTCAAAGAAAGCGCCGCCGTCAATCTCGAATGAAGGTCTTGCGCCGTTCTGACCGCTCCGCCATGGTCGGCGACGGCTATGGCGATCGCAAACTCGTCGCCGCCGAGCCGTCCAGCAATCTGTCCCTCCCACATGAAGCTGTTTGCAGACGCTGCAAATGCCGTCAGCACCTGATCGCCTGCAGCATGGCCATGCTGATCGTTGACGCCCTTGAACCATCCAAATCAATGTAGGCGAGGAGGAGCGGTCGGCGCGGTCCGATCTTGCTGGGCACCCGCAGTCTCAGTTCGTCCTTAA
>Ga0055531_10002548_pt1 | contig 12120 bp, 15 predicted proteins | sample AraplaCvi_mCL_r2_FD_55008 | JGI IMG/M metagenome (GOLD analysis project Ga0055531, IMG submission 55008) | Arabidopsis root microbial communities from North Carolina, USA - plate scrape MF_Cvi_mCL_r2 | ecosystem: Host-associated > Plants > Roots > Endosphere | place: USA: North Carolina...
ACTNCGGCGTCACCGCCGACATCTGGAGCTGCCCCAGCTACAACGAACTGCGCCGCGATGGTTTCGACGCCGAGCGTTGGAACCGCCTGCACCCGGAAGAAACCCAGCGCAAGGCGTATGTGACCGAGCTGCTGGAAGACCGCCAGGGTCCGGTGATTGCCGCGACCGACTACGTGCGTGCGTATGCGGACCAGATCCGCGCGTTCGTGCCGGCTACGTTCACCGTGCTGGGTACGGATGGCTTCGGCCGTTCGGATACCCGTGCGAATCTGCGTCGCTTCTTTGAAGTGGACCGGTACTACATCGCGCATGCCGCGATTGCGGCACTGGCCAAGGATGGGAAGATGACCGGGAAGGATGTGGCAAGGGCTATCAAGCAGTACAAGATTGATCCTGAGAAGGCTAATCCTGTCGGGGTTTGATTTCTTAGTGGCTATACGAGAATGGGGCCCTGGGCCCCATTCTTGTATTGGGAGGTTGATCGGTCGTCATTGCCAACGTCGATTGTCTAAATCTACGGACTCCCTATAACATTGGCCCTGTGAGCGCGTTGGTATTAATGCCGGCCATCTAAGGATCCAGAAAAATGCGGCCAATCCATCCATTTCCTGCCCGAATGGCACCAGAAACAATCTCCGAAATGCTCGATGAACTCCCTAGGGGTGCAAGAGTGCTCGACCCGATGTGTGGCTCTGGGGTAGTACTTCGCCAGGCCGGGTGCCGAGGCCACATCGCGTTCGGAGTCGATGTAGATCCCTTGGCTGTTCTGATGAGTCGTGTCTGGACCAGTAGCGTCGATGGCGACGCCGTTTCTCACGCGGCGGCAAGGGTTCTACAGAGCGCCAAGCGGAGTCGGCTCAAGCCTGCTGGGTTGATGCACGTAAGCGTTTGTAGTGAAACGCAGGAGTTCATCAGTTTCTGGTTTGCTGAGAGGCAGCAAAATCAGTTGGCGAGGTTAAGTAATGCCATTGCGCGTGGTGACTATTCGGGAAAGGTTCGCGACCTTCTCCAGCTCGCGCTAAGCAGAACGATCGTGACTAAGCATGTTGGTGCATCGTTGGCTTGGGACGTGTCACACAGCCGTCCTCATCGCGTTCGAACAGAGAATGATTACGACGTCTACGCTGGGTTCGCGATCGCCGTGCGGGCAATTTTGGCCAGATTGGGCGAGGAGATAAGTGGGAAAGTTCGCGTCGCGCAGGGTGACTGCCGCAATCTAACGTTGCTAACGAAAGAAAAATTCGACGCGGTAATCACCTCTCCGCCTTACTTAAACGCGATTGACTATCTCCGTGGCCATAAGCTAGCACTGGTCTGGCTCGGGTATAGTATTCCGATGCTTCGTGACATCCGGGCAGGGAGCATTGGGACTGAGAAATCGGGATCGACCCGGCATCGTAGGCTGGAAGACTATCCGGATTTGAGTCACTTGGTCGCTGACGTGGCACAACTTCCCATTCGACAAAAGTCGATCGTTAATCGATACGCCTATGATGCAGAGGCGATGTTAAAAGAGATGCGGAGCGTTGTGCTCCCGAAGGGTAAGCTGGTCTTAGTGCTTGCGGATTCAATAGTGCGGGGGGTTGAAGTCCCAAGTTCGCGAATATTCTCTGCTATAGCGGACAAGTGCGGTTTCAAAGCACTAAAAAAGACCGTGCGAGAGATACCGGCAGCGAAGAGATACCTGCCCATCGCAGGCGAAAAGAGTAGTCTCGCCTGCCGCATGCGTTATGAGAGCGTGGAAACGTTTATTGCGATGGACTGATGCGAAGTGCTTCCTTCACGGCAAGCATGTGTGAATCGTACTTGCGTGGGAATTCGCCCATTGGGCCGTGCAGGCGGTAGTGCTTCCTCTTCTCTCGGTCAGCTCGTATCCAAAGCAGGTCTGAAGACGGTATGTTGTTGATCACGGTTTCAAGGTCCACGGCTACCGTTCCGTCCTGCCTACATACGAGCACGAGGAAGCTGGCGCGAAAGCGGTCGCGGAGGGACCTAATCGCCTTAATGTTCTCAGGTGTGAAGCTAAAGTGCCAAGGTCGGAGGCGTTGGGTTGCATGCTTAACATGCAACCCAACTGCTCCATTCACGATGTACTCGGCTGGGCGTGGGTCGCCAGGCGGGGAGTAGATGCTAAGTTGCTGGCCAGCCCCGCTAACGAGACTAGCCAGCATTGCGCCGTGATAAAGGTGATACTCAGGAATCATGCGCCAGATTTTTAATGAAATGGATGTTGCCCTTATACTTGTAGACTACCCTGGCCTTGGATCCGTTGTGGACGATGAAAAGGTGGTGAATGGCGTGTCCGCCTTTTGCCAGCTGCGTTGAGCCGATAAATCCTTTTCCTCGCACAACATTTTGAACATCGGCGTCTTTATACCTGCTGATATCAATTGGGTTGTGGACGTGAACCGCTTGCGGCGCGCCTTCTGTTGACCTGTCGATGTAGCGCACGAGGTAGGGGGGAAGATTTTTTTCACCCACCAGCGCCGCCAGAGCGTACATCCTATCCTTCCCTGCTCCGGCGTCGCAGGCGAAGTTAGCAGGCAAATCGAACAGATCGAATGACATCTCCCCGCGGTCGATGTCGACCGTAGACTGGTCAACACTAGCACTTGCGGCAGGCGCAATCCGATGGTCTCCAACCCATACGAGTGCACCTTGTCCTTCCCTGATGGCGCTAAGCGCCAACTTATGGAACATGAAGCAGCGGTGCCAGTCAGCGTAAAGAGCGCGGGGCATTGTCAGTTCAAAAAACTCAAGGTAGTCGCCTCGGCTCCCAAACATGCGCGCTCTCTGAATGTATGTGTCTTGCTGGATCTTATGCTTCACGTCTCGTGTAAAGAACATGGAAAGGAGATTATTTAGAGTGACGCCTCGGGAAACAATGTTGCCGCCAATAATGATCGTGAAGAGGCTTTTCGGATCCGTCGCCGCACTAGAATTGTCTTTCCAGTCCCTCTCGCTATTTAGAACAACGATCGCGTGCCGAGGCGCGTTCTCGAGAACGTACTTGGTTATTTCATCCGGATCAAAGTCAGGGTACCGCGTATCTGCAAGAGTCCAGATGGCCTCCGCGTATCTCGCAAAATTGGTACTTGTTCTATCTGATAGATCGTCAATAGCACTATGGATGCGCGACCAATCGCCTTTGTGATCAACCTTCTTCCCGCTAGTGTGCACAAGGAAAGAGTAATTGCGCTCCCCCGTGTTGACATGAAGATTCAGATGCGCGGCGTTTACCAGAAAGCCGAACAACGCTTGGCGTGCGTGCTTAGGATCGTCGCCCGCATCGGGCAACAGGGTTCGCTGATATTTGATTGGTCCACTTTCAGGAAAAAATACATCCTGCCCGGTGTAATGGGAGTGGGTTGGAAAATCCACCCATGCGTGGCTGTCATTGGAGAACGTATTGTTCAGATCGAGGCGTGCTGGAGTGGCGGTAACGCCGATGTAGACCCCTTGGTCGCCAAGGATACTAGTGATGAGGGCGTTGATCTTGGTCTTGTCGCCCTTGTTTACTTTGCCGTTCGGGGACGCATAGTCGGCCTCGTCATCAATGACAATGACATCCTTCACCCCATCAATCTTTTCGATAAGTTTCCTAAGGTCTGAGCCGTTCTTTTTGCAGAAAATAACATGGCTCTGACCCTTGATCTTCACCGCAGGGTCTAGAACTTCACTGAAGTTGCGCGCTGCTGGTGACAGCCCAGAGGTCTTGAATCTTCCAAGGTTCTGGCCGAGTAGGTCCACACTGTCGTTCAGTAGATGAATTATTAGCTTATAGCCTTCATCAAGAAGCTTGGCAGTGAGGCAAATCATCATCTCGGTTTTGCCGCTTTGAGGCTCACCGTAGATAACAAATGAGTTGGAGCCTGTTTTTAGGTTTGCGTACGCCCCTCTTACTGCAGCTTCAATCGAAGCAACTTCTTTGCGTGACCGTCGAAGTCGATCAAGCTGCCGCTCGTACTGCTTTGCGCTGCCTTCCTGCTTTTTACTAAACTTGGTTACGTCGAAAACCCTACTACTACTCATCTTCCTGCCCCCGTCCTGGAATGCATGTTCGAAAAGCCGCAGTGCTCCTGCCGTCAGTCCGATGGGATCGCCGCCAAAATATTGACGAGTGTCCTGTCGGATTCAATGAATGTATACCAGAAGCGGATGGGGCGTGAAAAGCCACCTTTCGTGTGGAGGGAAAGTGGATGATCAATAGGTCATCTCATTCAGGTCATGCGTAGCTGAGCCTCCTGCGTCCAGGTTGTCTCTGAAGAACGGACTCAATGCTGGTCGGGGCCGACGCAATTGCTAAGGGCTGGGGATGTCGCTACGAGCCCTCAGTTGCTGAAAGCTCGTTCTAAGCAAGAAGTGGTCAGCGGCAGGCCGGCGCTAGCACCTTTGACGTCTTGCGCCATCTGGTTTGGTTGTCGCGCTAGTGCTCAGATAAACCTGGTCTCTGGTGACGTTCGCTCACCAGTGGACCCCGCCTCTACATACCTTCGGCTCAGGCGTTCGTTGTAAGTCGGATCGGCGTCTATCGCTGATAGACTACGTCGCGGTGAAAATCGAGATAGCTGCACTGCCTCCTGGAGAAGGATGGGTAGCGTATGCGTCGAGGAGCAATCCCGAGAGCTTTAACAATGGTGTCCGGTAAATGATCGCTTAGAAGCGCCTTGCCATCATTTTCAAAGCTAAGCCAGCCCTGGTCGAACAGGAGATCTGCGCTGGGTGTAAGGAGCAGGCCATTGTGGCCGTCCGTGCGCTCCTCATGATCACTTAGAGCCCAGGGTTTGATGTGACTGGCGCGTAAGAACCTTAGGTCTTCGACGCCGGTGAGTCGGCAGCCTTTCTCTACGCTGACCAGGCGCTCGCGAAACAGTCTCTGCTTCGTTCGCACATGGACGAGCGTCTGCTTTGTAGTTGGATCTTCAGATCCATCAATAGCAAGGTCCGATTCTACGGCTTCTTCAGCAAGGGATCCTAAGTCTGGCCACTGCGTTATGGCCTTAAGCCTAAACACGATCGCATCGCGAAGGATGCCGTTGGTATCCGGAGTGTTAGGGCGAATGTATGAAGACAGTGCCACATATTCGCCGAGATATCGGTATGGTTTTCCCTTTCCCATCATTTGGAAGAGCAGGAGGTGCTTCCCATTTCTGACGTGATTCTCGATCGCGAGATTGCCACCCGCGTATCGCATGTTCCCCTTTTGACCTTCACCGAAGTAGTGCAGGACCTCGTCGTCGTCCCAAAAATCCGCGTATCCGTAAGTAGAGCCAGCTTCGCCAGTGAAGGCAATGATGATGGGCTGATTTTTCGGTGTGCAAATGCCGCCTTGCTGCTGGCCGCCAAAGAGACCGTGGATGTCTTCTTTGCGATTGTAAAGAGCACCAACGGCGTAAGGTAGTTCCATGGTTAGGTTGTGTCTAATAGGGCGCCTCTATCATGACACCAGAATCGATCACTCGCTACGATCCACTGAGCGCGAGGCGCGCCGATGGCGACGCTTAGTATGAGCGGTATACCAATCGCGCGAAATCAAAAGAAAATTCGAACTTCTCTTCTGACTCGCTACGATGCATGGTGGCCACCGGAGCGTAGAAACTCCTCTGGCTGCAGAATGTTGGACGTCCCATGTCGGGAGGGTGGCTAATACAACACCTCCTGAGGAAATACGCCCGCCGATTGCAGCCAGACGGTTTCTAACCTCCCGACTCCCTCCCCATCCTGGCGAGGGAAGATCCTTACAGGAGGTCCAACATGCACACGCACTGGGACGATACGCCCTACGACGAAGGCCATTCCCGCCGAGCCCCTGAGCAGCCCGCAGGCGCCGTTGCAGCAAGCTCTGCGCCTTCCCCACCCCCAGACTTTGCCGAAGACGCCAAGATCCCCTTCATGAAGCTCCAAGGCCGCTGGCTCCGCCAGATGGGCTTCAACGTAGGCTCCAGGCTGAAGATCGACGCTGCAGAAGGGGTCATCACCATCTCCCTCATTGGCAGCCCGGTCATGCCGCAGAACGGCGTTCCCAGAAGTCTGGAGCGCAAAATCCATTACGCGGAGGTTGAAGCCGACAAGCGCCAGCCGATCCTCAGCGGAGATCCGCGATGAGCAAGCGCGTGGTGATCCGCGTGAAGGTGGCCGACAGCCTGCGTCACCGCTTCCAGCAGGCGGCATGGAGTACCAACCAGACGCCGTCGTACCTGCTGCGGAAGATGATGATGGGCTACGTGTGGCTGGCGGACGAGCCGAAGTCCATCGACCTCACCGTGGTAAGCAACTCGTGCTGGCACTCGGAGCACCTGGATGCGCCTGAGGAACAGGCGTAGTTCGCAAAGGGCCGGGGTGGCGTCCCGGCCCTGTCAGATCAGGCCTCGGCCTTGGGTGCCAAGCTCACGGTCCGGCGGCCGCCTGCTTCAAGCTGACCCAGTAGCCACCGGCGTGTTTTTGGACAACAAGCGCCTGATACGTCTTCAGCATGGTCAGCAGCTTGGCGTGGCCGTAGACGTTCGGCTTGAAGTTCGGATGGCGTTTCCTGAGGTGCTGCCCTACGACCGCCAGCGGCACCCGCCCGTCGGGCACCGTAGGGGCAAGTTTCACCACTGTGGCCAGCACGAATGGCGGGCTTTGCTTGAGTAGGGGGCCGGGCGGTGCTGCCTTCTTCGCCACTGCCTTCACTGCCTTGGCCACAGGCGCCACTTTTGGTTTCGCTGGCGCAGGGGCGTTCACAGCCTTCTGTTCCTTGGGCGTCCACTCGAAGAATTGGTCACACGCGTGTCGCAAGCCGTCGGGGCTCTTTGCGCCGCCTGCAACGTAGACGGTTGCGCCGCGTTCCCTCAGTTTGCGGCACGGGTAGGCGAAGTCGCTGTCGCAGGTGACCAGGCAGAAGGTTTGGGCGCGCTTCTCCAGTAGCAGCTCCAGGGCGTCCAAGGCCAGGGCAATGTCGGTGGTGTTCTTACGGGAGGCGTAGGGGAACTGCAGGCAGGTGGTGAACGACTGCCGGACCAGGATCGGTTCCCAGCCCTTGTCCAAGGTGTTCGGGTTGCCGTAGCCCCGGCGAACGGTCACCCGCCCGGCCTGCGCTGCCTTCTGGAGCGCGAACTCGGCGATATCCGGTGGCACGTTGTCGCAGTCAATCAGGACGGCTACGGTCGCTTCCGGGGGTTGGAGGGCCATTGCATTTCCTTGTGCTGGCCCGGGGTGCCGGTAGGCGGACTATAGACAATCCCTTTGGGAGTTGCGTGGGGGGGAGGGGGTCATGGCTTCGGGGGCTGCCGACTAACAGTCGGCGCTACCGGGGTGTGGTGGCGGTACGGGGGGGTGGTAGCGCTTGGGGGGCGTTTGGCGGCTGTGCTGGGTCAGCCCATGCGCATTGCCTGGGTCTGGGACTCGCGTACGTTGCCAGCGCGGGCATAGCTGTCCAGGATTTCAACGTCGCGGTTGGTCAATCCACTCATTTACAGCTCCCTGGAAGTGCGTGGATCAACCGACCTTGTACTGGATCAGGGTCGCCCGAACGGCATCCTCCATCTGCTTCCAGTCTTTCAGGAAAGCGCGCTTGTAGCTCAGCGTGATGGAAAGGCTGTTGTCCATGTCCACGAGGTAATGCGTGCAAAGCGCGGAAACGGTGCCATCCACAGGGGTGACCTCGTTGCCTTCCAGCACAACGCCGTCCTTGCGGTGCTCCGCGTTGTCGCACTGGATGAAGGTGGCGATGGCATCGTCACTCGATCGAGTAACATACCAATCCGGCTCGAATGCAAGGTTGCGGGGAAAGGGACGCCCGGTCTTTGCTTCCTGGTCGCGGGCATAGGCGCGCCGGAGCTCTTCGTTGATGGCGTAAGGCGTCAAACCCATCCACTCGGCCTGCGGCTCCCTCAGCTCAAGTCGCGCGGTCGGGTCACGACGCTGAAGGGAGCCTTCGTCGGTATGACCATCGTTGGTCACCCGCCGCGCCATGGCGCCTTCGATCGGCAGGCGATCAATGAAGTCGATCGAAACCGAAATTTCCTTCAGGAAGTCGTTGGTGCGTGGCGCGGCACGCGCGCCGGGCAAAGTGGGCTCCATCTTCGGCCACTCCAGCTTCAGTGCCAGGCCTTCACCCTCCGGACCTATCTGGTTGTCGAAGTAGTTCGCTGGAATACGGAAGGTATGGGGACCCAGCTTCACCTCCACCGGCGCATTGGTGTAAACGTGGCCATTGATGGTGCGGCCTTGCTCAACAGCTTCCGACATGCTCGAAGTCCCTTCTTGTTCAGGCGGCGTCGTCTGTGCGCACGCGCTGGCGCTCAGGGCGATGGCGAGTGCCAGTGGCAGGCATCGGCCGGGTGAAGTCAGGCGCATTGGCCATTCCGTTGCGTTGGTTGGGGTCAACTATAGGCAAAGGGTCGTCAACGGGACAGGAATGAGACGGGCGGGCTGGCGGCGCCGGGGATCGCCGGCATTGGAACCAGCCGGTCTACCTGAGGGGCGGGGTTCTATTGCCAGCCCGGGATGGCTATCGCATGCTGCCGTTCTCAAAAGGAGATTGAGTCATGGCGGGAACGAAGGCCGTTCTTATCGGGTTGGCGGCTGTCGCGGTGATCACGGGGTTTTCCGCCTGGAAGTATTGGCCTGCGCCTGCTGTCCGCAGTGAGGCTGCCTTTAAGCATGCAGCCACGCCTCTGCCTGCCGGACCGCGCCTGGTGCTGCCGGTAATTGCATTGGAACCGGCGGCCCTGGAAGAGAAGGTGGCGGCCTTCCGTGACCTGAAGTCGCGCGCCGAACGCGGTGAGCGGGTTGCGCAGCGGGAATTGGCCGACACCTACGCTACCTGCTTCAGTGCCAGGTTCACCGCGGATGAGGTGGCGCGCGGCGAGGTGCCGGCGTTGCTGTCCGTTTCTACCCCCGAAAGCGTTGCCGTGGCCCTGCAGATCGTGGCGAAGCGTGTTGCCGACTGCCAGGCCGTTGGAAGTGGCAATCTTTTCCCCTCTATCGATAAGTTGTACGCCGAAGCCGCTCGGAACGGTGACCTGCTTGCGCAGATGGCGGTCATCACCAGAGGGGGGCAAGCGCTTGGCCCGGCTGAATCCACCCGGCTTCTACAGCGGGTAATTGCCTCGAACGATCCGGTTGCTGCGTTCAACATGGGGCAGCTCATCTTGGGCGGGCGCCCACGAACCAGTCAGTTGAAGTACGACAAGGTGCTCGAAGGGCCGGTTTCATCACTTGCGTGGGAGATTGCCGCCTGCCGGATGGGGCTCGATTGCGGCCCTGGCAGCACCGTGATGGACGACGCGTGCCTGTTCTCGGGCATCTGCACGCACCAGACCTACGAGGAGCACGCGCGCTCGTGCTCCTTGCCATCCGCGAGATCGGGGTCGCTTGACCAGCAGATTGAAGAGATCACGCGCCTGTTCAAGGAGCAGTGCCCTCCGCCGCAGACCGAGCGCGATGGCGTTTGTTCGCTGCGGGTAGAGTGACCGGGTAGGAACAGGGGAGTGGTATGGGGGCGAGGAGAGTTGGGCTCTGGTTGGGAGCGGGGATAGTTGCGGCGTTGCTGGGCTTTGCGCTTTGGCGCAGTGACTTGGCAGCGCCACAGCCGCCCGGTGCGCCCGCTGCAACGGCTCAAGCGGCGCAGTTGCCTGATCTGCCCGAGGTGCCTGCCAGGAAGGAAAGCGCTCAGGTCAGCTACGGTAGACCGGCACAAGCGGACTGGGTGAAGGACTTTGAGGCGCTGAAGGAGCGCGCCAAAGCCGGAGATGCCGTGGCCCAGCGCCTGCTGGCAGAGACCTATGACGGCTGTTACATGGTCAATTTCGACCGCGAGGGATTTTTCAAAGACCTGCAAGTCAGGCGGGGAATGCTTGGCGACCCGGCCCATGCGGCTGTGCTGGACCAGACGGCGCAGGAACGCGCTTTGCGGTGCGACGCGGTAGATGGCGGCGCCATTATTCCGTTGGCGCTGATTCGCGGCTGGTACGCGCAAGCCGCCGAGAACGGTGACCTGGCCGCACGACTGATGGACAACGCGCTGAGCCAGGAAAAGCTCGATGCCGCGGAATCGGCCAAGCTGGTTGAGGAGGTTCTGGCCTCGAATGATGCTGCGGCCGTGTTTGCCATTGGCAACACAGTGGGCAGTACTTACCGGGGCGCCCCAGACGACCCGCTCGCGGCCTTGATGATCGGGGAGCAGTCCAGTCCCGCATGGCAGGTGGCAGCCTGCCGCATGGGGTACGACTGCGCGCCGTCCAGCATATTGATGGGGTCCTTGTGCCTGGCGACCAACGCATGTGCTGGAGATGGCTACGAGGAATTCTTGATGAAGTCCCAGCGCACTGATGCGGACAGGCGGGATCTGGAGCGCAGGGTCACGGAGATACTGCGGTTGGTCGAGGGGCAATGAGAGTGGGTGCATTGCTGGCTGCGCACCGGTGGCCACATCGCATCGAGCAGATGCAGGTCGTAGTCCTCGCCGTACACCAGCGCCGCTTCGCGGGGTTCAAGGTCGCTGTACCTTAGCAGCAGCGCCTCATCCATTCCCGCGTCGGCATGGTCGATGGCATAGAAGGCGAGCATCATCTGGTCGAATTGCTCCAGCCAGACATTGTCGATCTGGTCCATATGTCTGGGTTCGGGCGGCGAGGCCGGGAGCAAAGTGGCGCTCAGCTGTTCCACACCAATCCGACCGGCGGCCAGATCGCCTCACTACGATCAAGGTCGTAGTCATTGCCGATGGCTACCGCAGCCTCCCGGGGTTCCAGGTCGTAGTAGCTGATCAGCAACCGCTGGTCCAGTTCAGGGTCCTGCGCCTTCAGGGGAAACAGGCTGCGCATGGCGTCGTTGAGCTCTTCCAGCCAGTCGGCGTCGATCGTGTTCATGGGGGTTCCTCCGAAGCGGACGGCAGGATGGCCCATGGCTGTCTCACAGCTTGGGACGGAGGCGCCGGCGGCGGACAGTGCCTAAAACGTCACTACATTGACATTACTATGTAGATGTCGCATGCTGTTGGTCTACCGAATTCCTTTGGAAGATCGCCATGAGCAAAGATGTCTTCATGCAGCTGCGAATCGAACCCGAGCTTCGGGCCAGCTTTCAAGAAGCCGCTGCTCTTGAACATCGACCTGCTGCCCAGGTGATCAGGGAGCTGATGCGAGACTATGTCGCAACACGTTTGCGACCCGAAGCGGCGGTACCGGCAAAGCGGTTGGAGGCGGTGCGCTTTGCAGCAGCATCCGTCGCGCTGGAGGGGTTGACCGTCAGTGTTGATGCTCAAGAGCAGGCGCGACGGTTCGTCAATGGCGAGATAAGTCTGGACGATTTGGTGGCTCTCAAGAATGGCTGAGCATGCTGAGCGCATGTTGCAGTTCGAAGCAGATCGCACATTTCTTAGATCTGTCGAACTCGACCTGCGGCCAGTTGCAGGAAAATTCGATTCCTACCACCTGCAGCAGATCCACCTCCGTCTCTTTCAGGACCTGCCCGCGTTCAATCCGGGTGCGTTTCGGCAGCCAACACAGCCAGGAAAAGATTGGGTAAAGCGCCGAACCATCGAAGGCAGTCATTTTCTGGTCGCTTACTCACCACTGGACGAGGGCGCACTGAAGGATATGCGAATGGTGATGTCTGAGAACGTCCCCGCCGCGCTCCAACGTCTACCGGTTGCCAAGGTGCCTGGCGCGATCGCCGAGCTGTACTCGGCGATCGACTACGCGCACCCGTTCGCTGACGGCAACAGCAGAACCCTTCGCGTGTTCACGCGGCAACTGGCGCGGGCCGCTGGTTTCAACCTCAACTGGGAAGCGCTCGGCGGCGACAGTACCGCCCAGGCCAGGCTATACGTTGCACGCGATCTCGCTGTAAACGCACGTGCGCTTCCCCACATTCGTGGCCACGCAAACCTGCGCGACGTTCAATATGCGCTTGACGTGCTCGCCCAGAATGTGACGTTGGAGAAGCTGCTAAAACAGGCGATCAGCTAGGGCGAGCGTCTCACGGTCCCCCCTGTTAAGATATTCGGGCCAGCCAGCCTTCCCACGTCACATTCGACCGTGTGGTTGGCCGCTCCTCCCAGCGGCCACGCGAGCCAGGATCCTTCCTCTGCCTCTCACAAGGACGCTCGCATGCACCCTCGTTCCCTGTTCCGTT
>Ga0055531_10002568_pt1 | contig 12052 bp, 8 predicted proteins | sample AraplaCvi_mCL_r2_FD_55008 | JGI IMG/M metagenome (GOLD analysis project Ga0055531, IMG submission 55008) | Arabidopsis root microbial communities from North Carolina, USA - plate scrape MF_Cvi_mCL_r2 | ecosystem: Host-associated > Plants > Roots > Endosphere | place: USA: North Carolina...
TCCTGGAAGGCCTCGCGCTCCTTCATGTCGCGGCCGATCTGGCCGACGAAGAGGATCATCGGGATCGAATCCTGCCTTGCGATATGCAGGCCGGCCGAGGCGTTGGTGGCGCCGGGACCGCGGGTCACCATGCAGATGCCGGGCTCGCCGGTCAAACGACCCCAGCTGTCGGCCATCATCGCAGCGCCACCTTCCTGGCGGCAGACGAGCACCTCGATGCCGCTTTCATAAAGCGCGTCGAGCACGGCGAGATAACTTTCGCCCGGAACACAGGAGATACGCTTGACGCCGTTTGCCTTCAGCGCCTCGACGATGAGCTGGCCTCCGGTCCTGTTGACGGTTTTCATTTCTCACTCCCCCTCTTTTCCATGGCTTCCAGTTCCGCCAGCACGTCGGCGGTATGTTCGCCGAGTGCGGGGCTCGGCCGGTGATAGGCAAGCGGTGTCTCCGACAGCACGATCGGGCTGCGCACGCCCGGAATGACGGTGCCGTCGGCCGCTTCGAGATCGATCCGGAGCCCGCGTTCCTTGACCTGCGGGTCGTCGAACATTTCGGCGATCGAGTTGATCGGTCCGGCAGGCACGGCATTGTCGCCGCAGGCGGCAAGCAGGTCTGCCTTCTTCCATTTCGATGTCTGCGCGAGAATCAGCCTGCGCACTTCGACGCGATTGGCGACGCGTGCCTTGTTGGTGGCGAAACGTTCGTCGTCAGCGACGCCTTCGATGCCGAGGATGCGGCAGAGACGGCGGAACTGGCCGTCATTGCCGACCGCGAGGATCAGGTGGCCGTCTTCGGTCGGCACCACCTCGTAGGGGCTGATGTTCGGATGGGCATTGCCGAGCCGTACCGGCGCTTCGCCCGAGATCAGGTAGTTCATGTTCTGGTTGGCGAGGATACCGGCCTGGACGTCGAGCAGCGCCATGTCGACATGCTGGCCTTCGCCTGATTTCATCGCGTGGATCAGCGCGCCCTGGATGGCGGTCACCGCATAGATGCCGGTGAAGATGTCGGCGATCGCCACGCCCGCCTTCATCGGCTGGCCGTCCGGTTCGCCGGTGATCGACATGAAGCCGGACATGCCCTGGACGATATAGTCGTAGCCGGCGAGGTTGGCGTAGGGGCCGTTCTGGCCGAAACCGGTGATCGAGCAATAGATCAGCTTCGGATTGATCTTTTTCAGGCTCTCGTAGTCGAGGCCGTATTTGACCAGCCCGCCGAGCTTGAAATTCTCGATCAGCACGTCGGCGGTGGCGGCCAGCCGGCGCACGATGTCCTGGCCTTCCTCGGTCTTCAGGTCGACAGCGATCGAGCGCTTGCCGCGATTGGTGGAGTGGTAATAGGCGGCCGACAGGTTTTCGCCGTTCGCGCTCTCCACGAAGGGAGGCCCCCAGGCGCGGGTGTCGTCGCCGCCATCCGGGTTTTCCACCTTGATGACGTCGGCGCCCATGTCGGCCAGCATCTGGCCGGCCCAGGGGCCGGCGAGCACGCGGGCAAGTTCGATGACGCGGATGCCGGAAAGCGGTGGTTTCTTGGGTGTCTGGGTCATGTCACGGGGTCATGGTTGATTTGGCGGCACTGGTGACCGGCTTGATGGAGGCAACGCGGCGTTCCCGCCAGATAATGTAGAGGCCGGAGCCGATGATGATCGAAATGCCAAGCCATTTGATCGGATCGGGGAAATCGCCGAAGACCAGCCAGCCGAACAGCGTCGCCGAGACGATCTCGAAATATTGCAGCGGCGCGATCACCGATGCCGGAGCGGCGCGATAGGCATAGACGGCAAGGACGCCCGAAAGTGCGGCGAACACGCCGACGCCGGCAAGCCATATCAGGGTCTTTCCGTCCGGCATGGAGGGCATCAGGAAGGCGATGCCGGTCCGGTCGCCGACAGCGAGCAGGATCGCGGAGATCGGAATGCCCCAGAGCGCCATCTGGAACTGCATCGACCACGGGTCTTCCCGATGCGCCAGCGCCCGCGTCAGGAGCGCGAAGATCGCCACGCAGAAGGCGGTGACGATCGGCAGCAGCGCCACGAAGCCGATCTCCTGGAAGCTCGGGCGGATGACGATCATGGCGCCGACGAAGCCGATGGCGCAGGCGGTGTAACGCCGCCAGCCGATCGTCTCCTTGAGGAAGATGCTGGAGAGAACGGTCAGGATGATCGGCTCGACGAAGAAGATGGCGATCGCGTCGGCCACTTCCATGACCGCGAGCGTCGCGACGAAACAGACCATCGAGACGGTGATGAGCGTTGCGCGGATAGCGTGGAAGGCGCTGAGCCGCCAGGAGAATGCCCGCCAGTAACCGTTCCAGAGCACGATCGGCAGCATGCAGAGCGCCTGGAAGACGAAGCGGGCCGCGGTAATGAAGGTGGGTGACGCGGTATCGGTCGCAAGCTTTGAAAAGATGTCGATGAACGGGGCGATCAGCATCGCGACGATCATCAGGCCGAGGCCGTTGACGATCCGGTTCGGGGCTGATGCGGCAAGGCTTGCGGGCGACGAATTCATGGATTTCCTATAGCCGGGACCGGCCCCGGAAGCACTTGATTAAATGTCATGAACTCATTCCGTTTGCTGTCTGGCCGCTTGCCGTCCTGGCCGCCTGAGGTGTTGGCCGCCCGATACGGACCGCCGGTTCAGACCGTCGTCGCCGGGGCGGGCAGGGAGGACCGCGCCCAGGCGGCGAATTCGGCGGTGGCGCGCGCCCGCACCGTATCGTTCAGCGTCTCGTGGCGCGTGCCGGGCCAGACCTTGGTGGTGACGTTCGAAAAGCCGCGGCTCCTGAAATGCTCCGAGAGCCACAGGATTTCGCGGCCGCCATTGGTTGCCGGGTCCTCGGCGCCACCGATCAGGTGGATCGGCAGGTTTTTGGCCAGCCGGTCGATCATTTTAGGCGCACGGAAGGTGAGTTCGAAAAGATCGAGCCACAGCGAGACGCTGGCATCGAAACCGCAGAGCGGATCGGCGATATAGGCATCGACGATCTCCGGGTCGTGGCTCAGCCAGTCGAATTCGGTGCGGTGGCCCGAAATGGATTTCCCCCAGGCGCCGAAAGTGAGTTTCGGCAGAAGTCCGCTCGGGACGTCCGAGCCCTTCAGGGCTTTTTCGATGCGCAGGATCACCTGGGCGGCGCGGCCTGCGGGGCCCGGATGGAAGTTGGAATTCCAGACCGCAACCGCATCGAAGCTCTCGGGATAATCGACGGCGGCATTGAGCGCGATCAGGCCGCCCATCGAGTGGCCGAAAAGCAGGACAGGCAGGCCGGGATGGGCGCCTGCCGCCATGTCACGCATGGCCTTGACGTCCTCCAGCACCAGGCTGACGCCGTCGTGCCTGGCAAAGCGACCGATCGGTGCATCCGGCGCGGTCGTCTCGCCATGGCCGCGATGGTCGAAGGCGTAGACGTGAAAGCCGTGAGCGGCCATCGCTTCGGCGAAAGCCCGTAACGCCTGGAATGCTCGGCAAGTCCGTGCGAGATCAGCAGGATGGCGTGGGCCGGCTCAGCCGCCGGCTGGTAGTGATAGGCAAGGCTTGCGCCTGTCGGGCTCGAAAACCGCCTCGTTTCGTCGAACATCCTCGCTCCCTCGACCGTTCGCGCATTGCTCCCGGCTTCCAATTCGCCTACATAGCGGCAAACCGAAATTCCCCCCGGAGCACTTTTATCCATGGCACGTCAGTTCATCTATCACATGTCGGGACTCAACAAGTCCTACGGCGCCAAGAAAATCCTCGAGAACGTCAATCTGTCATTCTATCCGGATGCCAAGATCGGCATCCTCGGCCCGAACGGCGCCGGTAAATCGACCGTGCTGCGCATCATCGCCGGCCAGGACAAGGAATATACCGGCGAAGCCTGGCTCGCTGAAGGCGCGACCGTCGGCTATCTGGAGCAGGAGCCGCATCTCGATGCGAGCAAGACCGTGTTCGAGAACGTCATGGAAGGCGTCGCCAAGAAGACGGCCGTCCTCGACCGCTACAACGAACTGATGATGAACTATTCCGACGAGACCGCGGAAGAGGGCGCCAAGCTTCAGGACATCATCGACAGCCAGAACCTCTGGGATCTGGAAAGCCAGGTCGAGATGGCCATGGAAGCGCTGCGCTGCCCGCCGCGCGATTCGGAAGTCACCAGCCTTTCCGGTGGTGAGCGCCGCCGCGTTGCCCTCTGCCGGCTCCTCCTGTCGCAGCCGGACCTGCTGCTGCTCGACGAACCGACCAACCATCTGGACGCCGAAACCATCGCCTGGCTGGAAAAGCACCTGCGCGACTATCCGGGCGCCGTGATGATGATCACCCACGATCGCTACTTCCTCGACAACGTCACCGGCTGGATCCTCGAGCTCGACCGCGGCCGCGGCATTCCCTACGAAGGCAACTATTCCGCCTACCTGACCGCCAAGGCCAAGCGCATGCAGCAGGAAGCCCGCGAGGAAGCCGGCCGCCAGAAGGCGATCAGCCGCGAGCAGGAATGGATCGCATCCAGCCCGAAGGCCCGCCAGGCCAAGTCCAAGGCGCGTATCAAGTCCTACGAGCAGCTGGTGGAAGCCGCCGAAAAGCAGCGCCCCGGCGATGCGCAGATCATCATCCCGGTCTCGGAGCGTCTCGGCCAGGTGGTGATCGAGATGGAGGGCATCACCAAGGGCTTCGAAGGCCGCACGCTGATCAAGGACCTGTCGATCAAGCTGCCGCCGGGCGGCATCGTCGGCATCATCGGCCCGAACGGCGCCGGCAAGACGACGCTGTTCAGGATGATCACCGGCCAGGAAACCCCGGATTCGGGCTCCATCCGCATCGGCGACACCGTCCATCTCGGTTATGTCGACCAGAGCCGCGACGCGCTCGACGCAAACAAGACCGTGTGGGAGGAAATTTCCGGCGGCGCCGAAGTGATCAAGCTCGGCAAGTTCGACATGAACAGCAGAGCCTATTGCGGCGCCTTCAACTTCAAGGGCGGCGACCAGCAGCAGAAGGTCGGCAACCTTTCGGGCGGCCAGCGCAACCGCGTTCACCTCGCCAAGATGCTGAAGGCCGGCGGCAACGTCCTCCTCCTCGACGAACCGACCAACGACCTCGATACGGAAACGCTGGGTGCGCTCGAGAGCGCGCTGGAAAACTTTGCCGGCTGCGCGATCATCATCAGCCACGATCGCATGTTCCTCGACCGNCTGGCGACGCATATTCTCGCCTTTGAAGGCGAAGGTCATGTCGAGTGGTTCGAAGGCAATTTCGAGGACTATGANGAGGACAAGGTCCGCCGNCTCGGNCCNGACGCTCTCAANCCGGGCAGCCAGGCCCACAAGCGTCTGACGCGTTAATATCTTTTAGCTTCATCTAAGTTAGAACCCCGGCTTTGCCGGGGTTTTGTTTTGCGCGAAGTTAATAACTGCTGAATTCTGCACCCCCAAAATTATGGGGATTTTTTACGTAGCCTAATAAAGACAATCGCAAAGGTTCCCGACGCACTTTCCGCGCGGGTAGGCCATGTCTGCAGGGGTCTTATCGCTGTCATGATGACGGGCCGCTTCAGAGGGTTTATTTCATGCTGCGTTTGATCGAACGTCTGCCTTTCCGAACATCGTTGACACTTCTTGCTTCCATTCCGCTGGCGGCCGTGATTGGGCTTGGCGCATTCGCAAGCTGGGAATCCTACAACCAGTACCGGGACCTGAACCGTGCGGTCGCTCTCGAAGGCCTGGCGCTTGCCGCCGGCGAGCTGATGAACGCCATTCCGGAAGAAAGTTTTGGTTCTGTAGCGCAGCGGCCGCAGGCCCGCGCTGCGGTCGATGCGGCGGAAAAGCGCCTTGTGAGCCAGTTCAAGGCCATCGATGCGCAGGGTTACGGCGAGGCCAGCCTGCGCGAGCTTGTGACCTCGGCCGACGAGCGCTTCCTGCGGATGCCGGAATATCGCGCCAAGATCGATAGCGGGGACACGAACCAGCTCCTGTCCGCGCAATACGTTACGCCGGTTTCCGAAAAGACGCTGGATATCATCGGCCGTGTCGCAGGGCTGACCGAGGACCGCGATCTCGCCCGCTATGTGGACGGCTTTCATGCGCTGGTCCAACTCAGCAACGGTTACGTCATCATCAGCCGGATGGGGCAGCAATATGCCAAGAACGGCGCTTTGACCGTCGAGGAAGCCGCCCGTTTCATGCAGGGACGGCAGCAGGTCCGGCTTTTCGAAAAGCCGATGCGCGCCTTCCTGTCCCCGAAGCTCATCGCTCAGTACGACGCCTATTTCCAGACGGCTGACGGTCAGCTGATCACCAACACGATGAAGGCCCTCGACAGCCTGAAGCCCTATACGCCGGGTGCCGACGACAACACCGCCTGGGTGCGCGCCATGGAAAACCGTCGCACGTTCACCTCCGGCATCATCGCGCAGGCGGCGAACGAGCTGAGGCAGCTGGGCGATGAGAAGTCCTCCGACGCTGCGTCCAGCCTGCAGATGCTTTTTGCGTCGCTTGCGATCTTCATCGTGGCCGTCATCGGGCTGAGCGTGATGATCGCCCGCAGCCTGTCAGGCTCGATCCGCAAGATCGGCGACCGGATGGCGAGCCTCGCCTCCGGCAATACCGAGGAGGCCATCCCCTATTCGGATCGCAGGGACGGCATCGGCGACATGGCCCGCTCGGTCGAGGTCTTCCGCGAAGCTGCCATCCGCAATCTTCAGCTGGAAGCGGAGGCGGAGGCTACCCGTCGCCGTTCGGAAGCCGAGCGGCTGGAAATGCAGCGCCAGAGCGAGGCCGATGCCGAAGCGAAGCTGATCCAGGCGACCGGCGCGCTCGCCGCCAACCTTCGCCGTCTGGCGGCAGGCGACATGCTCTGCGAAGTGAACGAGGCCCTGGCGCCGCAGTTCGAAGGCCTGCGCCAGGACTTCAACACCTCCGTCCGCCAGCTGCGTGACGCGCTGCTCAGCGTCGGCAACTCGGTCGCCACCGTCACCAGCGGTTCGAGGGAGATCTCCGACGCATCCGACAACCTCTCCAAGCGCACCGAACAGCAGGCTGCCTCGCTGGAGGAAACGGCCGCCGCGCTCGAAGAGATCACCGCAAACGTCGTTTCGACCTCGAAGCGTACCGGCGAAGCCCGCGACGTCGTCCGCGACGCCCGGACACGCGCCGACCAGTCCGGCCAGGTCGTCCGCAATGCGGTCGCGGCCATGGAGCGGATCGAGAAGTCGTCGCAGCAGATCGGCCAGATCATCGGTGTCATCGACGAGATCGCCTTCCAGACCAACCTTCTGGCCCTCAATGCAGGCGTCGAGGCGGCTCGTGCCGGTGAAGCCGGCAAGGGTTTTGCCGTCGTCGCCCAGGAAGTCCGCGAGCTCGCCCAGCGCTCGGCTAACGCCGCCAAGGAAATCAAGGCGCTGATCTCCAACTCGGCGGTTGCGGTCGGCGAAGGCGTCAAGCTGGTCAGCGAGACCGGCGAAGGGCTGAGCGTCATCGAGCAACTCGTCCAGACCGTCAACAGCCACATGGATGCGATCGCGATCGCGGCGCAGGAACAGTCGGTGGGCCTCGCGCAGGTCAATACCGCCGTCAACCATATGGACCAGTCGACCCAGCAGAATGCGGCGATGGTCGAGGAGATGAACGCCGCCGGTGCCGGCCTTGCCCAGGAAAGCGGGAAGCTCAGCGATCTGCTGTCGCACTTCCAGCTCGGCGGCAGCGCCTCCAGCCAGCTTCGCGAGACGGCAAACCGTATGCGGGCGCCGGCTGCTCCGGTCTCCCGCCCGGTTGCCGCTGCGCCGAGCCGCCCGATCCCGGCCCGCGCGCCGGTCTCGCGTGGCAATACGGCTCTCGCCCAATCGGCCGACGAATGGGAAGAATTCTGATCCCACCGGCCACGACCACAACTCAAAGAGGGCGGCTTCGGCCGCCTTCCGCGTTTTTGGCCGATCCCAACCGGCCCATCAGTTGCCGCTTGCATAAGGGCGAGAAATCATATAAACATATCTTTATATGTTGATTGCATGAGGATGCGGCTGGATGGGATTGTCACTCGACACTCTGGTGGACGTACTGAAAACGGCCGGCGAGCCGACGCGCTTTCGCCTGCTCGCACTTCTGGCTGCCGGAGACCTGACGGTCACCGATCTCACCGAAATCCTGGGTCAATCGCAGCCGCGCATTTCCCGGCACCTGAAGCTGCTGGCCGAGGAAGCGCTGATCGATCGTTATCAGGAAGGCGCCTGGGCCTATTTCCGGCTGAAGCAGGAGGGCAAGGCGGCGACGCTGGTCAGAACGCTGCTGGCTGCCGCCTTCGAAGACGATCCGGTCCTGCTCCGCGACAGCGAGCGGCTGACCACGGTCAAGCGCCTGCGCGCCGAGCGCGCCCAGGCCTATTTTACCCGCAATGCTTCCGAATGGGATGAGCTTCGGCGCCTGCATGTCAGCGACGCGGCCGTCGAATCGGCGCTGCTGAAGCTGATCGGCACGACGCCGGTCGACGCGCTCCTCGATCTCGGCACCGGCACCGGACGCATCCTGCAGCTTCTCTCCAGCATCTACCGCCGCGCCGTCGGCATCGACGCGAGCCGCGACATGCTTTCGGTCGCCCGGTCCAATCTCGACAAGGCCGGCATCGTCAAGGCATCCGTCCGGCAGGGCGACATCCTCAACCTGCCGCTGGAAGGCCAGGATTTCGATCTGATCACCGTTCACCAGGTGCTGCACTTCCTCGACCAGCCGGAACTGGCGATCGCCGAGGCGGCCCGCGTGCTGCGTCCGGGCGGCCGCCTGCTGATCGTCGATCTCGCACCGCATACGCTCGAATACCTGCGCGACGACCATGCCCATGTGCGTCTCGGCTTTTCCCATCAGGTGATGGCGGAATGGCTGGAGAAGATGGGCCTGGAAGTCGAGCAGGCGATCGACCTCGGCTCCGGCAGGGAAGGCGGGCTGACGGCCACCGTCTGGCTCGCCCGCGACCGCCGCCTGCTGATCGCCGCCCATCATGCATCCTCTCTACCGCAAACCGTTCTTTAAGGGAGCTGAACCAATGACCGCCGATAGCGAAACTTTCAGCGTTTCCTTCGAATTCTTCCCGCCGAAGTCGGACGAGATGGAGGCCCAGCTCTGGGACACCGTGGACGAACTGGCGCTCTGGGATCCGCGNTTCGTGTCNGTCACCTACGGGGCAGGNGGATCGACCAAGGCACCGACGATCAACACGATCCGGCGNCTGGTCGGNGAGACCTCGCTTGTCACCGCCGCACACCTGACCTGCGTCGATGCCACGCGCGAGGANACCCACGCCGTCGTCAACGAATACCGGGCCGCCGGCATCCGTCACATCGTTGCGCTGCGCGGCGATCCGGCAAGCGGTGTCGGCACCGAATATCGCCCGCATCCGCAGGGTTACGCCAATGCGGCGGATCTGGTGCGCGGCCTGACCGAGCTTGGCGGCTTCGATATTTCCGTCTCCGCCTATCCCGAAAAGCACCCGGAAAGCGCTGATCTTTCCGCCGATATCGAAATGCTGAAGCGCAAGGCGGATGCCGGCGCTGCCCGCGCTCTGACCCAGTTCTTCTTCGACAACGACGTTTTCGAACGCTACCTCGAAAAGGTGCGTGCTGCCGGCATCTCCATCCCGATCGTGCCGGGCATCATGCCGATCCAGAACCTTACCCAGCTCAAGCGTTTCGCCGGCCGCTGCGGTTCCTCGGTTCCGTCCTTCCTCGATGCCCGTTTCGAAGGACTGGACGAACGGCCGGAGGATCGCGCCAATGTTGCCGCCGATATTGCCGCAGAACAGATCCAGGACCTTATCCGTCGCGGGATCGGCGACTTCCACATTTACACGATGAACCGCGCACCGCTCGTATCGGCGGTCCTGCAGCGGCTCGGCCGCCGTCAGATCCGCGCGCCGCGTATTGCCGCCGCCTGAGGCGGCGTTTCAGAAAAAACGCATGCTCCTACAAAAGGAGCATGCGTCTTCACTGGAAGTGCTGATTATCAAACGGTGGTGGATGCGATATCTTAGCTGGTAGTGGAAACTGGTGGCGCTCAAATGAAGAGCATGGATGCCACAAACACAAACGCTGCACCGACTACCAAGACATTGAGAGAGTATGTACGTCCCATGTCTGCCTCCTTGCGTTGACGGGCTGACTTTATGTCGATTTTGTGCCGCTTGGGAAGCGTGTTTCTGTGCTGCACTGCCGTCGAGTTATTGACGCCGTGCCTGCCGTAATTTCATAACCGCCTGATTTTTAATTGTAAATCATCCGTTAATCTTAATTTCCGCAAAGTTAAAAAGCCGTGTACGACTGTTAACTTCCGACATATTCCGTGATGATTTCGCTTCGTTATGAGGCTTTCGGCGCCGATTTGCTGCGCTTGCGAAGGAGCCTTCCGTCGAGCAGCATGAGGCCGAAACCGATCAGCAGCATGCCGATCAGGTCTGTCGTCTCGAGTCTCTCTCCGAGAAAAACCGCGCCGAGAAGTATGGCGCTCGGCGGCACGACGAGCGTTACCAGAGAAGCATTGGTGGCGCCGGCCAGCCCAAGAATCCGGAAATACAGAAGGTAGGCGAAGGCGGTCGACAAGAGCGCCAGGCCGAGGATTGCGAGAACGGCATGCGTCGAGGGCGCCGGCAGCGCCCAGGGCTGGTCTGAGATCAGCGACACCGGTAGCATGATCAGGCTGGAGGCGGTGAGCTGTCCGGCGGCGCTGACCGGCGCGGGGAGACCGCGGAAGCGTTTGCCGTAAGTGCCGGCGATCCCGTAGGAGATGGCGGCAAGGACCGGCAGGATCAGCGCCCAGAACGGTACGGAGGCGGCCGCGGTAATGCCCGGGCCGATCAGCACGGCGGTACCGGCGAGGCCCGCAAGGCAGCCGGCGATCTTGGCGCTCGTCAGTTTCTCGTCGGCGGTCCAGCGATTGGCGATCAGCACCGTCCAGATCGGCGTGCTGGCGTTGAGGATCGAGGCAAGACCGGCGCCGATTTCGGTCTGGCCGAAGAAGATCAGCGTGTGGGGCAGGGCGTTGTTGACGAAGCCCATCACCAGGAACGACCGCCAGTGGGCTTGAAGCGTCGCATAGAACCCGAACCGGCCGCGCAGGTAGATGTGCAGCGCCGCTGCCGCCAGAGACAGGCGCAGGAAGACGAGCGTGAAGGGCGGCACTTCCAGGACCGCTATGCGCGCGAAGAAGAAGGATCCGCCCCAGATCAGCCCGAGCAGCAGGATCAGCGCCCAGACTGTGGCCCCGGGCTTCGAAATGGCGGCGGTTGTCATCTGGCATCTCCCTCGCGGTCAAGGCGAGGGATAACGTTATGGTCAGCGAGTCGCCACCCGATTTCGTTCGGGCGGCGACGATTGCGATTTTTTAGAGAGCGGAGAGCAGCGACTGGGTCGGCCAGCCGTCGGCCGGCAGGCCGAGGCGCGCCTGTTCCTTCTGGACGGCCTGGCGGGTGCCCGATCCGAGGATGCCGTCGACCTTGCCGATATCGTGGCCGAGCGCTTCGAGCTTGGTCTGCAGCGCCTTCATGCCGCCATCGTCGAGACCCTGGTCGGGAGTGCCCTTCTGATAGGTCGGGGCGCCGGAAAGACGGGTCGCGAAATAGGCGGCCGAGGTCGTGTAGATGAACGACTGGTTCCATTCCAGGTAGATGTTGAAGTTCGGATAGGTCAGGAAAGCAGGTCCCTTGCGGCCCTGNGGCAGAATGAGGGCCGCCGGCAGGTTGCCGAAATTGGTGACACCGTCGCGCGGCGTGACGCCCAGCTTGAACCATTCGCCGGCGGGGATTTCGTTGCCGAGCCCGGACTTGTCCCAGGGCANGTTCTCGGGCAGCGCCACTTCCTGGATCCAGGGCTGNCCAGGCTTGAAGCCCATGCTCTGGATGAATTTNGCGGCGGTCAGGATCGCGTCCGGGGAGCTGTTCTTGACGTTGATATGGCCATCGCCATCTCCATCGACGCCATGAGCGATGATATCTTCGGGGAGCATCTGCACCTGGCCGATCTCGCCGGCCCAGGCTCCCGTATTGGTGGACGGGTTGAGGTCGCCGTGCTGGACCATCTCGATCAGGGCGATCAGCTGCGG
>Ga0055531_10002574_pt1 | contig 12034 bp, 5 predicted proteins | sample AraplaCvi_mCL_r2_FD_55008 | JGI IMG/M metagenome (GOLD analysis project Ga0055531, IMG submission 55008) | Arabidopsis root microbial communities from North Carolina, USA - plate scrape MF_Cvi_mCL_r2 | ecosystem: Host-associated > Plants > Roots > Endosphere | place: USA: North Carolina...
GAGGCGGCGGGGCTCGCGGGCACGGAGTTCGACATGAAGCTCAGGCTCTGGTTCGCCACCACCTCGGTGTACACGGACGGCCTGACGCCGGCCGCGATGGCGTCCCTGCAGCATGCGCTGGCGATCGCCGGGCGGCTCGGAAACACCGACTACCGGCTGCGGTGCCTGGTCACGATCGGCGTCTACGAACTGTTCACCGGCGCGCACGAGGCAGGCCTGCGCACGATCGAGGCGTTCACGACGCTGGCCCGCGCCGAGGACCCGTCCGTGCTGCCGGAGGGTGAGGTCCACCTCGGCATCGGCGAGCTGTTCCTGGGCCGGCTGCAGCGCGCGCGCCAGCGGTTCGAGGCCCTCGAGCGCCGCGACCTCCGGTACTTCGGCAGCTACGACGTGCGCTACCAGTCCGACCCGACGGTCACCACGGGCTCCGTCCTCGCCCAGGTGCAGTGGCTCATCGGCCTCCCGGAGACGGCCATGCGCACCGCCGACGCCGCCCTCGAGCTCGCCGAGCGCAACCGGCACCACCTGTCGCTCAACAACATCCTCGCGTACGCCTGCCCCGTGTACTTCTGGAGCGGCGACTTCGACCGCTGCGCGCAGGTGGTGGCGCAGCTGGACGCGCACGTCGAGCGGCACGGCATCGTGGCCCGGCGTCCGCTCGCCGCGTTCTATCGCGCCGCGCTCGACGGCGTGTGCCACGGAGCGACCGCGGACGGGGTGGAGCGGTTGCGGCAGGCCATCCAGGACTTCGCCCGCACCAACCACCTCGCGCGGATGCCGTACTACCTGAGCGTGCTGGCCGAGACGCAGCTGCGCGCCGGCCTGGTGGCCGACGCGGAGGCCACGGTCCGGCAGGCTTTGGGCGTGGCGCACGCGCAGAACGAAGGCTGGTGCCTGCCCGAGGTGCTGCGCGTCCAGGCGGCGGTCCTCGCGGCATCGGGACGCCCGCGGGAGGCGGGCACCCGGCTGCTGAAGTCGATGGCCAGGGCACAGGCCGTGGGCGCGCTGTCGTGGCGCCTGCGCGCCGCCACCGACCTCGCGGCCCTGTGGCGTGGCGGCACGGAGGAACCGGTGGCCAGGGCGACACTGGCGGCGGTGCTCGACCAGTTCGGCGAAGGGGCCACGACGCGCGACCTGCGCGCGGCCGCCGGGTGGCTGGACACCCTGGCGCGGCCGGCCGGCCCGGCCGTCAGCGCCCCGCGATCAGCCGGCTGATGGCGGGGTCGTAGACCCCGTCGATCTGCACGTACAGCATGCGGCACGGTCGGCCGGAGCGGTTGGCCCACGCGTGGTTCGTGCCCCGCTGCACGACGACGCTGCCCGGGCGCAGCACCACCTCCGAGTCGTCCAGCACGAGCACCAGCTCGCCCTCGATGAGGATGGCGTAGTCGAACGATTCGGTGCGGTGCATCATCGGGTGCGGCGAATCCTCCCGCGTGGTGAAACCCTTCGCCTCGCCCATCTCGTCGAACAGCTTCTTCATCTGCGCCGGGGTGGTCAGTTCCTCGGAATCCGGCGGGTGGTCCACGAAGCGGATGCGCATGCCGTGCTTCGGCGCGTTGTGCATGAACGGCGCCAGCGTGGGATCGGGGCCGTTGTCGACACGCGGCGGCGTGCCCTGGGTTTCCCACACTTCGTGGAAGACCATGCCGGGCATTTCCTGGAACGTCCGGACGGTGGGCAGCGGGCCGTTCTCGACGGCCACGGCCTTGCCGCGGTCGTCGTGGCCGGTGACGACGCGGTGGATCGGGGGAAAGGACATGGTCGGCGACGCTCCGATGGGTGTTGGACGGTGGGACTCGGCCCGAGGGGCCACGGGCAGGCATGCTCCGGCCGGGAGCGTCCCCGGTCCAGTTAATTCCGGTAAAGCGGGGCGGCGGAGCGTCGCGCGGGTGCTTGCAAATCGCGACACCGGGAGTGCTTAATCGGGAAAGCCGACCACTTCCCGCAATCCGCCCCGGAGGACCCCGAGGTGACCGACCTCCCTCACGCCCCACCCCGTTCCTACCGTTTCGGACCCTTCGTCCTGGTCCCGGAGCGGCAGCAGCTGCTGCTGGACGGTTCGCCCGTCCGCATCGGCGGCCGGGCGCTGGACATCCTGACGGCCCTGGTCGAGCGGCCGGGCGAGGTGGTGGGCAAACGTGCGCTGATGGCCAGGGTGTGGCCCGACGTCGTGGTCGACGAAGGCAACCTCAAGGTGAACATGGCGGCGCTGCGCCGCGCGCTCGGCGACGTGTCGACCAGCGGCGCCGACGCCTACATCGCCACCGTGACCGGACGGGGCTACCGTTTCGTGGCCCCGGTCGAATCGCTGGGCGCGCCCGTCCCCGCCCTCCAGGCGACCGCCGGGCCGCGGCCCGGCCACAACCTCCCGATCGGCACCACGCGCATCTTCGGGCGCACCGACGTGATCGAGTCGCTGTCGGATGAGCTGGACGCGGGGCGGCTGGTCTCGATCGTGGGGCCGGGCGGCATCGGCAAGACGACGGTGGCGCTCGCCGTGGCGGAGCGGTCGCTGGACCGGTTCCCCGACGGCGTGTGGCTCATCGACCTCGCCACGCTGACGGACCCCAACCTCGTGCCCAACGCCATCGCGGCGGCCATCGGCGTGGGCGTCACGTCCGCCGACATGCTGGGGTCGACGTGCGACTTCCTGCAGGGCCGCCGCACGCTGCTGCTGCTCGACAGCTGCGAGCACGTCATCGACGCGACGGCCGGCTGCGTCGAGCGCATCCTCGCGCGCGCGGCCGGCGTGCGCATCCTCGCGACCAGCCGCGAGCCGCTGATGGTCAACCGGGAGCGCGTGCGGCGGCTGCTGGGCCTCACCTCGCCGCCCGAAGGCGCGACCATGGGCGCGGAGGACGCGCTGCGTTACCCGGCCGTGCAGCTGTTCGTCGACCGTGCCTTCGAGCGTCTCGACAGCTACCAGCTCTCGGACGCCGACGCGCCCCTGGTGGCGGACATCTGCCGCCGGCTCGACGGCATGGCGCTCGCGATCGAGCTGGCCGCCACCCGCGTCGACGTCTTCGGCGTCGCGGGGCTGCTGTCCCAGCTGAACGACCGCTTCTCGGTGCTGGCCGGTCGGCGCGCCGGACCGGAGCGCCATCGCACGCTGGCGGCCACGCTCGAGTGGAGCTTCGGGCTGCTGTTGCCGGCCGAGGCGGCGTTCCTCCAGGCCATGGCGGTGTTCTCCGGCCCGTTCGACGCCGAGGGCGCCCTCGCCGTGGCCGCCACGTCCCGGCCGGAAGCCTTGGCGAGCCTGGCGCTCCTCGCCGACAAGTCGCTCATCTCGACGGACATCGACGGCGATCGCATCGCCTACCGGCTGATGGACACCACGCGCAGCCACTGCCTGGAGCGGCTGCTCGCGAGCGGTGAGCTCGGCCGCGCGCGGCAGCGGCACGCGGAACACATCTGCGCCGTGCTCGAACGCGCCACCGCGGAATGGGCGCAGCGCCCGGCCAGCGAATGGGGGGCGTCCTACGGCCGGGTGATCGACGACCTGCGCGGTGCGCTCGACTGGACATCCCGGGACGAGGCGAACCGGGAATTGCGCATCCGCCTGACCGTCGCGGGCATCCTGCTCTGGAACCACTTCTCGCTGACGGAGGAATGCCGCCTGCACGTGTCGACGGCGGTGCGGGAGCTGGACCCGACGGGCCTGGCCGGCACGGAGCTCGAGATGAAGCTCAAGCTCTGGCTCGGCGGCTCGTCGATGTTCACCGAAGGGCTCCGGCCCGTCGCCATGGAGACGCTGCAGCGGGCGCTGGCGATCGCGGTCGAGATCGGCAACACCGACTACCGGCTGCGCTGCCTGATCATGATCGGCATCTACGAACTGTTCACCGGCGCGCACGAAGCCGGCGTGCGCACCGTCGAGTCCTTCCTGACCCTGGCCTCGGCCGAGGACCCGTCCGTGCTCCCCGAGGGCGAGGTGCACTTCGGCATCGCCGAGCTGTTCCTGGGCCGCCTGCAGAACGCGCGCCACCGCCTCGAGGCGCTGCAACGCCGCGACCTGCGGTACTTTGGCACGTATGGCGTGCGCTACCTGTCTGATCCGAAGGTGATGGTGGGCAGCATCCTGACGCAGGTGCAGTGGCTCACCGGCTCGCCCGAGGCCGCGATGCGCACCGCGACCACTGCGGTGGCGCTGGCGCAGCGCACGCAGCACCACCTGTCGCTGAACAACATCCTGTCGTACGCCTGCCCGGTGTACTACTGGAGCGGATGTTTCGACGAGTGCGACCGCATGGTGGCCATGCTCGAGGAACACGTGATGCGGCACGGCATCGTGGCCCGACGCCCGCTCGCCCTGTTCTACCGGGCCGCGCTCGACCTCGCCGCCGAAGGTGCCTCGGACGAGGTGGTCGGCCGGCTGCGGCTGGCCGTCGAGGACTTCCACCGCACCAACCACCTCGCACGCATGCCGTTCTACCTGAGCGTGCTCGCGGACGCGCAGCGACGCGCGGGGCACCTTACCGACGCCGCGACGACCATCCACCAGGGCCTCGACGTCGCGCGCGAACAGAACGAGGCCTGGATCCTGCCCGAGGTGCTGCGCATCCAGGCCGCGATCCTGCGGGACCAGGGTCACCCGAGGGAGGCAGAACAGCGGCTGCTGCAGTCGATGACGAAGGCGCAGATGGTCAACGCGGTGTCGTGGCGTCTGCGGGCCGCCATCGACCTCGCGACACTCTGGCGCCACGGCCCCAAGGAAAGGAGCGCGCGGCCCATGCTCCAGGCCGTGCTCGACGAGTTCACCGAGGGGTTCGCGACGCGGGACCTGGTCGAGGCGGCCCGCCTGCTCGACAGCCTGGCGGCGCCGTCGTCGCCCTGAGCCCGTCCCTCACCGGCGGTCGAGGATGAAGTCGACGATGCGCCGCTGCGTCAGCGGATCGTTGTCGAACCCGCCGTGGCTCGTGCTCGCGCTCTCGCTGCCGGGCGCCACGTGCACCGTGGTGTTCGCGAGCGCCGGCGCATAGGCGTCGAAAAACTTCTGCATGCCGAGGATGGGCGTCGTGGTGCCGCCCTCGAACGACTGGCTCACGAGGTACAGCAGCGAGCGGCGGTACGGCCCGCAGGTGTGGTCGTCCTCCTCGGCGCGGTCGGTGAGGTGGAACTGCTGGTAGCGCTTGACCGTGCCGTCGGCCAGGTGCGGCCGAACCTGCGCGTCGAAGGTGGCCACGGTGACGGCCGGCGCCATGAAGCTCACCGATTCGAAGCGCAGTCCGTCCTCGGCGAGCCGGTGGATCATCGCGCTGGCCACGATGGACCCGGCCGAGTGGCCCACGAAGTGCAGCCGGATCTTCTTGTTCGCCACGCCGTGCTTGAAGTGCCGGTACAGCAGCACGCCGCCGGCCTGCTCGTCGTCGGACGCGTCGGGACGGTAGGCGCTCAGCAGGTCGGCGTTTTCCTTCATCTCGCCCCAGATCAGCGTGCCCGGCCGCGCCAGCAGGCGCTCCAGGCGTTCGTTCCACCAGCGCTCCATCGAGAAGCCGCCGCCCACCGTGCGCGGGATGCCCTTGATGGCGTCCTCGATGCAGTTGAGCGCGGTGGTGAAGAAGTCGGTCTCCCACATCAGGAAGACGGGGAAGATGCGCGCGTCGTACAGCAGCGGGATCCACTGCGCCGCGATGTCGGCCGCGGCCTCCTCGCCCACCAGGCCGCCATGCGCGAAGATGCAGACGTCCACCGCCTCGTCGTCCTTCGGCGCCCAGCGCTTGCGGGCCTCGGCCAGGTGGACGTCGACGATGGCGCGCACGTCGTCGGGCTTCGTGCGGAACACGCCGCTGTTGCTGAGCGCGCCGTTGTTGCCCATGTTGACGATGAAGGGCGAGATCTCGCGGTTGCGCAGCACGGTGCTGGCGGCCAGCGCCACCTTGCCGGCCGGGTCCGTGCGCAGCGTGATCGCCTGCGAGATGGCGGTGTGCTCGTGCGTCACCACGCCCAGCTGCGCCACCCAGCAGTCCATCGCGTTGCGCAGCCAGTCGTCGTAGGTGAGCACGGCGTAGCCGTACGAGCCCCAGTCGGTGCCCCAGGAGTTCTGGATCAGGAAGCCGCGCTCGTTGTAGCCGACGATGGCGAACGCGTGGCCCGCGTGCGCCGCCTCGCCCTCGAGCACCGGGATCTCCCAGACGCCCTTGAACGACGTCGGCCGCTTGCGCCGCGTGGGCGCGTTGACCCCCTCGTCCCAGCCGGAGTGGCACCCGGCGCTCACGAACAGGATGCCCACCTCGTTGAGCGCGGCGTGCATGTCGGTGATGGCCTTCGGGTCGACGCGGTAGTAGGCGCCGAGCGGGCGGCGCACGGCGTCCGACCACCAGTCGTCCTTCAGCGAGTTGCTGGCCGCCGGCATGTCGAGGCCGGGGAACAGCGCGTCACGGCAGGCGCCGTGCTTGAACCAGCCCTTGAGCGCGCCACGCGTGCTGGAACCCTCGTCCTCGGTGGAGCCTGGGAACTCGTCGTACCGGCGCGCCATCGAGTACAGCATGAACGGCGAGATCTCCGGCTTCGCCTCGCGGCCGGCCGAACGCAGCAGGTGCTCGACCACGAGCGTGAGCCCGAAGCCGGTGCAGGCGTTGGTGCTGCCCTGGTGCCGGACCGGCAGGCCGTCCGCGGGGAACAGCACCGGCGCGGGCGCGCGGCCCACCGAGGGGCGGAACCAGCGGTCGCGGTAGTCGAGCGCGTCGGGACGCGCCATGCGCATGAAGCGGGTGTCGGCCACCGGGTCCGCGGTGGGCGGCACGACCTTCTTCTTCGGCGCCGTCGCCGCCTTGCGGGCGGGCTTGCGCGGCTTGGACGGACGGGGGGCGGTGGCCATGCGGGGTCCTCGGGAAACGAAGGCCGCATCGTCGGCGGCCCGCCCGGGGGCCGTCAATCCATCCGACAGGGGAAGGTGCGCAACATCTCACGATGTGCGCACCGGGCCCCCGCGGTTTACTTCAGTGCCTTGAAGCGCAGGCGCTTCGGCTTCGCGCCTTCCTCGCCCAGGCGCTTCTTCTTGTCGGCCTCGTACTCCTGGTAGTTGCCGNCAAGAAGAAGCACCCACTTCGAGTCGCCTTCGGCCGCCAGGATGTGCGTGGCGATGCGGTCGAGGAACCAGCGGTCGTGGGAGATCACGAGCAGCGAGCCGGCGAACTCGAGCAGCGCGTCTTCCAGCGCGCGCAGGGTTTCGACGTCCAGGTCGTTCGACGGTTCGTCGAGCAGCAGGACGTTGCCGCCCGCGATCAGCGTCTTGGCGAGGTGCAGGCGACCGCGTTCACCACCGGACAGGTTGCCGACGAGCTTCTGCTGGTCGTTGCCCTTGAAGTTGAAGCGGCCGAGGTACGCGCGCGACGGCATCACGAACTTGCCGACGGTGAGGTTGTCGAGGCCGCCGGAGACGTCCTGCCACACGGTCTTGTCGCCCTCGAGCGATTCGCGGCTCTGGTCGACGAAGGCCATCTTGACGGTCGGGCCGATCTTCACGGTGCCGCTGTCCGGCGTTTCCTTGCCGGAGATCATGCGGAACAGCGTCGACTTGCCGGCGCCGTTCGGGCCGATGATGCCGACGATGGCGCCCGCGGGGATCTTGAAGCTCAGGTCGTCGATCAGGACGCGGTCGCCGAAGCTCTTGCTGACGTTCTCGAACTCGATGACTTCATGGCCCAGGCGGTCGGCCACCGGGATGAAGATTTCCTGCGTCTCGTTGCGCTTCTGGTATTCGAAGTCGCTCAGTTCCTCGAAGCGGGCGATGCGCGCCTTGCTCTTGGCCTGGCGGCCCTTGGGGTTCTGGCGCACCCACTCCAGTTCCTTCTTCATCGCCTTCATGCGGGCGTCTTCGGTGCGCTGTTCCTGCTCGAGGCGCGCTTCCTTCTGCTCCAGCCAGGTGCTGTAGTTGCCCTTGTACGGGATGCCCGATCCCCGGTCGAGTTCGAGGATCCACTCGGCCGCGTTGTCGAGGAAGTAGCGATCGTGGGTGATGGCCACCACGGTGCCGGGGAAGCGGGCGAGGTACTGCTCCAGCCAGTCGACGGATTCGGCGTCCAGGTGGTTGGTGGGTTCGTCGAGCAGCAGCATGTCGGGCTTGGACAGCAGCATGCGGCACAGCGCCACGCGGCGCTTCTCACCGCCGGACAGCTTCCCGACGACGGCGTCCCACGGCGGCAGGCGCAGCGCGTCGGCGGCGATCTCGAGCTGCAGGTCGGCGTTTTCACTGCCGGCGGCGGCGATGATGGCCTCGAGCTCGGCCTGTTCGGCGGCCAGCTTGTCGAAGTCGGCATCGGGTTCGGCGTACTCGGCGTACACCTCGTCGAGGCGCTTCTTCGCGGCCAGCGCGCCGCCGATGCCCTCTTCCACCGCCTGGCGCACGGTCTGCTCCGGGTCCATCACCGGTTCCTGCGGCAGGTAGCCGATCTTCAGGTCGGGCATCGGGACGGCTTCGCCCTCGATGTCCTTGTCGATGCCGGCCATGATCTTGAGCAGCGTGCTCTTGCCCGAGCCGTTCAGGCCCAGCACGCCGATCTTGGCGCCCGGGAAGAAGCTCAGCGAGATGTTCTTGAGGATCTGACGCTTCGGCGGGACGATCTTGCCGACGCGGTTCATCGTGAAAACGTATTGCGCCATGGGTTTACCGTGAGAGAAGTGGGGGGTGCCGCGAGGGCGATCCCCCGAAGGCGCGGGCCGCTGGCGCGCGCACGGGGATCAGGTTCGGGACCGGAAACCCGCCATTATCCCGGACAAATGCCACGTTCCGGCGGGCAATTCCCTTTCGGCGCGCCCGGTCCCCGTGCCGGGTGCCCCGAAGAAATGGCCATATCCCATGTATTCGGAGGGGCGGGTCATTAACTCTGCCCTGTAGAATGTTCATCAGCGCAAACCCTAATGCCGTCCGGACGTTTGCAACCTTTTGGCCCGAGCCTCGCTCAATCCTGCCCCTCGTCGCGTCGGATCCCCCCGGGATTTCCCTCGCCCGCGCAGCCGGATCTCTTGATCGCCCTTCATGTCCTTTGCTTCCCTCGGTTTGGCCGAGCCCCTGCTGCGCGCCGTCGAAGAGTACGGTTACACCACCCCCACCCCGATCCAGACGCAGGCCATCCCCGTCGTGATGTCCGGGGCCGACCTGCTGGGCGGCGCCCAGACCGGCACCGGCAAGACCGCCGGCTTCACGCTGCCCACGCTGCACCGGCTGATGGAAAAGCCCGCCGTGCGCGACGCCCGCGGCCGCCTGCCCATCCGAGCCCTGATCCTCACGCCCACCCGTGAACTGGCCGCCCAGGTCGAGGAAAGCGTTCGCACCTACGGCAAGCACACGAAGCTCACCTCCATGGTGATGTTCGGCGGCGTCGGCATGCAGCCCCAGATCGACAAGCTCCGCAAGGGCGTCGACATCCTGGTGGCCACCCCCGGCCGCCTGCTCGACCACCACCAGCAGGGCACGCTCGACCTGAGCCACGTCGAGATCTTCGTGCTCGACGAAGCCGACCGCATGCTCGACATGGGCTTCATCCACGACATCAAGAAGGTGCTCGCGGTGCTGCCGGCCAAGAAGCAGAGCCTGCTCTTCTCGGCCACCTTCAGCGACGAGATCAAGGCCCTGGCCGACCGCCTGCTGAACAAGCCGGCCCTGATCGAAGTGGCCCGCCGCAACACCACGGCCGAAACCATCGCGCAGAAGGTCCACCCGGTGGGCCGCGAGATGAAGAAGGACCTGCTGTGCCACCTCATCAAGGAGAACGACTGGCACCAGGTGCTCGTGTTCACCCGCATGAAACACGGCGCCAACCGCCTCGTCGAGCACCTCGAGAAGCAGGGCATCAGCGCCATGGCCATCCACGGCAACAAGAGCCAGAGCGCCCGCACGAAGGCCCTGGCCGAGTTCAAGACCGGTGAGCTGCAGGTGCTGGTGGCCACCGACATCGCGGCCCGCGGCATCGACATCGACCAGCTCCCGCACGTCGTGAACTACGAACTGCCCAACGTGCCGGAAGACTACGTGCACCGCATCGGCCGCACCGGCCGCGCCGGCGCGCAGGGCGAGGCCGTGTCGCTCGTCTGCGTCGACGAGAACGGCTTCCTCCGCGACATCGAGAAGCTCATCAAGCGCGAGATCCCGAAGGAGATCGTCCCCGGCTTCGCGCCCCCGGCCGGTGAAAAGCCCGAACCCATCGTGCTCGGCCGCATGACCATCGGCGAAGGCGCCGGCCGCGGCGGCAACCGTGGCAGCCGCCACGGCGGCGGTGGTGGCGGTGGCGGTGGCGGTGGACGCGGCGGCAACGGCAGCCGCGCCGGCAGCGGCCACGGTGGTGGCGGCGGCGGCGGTGGTGGCGGTCGCCCGCGCCAGGGTGGCAACCCGGCCCGCCCGGCCGGCTCGGCCCCGCGCCAGGACGGCGGTCGTCGCCCGGCCCCGCCGAAGCGCTGACCCTGGCTGCCCGCCCTCGCGGCGGGCGGCTCATCCGTTCTCTCGAAAAGCGCCCGCACGGGCGCTTTTTCGCATGTGCGTGCGATGCGTCGCCTATAGCGCCTTCCATCGCCCTCACGGGCCCTTTGCGAGCCGTTCCACACCGATACCTCGGGATGAGGTGTCGATGACCCCATTTCCCCTCCCGAACGACGTGTGGAAGCGCCGATGGACCGATCCCCTCACCTGGGCGCCCGACACCCGACCGAACAGGCCAGAACTGCGCTTTTCGACCCAAGAATCCACTCCAAGATGCCGTCGACGGACCGTGACTTATTCCCGCCGGCACCCCTAACTTGAAGGATTCCATCCCCAAAATCCCCCCAAAAGTCCCGATCTGAACCGTTTTTGGCCGATTGTGTCGAAGGGAAACAATGTTTCTGGTGCATTGCTTGAAAACGTTTGCAAGAAACCCTGCTCCCACAGAGGTCGTACAACTTCCGCGCCCCATTTCGGGAACCTGAAACACGGATACGTTCAGACACTGCACGACCGTGCAGGCTCCCGATGATCCGCCCCCATCAATCACGGCTCGGGGAAGAACAAGATGGGAGTCAGGCTCGCGGGGGGCGCGCTGCTGCTTGCGCTCGTGTTGCAGGGATGCAATTCGGACGACAGGCCCGGCGCGGGAGGGTCATCGGGGGCGAGCGCGGGCGGAGGCTCGCGCGCGCCGGACGCGGCGCCGGTGCTGTCGATGCCGGTCGATCCGCATGCGCAGGGGACGGTCGCGTCCGCGCTGGCGGCCGACACCGGCACGAATCCGGGGTGTTTCTCCGCGGTGCTGCCGCGGCGGCTGACGCGCACGCAGTTCATCAACGTGCTGAGCGACTGGTCGGCGACGCTGGTCACGGACACCGGGCTGCCGGCGCGCATCCGCACGCTCGTGATCGACAAGGCCCAGTTCCCGCAGGACGCGTCGATCAACCCCGAGACCACGCGCCACCAGGGCTACTGGCGACTGGACCCCACCGTGACCACGCGCCAGGTGGGTGGCATCCACACCGTGGCGCAGGACCTGGCCGCGGACCTCGCGAGCACCGACGCCCGCGCCGCGACGATCCTCGGCAACTGCACCGGTGACGCCTGCCTCACCGCCTTCATCCGCAAGGCCGGCCGCACCCTCTTCCGCGCGCCGCTGACCGACGCCGAAGTGGCCGTGTACCGCAAGGTCGCGGGTGGCGCCACCGACCGCGCGGCGCTCGTGAAGGTGCTCGCGACGATGATCGCGTCGCCGCAGACCTACTTCGTCGTGGAGCGCGGCAACGGCAGCGGTTCGGGCGCCTGCGTGCCGCTGTCGGCGCACGAACTCGCCACCCGACTGTCTCTGCACCTGTGGGACACGCTGCCCGACGCCACGCTGGCCGCCCGCGCCGACGACGGCACGCTGATGCAGCCGGCCGTCTACCAGACCCAGGTCACGCGGCTGATGAACGACACCCGCGCCGACCTCGCGCTGCGCAGCTTCTTCCGCCAGTGGTTCCGCCTCGACGACCTCGTCGCGATGGACGGCAAGGTGGGCAACGCCCGCTTCGACGCCTTCGCCACCGGCTACAAGCCGCTCGGCACCACGCGCGACGCGGCCATCGACGAGGTGCT
>Ga0055531_10002578_pt1 | contig 12023 bp, 10 predicted proteins | sample AraplaCvi_mCL_r2_FD_55008 | JGI IMG/M metagenome (GOLD analysis project Ga0055531, IMG submission 55008) | Arabidopsis root microbial communities from North Carolina, USA - plate scrape MF_Cvi_mCL_r2 | ecosystem: Host-associated > Plants > Roots > Endosphere | place: USA: North Carolina...
TTGACTGACGAAGAATGGCCGCGCCTGACCGAAGCGATTGAAAAGCTGCGCACCGTCTCGCTGCACATCGACGAAACACCCGGCCTGACCGTGAGCGAACTGCGTGCCAACGCGCGGCGCCTCGCCAGGCAATGCGGCAAACTGGGCTTGATCGTGGTCGACTACCTGCANCTCATGAGCGTCTCGGGCGGCATGGCCGAAGAGAACCGCGCCACCGCCGTCGGTGAGATCTCACGTGGCCTGAAGATGCTGGCCAAGGAACTGCAGTGCCCGGTGATCGCGCTGTCGCAGCTTAGCCGCGGCGTTGAATCGCGCACCGACAAGCGCCCCATGATGAGCGACCTGCGCGAGTCCGGCGCCATCGAGCAGGATGCCGATATCATCCTGTTCATCTACCGCGATGAGTACTACACCAAGGAGGCCTGCAAGGAGCCTGGTGTGGCCGAGGTCATCATCAGCAAGCAGCGTAACGGCCCCACCGGCACGGTGAAGCTGGCGTTCATCAACCGCATCACCAAATTTGAAAGCCTGGCGCACGGCGCGTCGGGTGACTTTTAGCGCTCGTCCGCAAGCCGGACAAGGTTCACGGCGCAAGTTCCGCGTCGGCGGGTACGCGCCTTTTTTTGCGTATCACCGTCACAGGCCCTGCCGGGGTGACCGGTGCGGGAGCTTGCACGGGCCGGATGACACACATGTGCTCGGCGTTGCTGATGGCTGCATCCACATCGCCACGGTTCAAGCGCTGGACCACGGAACCATTGACCTGCAGATAACTCCCGTCACGCGCGATGGCCAGAAAGCCGAACTCCATGCCGCGGTGCACGGTTCCAATCACGCGGTAGCTGTCCACTGGTGGAATGGCCCACGGCGCCCTCAGGATTTTGTGCAGCCGGACAGTCAGGCGCTCATCCGTGCGCGTGCCTCCGTAGCCGTATCCCGGCGCGGGCGCCGGATGCCGACCGGCCGCATTGAGCGAAGCCGGTGGTGTTGTGTCGCTTGCGATTCCTTGCATCGTTCTCCCTCTCCTTGAAAACCTGGGTCATGTTCAGGTGCGGTCTGTGCGTTGCAGTTCGACGGCGTGGCGCGTGACATGCTGAACCCGTTGAAGATTTTGAAAAGGTATTCGAGTTCGTTGGGGAGATTCGCGTGAATTGTCTGCATGCGGTAAATCTTTGTCGGATTTTCTGAACTCGGCTTTGTTAAGCCTGTTCTTTGCCGACAGGACTGGCTAGCATCCGCCGGAGCGGCAAGTGAGATCCGCGTTTTGTCTGGACGCAAGGCTTGTTTCGTCCGGTCGCCTCGCAGGCTCTCGAACCGTCGCTTGAAGTGGAAGTTGTCAAGTCACCGACCTACAAGGAAAGCGCCATGCCTACCACCCTGATGAGTGCCCAAGCTCACGCCTTATCGGACAACCTGATGTTCGATTTCAAAAAAGGGCATGATCTTCAGCCGAAAGCATGGCGGCGGCCGCATTCCGCAAACTTCCATCGAATGTTCAAGGCTGACTTGCAGTCAGCCGATTTCGTTGAGCTGGCGCTGATGCCGGACGCCGTCATCACGGCTGAACTGGTCGCCGCCTCAGCTTCGGATCGGCTCGACGACTTCTGGGCTCTGGCCGACATTGTGCGGGCCTCGCCCTCGCTGGCCGCCTACCGCGAGCGCTGGCAGCAAGCCGCGCTNGANCTGCAGGCACTGTTGCCGCACGAGCGCATTGCCATTGGTTCATCACCGCTGTACCGCCGCTGGGTGCATGCGACAGGGTGTGCNTTGATCGCGGGGGCGCCGGGGGATGTTGTCGAACCCTTGCTCGCATCGGTTGCCAATTACATGNCGGGTTTTATGGAAATGACATCGCGCGGCAGGGTGCTGATGTCGTACGGCGGCCGCATCGAAACCTGGGATTGCACCTGCGGCATTGAGCTGCCCGCCACTTATGGTGACGGCGCCTGGCAATGCAGTCGCAAGGGTGCATGGATCCACCTGCGCCCTTTGTTCGCNGGCGGCGAGACACTGAGTTCTTGCCTTGTCGCACCNGATGCGGTACTGCCGCGGTCCCATATCGTGGTGCGCAATGACTTGCCCGGCTTGCGGGTGTCGCCTGGTGAGGCTCGCGAGCCCGAACACGNCAACACCTCGCGCCAGCAGGAAACCGATGCGCGCAACCACTCCTACCCACGCGGCCGCCACCGCCCCATCGTGGAGGCGGCACAAGCCCTGCTGTCAGCCTGGCGCGAAGAGTACGAAGACTGGCGCTGCATGATGCGCGTCGTGGTACCGCACCTGCCGTCGCCCGGACGGCCGGCCGAAGGTTTCACGATTTCATCCATGCAGGGAGCGGCGTGGATACATCCGTCCACTACCTTGCGCACCCTGGAAAGCCTGGTTCACGAGCACAGCCACGTCAAGTTGCGCTATGTCGAGGAAACTGTTCCGCTGCTGCAGCCCATGCAGACCAATACATGCTTTGCGGTTAGCTGGCACACAAACCCGCGGCCTGTGGCCGGCATATGCACAGGCGTATACGCGGACCTGCACTGCAGCATCGCGCTGGTTCGCTACCTGCAGGATCCCGAGCTTGACCCCGCGGCACGTGGCCAGGTCGCAACTCGCCTGGACGAGTTGCGCGCGCAGGCAGGCGAAGGCCTGGACCTGCTGCGCCAGCATGCGCGTTTCACCGCCGCAGGCCAGGGCTTTTTGCGCTGGGCCGGATTCACCTTGCGGGACATCTGAGTCGCCGGCAGCTTATCCGGCGCGAAGTTGCAGAAGGAAAGCCGGCTCAGCGTATGCACTCAAAGCCGTACTGGCCTTCAGCCGGCTTGCTGATCAGACGGGCACGCTGGCCGCCGCGCTTTTGGCATTCGGTTTCGGCAATCTCGGAGGCGTCCGGCAATTGCGAAGGCCGGCCTTTGACGATGATCAGCTTTTCATTGCTGCTCAGCAGCTCGGCGGCGCAGCCGGAAAGCAGCGCGGTTGCCACCAGCAGCGAAGGCAGCAGATAGGAGTGTTTCATGAGTTTTTCCTCGATGTGATNAATGTAAAGGCTGCGGCGAAACTGCACCGACCAGCTTCGCTAGCGCTATGTTCAGCCCAACCCTAACGCCTGGTACACCCGCAGCGCCCCATAGGCATCATTGGCCGCATAGATGATTTGCGCTTCGGTGAGCTTTGGATTGGCCCAGTTGGAGGTCGCCGCTTTTTTCGACTTGATGAAGCGTTTGTTGAACATCACGGCCACGGCGCCGCGCACGCCCATGTCCTTGCGGTAGCCGCGCTCGCGGAACACCACGTTGAGGTCCAGCACGCCCTGCAGGTCCACGCCCAGCTTGTGGATGATGCGGCGCTGGTCGTCGCCCAGGCCGAAGCCGGCCTTGGTCACGGCGGGTGAACTCAGCAGCAGGCCCACGGCGCGGCGGCATTCGGCGTCCTCGAGCTGGAATATCCAGGCNTTGTGCAGGGCTGAGAGCTGCACGATGTGCGGCCCTTGCGAGGCCTCGTTCCTGGCAAAGGTGGGTTTGGATTCCGTGTCAAAGCCGAGCACCGTTGCATCGGCCAGCTCCCTGAGCGCTTTGGCCGCCTGTGCCGGCGTGGAGACCACCTCAATCTGGTCCAGGCCCAGGCGCTCAAAAGGCTCGAGCAGGGCGATTTCTTCTTTTCCGGGGGTGAGATAGCGCTCGGTCATGACAGCAGCTTAGCGGATGCCGCCCACGCCGCGCAGCATTTCATGCACATCGTGCGTCATCACGGCCAGAAAGCCGGCCAGCGCGAGGTAATAAAACCCGTATTTGAAGCGCGTAGCCGCGCTGACCGCGTAATAGGTCTGGGCCTCCTCGCTGTCTGATTTGTAGCGGATGGCTTTGAGCAACTGCGGCGCGGCCAGCAGCGCCATCAGGATCAGCATGGGGCTGGGCCGCCAGAAGAACAGGGCCACCAGCACCGGCACCCCCAGCAGCCAGATGCGGGGCGACAGCACCGCAGTGATGCGTCCGCCGTCAAAAGGCGACAGCGGGATCAGGTTGAAGAGGTTCAGGAAGAAGCCGGAGTACGCGATCGCGAGCAGCAAATTGCTGTCCTGGTCGCGCGCGAGGAAGTAGCAGGCCAGCGCTCCCACAGTGCCCAGCAGCGGGCCGCCCAGGCCCACATAGGCCTCGGTTTCCGCGTCGTGCGGCATGTCCTTGAGCTCCACCCAGGCACCCACAAAGGGGATGAAGGTCGGCGCACCCACATTGAGGCCGCGCTGGCGGGCGGCGATGTAGTGGCCCATCTCATGCACGAAGAGCAGCAGTACAAAGCCCACCGCATAACGCCAGCCGAACAGCAACGCATACGCAAACACCGACACCAGCATGCTGCCGCCCGTCAGCAGCAGCTTGCTGAATTTCGCGCCGGTGAAAAGCAGCAGCAGGAGTTTGCTCATGCGGGGCCGCCGTCCATCAGGCCTTGGGCGGTGCGGGAGGCGCGGAAGGGGAGGCGGGCGTTGGCATCAGTGCGGCGGGCACGGTGTCCTGCTCGGCCCGGCTGGGAAGAGATAGCGGCGCGGGCAAGGGTTCAGCGGCCGGCTTGCGCTTGAAAAATTTCACAAACACGGTGCCCAGACCTGCCAGTGCCAGCACGATCACCTTCGCGAACTTCGCGAAAAACAGTGCGATCACCGCAAAGAACCCCAGCTTCTTCGCAGCCACGCCCAGCACCAGCGCGGCCAGGCCGTATTCGGCCACCTTGTCGGTCTTGGAGTTGAAGTCGGCGTAGCGCTTGCCTTCGTCGTATTGCAATGCGGCCAGCAGCTCCGCCGCCGCGGGCTTGTCCTTGGGCAGGTCGTCCAGGCCCGTCACCAGGTTCAGGCTGAAATAACCTTCGCGGCCCAAGGCATAGGTGTTGTAGTTCACGCCCTGCGCGGCACCGGAGGGCGCCCCGCGGTCCTTGCTGGACATGGCCCAGACCAGGCGGTGCGTGGCGGCGTTGTAGGCCGGCTTTTCGGCCCAGCCCACAATTTCTATTTCAGGAAAACCCATTTTCTTGCGATCGGCGTTCGATGCCTCGGTGCCTTCCCGATAGCTCTTGAGCAGGTCATCGGCGTTCCAGTCCTTGGCGTCGTCGTCCTTCACATAGCCTGCCGCCTCGAAACGCACCGTCATGAACCAGTTGTCGCGCGTGGCAGGGAAAATCAGGCCTTGAAGGCGGGTGTCGGTGCCCGGGTTGCCCATGGCGCTGAGCAGCTTGCCCGCCTGGGGCTGCGGCACAAAGATGCGGCCGGCGGGCAGCTTGAGTACCGCCTGGCCTGCCAGCGCGATGTCCTGCGGCCCTTCCTTGGCGGCGGCGCGGCCTTCGGCCCAGATTTTTTCGCTCTCTTCCTTCGAGAGGCTCTGCGCCATGGCGGCAGTGCACGACAGAAAAACAGCCAGCGCGCAGACGCGCATCCACAAACGGTTCATGAAGCCCTCCTGTTGGAATAATTTGCGGGCTATTCTGACATGCCTCCGCAAAAAGCGGCGGGAGAGGCCCGAAAACGCCGGGCCGCGTTCGCAAAGGGGCCTATCCCTGCAACTGGCGCGCCAACAGCACCGCCACGTGAATGGCCTCGCGCTGCGCACCGTCCTTGATCTGGTGGCGGCAACTGGTGCCATCGGCCACGACGATCGCGTCGGGCTGCTTGCGCACCGCCGGCAACAGGCTCAGCTCCGCCATCTGCATGGAGACCTCGTAGTGGCCGGCCTCGTAGCCGAAGCTGCCGGCCATGCCACAGCAACTTGATTCGATCAACTCCGGCTTGGCGCCTGGAATGAGTTTGAGTACGTCCAGGATGGGACTGACCGCGCCAAAAGCTTTCTGGTGGCAGTGGCCGTGCAGCAGAATGGGTTGGGCTGCGGGCTTGAGCCGGCCCTTGAGCACTTCCAGCTTGCCGTTGGCCGCCTCGCGNGCCAGGAATTCTTCCAGCAGCAAGGCATGCTGGCTGATNGCCTGCGCCGGCTCGCCCAGGCCCATCACCAGCATTTCGTCGCGCAGCGTCAAAAGGCACGACGGCTCCAGACCCACAATGTCAATGCCGCGCTCGGCAAAGGGCAGCAGGGCGCCCACCACCTCGCGCGCCTTGGCCTTGGCCTTGTCGACCATGCCGCTGGCCAGGTAGGTGCGGCCGCAGCACAGGCTTTTACCGTCGGCCACGGTCTTGGCCGCCACGTGCACCGTGTAGCCCGCGGCCTGCAGCACCATGAGCGCGGCCTGCGCATTTTCCGATTCGAAGTAGCCGTTAAAGGTGTCGACGAAAAGCACCACGGGCCGCGCGGCAGCCAGCACCTCTTCGCGGCTGGCGCTGTGCACCGGGCCTTCGGGCATCGCGCCGCCTTCATCCGATGCATCCAGGCGTTTCCAGAAATGGATGCTATGCCACTGCGGCAGCGTGCGGCGGGCCGACAGCCCCAGCAGCCTTTCGCTCAGGGCCGCCAGGCCCGGAATTTTGTCGCGCAGGTTGAGCAGCGGCGCGAAGCGACTGGCCCAGTGCGCGTAGTCGGGCAGGTGGGCAACCAGGCGGTCCTTGAAGGTGTAGCCGTGCCTTGCCTTGTAGTGATGCAAAAACTCCACCTTCATCTTGGCCATGTCCACGCCGGTGGGGCAGTCGCGCTTGCAACCCTTGCAGCCCACGCACAAGTCCATGGCCTCCTGCACGGCCTCGCTGGTGAAAGCGTCTTCTGCCTTCAAGCCATCAAGCTGGCCCGACAGCGCCAGGCGCAGTGTGTTGGCCCGTCCGCGCGTCAAATGTTTTTCGTCACGCGTGGCACGGTAGCTGGGGCACATGGTGCCGGCGTCAAACTTTCTGCAGTGGCCGTTGTTGTTGCACATCTCCACGGCCTTGGCAAAACCATGGGCCGGGTCACCACCGGTACCCGGCTCGCTGGTCTGCTCGGTCACCGGGTCGTTCTGCACGTTCCAGGCGCTCCAGTCCAGCGCGGTCTTGATCGGAATCACCTTGTAGCTGGGCGGGAAGCGCATCAGCCGCGCGTCGTCCATCTTCGGCGGGTTGATGATGCGGCCCGGGCTCAGCAGGTTGGTTGGGTCCAGGTAATTCTTGATCTGCGCGAAAGCTTCGTTGATCTTCGGGCCGAACTGCCATTCAATCCACTCGCCGCGGCACAGGCCGTCGCCGTGCTCGCCGCTGTAGGCGCCCTTGTAGTGGCGCACCAGGGCCGATGCCTCTTCGGCGATCGCGCGCATCTTGGTGCCGCCCTCGCGCCGCATGTCCAGAATCGGCCGCACATGCAGCGTGCCGACCGAGGCATGCGCATACCAGGTGCCCTTGCTGCCGTATTTGCGGAAGACCTGCGTCAGCGCGTCGGTGTACTCGGCCAGGTGCTCCAGCGGCACGGCGCAGTCCTCGATGAAACTGACCGGCTTGCCGTCGCCCTTGAGGCTCATCATGATGTTCAGGCCTGCCTTGCGCACCTCCCACAGGTTTTTCTGCGGCGCGCCGTCGATCATCTCGACCACCGAGCCGGGCAGGCCCAGGTCGCCCATCAGCTCGACCAGCTGGCGCATCTTGGGCGCGAGTTCGGCCTTGGAATTGCCCGAGAACTCCACCAGCAGGATGGCGTCAGGCTCCCCGATCAGCGCGGTGCGCACCGTGGGCGCGAAAGCCGGGTTCTGCAGCGAGAGCTCGATCATGGTGCGGTCCACCAGTTCGACCGCGCTCAGCATGCCGTCGCTGCCCAGCTTCACGATGTGCTGGGCCGCGTCCATGGCCTTATAAAAGGTCGGGAAGTTCACCACGCCCAGCACCTTGGTGCGCGGCAGCTCGGCCAGGCGCAGCGTGAGCGATTTCGTCAGTGCCAGCGTGCCTTCGCTGCCCACCAGCAGGTGGGCCAGGTTGACCGAGCCGTCCTGGGTATAGGGCTTCTCGTTCTGGTTGTTGAAGATGTCCAGGTTGTAGCCGGCCACGCGGCGCAGCACCTTGGGCCAGTGCGCCTCCAGCTCCGGCCGCAGCTGGTCCGACAGCGCCTTGACGTAGTCGCCAAGCTCACGCGCAGCGCCGCCGGCTGTGTCATAGCGCCCTAGTTCCAGCAGGCTTCCGTCGGAACGCCAGGCGTTGGCGCCCAGCACGTTGTGCACCATGTTGCCGTAGGCGATGCTGCGGCTGCCGCAGGAATTGTTGCCCGCCATGCCACCCAGCGTGGCCTGCGCGCTGGTCGACACATCCACCGGGTACCACAGGCCGTGCTGCCTGAGCGAGGCGTTCAGGTGGTCCAGCACGATGCCGGGCTGCACCTCAGCCGTGCGCTCACCCGCATCCACGCGCAGGATGTTGCGCAGGTGTTTGGCGTGGTCAATGACCAGGCCGGCGCCCACCGTCTGCCCGCACTGGCTGGTGCCGCCGCCGCGCGGGACTATGGGCACCTTCAGGTCGCGGCAGATGTCTAGCGCGGTTGTCACGTCGGCATCGGTGCGCGGCACGAAGACGCCCACGGGCATGACTTGATAAATGGACGCGTCGGTGGCATAGCGCCCCCGGTCCGCCGGCGAGAACAGCACCTCGCCCTGGGTTTCTGCGGCCAGGCGCGCGGCCAGCCGGCCGGCGACTTCATTGCTAACACGGGCTACATCGTCATAAGCCTGAGCAGTGGCTTCGCGGCTGACCTTGAGGGGGAGAGGGGCGTTCATCGCGGCGTGTCGCCTTTTGGTGGGGGATTGTTTTGGCGGCGGGACCGGGTCAGGCCTTGGCGCTGGCCGCCGCGGCGGTGCGCAGCTGCTGCACCACGACTTCGCGTTTATTGGTCAGGTGCGCCAGCAGCACGCGCCGCATGGCGGCGCCGTCGCGCGCTGCCAGGGCATCGATCATTTGCTCGTGCTCTTTCACGGCCGCTTTCCATTTTTCCTCGTCCTGGTTGGAACGAAAACGCAGTGCCTGCAGCCGCGCATTGACCTGCGCATACGTGCTGGCCAGCACCGGGTTCTTGGCCGCGGCATTGATGGCGTTGTGGATCGCGGCATTGAGCCGGTAGTAATTGGGCAGGTCGCGGCGCGTGTAGGCGGCCAGCATCTCGAAATGCATGGCCTTGATTTCCGCCAGCTCAGCCTCGGTGATGCGTTCGGCCGCCAGCTCGCCCGACTGCGCTTCCAGCCCGGCCATCACCTCAAAGGTGTTGAGCACGTCGGCTTCGGTCAGCTCCACCGCGATCGCGCCGCGGTTCGGCAGCAGTTCCACNAGGCCTTCGGCGGCCAGCATCTTGATGGCCTCGCGCAGCGGCGTGCGCGAGACGTTGAGCACCTCGCTGAGCTCGCGCTCATTGAGCTTGGCGCCGGGCTGAATGCGGTTTTCCACCAGCATCTGGCGCAGCCGGTGCACAACCTGCTCATGCAGGGCGGCGCGGGGGATGGGGATGATTTCAGCAGCCATGCGGTAAATTTTGTATGCAAAAACGACTGCTGTCAAATCTCAATTTATTGGGTATTTAGCCTTTCGATGTATTGACAAATGAATTTTGTATGCAAAAAATAGGAGCTCATTTCAGGAGCAGACCGCATGTTGACGCTTGATTTCCACCCCACGGGGCGCCATTTTTTGCAGATTCCCGGCCCCTCGCCGGTGCCGGACCGCATCCTGCGGGCCATGAGCCTGCCAACCATTGACCACCGCGGCCCGGAGTTCGCGGCGTTGGGCCTGAAAGTCCTGGCCGACATCCGCAAGATCTTCCAGACCCAGCACCCCGTCATCATTTACCCGGCTTCCGGCACCGGTGCCTGGGAAGCGGCCCTGTCCAATACCCTGAGCCCCGGCGACCACGTGCTGATGTATGAAACCGGCCACTTCGCCGCGCTGTGGCAAAAGCTCGCCGCGCGCCTGGGCCTGAAGACCGAGGTCATCGCTTATCCCGGCGCCGATGTCTGGCGCCATGGCGTGCAGGCCGCCCTGATTGAAGAGCGCCTGAAGGCCGATACCCAGCACGGCATCAAGGCCGTCTGCGTGGTGCACAACGAAACCTCCACCGGCGTCACCAGCAACATCGCCGCCGTGCGCAAGGCCATCAATGCGGCCAGGCACCCGGCTCTGCTGATGGTTGACACGATTTCCGGCCTGGCATCGGCCGACTACCGCCACGACGAGTGGGGTGTCGACGTCAGCATCAGCGGCTCGCAAAAAGGCCTGATGCTGCCGCCCGGCATCAGCTTCAATGCCGTGTCCCCCAAGGCCATTGAGGCCAGCAAAAAAGCCACGCTGCCCAAAGCCTTCTGGGCCTGGGACGAGATCATCGAGATGAACAAGACCGGCTACTGGCCGTCCACACCCAACACCAACCTGCTGTATGCCCTCAGCGAGTCCTGCGACATGCTGCTTGAGCACGGCCTGGAAGCCGTCTTCGCGCGCCACCAGCGCTGGGCCACCGGTGTGCGCGCGGCGGTCAAGGCCTGGGGCTTGCAGATCCAGTGCGCCGACCCTGCCGTGTATTCGCCGGTGCTGACCGGCGTGATGATGCCCGAGGGCATTGACGCCGACGCGGTGCGCAAGATCATCTACGAGCGCTTCGACTGTTCGCTGGGCACCGGCCTGGGCAAGGTCAAGGGCCGTATGTTCCGCATNGGCCACCTGGGNGACTGCAACGACCTCACGCTGATGGCCGCGCTGGCCGGCTGCGAGATGGGCCTGAAGCTTGCCGGTGTCAAGCTNGCGGGCTCAGGCGTGCAGGCCGCCATGGACCACTTCTCCAGCCATGCGGCCGTGGTGCCGCAGCGCAAGGCGGCCTGAAAACGCCGCCGCAGCCAGGCTTCTTCCATCACCATCAAGAGGGCAACCATGCAACGCAGAACCTTTATCAGCGCGACGGCGGCCACGGCCGCCCTGGTGGCGTCACCCATGCTCAAGGCGCAGACGTTGCCGTCCGGCCCGGTGCGCATCGTCGTGGGCTTTCCGCCGGGCGGTGGCACCGACGCGCTCGCGCGCGTGGTCGGGCAGAAGCTGTCTACCATGTGGAACACCTCGGTGGTGATTGAAAACAAGGGCGGCGCCGCCGGCGTGATTGCGGCCGACTATGTAGCCAAGCAGGCCGGCGACGGCAACACCCTGCTCATGGCCCACATCAACAGCCACGCGCTGGGGCCGGCGCTGGGCCTCAAGCTGGGCTACAACGCCGAGCGCGACTTCGTGCCCATCAGCATGGTCGGCGTCACGCCCAATATGCTGATCTGCAATGCCGACCAGCCCGCCAAGACCGTCCAGGATCTGGTCGCGCTGTGCAAGGCCAGGCCCGGCCAGATCAGCTTTGCCTCGGCCGGGGGCGGCTCGGCCCAGCACTTCGCGCTTGAGATGTTCAAGCTGCAGGCCAAAATTTTCGCACTGCACATTCCTTATCGCGGTTCAGGCCCGGCCCTGGTCGACCTGATAGGCGGGCAGGTCAATTACTGCTTTGAGACCATGACCTCGGCCACGCCGCACGTTAAAAGCGGCAAGGCCATCGCATTGGCGCAGACGCGCCTCAAACGTGCCAAGGGCCATCCCAACGTGCCCACCATGGCCGAATCGGGCTTCCCTGGTTTTGAGGCCACCGTGTGGTACGGCCTTATGGGCCCCTCCAAGATGCCGGCCGCCATGGTGCAGCGCATGAACGAGGACGTCAACAAAGTGCTGGCCATGCCCGACGTACAGGAAAAAATGGAGCAGTACGGCGCCGAGGACGGCGGCGGCAGCACCGAGAAGTTCGCGGCCTTTATCAAGGCGGAGCAAAAGAAATGGGCGCAGGTGGCCGAGCAGGCCAAGGTCAAGGTGGATGCCTGACGCCGAGTGACGGCGTGCTGCGCGCTCAAGCCGCAGGCGGCGGCGTCTTGGGCTCGTAATCGCACCAGGGCGCCACCGCGCACTGCCAGCACAGCGGCTTGCGCGCGATGCACACATAGCGCCCGTGCAGGATCAGCCAATGGTGCGCGTCCACCAGGTATTCGGTGGGCACGCGCTTGAGCAGGTTCATTTCCACTTCCAGCGGGTTCTTGCCCGGCGCCAGGCCGGTGCGGTTGCTCACGCGAAAGATGTGGGTGTCCACCGCCAT
>Ga0055531_10002586_pt1 | contig 11984 bp, 13 predicted proteins | sample AraplaCvi_mCL_r2_FD_55008 | JGI IMG/M metagenome (GOLD analysis project Ga0055531, IMG submission 55008) | Arabidopsis root microbial communities from North Carolina, USA - plate scrape MF_Cvi_mCL_r2 | ecosystem: Host-associated > Plants > Roots > Endosphere | place: USA: North Carolina...
GCCGACTGGCGCAAAATGATCGAGTTTCTGACCGAGGTTGGTCACACCACGGACGAGCGGCGGCAGGAGTGGGGTCTGCTGTTCGACCTGCTTGGCGCTTCGGCGCTGGTCGATGAGATCAACTCCCGTCGCCCGAAACAGGCGACACCCAATACGGTCCGTGGGCCGTTCTTTCGCGCCGACACGCCGAAACGCATATCCGGCAGCAACATCTCGCTCGATGGCGTCGGCGAGCGGCTGGCGGTCTTCGGGCAATTGCTCGATCTCGACGGCCACCCGATCGAGGGCGCGGAGGTCACGACCTGGCAGGCGAACGCCGCAGGTTTCTACGAGAACCAGCAACCGGACCTGCAACCGGAGTTTAATTTGCGCGGCGTCTTCAAGACCGATCGCGAAGGGCGGTTCGACTACCTGACGGTGCGCCCCGCCGGCTACAGCGTCCCGGAAGACGGGCCGGTGGGCAAGCTCCTTGGCCAGGCGGGTTGTTCGCTCCGGCGCCCAGCCCATCTACATTTCATCGTCACCGCTCCAGGTTTCCAGACGATTACNACGCATATCTACGACGGCAGCGATCCTCATATCGACGAGGACGCGATCTTCGGCGTCAAGCCGGAACTGGTGCACGAATTCAAATGCTCCGACATCGGCGGCAAGCCCGGCTGGCGGCTGGACTTCAAGTTCCTGATGGCGAGGGCAAGGGAAGGATCTGGGTCGTGAGGAACAATTTCACCTACCAGGGCAGTGCGGNGCACATCGTCTTTGGCGAAGGCAGGAGCCGCGAGGCCGGAGCCTGGGTCGAAAAGCTTGGGTGCAGCCGAGCGTTGGTGCTCTCAACACCGCAGCAACGGGCAGACGCGGAAGCATTGGCGGAGCGGCTCGGGCCACTTGCCGCAGGCGTTTTTGCCGGGGCCGTGATGCATACGCCAGTCGAGGTCACGGCAAAGGCGATGGAAGCGGTCAACCAAAGCGGCGCCGACTGTGTCGTCTCCCTTGGCGGCGGATCCACCACCGGGCTCGGCAAGGCGATCGCCTACCGCACCGATCTGCCTCAAGTCGTTATCCCGACCACCTACGCCGGTTCGGAAGTAACGCCGATCCTCGGACAGACGGAAGGCGGCCGAAAGACGACCGNCAGGCATCCTTCGATCCTGCCGGAGGTGGTGATTTACGATCCCGAGCTGACTCTCGGCCTGCCGGTCGGCATGAGCGTNNCCAGCGCGCTCAACGCCATGGCCCATGCGGTCGAAGCGCTTTATGCGCAGGATCGTAACCCGATCTCTTCGCTGATGGCGAAAGAAGGCTTGTCAGCCTTCAAGACGAGCCTGCCGACGATCATCGGGACGCCGCGCGATCGCGAGGCGCGGGCCGAAGCGCTTTACGGCGCCTGGCTCTCGGGCACCGTGCTCGGCGTGGTCGGCATGGCGCTGCATCACAAGATTTGCCACACGCTCGGCGGCACCTTCGATACGCCGCACGCGGAAACCCACGCGATCATGCTGCCGCATACGGCGGCCTACAACGCCGCGGCCGTGCCTGAGCTGCTTGAACCTGTGGCCCGGACCTTCGGCGGATCGGTTGGCGGCGGCTTGTGGGATTTCGCAAAGTCGCTCGGTGCGCCGCTGGCCTTGAAGGACCTCGGCCTTTTGGAGGCCGATCTGGATCGGACCGCCGAGATTGCGACCGAAAACCCCTACTGGAACCCACGCCCGATCGACCGCCAGTCCATTCGGGCGCTGCTGCAGGATGCCTGGGAGGGCAGCCGGCCGACGAACTGACGAGACCCTTCGGGAGGAAGGGCATTGGGAGGAGGAACCATGCTGACGAGACGCGATTTTCTGAAGACGACAGCCGCAGGTGGCGCAGTCGCCTTTTCATCCGGACTTGCGATGCCGGCGATTGCCAAGGACACGGCGATCAAGCTTGGTTATGTGAGCCCGCAAACCGGGCCGCTCGCTGCCTTCGGCGAAGCCGACAAATTCGTCATCGACGCGTTTCTGGCGGCGACCAAGGCCAAGGGCCAAAACTTCGAGGTTGTCGTCAAGGACAGCCAGTCGAACCCGAACCGGGCGGCGGAAGTCGCCAAGCAGCTGATCGTCGATGACGAGGTCAATCTGGTTCTGGTCGCCTCGACACCCGAAACCACGAACCCTGTTGCAACCACCTGCGAAGCCGAACAGATGCCCTGCATTTCGACGGTTGCGCCGTGGCAGCCCTGGTTCATCGGCCAACAGGGTAACCCAAGCGATCCCGCTTCGTGGAAACCGTTCGACTATGCCTATCACTTCTTCTGGGGCCTCGAGGATGTGATCGCCGTCTTCACCAATATGTGGGCCCAGGTCGAGACGAACCACAAAGTCGGCGGCCTCTTCCCCAATGACGGTGACGGCAATGCCTGGGGCGACGGGACCGTGGGTTTCCCGCCGGTCCTCGAAAAGCTTGGCTACGGGCTCACCGACCCCGGCCGTTACCAGAACATGACGGACGATTTCTCTGCCCAGATCAATGCGTTCAAATCGGCTGGATGCGAGATCGTTACCGGCGTGGTCATCCCTCCTGACTTCACGACCTTCTGGAACCAGGCAAAGCAGCAGGGTTTCGTGCCGAAGGTCGCCTCGATCGGGAAGGCATTGCTGTTCCCGCACGCGGTCGAAGCGCTAGGCAAGGCCGGGCACAATCTCTCGTCCGAAGTCTGGTGGTCGCCGAGCCACCCCTTCGCCTCGTCGCTGACAGGCGAGACATCCGCTCAAGTGGCCGACGCTTTCACCAAGGCGACCGGCCGGCCATGGACGCAGCCGATCGGCTTTGCCCACGCCCTCTTCGAATTGGCCGTCGACGCCGTTACGCGGGCCGACGACCCGACGGACGGCGATGCAGTGGCCCAGGCAATCGCCGCCACAAAACTCGATACGCTCGTCGGTCCCATTGCATGGGACGGCAAGGGACTGCCGCCGTTTGCTGCCCGCAACGTCGCCAAGACGCCGCTCGTCGGCGGTCAGTGGCGGCTGAAGGACGCCGGCGGCTACGACCTCGTCATTACCGACAACAAGACGGCGCCGAACATCCCCGCCGGTGGAAAAATGGAAGCGATCGTTTAAGCGCCTGATGGCGTGGGACTGTGACCGAGGAGGGTCAGGCATGTCTCTGTTAGAGCTCGAGCGGGTCTCGAAGCGCTTCGGCGCGCTGACCGTCGCCGACGAGATCAGCTTTTCGGTCGGCGAGGGTGAGGCGCTGGGCATCATCGGGCCAAACGGCGCCGGCAAGTCGACGCTGTTCAATCTGATTACCGGCAACATCGCCGCCGACAGCGGCACGGTCCGCTTCGGCGGCGTGGATGTCACCCGAACGCCGCCGATGGCGCGCTGTCTTTCGGGCATGGGGCGGANCTTCCAGATCCCGCAACCCTTCGAAAAGCTGACAGTCTTTGAGAACCTGCTCGTCGCGGGCAGTTTTGGCACGCGGCGGCGCGAGGCGGAAGCCTGTGACCGCTGCGCCGAAATCCTGGTGGACACCGGCCTGTTCGAGAAGGCGAATGTACTGGCCGGTGGCCTCACCCTTCTGCAGCGCAAGCGGCTGGAACTGGCAAGGGCGCTTGCCACCGAACCCCGGCTGTTGCTGCTGGACGAGATCGCCGGCGGTTTGACGGAAGCCGAATGCCACCANCTGGTCGCGACCATCAGTGCCATCCAGCAAAAGGGCGTTGCCNTCATCTGGATCGAACATGTGCTTCATGCGCTGACCTCGGTGGTCGAACGGCTTCTGGTTCTCAACTTCGGCAAGGTGATCGGNATTGGAAANCCCGACGAGCTCATGGCGTCGCGTGCCGTCCAGGNGATCTATCTGGGGATCGAGCTATGACGGCNATGCTTGAAACCAGAGGGCTCAAGGCCTTCTACGGCGACTTCCAGGCCCTTTTCGGTGTCGATATCGCCGTTGCCAAGGGGGAAACCGTTGCGATCATCGGCGCCAATGGCGCGGGCAAGACCAGCCTGATGCGCGCGATCTCCGGCGTGCTCACAAGCGAGCCGGGCATGGTCGTCTATCGCGATGAACCGATCGGCGCGCTGGCAGCACCCGACGTGCTTGCCCGCGGCATCGCCATGGTACCGGAAGGCCGCCGGCTGTTCCCGTCGCTGACCGTCGAGGAGAACCTGTTGATCGGCGCCTATGGCCGCAAGGGACAGGGACCATGGACTCTAGAGAGTGTCTATGAGCTCTTCCCGATCCTGCGCGAGCGTCGAAACAACCCGGCGACGGCCCTTTCCGGCGGCCAGCAGCAGATGGTGGCGATCGGCCGGGCACTGATGTCCAACCCGGACGTGCTGCTCTGCGACGAGATCAGCCTCGGCCTGGCACCGGTCGTCGTTCGCGACATCTATGCGGCTTTCCCGCGTATCCGCGCAACGGGCGCCTCGATNGTCATCGTCGAGCAAGACATCGCCCAGGCACTGAAGGTCGCAACCCAGGTCTATTGCCTGATGGAAGGGCGGGTGACGCTTTCGGGGCGTCCGGAGGTGCTGACCCGCGAACAGATCCACCAGGCCTATTTCGGAGCGCCGCGCCATGAGCTTCATTGACACGATCGTGCAGGGCGTTCTGCTCGGCGGGCTCTACGCCCTGTTTGCCGCCGGCCTGAGCCTGGTCTTCGGCATCATGCGGCTCGTCAATCTCGCCCATGGCGACCTGATCGTGCTTGCCGCATTCCTGATCCTTTTGCTGACCTCGGCGCTCGGCCTCAATCCATTCCTGGCAGCGCTCATTGCCGCGCCACTGATGTTCCTGACAGGTTGGGGCCTGCAATACTTCGTGCTCAATCGCACGCTCGGCAAGGACGTGTTGCCGCCGCTGCTCGTCACGTTCGGCATCTCCATCGTCCTCCAGAATGGCCTGCTCGAAGCGTTTTCCGCCGACAGCCGCCGCGTGTCCATCGGGGCGCTGGAAAGTGCTTCGATCGGCGTCGGCTCGCTCAACATAGGCCTGATGCCGTTGATGACCTTCCTGTCGGCGCTCGCCGTGATCTTCGGCCTCAACCAGCTGATCTATCGAACGGCGCTCGGTCGCGCCTTCCGCGCGACCTCCGACGACATCGTGACGCCGGGCTGATGGGTATTCGCCCGCAACGCGTCTTCGCCATGGCGACCGGGCTTGCCATGGTCGTGGTGACGATCGCCGCCCTCTATCTTGGCACGCGCGCCAACTTCGATCCGACATCGGGACCGTCCCGCCTGATCTACGCCTTCGAAGCCGTGATCATCGGCGGCCTCGGCTCGCTCTGGGGAACGCTTGCCGGCGGGGTCATCCTCGGCGTTGCGCAGACGCTTGGGGCGGCCGTCAATCCGGAATGGCAGATCCTTGCCGGACATCTCGCCTTCCTCGCCGTTCTCGTCATCAAGCCGCGCGGGCTTTTCCCTCGCGCCGTCGATTGAGGTCAAGCCGATGTCCATCGCCATTCCGTCCTTCAAGGTCGAAACCCGAAGCGGAACCTCATCGCTTGCGGCTTTGGCGGCAGTCGCCGGCCTCGCCCTTGCGATTGCAGCTCCCCTCATCGTGTCCCGCGGCGTCGTGCAGGATCTCTTCTTCATCCTGACCATGCTCGTGCTGGCGCAGAACTGGAACCTGCTTGCCGGCTATGCCGGGCTGATCTCGGTCGGCCAGCAAGTTTTCGTCGGCTTCGGCGCCTATGCGATGTTCGGTGCGGTCATTCTGGCGGGCGTCGATCCCATCGTTGCGATCCTGATTGCCGGCGCTCTTTCGGCGCTCCTCGCCATTCCGACGGCCTTTTTCACCTTCCGGCTGCAGGGACCCTATTTCGCCATCGGCACCTGGGTGGTGGCCGAGGTGGTGCGGCTGCTGCTCGCACAGTGGAAGGCGCTCGGCGGGGGTACCGGCACGTCGCTGCCGCGCGAGGCGACGAAGGACATGGCAGGCGTCGATATCGTGCGTGACCTCTTCGGTATGAAGGCGGCCGCAGCCAGCGATGCCCTCACCTATTGGATTGCGCTCCTCCTGGCGCTCGCGACGATCGGCTTCATCTACCGCCTGCTGCGAAGCAAGCAGGGGCTCGGTCTTGCGGCCGTGCGCGACAACGAGCAGACCGCCCGTGCCGTCGGCGTCGACGCCCGCCGCATGAAGGCTCTGGTCTACGTAGCGACGGCCTACGTCACTGGACTGGCCGGTGCGCTGATCTACGTGCAGAAAGCGCGTATTTCGCCGGACGCGGCTTTCTCCGTCACCGACTGGACGGCCTATGTCATCTTCATCGTGGTGATCGGCGGGATCGGCACCATCGAAGGGCCGATCGTCGGCGTGGTGCTTTTCTTCCTGCTGCAAAAGCTCTTCGCCGATTTTGGCTCCTGGTACCTGCTGGTCCTTGGCCTCATCGGCATCCTCGTCATGCTCTTTTCGCCGCGCGGTCTCTGGGGCCTGTTCTCCGATCGCACCGGAATCCAGCTCTTTCCGGTCCGTCGCAAATTGATCGGCGGACCACTCGCACACATGCCAAAGGGAGGACCAAATGGCTGATATCACAACCGACGTACTCATCATCGGCACGGGGCCAGCCGGTTCCGCCACGGCCGCCCTGCTTTCGAGCTACGGCATCGAAAACATGGTGATCAACCGCTATCGCTGGCTGGCGAACACGCCACGCGCCCATATCACCAACCAGCGCACGATGGAGGTCCTGCGCGATCTCGGCCGGGACGTGGAAGACGAGGTCTATATGTTCGCCGCCGAACAGGACCTGATGGGCGAGAACGTCTTTTGTACCTCGCTTGCGGGCGAAGAGATCGGACGCATGAAAAGCTGGGGCAAGCACCCGGTCTCGCGCGCCGAACACCAGCTATCCTCGCCGAGCCANATGAACGATCTGCCCCAGACTTTCATGGAGCCGCTCCTNTTCAAGACGGCTTGCTCGCGCGGTACCCAGGCGCGGATGTCGACGGAATATGTCAGCCATGTACAGGACGGCGAAGGCGTTACCACGACCTGTCTCGACCGGTTGACCGGCAAGGAAATCACCGTTCGCTCGAAGTATCTGATCGGTGCTGACGGCGGCAATTCGAAGGTCGCGGAGCATGCCGGGCTCACCTTCGAGGGCCGGATGGGCGTTGCCGGCTCAATGAACATCCTGTTTGAGGCCGACCTGTCGCGTTATGTCGCCCACCGTCCTTCGGTACTCTACTGGGTGCTGCAACCGGGGGCCGACGTCGGCGGTATCGGCATGGGCCTCGTGCGCATGGTCCGCCCCTGGAACGAATGGCTGATCGTCTGGGGATACGATATCAACCAGCCGGCACCGGCCGTCGACGAAGCCCATGCGAAGAAGGTGGTGCGCGACCTGGTCGGCGTGCAAGATCTGGATGTCACGATCAAGCAGGTCTCGACCTGGACGGTCAACAACATGTATGCGACGACGATGTCGAACGGACGCGTCTTCTGCATGGGCGATGCCACGCATCGCCATCCGCCATCGAACGGGCTCGGCTCCAACACCTCGATCCAGGATGCCTTCAACCTTGCCTGGAAGCTCGCTTTTGTGCTGAAGGGCCAGGCGAGCGAAAAGCTGCTTGATACCTACACAACGGAGCGAGCGCCGGTCGCCAAGCAGATCGTCACCCGCGCCAACAAGTCGATTGAAGAGTTCGGCCCGATCTTCAAGGCGCTCGGCCTGCTCGATTCCATCGATCCGGTGAAGATGCAGCAGAACATGGATGNGCGCTGCCGCGATACGCCGGCNGCGGAAGAACAGCGCNCCGCCATCCGCAAGGCGATCGCCGCCAAGGTCTACGAGTTCGACGCCCACGGNGTCGAGATGAACCAGCGCTATCGTTCGGATGCGATCGTCACCGANGGTCAACCCGAACCGGCCTTTGCNAAGGACCCGGAACTGCATTTCCAGCAGACCACCTGGCCGGGGGCCCGACTGCCGCATGCATGGGTTTTCTCTGGCGATGGGAAGAAGGCCTCGACGCTCGATCTCTCCGGCCACGGCCGGTTCACGGTCCTGACCGGGATCGGCGGACAGGGNTGGATCGAAGCGGCGAAGGTCGTCGGCCATGAGCTTGGTGTCGATATTGCGGCCCACGCCATCGGCGCNCGGCAGCAGTGGGATGATTTCACCGGCGACTGGGCCGGGCTGAGCGAAGTGCGTGACAGCGGCATCGTTCTCGTGCGTCCTGACCATCACGTCTGCTGGCGCTCGGAGGCGCAGTCGGCAGATCCCGTCGCAGACCTTCGTCGGGTCATGACATCAGTGCTTGGGAGGTGATCCATGGAAGCGCATGAGAAAGGCTTCTTCACCGAAGAAAACTCGATTGAGGTCGTCACGGGCCGCAACAAAAATGCCAAGGACGAACGACTGAAACAGATCATGGACGTCGTGACGCGCAAGCTGCACGAAGCGGTGAGGGAAATCGAGCCGACGCAGGAGGAGTGGATGGAGGCGATCCTCTTCCTCACACGCACCGGACAGATGTGTAACGAATGGCGGCAAGAGTTCATCCTTTTGTCCGACACGCTCGGCGTCTCGATGCTGGTCGACGCAATCAACAATCGCAAGCCGTCGGGTGCCTCCGAAAGCACCGTGCTGGGCCCGTTTCATGTCCAGGACGCGCCGGAGCTCGAGATGGGCGCAAACATCTGTCTCGACCAGAAGGGCGAGGACATGGTGGTCGGCGGTCGCATCCTCGATACCGAGGGCAGGCCCATTGCTGACGCCGTGATCGATGTCTGGCAGNCCAATGACGAAGGTTTCTATGACGTTCAGCAGAAGGGCATCCAGCCGGAGTTCAACTTGCGCGGCGTCTTCCGCACCGGGCCAGACGGCGGATATTGGTTCCGGGCGGTAAAGCCGAAATACTACCCGATCCCGAACGACGGTCCGGTCGGCCGGATGCTGGAGCATCTCGGGCGTCACCCCAACCGCCCGGCCCATCTCCACTACATCATCAAGGCCGACGGGTACGAGACGCTCATCACCCACATCTTCGATCCGGATGATCCGTATATCCATTCGGATGCGGTGTTCGGAGTGAAGCAGAGCCTGCTGGCGACTTTCCGGCGCGTTGAGGACCCGGGCCGCGCCGCGGATTACGGATTTTCGGGTCGCTTCTGGGAAGTAAACCACGATTTCGTGCTGGCGCGGTCAAAGGGCGCCAACTGACCGGTTCCGAGGTCATTGCCTAGCANCGGCACGCCAAAAAAGCAATCGTCGCTCAGGCCGCAGGCTCGCCATTCTGCTGCAAGACCACGTCCAGCATTGCTGGCGTGCGTGACTTCGACGTGGAAGAAGGAGGAGGCAGGAAGGTTATTCCCTTGCCTCCTTCGGATCCTCAGATGAAATATCTGGTGCGGTCACCCCGAAGGGACGGACCGCCAGGAGCAACGAGGCGAAGGCAGCAGGAGACATTCAGTGAAAGAGCAACTTGCCATCATTCAGGCGCTTGGCGTTCGATCGGAGTTCGATGCGCTGAGCGAAATCCGCACGCGGATTGAATTCCTGAAGGCATATCTCGTGCAAGGCGGACAGCGCGCCTACGTGCTCGGGATCAGCGGCGGGGTCGATTCCCTGACGGCCGGGCTTCTCGCCCAGCGCGCCGTTCAGGAGTTACGCGAAAGCGGCCATTCGGCGACGTTCATTGCCGTCCGGCTTCCCTACGGTGTGCAGGCGGACGAACACGATGCGGCCGCAGCCGTCGCTGCGATCCGCCCGGACCGTGTCATCACCGTGGATATAAAACCGGCGGCCGATAGCCTCATGGACGCAATCCTTGCCGGCGGCGTTGACCCGGCCCCACGTCATCATTTCATCCTCGGGAACGTGAAGGCACGGCAGAGGATGGTCGCCCAATATGCGATCGCCGGGGCATCGTCGGGTCTCGTCATCGGCACGGACCACGCTGCGGAGGCGCTCATGGGCTTCTACACGAAGTTCGGTGATGGCGCAGCGGACATTCTCCCTCTCGCCGGTCTGAACAAGCGCCGCGTCCGCGCCGTNGCCTCGAAACTCGGCGCGCCGGAACAGCTCGTCTGGAAAACTCCCACCGCTGACCTTGAATCGGACGCGCCTCTGCGGCCGGACGAGGACGCTTACGGCGTGACATACGACCAGATCGACGACTTTCTCGAAGGCAGAACTGTCGCGTCGGCTGCGGCTGAACGCATACTCTCAACCTATCGCGCCAGCGCACATAAGCGCGCCCTTCCCGTCGTTCCCACGGACCATCACCAGGTCTTGCACGCCACGACTGCATGATATCTGCGGTTCGGCAAATCCTGGTCCATTCCGGTGTGAGGCCCGCGCAGACAAGCGACACCAGCGAGAAGGTATCATCACAGCTGTGAGCGCTGTTGCCGGGTGGATTATGCATTCGGGGCTGCTCCGGCTTCGCGCCAATAGTGGAGAGGAGGATCGTTGGCAGCAATTGACATATCCAATATATCTATTATTCTGGATTAATGGATAATATCACCGCAATAGCGGCGCTTGCCGCACTGGCCCAGTCTACCAGGCTCGAGACATTCCGGCTTCTCGTCCGACATGAACCGGATGGCGTGCCTGCCGGCGAACTTGCCCGCCTTCTCGACGTCCCGCAGAATACCATGTCGGCGCACCTCGCGACGCTGTTGCGCGCCGGCCTCGTGACAAGCGAACGGCAAAGCCGTTCGATCATCTATCGAGCCGACCTCCACGGCCTGCGAAACCTGACCCTTTTCCTGTTGAAAGACTGCTGTGGCGGCTCGACCGAACTCTGTGCGCCGCTGATCGCCGAACTTACGCCCTGCTGCGGACCCGAGGTGAAGCTGTCATGAGCGACATCAGACTAGAGCCAATCCCGGGAAGCGATCCCGGACTGAAGCTGGCGCTATCGGCCTCCGGTCTTCCGATCGAGGACCTCGGAGAGCCGGGACGCTCGTTCTTCAGGGCGGTTTCCTCCGATGGCGGCACAATTGGCTACGCTGGCATTGAGACGTGCGGCGATGCGGTCCTCCTCAGGTCAATGGTCATCTTGCCCGAGCATCGTGGCAAGTCATTCGGCAAATCGCTGGCCAGGGAAACCCTGAAAGCCGTCAAAGAAAGCTCGGCAGTCTTCCTGGCTACGACGACCGCCGCGCCGTTCTTCGAAAGCCTCGGTTTCGTTGCGGTCGAGCGAGCCGATGCGCCGCCCGCCGTTCTCGCAACCCGTCAGCTTTCGGGCATTTGCCCGGCATCGGCCACGATCATGAAACTCAGCAATCCTCCGACCTAACCACGGACAACGACCATGACCGACAAGACCTACAACGTGCTTTTCCTGTGCACGGGCAATTCCGCACGTTCCATTCTCGCCGAATCCATCCTCAACAAAGAGGGCGGCGGACGGTTCAGGGCATTCTCCGCGGGCAGCCAGCCCAAAGGCGAGATCAATCCGCATGCGCTGAAGGAACTGCAAGCACTTGGTTATCCGGCGACTGGCTTCTCCTCCAAGAGTTGGGACGTCTTTGCCGAGCCTGGTGCGCCCGAAATGGACTTTATCTTCACCGTCTGCGACAGCGCACACGGCGAAGCCTGTCCGGTATGGATCGGACATCCGATGACCGCGCATTGGGGTGTCGAAGACCCGGCCGCCGTTGTTGGCACGGAGGTCGAAATCCAGCGCGCCTTCGCGCAAGCCGCCCGCTTCCTGAAGAACCGGATCATGGTGTTCGTCAGCCTCCCGCTGGCATCCTTCGATCACCTGGCGCTCGAAACGAAGCTCGGCCAGATCGGCGCGATGGAAGGTTCGGCGGCAAGCCAGGGAAAGTCCGCCAATGTCGACGTTTGAACGCTACCTGACCATCTGGGTCTTTCTCTGCATCGTCGTCGGCGTCGCCCTCGGCCATCTGATGCCCGGTGTTTTCCAGGCCATTGGCGCGGCGGAGATCGCCAAGGTGAATTTGCCCGTCGCCATCCTGATCTGGCTGATGATCATCCCGATGCTCATCAAGATCGACTTCCGCTCGCTGGC
>Ga0055531_10002589_pt1 | contig 11982 bp, 8 predicted proteins | sample AraplaCvi_mCL_r2_FD_55008 | JGI IMG/M metagenome (GOLD analysis project Ga0055531, IMG submission 55008) | Arabidopsis root microbial communities from North Carolina, USA - plate scrape MF_Cvi_mCL_r2 | ecosystem: Host-associated > Plants > Roots > Endosphere | place: USA: North Carolina...
ACGCTGCACGCCAACAACGCCAACCAGGCGATGGACCGCATCATCAACTTCTTCCCGGAAGACCGCCGCCAGCAGCTGCTGATGGACCTGTCGCTGAACCTNAAGGGCGTGGTCGCNCAGCAGCTGATCCCGACGCCNGACGGCAAGGGCCGCCGCGTGGCNATGGAAATCCTGCTGGGCACGCCGCTGGTGCAGGACTACATCCGCGACGGCGAGATCCACAAGCTCAAGGAGCTGATGAAGGANTCCGTGCAGCTGGGCATGAAGACCTTCGACCAGGCGCTGTTCGAGCTGTACCAGGCGGGCGAGATCTCCTACGAGGACGCGCTGCGTTACGCGGACTCGCAGAACGAAGTGCGCCTGCGCATCAAGCTGGCCCAGGGCGGCGACGCGAAGACGCTCGCGGCCGGCCTGGACGGCGTGGAGCTGGCGCAGGTCCGCTGAGTCTGGCGATCAGCGCAGTTCCNGGAAGCCCCGCGCAAGCGGGGCTTTTCGTTTCTGCCACCCNANGCAGAACCGGCTGCATTCACGCCGCGCTAATGGTCGCAGGGCACGCAAGCGGCGCGCTTTGACGCCGTCCTTCACTGCGATGGCAGAGCATGGACGCATCAATGTCGTAGGAAATNCCGACTGATGGCCCTGACGACCCATAGCCTCGACCGGCGGGACGCGTCCGTGCAGGTGAACGACCTGCGGATCCAGCTCGCCCTCGATGCCGCCGGACTCGGCAGTTTCATCTGGTACCCCGCGGACGACCATGCCGTGCTGGATGCGCGCCTGCTGGCCTTGTTCGGGCTTCCGCCGGGCTCANCGATGAGCCTGTCGCACGCGCTTGCCACGATGATCCACCCCGACGATCGCGATGCCTACCGCGACGCGGTCGATCGTGCGCTCGACCCGTCTGGAACCGGACTGCTGCACGAAGAGATCCGCATCCTTCGTCCCGACGGCACGCAGCGCTGGATCGCCGTGAGCGGACGCACCTCGTTCGAAGGCACGCCGCCGCAACCGGTGCGCATGGACGGCGTGGCGATGGACATCACCGAACGCAAGCAGTCCGAGCACGCGCTGCGGGCGGGGGCGCGCGCGCAACGGTTCCTCGTCGCGCTGGGAGACGCGTTGCGACCGCTTGACGACGCCGGCGCGATCATGCGCACCGCGATGGGCATGCTGGCCGACCACCTCGACGTCAACCGCGGCTACTACGGCGAAATCGAACGCAACGGCCACTACTGCCGCGTGCGCGACAGCTTCAACCGCGGGGTGGACAGTCTCGACGGGCGCTATCGCCTGGACGACTACAGCCCNTCGAAGATGGACGTGCTGCGCGCGGCGCGCGACCTGGTGATGTCCGACGCCCAGTCCGACACCGACATCACGCAGGCCGAACGCGAACGCTACCGCGCGCTGGACATACGCGGACTGGTCAACGTCCCGCTGGTGAAGAACCAGCGCTTCATCGCCGTGCTCGGCGTAAGCGACATGCGGGCACGTGAGTGGTCCGAACAGGAAGTGGAGGTCGTCCGCGAAACGGCCGAGCGCACGTGGGCGGCCGTCGAACGCGCGCGTGCCGAAGCCGAACTTCGTCGCAGCGAGGAACGATTCCAGCAGGTCGCGCACAACGTCGACGCCTCGTTCTACGTCGTGGACACGGCGCAGGATCGCGTGCATTACCTGAACGACGCGCACCGNCGGCTGTGGTCGATGGAANCCGCGCGCCGTCGCGAGGCATGGTTCGANCGCGTCGATCCAGACGATGCGCAACGCGTGCGCGCCTTGCACGACGCGTTCGTGGACGGCAAGTCGCCTGCCTTCGACGCCGAGTACCGGATCAGGCTCGATGACGGCACGGAACGCTGGATCCACGACCGCGCGACCGTCGGCCGTCGCAACGAGGACGGCCGGGTACGCACTGTCACGGGCATGGCGCAGGACATCACGGACCAGAAGATCGCCGCCCTGCTGCTGCGGCACTCCGAAGAGAAATATCGCCACCTGTTCGATTCCATCGATCAGGGCTTCACNCTGATCGAGATGATCTACGAAGGCGAGCGTCCGGTCGATTACCGCTTCGTCGAGATCAATCCCGCATTCGAGCGCCAGACCGGGCTGGTCAACGCGCTCGGCCGGACCGTGCGCGAGTTCGCGCCGGACCACGAGCAGNCCTGGTTCGACACCTACGGCGAGGTCGCGCGCACTGGCACGCCGCTTCGCTTCGAGCGCCGCGCCGACGCGCTGGGACGCGATTTCGACGTCTACGCGTTCCGCGTCGGGCCGCCCGAAGCGTGCAAAGTCGCCGTACTTTTCGCCGACATCACCGATCGCCGCGTGATGGAGGATGCGCTGCTGCAGGCGGATCGTCGCAAGGACGAATTCCTGGCGACGCTCGCGCACGAGCTCCGCAACCCGCTCGCGCCGCTGCGCACCGGCCTGGAGCTGCTGCGCCGCTGGAACGAGCGCGAAGATGCCGGCATCACGCTGGCCATGATGGAGCGGCAGGTGCGGCACCTGGTGCGCATGGTCGACGACCTGCTCGACATCAGCCGCATCAGTCGCGGCAAGGTCGAGCTGGACCGGCATCGCATCGATCTGGTACACGAAGTGCGCGTTGCCGCCGAGGCGATGCAGGCGACGTATGGCGCGGCCAACCGCACGCTTTCCATCGAGCTCGCACCGTCGCCGCTGATGGTGTTCGCCGATGCCACGCGCGTGACGCAGGTGCTGGGNAACCTGCTCAGCAANGCGATGAAGTTCACGGGNGAGGGCGGNGACGTGCGCGTGTCCGTTGGTCGCGACGGCGATGAAGTCGTGCTGTGCGTACGCGATGACGGCATCGGCATCGCGGCCGATCACCTNGAGCAGATCTTCTCCAGCTTCATGCAGGTGGATACGTCGCTCGAGCGCGGGCAAAGCGGACTCGGCCTCGGACTCGCCGTGGCGAAGGAACTCGTGTCGATGCACGGCGGCCGCATCCACGCGCGCAGCGCCGGGCTCGGCCATGGCAGTGAGTTCATCGTGCGGCTTCCGCTTGCCGGAGTCGCCGAGCCATCCGGGAGCGAAAGCCTCGACGCATCGGGCGCGCCGCTGGCAGCCGAACGCACGGTGGCTGCGCATGTGTGGAAGCGCGTGCTGGTGGTCGACGACAACCGTGCTTCGGCCGACTCGCTTGCCGTATTGCTGCGACTGTCAGGGTTCGAAGTGGCTGCGGCGTATGAAGGCCGGCAGGCGGTCGAGCGCGCGAAGGCGTGGCATCCCGATGCGGTGGTGATGGACATCGGCATGCCCGACCTCAACGGCTTCGACGCCTGCCGCGCGATGCGTGCCGATGCGGGCGGGCGGCCGTTCGTGGCGATCGCGCTCACCGGTTGGGGCGGCAAGGACGCGAAGGAGGCGAGTCGCGAAGCAGGCTTCGACCTGCACCTGGTGAAGCCGGCCGAACCCAGCGCGATTACCGAACTGTTGTCGCTGCGACTCTTGGCGCTGGCGTCGCGGGCGCCGGGTGCGTGAGCGTCAAAGCTTCCGTCGCCACGCCGGATCAAGCGGCGGCTTGAGCTTCAGGATCTTCTTCATCACCGGGCAATCCTCGCGATGCGCGCCGGGCAGGTAGCCCAGGCTCATCAGGAATTCGTTGGTGATCTCGCCGCCGGTAAAGCGGAAGGTCTTCTTGAACAGCTTGATCCAGCCGGCCTTGTCGCGACGCTTGCCTGTGTCGTCCAGCAGGTGCGCATCCAGCCACTGCGCGAAACTGCCGTGCGAGGCGCGCAGCTCGCGGATCACCTGCGCATTATGGATGGCGGCATCGACCTTGAGGCGATTGCGGATGATGCCGGCGTCATTGAGCAGGCGTTCGCGATCCTTGTCGCCGTACTTCGCAACCTTGTCGACGTTGAAACCGTGGTACGCGCGATGGAACCCCTCGCGCTTGCGCAGCATGGTTTCCCAGCTCAGGCCCGCCTGGTTGATCTCCAGGATCAGGCGCTCGAACAGGATCGCTTCATCGCGCTGCGGGAAGCCGTACTCGTTGTCGTGATAAGGGCCGTGCAGCGGGTGGCCGGGGGCGTAGTCGCAGTAGCCGGACATGTCGCCTCAGTTCGCCGCGTTCGTCTTCGGGCTCGCATACGACTGCAACCCCAGCGTTTCCAACCCCTGTTCGAAGCGGATGTCCACCGGAATCTTCGCGTCTTTCAGCCGCGCCAGGTCGGCCGCGAGCTCCGGCTTGATCACGCCCATCGTTTCGGTCATGCGCTTGGCTTCGGCGTAATCGCCATCGCCCTGCACGGTGAGCAGCTTCGCGCTGAGCGCGTTCATCGCTTCGCGCATCTTGTCGAAGTCCACGCGATAGCGGCCGTCGGCATCGCGCGTGAACGCGCCATGCTCGGCGAAGAAGTTGAAGCGCACCATGTTCGCCTTGCCGTGCGCGTCGCTCGCGCCAAAGCGCACCGAACGCAGGATGCCGGCGAGGAAGGTCACGTAGCCGTCCATCAGCTTGCTTTCCTCGAGTTCGCCCTGGCGGCTGAGTGAGTCGATCATGTACAGGCCCAGGATGTCGGCCTTGCCCTCTTCGAAGCTGGAGGAATATTCCTTCAGCGCTTCATCGACCGTGCCCTTGCCGTCGAGCGTCTTCTTGATTCCAAGGCCGTGCGCGACTTCGTGGAACATCACATCCTCGAAGAACGCATCGAAGGTGACGTGCTTGAGCTGGTCTTTGGCGATCAGTTCGTTCGCGATCGGCAACAGGATCGCGTCGAACTTCGCGCGCATCACGTTCTCCAGCTGCAGCCGGCGCGTGCCTTTCTTCAGCTGGACTTCCTCGTCGTTGGGAAGATTGATCGCGATGGTCTTCCCGCCGACGTTCGCGTTGCCGCCGTAGTACACGACCTGGTACGCGTTGAGGTCGGCATCGGAGCCCGGCATTTCGGCCTTGTACTTCGCGTCCACCGGCAGGCCCTTCTGCAGCGCCGGCAGGAAGCTTGCGAAGCGCGCGAGCTTCTGGCTCCACTCGACGTCCTTGACCAGCACCAGGCCTTCGTATGCGGCCTTGTAGCCGAACAGCTGGTCTTCGTAGGTTTCGATGGGGCCGATGACGATGTCGACCGGGTTGGTCTTCATGTCCATCCACGCCATGTCGCTGGGACGGAAGTCATCGCTCAGCAGTGCATCGGCACGCATGTTCAGGTAGCCCGCGAACGACTTGTCGGCGCTGAGCTTGGCCGCCTCGCGCAGCAGCGTGGCGATACGTTCGAGTTCGGGCTTGTAGGCGACGTGGTACGGAACGGTGATCAGTTTGCCGTTCTCGCGGGCAAGCACGGTGTAGTTCGAGGTCTTGTCCGGCAACTGGGCCGCTTCGAATTCAGCCTTCGTCATGTCGGCCGGATAGAACGGGCCGCCCGGCGGGCGCGGGCCGACGCCGTCGATGAAGGGCGTGTCTTCGTTCAGGCGGTCCCACGGCCCGTAGTTGATTTCCGCCAGCTCGCGCGTCGCCGCATCCGGCGCGCGCGCCAGCAGCGCGGCGCGGTCGCCGTCCCACGACTGCTTCCAGTACAGGTCGTTGGTGACTTCGCTGGCTTCCACCAGCAGCGCGATCATTCGGCGCGTGTTCTCGTCGAAGCGGGAAAGATCGGCCTTGAGCGGTACCACGGCGTAGTCGCCGGCGTGCTGCGCCGCATAGGACGTCGCGGTCGCGCCGGACGCGGGCGTCGATGCCGCAGGCGCGGCTTCCGGCGGGTTCGCGCGCTGGCAGGCGGACAGGGCGAGGACGGCCAGGCAGGACAGGACGAGCGGGCGCGGTGCGAACGAGGACATGGCGACGTCGGGGCTGGGAAAAACGCCATCCTACGCCGTGTCGCGATGCGGCACGCATCACGCGGGGCGGGCTAGAATGCAGGCATGTCCGTTACGCCCACGCCACTGGCCAACCAGCTGCTGATCGCGCTGCCCGCGCTGGCCGATTCGAACTTCGCACGCAGCGTGGCGCTGATCTGCCAGCACGACGCCGACGGTGCCATGGGCATCGTCGTCAACCGTGCTTCCGAGTACACGCTGGGCGAAGTGCTCGGCCAGATGGGCCTGGAAGGCGGGGACGAATCCATGCGTGCGCAGCCGGTGCTCGCCGGCGGCCCGGTGCATCCGGAGCGCGGCTTCGTGCTGCACGATGGCGGCATGCAGTGGGATTCGACGATGGCCATCACCGAGCACCTGTTCCTCACCACCTCGCGCGACATCCTAGAAGCGATGGCGCGCGGCGAAGGCCCCGACAACGCGATCGTCGCGCTGGGCTGTGCCGGCTGGGGTTCAGGCCAGCTCGAGCACGAACTGACCGAGAACGACTGGCTCACCGCGCCGGCCGATGCCGAACTGCTGTTCGAGCTGCCGCTGGATGCGCGCTGGCAGGCCGCCGCCGGACGCATCGGCGTCGATTTCGCGCACCTGGCCGACTACGCCGGTCACGCCTGATGGCGGCCTCGCCCGACAAGCCCAGCATTCGCCGCGACGGCACCGTGCTGGGGTTCGACGTGGGTGCGCGTCGCATCGGCGTCGCGGTGGGCAGCGCATTCGGACACGGCGCGCGCGCGCTGGCGGTGATCGACGTGCACGGCCACGGGCCAGACTGGGCGTCCATCGACCGTCTGCGCAGCGAGTGGCGCCCCGATGGCCTGATCGTCGGCGATCCGATGGCGCTGGACGGCGGCGACCAGCCGATCCGACTGCGCGCGCACGCGTTCGCCCGTGAACTGGCGCAGCGTTACAACCTGCCGGTGGTGCTGGTGGACGAGCGCATGAGTTCGATCGAAGCCGCGCAGCGGTTCGCCTCCGATCGCGCCGAAGGCCGCAAGCGCCGTCGCGATGCCGAAGCGCTCGACGCCGTCGCCGCCGCGGTCATCATCGAACGCTGGCTCGCATCGCCCGATGACGCGCTGGACCTTTCCGACCTTCCCGACCCCGCCAAGACGCCCCGGCCGAATCCTCCGACCGCATGAACGCATCGCACACGCACCTTCCGCGCCATCTGCTCACGCTCGATGGCCTGTCTTTCGATGCGCTCGACGCGCTGCTCACGCGCGCGCAGGCGTTCGCCGACGGGCACTACGACCGTCGCGCCCTCGATGGCGTCGCGGTGTGCACGCTGTTCTTCGAACCGTCCACGCGCACGCGCATGAGCTTCACCCTTGCCGCGCAGCGCCTGGGCGCGGACGTGCTGAACTTCGACGCGTCCACGTCGTCCACGAGCAAGGGCGAGACCGCACTGGACACGCTGAAGAACCTGGAAGCGATGGGCGTGCGCGGCTTCGTGGTGCGCCACAAGGAAGACGGCGCGGTGGCCGGGTTGTCGCGNCACGTCGCCGATGGCACCGCNCTGGTGAACGCGGGCGATGGNCGCAGCGCGCATCCGACGCAGGGCCTGCTCGACATGCTTACGCTGCGGCAGGCGAAGGGGCNTGANTTTTCGAGGCTGAAGGTGGTCATCGTCGGCGACGTGAAGCATTCCCGTGTCGCGCGCTCGGACCTGCATGCGCTGCGCACGCTCGGCATGGGCGAGATCCGCGTGTGCGCCCCGGCGTCGCTGCTGCCGGACGATGGCACGTTGGACGGCTGCGTCGTGTCGCACGACCTCGACGCCGCGCTGGAAGGCGTGGACGCCGCGATGATGCTGCGCCTGCAGCGCGAGCGCATGGAAGAAGGCCTGATCGCCTCGCTCGACGACTATCACCGCGATTTTGGTTTGACCGCGGCGCGTTTGAAGGCAGCCGCGCCGGACGCGGTGGTGATGCATCCGGGACCGATCAATCGTGGCGTCGAGATCACCGACGAAGTGGCCGATGGTCCGCAGTCGCTGATCCTGCGTCAGGTGAGCAATGGCGTCGCGGTGCGGATGGCGGTGCTGGAGGCGTTGCTGAGGGCGTGAGGCGCGTGTGCGAGCCCTGAGCCGTCATCCCGGCGAAGGCCGGGACCACCGTCACGCGATCACACTGTCACGTCATTCCAGCGAAAGCTGGAACCCACCTCGCTCCTCGCGATGAGCTGCAAGCAAGCAACAGCGTAGCGTTGCGCTGCACGGTCGGGAAATCACTTCGTTCCCCCTCACCCCAACCCCTCTCCCGTGGGGAGAGGGGCTCAGTAGCTGTAGAGCGCTGGCCGTCAGAACAGCCCGCCCTTGCGCTGCTGCGCGAACGCCCAGCTCCACAACTCCGGCGTCGCATACGCCGCGTCCCACGCGTCGTGCCCCAGTTCGGCGAATTCGGTGTAACGCACGTTGCCGCCCACGCCGCGCAGGGCTTCCACCATGTGGCGCGACTGATCGGGCGTGACCACGTCGTCCTTCCCGCCNTGGAACGCCCACACCGGCAGCTTCTGCAGCTTCTGCGCAGCGGCGAGGAAGGGGTCGGGCGCCAGNGCGACGCTTTCGACCTGCAGGTGCTCCTTGAGCCCCGGCGGCTGGGTGATGCCACCGCAGACCGGCACCAGCGCTGCGAAGCGGCGCGGTTCCAGGATCGCCAGCTCGAACACGCCATAGCCGCCGCGCGACATGCCGGTGAGGACGACGCGGTCCTCGTCGCCGTCGAATTCGTCCAGCGACGCATCCAGCGCGGCCAGCGCCACGCGTGCCTGCGTGCCGACCCACGACGTGCCTTCTGGGGACTGCGGGAAGACGACGATGGCGGGGAAGGTCGCGGCATGCGCGCGCACGAACGGGCCAAGCCCGACGTTGACCTGGCGCTGGTTGTCCGTACCGCGCTCGCCCGAGCCGTGGAGGAACAGCACCGTCGCCGGGTGCTTTCCACCGGCCGCCCGCGCAGGCACGAACACCTGGTAGCGATGCGCCGTGCCGCCAACCACCACGCTGCGTTCGACAAATTGCCCCGGCGGCGCTTCGCGCGGCGTGGTGGCGCATGCCCCCAGTGCGAGCGCCAGCGTGACGACGGCAAGGCGGATCAACGCCCGGATCGGGAGGGAGGACGCGGCGGACGCGGGACGCAACGGCGAGAACATGGGCTGGCTCCTGGCAACGGCCCGCATCATTGGCGCAGCGGCGCCGCGCCGCAATGGCGTGCGTCTCAGATCGCGATGCGCGATCGGACGATCACCGCAGCAGGATGATCGTCGCGAGGCCAAGGAAGGTGAAAAAGCCCATGACGTCGGTCACCGTCGTCAGGAAGATGCCCGAGGCCAGCGCCGGGTCGTAGCCGAAGCGCTTGATCGTCACCGGGACCAGCACGCCGGCCACCGCCGCGAACAGCAGGTTGGCGGTCAGCGCGGTGGCGATGACGATCGACAAGCCCACGCTGTGGAACCACGCCAGCACGATCAACCCCAGCAGCGTGCCCAGCACGACGCCGTTGAGCAGCGCCACCCGCGCTTCCTTCCACAGCAGCGTACGCACGTTGGCCGCGCCGACCTGGCCCAGCGCGAGGCCGCGCACCATCAGGGCCAGCACCTGCGTGCCGGCGTTGCCGCCCATGCCGGCGACGATGGGCATCAGCACGGCCAGCGCGACCAGCTTGTCGATGGTGTCGGCGAATTCGCCCACCACGCTCGCCGCGAGGAATGCGGTGCCGAGGTTGATCGACAGCCAGATCAGCCGCCGGCGCATCGCACGCCACACCGGGCTGAACAGGTCCTCGTCCTCGTCCAGGCCGGCGGCGCTCAGCGCCTGGTGCTCGGCCTCGCTGCGGATGATGTCGACGACGTCGTCGATGGTGATGCGGCCCAACAGGATGTTGTTGTCGTCCACGACCGGCGCGCTGAGCCAGTCGTGGTCGGAGAACTTGCGCGCCACCTGGTTCGCCGATTCGTCCACGTCGATGGCCGGCTGTTCGTCATCGATCAGCTTGTTGATCGGCGTGCCCGGCTCGTGCGTGAGCAGCGCGGCCAGCGCGATGCGGCCCAGNTACTGGTGGCGACGGCTGACCACGTACAGGTGGTCGGTGTGNTCCGGAAGCTCGCCGCGCAGGCGCAGGTAGCGCAGCACCACGTCGATGGTGGTGTCGGTGCGCACCGTCACCACGTCGGGGTTCATCAGACGGCCGGCGGTGTCTTCCGGGTACGACAGCACCTGCTCCAGGCGCTCGCGGTTCTCGCGGTCCATCGACTTGAGGACTTCGTCGATGACGGTGTCGGGCAGGTCCTCGACGAGGTCGGCGAGGTCGTCGATGTCCAGGTCTTCGACCGCGGCGATGATCTCGTCCGGGTCCATCTCGGCCAGCAGGCCTTCGCGCACTTCGTCGCCGACGTGCACCAGCACTTCACCGTCGTCCTCGGCATCGACCAGCCCCCACACAACCGTGCGCTTGCCCGGCGGGAGCGATTCGAGAAGGTTGCCGATCTCGGCAGGGGAGAGCGTGTTGACCAGCCGGCGCACGGGGCCGAGGCGGCCGCTGTCCAACGCATCGGAAAGCAGGCGCAGTTGGCGCGCGGTCTTGTCGTGGCGGACGGCTTCGGCCATGCGGGGCTTCCCGAGCTTCGTGAGAAGCGTGGTCGCGTCGGGCCGCTCGGGCACGACAGGGTCAGGTGTTCATCGCAGCATTATCGCCTTGATCGTCGGGGATGCCCACCCCTTTGTACGTGCCACTCACGCGTGCATCACCCGATGCTCGGGGCGTTCTGCGCTATCCACTCCTCGATCCCAGCGCGGTCGCGTGCGCGCAGCAGGGCAGGGGCGCGCGACTGAAGCTGGGCCAGGTCGCAATGGCGGATCGTACGGCGCAGCTCCAGCAGCGTGGCCGGATGCAGGCTGAACTCCGTCAGCCCCAGGGCCAGCAGCATCGGCGCGAAGTGCGCGTCGCCGGCCATCTCGCCGCACATCGCCACGGGCTTGCCGCGCTTGTGGGCGAGCTGGATGACGTTGCGTACCAGCCGGACCACCGCCGGATGCAGTGGTGTGTACAGGCTTCCCAGCGCTTCGTTGTTGCGGTCGGCGGCGAGCAGGTACTGCACCAGGTCATTGGTGCCGATCGACAGGAAATCCACACTGCCGATGAACGCCGGCAGCGCGATCGCCGCGGCGGGCACTTCGATCATCGCGCCGAGCGGGATGTTCTCGGCGATCGCATGCCCCTGCTCGCGCAGTTCCACCATCACGCGCTTGAGCGTGGCGCGCACCGTGCGCACTTCCTCGCGCGTGGAGATCATCGGCAGCAGGATGCGCACCGGCCCGTAGCCCGATGCGCGCACCAGCGCGCGCAGCTGTGCTTCCAGCAGGCCGGCGCGCGCGAGCGAGAGGCGCACGCCGCGCAGGCCCAGTGCGGGATTGGGTTCATCGCGCAACGCCAGCCCCGTGCGGTCGGCCTTGTCGGCGCCCAGNTCGAGCGTGCGGATCGTCACCGCGCGACCGGTCATGCCCAGCACGACATCGCGATAGACGCGGAACTGTTCTTCCTCGTCCGGCAGCTCGTTGCGCTGCAGGAACAGGAACTCGGTGCGATACAGGCCAACGCCCGCCGCGCCCAGCGCGTGCGCCTCGGCCACGTCGTCGCGCGATTCGGCATTGGCGTACAGCTTGATGTCGATGCCATCGAGCGTGCGCGTGGGCTCGCGGCGCAGGCGGTGCAGCTGCTTGCGTTCGCGCGCCAGGTCGCGGACGCGGCCGCGATGCGCGCGCAGGTCGTTCGCGTCCGGTTCGATGATGACGTTGCCGGTGGCGCCGTCCACGGCGAGCACGTCGCCGTCGTTGATCTTCTGCAACGCGCCGTCGGCCACGCCGACGACCAGCGGCAGATGCAGGCTGCGCGCGAGGATCGCGCTGTGCGAAAGGATGCTGCCGGTGGTGGTGACGATCGCCATCACGCCCTGCGCCTGCAGCTGCGCGATTTCGGCAGGCGCGACGTTGTCGGTGACCAGGATCTCGCCCGCCACGCCGGGCATGCCGGCATCGCGCCGGTGCAGGGCGGCGTGGATGCGGCCGATGACCTGGTCGATGTCGTCCACGCGGCTGCGGAAGTAGGCATCGTCCATCGTCTGGAAGACCGAGGCGATGCGGTCGCGTTG
>Ga0055531_10002596_pt1 | contig 11964 bp, 9 predicted proteins | sample AraplaCvi_mCL_r2_FD_55008 | JGI IMG/M metagenome (GOLD analysis project Ga0055531, IMG submission 55008) | Arabidopsis root microbial communities from North Carolina, USA - plate scrape MF_Cvi_mCL_r2 | ecosystem: Host-associated > Plants > Roots > Endosphere | place: USA: North Carolina...
TCTGGGTGCTGTGGATGTCGGATCGTCATTCCCGCGCAATGACTGAATCCAGCCATGCGCAATTGGTTTGCGGGTTCGCGGCCCGGAAGCCGTCGCGGGCTGTCTGAAAGCGCATCTCGCGCATATCCCGGCGAACCGGTGAATCTTCGGGCAGATGCAGGCGCTCATGGCCCCAGGTGGAGGGCCCTTGCGTGGTTTCAAAGGGTTCCCAGGTCTTCGGATCGATGATCTGCGCACCCCATCCATATTCAACAAAGAAGCCGGAGGGCGTGTTGGCATAAAAGCTCATCATGTGGTCGTTCGCGTGCCGGCCCAGGCTGTAAGCCACCAGATCCTCCTTGGTCTGGGCGATATCGTAGCCCTGGCCGACATCGTCGAGCATCTGGAGCTCCACCATGAAGTGGTGGAAACCACGGCGTCCCGAGCCGACCATGGCGAAGCTGTGGTGGCGGCCGTTCACGTGGAAGAAGTAGAGCGGATAGGGTGTCAGTCCGTAATCTGTCACCTTGAAGCCGAGGAGATCCCGATAGAAGGGCAGCAACTGTTCCACTTTCTGCGCGTGGAGCACGGCATGTCCCATTCCAAGTGCGCCCGTCTTGAAACCTGAGATCGGGCGCCCGGGCTTGAACGGATCGCTTGCGATTTCCGGCCCGCTGAAGGCTTCCAGACGGTTCCCGTCCGGGTCCATGAACGAGATAAGGCGGGAGACATGTCTTTCTCCGGCGAGCGAACCGCCCTCCAGGCGAACGGGCACGCCGGCATTTTCCAGCCGGCCGGCCAGCGCATCCAGCGCGTCGTGGGATTCCACCTCCCAGCCCATGAAGTCGAAACCCTCGTCGCCGTCTTTGTCAGGACCAGACGCTGCTTGCGGTCGTCCATGCGAAAGAGCTGCCCAGACCGGCTGCCATCGACCTTCTCCATGCCCAGCAGGTCGGTAGCAAAGTCGCTCCAATCGGCAAGCTTCGACGAGCGTACGCCTATATAGCCTAGTGATGTGATCGACATGATTGTCTCCTTCCCGCGAAGCGGGCGGTGTTGCTGTCCAGGGATGCGCGNCCGCGCCCCCGAGTTTCAGTCTGCGAACGCGCTAAGCCCGGGGCTCACTGTCGCGTCCGGTCTCAATGGACTGCGTGGACATCGACCTGACGCCAGCGAAGCATATATTTCTGAAAGGCGGAGAAGCCGAAATCGATCAGCACCATCAAGATGGTCACAGCAACGACGCCCGCAAAGGCACCGACCGTATCGGCGGAGTCATAGGCATGCCGGATATAGTATCCGAGGCCCGCATCGGCTGCGAGAAACTCGGCCACGATGGCGGCGTTGATCGCCCAGGGCAGGGCCGTCTTGATCGCCGCCATGATGAAGGGGAGGGCGGAATACCAGAGAATCTCGCGCGTGAGCCGGGTCTGGTTNGCGCCCAGAATTCGGCACATGGACATCAGCTTNATATCGGCGGACCTGATGCCGGCGAATGTCGAGACGAAAATCATGAAGAAGACCATCAATGCGATCAGCACGATCTTTGAAAAGAGGCCGATGCCGAACCACAGAATGATGATCGGACTCAACGCAAGTTTGGGCACGCCCATCGTCATCTTGATGAACGGCTCGACAGTGCGCGCAAGCCGTGGCGATCGGCTGACCAGGAACGGCAGCAGAATGCCGAGACCGCCGCCTAGGATCAGACCACCNGCAACTTCGCCCAGGGTAATTGCCGACATCGACAGCAACTCTCCCGAGGCGCAGATTTCCAGCAGCCGTCTCGCGACCTCCAGGAGATCGGGGAGTACANAAGGGCCCAGTCGAATGGAAAGCCAGTGCCAACCCAAAAGCAGGATGACGAGAAGGGCGGCCCGCGCCGCGAAAAGCTTCGACGTGTANGNAAGGCCTGAGCCTGTGCCCGGCGCCGGGCCGTATTCTTCGCCTGCGCTCGCCATCACACCACCTTCGACCGGATGTCTTTATAGATTGNGGGGAAACCGGGCATCGCGAAGACATCGTGAATGCTGCGGGGGCGCGGAATGTCGATTGGGAATTCCCCGGAAATTCGGGCGGGCGAACGGGTCAGCACCAGAACCCGGTCACCNAGCGCGATAGCCTCGCCAATGTCATGCGTGACGAAAATGATCGTCTTNCGGCCGGTTTGCCAGAGGTTCAGCAGGTCCGTCTGGAGCGAGATGCGCGTCTGCGCATCCACGGCGCCGAACGGTTCGTCCATCAGGATGACAGGCGGGTCGTAAGCTAGCGTCCGAATGAGCGCGACGCGCTTGCGCATGCCGCCGGACAGTTCGTGCGGGTAGTAGCTCTCGAAGCCCTTCAGACCGACGGCGGCCATCAACTCGATGGCGCGTGCGCGCGTTTCGCCATTGAGCCGGCCCTGAACGACGAGCGGAAACAGGACGTTGTCCAGCACGTTGCGCCAGGGAAGAAGGTTGTCCTCCTGCGTCACGTAACCGATTTCGCAGTTCCAGCCCGGCTGCAGCATGCGATCGCTGCTGTCGGAGATAACCTGCCCGCGAAGCCTGATCTCGCCCTTGCTCGGCTTGTCGATTTGCGCCAGGGCATTCAGCATGGTTGACTTGCCGGATCCAGAAGGTCCGACAATCGTCAGGAATTCCCCCTTGCGAACGGAAAAGGTCATGTCCTGCAGGATCCAGGTCGCGCTCATGCCGTCCTTGGGCGGGAAGCGTTTTCCCAGATTGGAGATCTCGAAGAAGTCTGCGACAGCGGTCATGGGGCTATACCTTCGGCAATGAACGCGTTGGCTCTCGGCTTCCATGCTTGGACGCGGCGCTCGATCCGGTCGACAAGCGCGTTGGTCAGCGCGACCAGTCCCGCCAGAACCAGGATTGCCGCGAAGGAGCCGGTGGGATCGAAGTTGGTCGCCGACATCTGGATGAGGTATCCAAGGCCGACATTCGAGGAAAACATTTCGGCAATCGCTGCCCCGCCGATGCTGAGCGGCAGCGACACCCGGATGCCGGTGAAGATGAAGGTGACAGTCGCCGGAAAGACGATCATCCTCGACACCTGGCGCGCGTTTGCGCCGAGGATCTCCGCGACGCGAACGAGCTGTGGCTCGATGGCGCGAATTCCGGCCATCGTGTTGAAATAGATGAGGAAGAAACTCACGCTCGCAACGAGGGCGACCTTCGACCACATGCCGATGCCGAACCAGATGAGGAAGAGCGGCATGAGGGCGAGCTTCGGCACCGCGTAACCCGCCACCATGAAAGGCTCCAGCGTGTTGGCCACGAAAGGCAGGCGCCGGATTGCGAAAGGCAGAAGCATGCCCGGCACACCACCGATGACGAAGCCCAGCAGCGCTGCCAGCAGGGTGTAGCCGGCATGCTGATAGATGTCATAGGTCTGCGCCCACTGCCCTAGTTCCCTGGCGACAAGCACTGGCGAGCTGACCCATTGCGCGCCCACGAAGGCGCTGGTCAGCTGCCAGACCGCCAGCCAGGCCGCAACGACGATCAGGCGATCGCGTGCGGCATGGTTGCGCAATTTCACCGGCTTGGAAGACGGAGCCGTTGTCTCTACGGTCGCCATCGTCATTTCTGTGCGTTGAAGCTGTTGTCGTAGAGATCCGCCAGCGGCGGCAGCTTCGCGTCAGCGGGAATTATCCCTGACGTCTTCACGTATTCGACCGTGTTCTTCATGGTCTCCTCCGTCACCGAAGCATTTGCAGGGGCAAGCTTCACGGAGAGATCGAACGAACGCTTCAGCAAGGCTTCCGGCATGGTGGGGAAGATCTTCTTGACCGAGCCGAGAGCTTCGTCCGGCTTGGATTTCATCAGCGAGAGCGCCTTGTTGATGGCGCCCATGAAGTGCTTGCAGGTGTCCGCATTAGCCGTGCAGTAGCCCGGCTTGGTGATGATGGCGTTGTACGCATTGGGATTGAGTTCCGGCAGGTCTCCGCGAGCCCCCGAAAACCAGATCGAAGCGCCCTCATCCACCGCCTGCAGCGTGAACGGCTGCGAAAAGACGAAGCCATCGATGCGGCCCTGCTGAAGGGCTGCCACGAGGGCCGGTGGTGCGAGCGGGGTCACCTGCATGTCCTTGCCGGCGTCCAGGCCATATTTCTTGGCAATGTAGCGCAGGTAGGAGTGAGGAAGGCCGCCGACGGCGTCAACGCCGATCGTCAGGCCCTTAAGTGCGGCGCCGCGCTTTTCGGCGGGGGCGTCTGCAGCGACGCCGGTCATTTTCACCGCCTCCTTGCTCAGAACCATCTCGGTGCTGAAGGCTGTCTGGGTTACGCCCACGATCTGCGTCGGCTGGTCCTTCGCGGCGGCTGCCAGGACGATCCCGCCCGCAATGGTCCCGAACTGGGCGCTGCCGCTGACGACCGCGCTCAAGGTTCCCGGTCCGGCGACGACCACTGTCGAAACGTCCAGACCTTCGTCCTTGAAGTAGCCCTTGTCGGCCGCGATGTAGATCGGGCTGAAAAGGATGGACTGCGCGGGAAGGGCAAGCGTGACCTTCTGGTCCGCGGCTTGGCTGCCCGTGACGGACGCTGCCGCCATGATGGCAGCGAGCGCGACGGCAGACGTGAATGCAAATCTCCTGTTCACTTGTCTCTCCTCCCAAGTGTTTGCGCGCAATGGCGGCTTCGGCCGGCGTCTCGTTTCCGGGCCTGCAACGAGCGTTTGTTTGGCTATCCGACGGCCCTCCTGCCGCCAAATTTCCTCCTCGCTCGATATTGAGACCAAAAAATTGACTTCAAGTCAACAATTTTCCTGCCGCTCATAAAAAGAAGGTTCCGCGCCTGATTTCCGGGCCGGAAAAGCGCAAAAATGGTCACCCGCCGCCAGAGGAATGGGGACGGGTGATCAAGCTATTCCTATGTTTTTTAATGGTTTTACGGAGCGCGCGGATTGGCGTCTTAGCCGAACCGGGCGGCGGAGAAGGGCTTTCCAGCCGTCGTGCGCATGGCAGCCTGCGCGATCGAGTCTGCGTCGATTCCGTAGTGCCTGTAGAGGTCGTTGACCGTTCCGGTCTGACCGAAATGCTCGACGCCAAGGCTTTGCGTGCGGTGGCCGGCCACTCCGCCGAGCCAGGAGAGCGTGGCCGGGTGTCCATCGATCACGGTCACGATCCTGCAATGCGCGGGGAGGGGCTCAAGCAGGCGTTCGATATGGCTCAGTGCGGGCCCATGTCTGCGCGCCCGTTGCGCAGCCTGCCATCCGGCCTGCAATCGATCCGCCGAGGTGATCGCCAGGACGCCGATGTCGCGTCTCCGATCGGCTAGAATGCCTGCCGCAGCGATTGCCTCAGTGGCAACCGTGCCCTGGTAGGCAATGATCAGTTCGGCGTTGGGGCCGGGTTCCTTGAGCCAGGTCGCACCGGCGATCACTTCGTCTGCAAAGCGTGGATTGGGCTTGCGGCCGGGCTGTTCGATCTGACGTGTGGAAAGCCGCAGATACACGGAGCCACCGGTTTCGTCGCGCAGCCAGGTCTTCTCGTCCGGATCGCCTTCTCCGTTGCGCTGCATGTAGTCGAGCGCCCAGGCCATGATGANGACAAGCTCGTCGGCAAAAGCAGGTTCAAAGCTTGCCAGGCCATCCTGGCTCATACCGATGAGCGGCTGTGCGATCGATTGGTGTGCGCCGCCTTCTCCGGAGAGAGAAACGCCGGAGGGCGTACCGACCACCATAAAGCGTGCGTCCTGGTAACAGGCGTAGTTGAGCGCATCGAGGCCGCGCGAGACGAAGGGATCGTAAAGCGTTCCGATCGGTAGCAGGCGCTCGCCGAAAAGAGAATGCGAAAGCCCTGCAGCCCCCAGAAGCAGGAACAGGTTCATCTCGGCAATCCCAAGCTCGATATGCTGGCCTTTCGGCTGGAATTCCCATTTCTGCGCGCTGGGAATGCGTTCGGCTCTGAACGTGTCCGCCAGATCCTTGCGCGCGAACAGGCCGCGCCGGTTGACCCAGGGGCCGAGATTGGTCGACACCGTGACGTCAGGCGATGTCGTCACGATGCGGGCCGCGAGCTCCGTATCGGTTCTGGCGATGTTGTCGAGGATTTTTCCGAAGGCGGCCTGGGTGGATATTTCCTCGCGAACGGCGGCCGGGCTGACCGAAGCAGTGGCCGGCACTTCGATGCGATCAGCGGAATAGCGGCGCGTGCCGCGCGCAAAGAAGGGTGCGCCGTCCAACAGCGCTCTGATGTCACGCTCGGAGTGTTCCAGTCCCTCGAAACGCTCCCACTCCCGGCCGGGGCGCACCATCATCTGCTGCTGGAATGCCTCCATCTGCGCGCTCGTCATCAGACCCGAATGATTGTCCTTGTGGCCGGCAAGCGGTGTGCCCCATCCCTTCACCGTGTAGGCGATAAAGGCCGTCGGCCGGTCATCGTCGATCCCGTTGAAGGTCTCGCAAAGCGTATCGAGGCAGTGGCCGCCGAGATTGTTCATCAGCGTCGCGAGTTCATTGTCGGTCCGCCGCTCGATCAGCGCGCTCACGGCGCCCTGGTCGCCCATGTCGTCCAGAAGCCGCTCGCGCCAGGCGGCCCCTCCCTGGAAGAGCAGAGCGGAATAGAGCTGGTTCGGGCAGGCGTCTATCCAGTCCTTCAGCGCGTCGCCCCCCGGCTCCTCGAAAGCGGCGCGTTGCAGGGCACCGTATTTCAGCGTGACGACGTTCCAGCCGAACGCCTTGAACACCGGCTCGATGCGGCTGTAGAGCCCTTCGCGCACGACGCCATCGAGGCTCTGGCGATTGTAGTCGATGATCCACCAGCAATTGCGCAGGTCATGCTTCCAGCCTTCCTGCAGCGCCTCATAGATATTGCCCTCATCGAGCTCGGCGTCGCCGACCAGTGCGATCATGCGTCCGGGCTTTCCGTGGGCGCCCTTCCACCCCTTTGCGGCGATGTAGTCCTGAATGATCGAGGCGAACGCGGTTATGCCGACACCCAGTCCGACGGAGCCCGTCGAGAAATCGACGTCGTCGATGTCCTTCGTGCGGCTGGGATAGGATTGCGCACCGCGATAGCCGCGGAAGTTCTTGAGTTTCTCAACCGTCTGGTTGNCCATCAGATANTGGATGGCATGAAAGATAGGGGAAGCGTGCGGCTTGACCGCCACGCGGTCTTCAGGATTGAGCACGTCGAAATAGAGTGCGGTCATGATCGAGACCAGCGAGGCACTGGAGGCCTGATGGCCGCCGACCTTCACGCCATCGNTCTTCTCGCGCCGATTGGCCTGGTCGATCATCCAGCAGGCGAGCCAAAGGATCCTCCGTTCCAGATCGCGCAGCACGTCAATTCTCGGTTGGCCAGTCTTCTTTGCCATTGATCTTCCTCCCTGTTCAGCAGCGGGCAGCAGGATAGGAAAGTTTTGAAAGGTAGTTCTTGCAAATTCGTACAGGAATACCTAGTTCGAAGCACTTTTCTGCCAGGGATTTCAGAAAAACATATGACTTCTGCCAAGGCTGTCCATCTCGACAAAATCGATCGCGCGATCCTGCGTGGACTGCTCGCCGACGCACGCATATCCAACCAGGACCTCAGCGAACGTGTCGGTCTCAGTCCCTCTCCATGCCTGCGCCGGCTCCGAAGGCTGGAGGACGAGGGGGTTATCACCGGCTATACCGCCAATCTCGATGAAGAAAGGATCGGCCTGCCGGTTGCCGTTTTCATGTCGGTCAAGCTCGACAGGCAGATCGATTCCCAGCTCAAGGTCTTTGAAGCCGAGGTGATGAAGTATCCCGAAGTCGTCGACTGCTGGCTGATGACGGGGGAGAACGACTACCTGTTGCGTATCCTCGCCCCAGGACTGCGCGAATACGAACATTTCCTCACCAGCAAGCTCACGAAAATTCCCGGCATAGCGTCTATCCAGTCATCGGTGTCGCTAAGGCGCGTAAAAGCGGCAGGGGCGACCGTGATCGATGTTACATGAACAACGCCCGCTGGGTTTTTTACAGGTAGATTTACACTGCGGCGACATCTTTTCAGTGACTTGTTGATCGAATGAGTCTCGAAACAGTTCGATTACTTTCAAGGCGGAGGTGATAATGATTTTGGTTTCGAACCACTGGGGCACCCAGTCGCTAATTTCGTACCAAATCAGGATCTGAATTCACCCGACAGGATCGAGCAATCCATAATAGTTGTGGGCTCAACAAACTCTCGAATTTTCGGGTGATCGATGGTACTTTGCTGGATTGGCAGAGTGATTTTGGATGAGGCCATAGCTAAACCCTCTACGACTAAACTTTTAGAGTCACTAGGCAGAAAATTTTAGCGTAAAATTTAGGAGTCAGATGGGAAAATTTATTAACATTCGCGCCAAAGATGGCCATGAGATGGCGGCGTGGCGTGCAGATCCTGCCGGGCAACCCCGGGGGCGCATTGTCGTCATTCAAGAAATCTTCGGCGTCAACGGTCATATTCGGGATATTTGCGACCGTTTCGCCGACCAAGGGTATACGTCGGTGGCACCGGCTCTTTTTGATCGGCAGCAACGAGACTTCGCAACTGGGTACTCCGAGGATGAGGTAGCCATGGCGCGGCGACTTATGAATGGCTTTGACTGGACTGCGGGAGCGCTGGACGTCGAGGCCGCTCGGTCCTTGATGTCGGGCGATGGCCCGGTGGCGATAGTCGGGTTCTGCCTTGGTGGCTCGATCGCATGGACAACATCAGCTCAGTCAGGCTATGTGGCGTCGGTGTGCTTTTATGGTGGCAAGATCCTGAAAAGCAAAGATCTTAGACCCAAATGCCCCGTNCAGATGCACTTCGGACGTGCAGATAGGGGAATTCCAGTAAACGAGGTTGAAGAATTTGCCGTTAGCCGCCCAGACATCGAGGTCTACCTATACGATGCGGGGCATGGGTTCAACTGCGATCAACGTGCATCCTACGATGCGGCGTCGGCTGGCGCTGCAATGGCTCGCACCATGGAATTCTTGGCGAAAGCATTTGAACATGGTTGACAGTAATATACCAGGGCGCCAGCCNTGGCGGCTTGCCTGAGACGCACTTGGTCCCCGGCGAAGCACTTAACGCGCAGANACACTTTCTCGCAAGGCTATTGTGAATAAATCCTTGCGAGCGATTTTGGACGTATTGGCGCTGTGAACCATAGGAAATTCCTTCAGAGCGACAAATTTCTGCGGGACTTTGTAATGAGCAATACCGCTCTTGCAATGCCTGAACAGATCGTTTGCCGTCGCTGCCGACCCTTCGCGTACCGTGTAGAACGCCGTGACCTCTACGCCATTCCGGGCTTCTTTTTGCGGCACTCCAATCACTTGGCACCTGAGCACGGAAGGGTGCTTTTCAATATGGCTCTCAATTTCAGCCGGATTGACTAGAAAACCTCCCAGACGCAGCACCTCGCCTGCCCGAGTGAGATAGCTGTAGCTGCCATCTTCACGCAAAACTGCATGATCGCCACTTTTGAAGAATCCATCGTCGGTAAAGGCTGCGCGGGTTGCAGCTTCATCGCCGTGATAGCGGATAAACAGGCTGGGGGATTTGATCTCAAGTTCACCGGGTTCGCCGAAAGGCAGTAAATCTCTGGTCTCAGGATGGCGGATCCGCAGCTGCGCGCCGATCGGCACGGGATAGCCGCCGCCTTCCGCCATGCGCATTCGGTCCGGGCCTGGCTTCTGGCGGGCGAAGAAGGCCTGCGCCTCTGACGAACCGTAGATGCCGATCACGGCGAACGCCCGCTCCGTAGATAGCGAAACAAGCTCTTGGGCACGCACGCCGGTAAAGAAGGTGATGCCGGGGAAGGGCTCCCGATCACTCGTGGCGTCGACCGTGCGCCGGATCATCTCGTCGGTCATTCCCGCCCGATCGATCTTGTGGTGACGGATTAGGCGAACCGCTTCCGGCGCATCGAAGCTGGGATGCACTACAAGCGNCCGGCCTGCAAGCAGCACGGCAATCGCCTGGGTGAAGCCGTAGGTGCCGCAGAATGGGATCATCTGCAGTGTCATGGCCTGTGGCTGATCGAAGCCGAAGGCGCGTGCGACATCGCCGGCGTGGCTGACGACGCCGCGCTGGGAATGCACCACCAGCTTCGGCAGATTCGTGGTGCCTGAGGTGGTGAAAATGACAGTGGGGTCATCCTCGCTGCCGGCGTCGGCAGAGAGCGGCGCGTGCGCCAGGAGTTCTTCGAAGCGAGTTATGGGCCGACCATTGAGCGCCACCGAATCGACTANATCGTTCTCTTCATAAGCGATGACGTATTGCAGTTCAGGCAGGCCTTCGAGTGCTTGGCTGAGAATGTCTGTGAAGGCCAGCCCGCCGTACCCCGGCCAATACAAAACAGCGCTCGCCCCGGAACGGGCGAGGATGTCGCGCAGTTCACTACTTTTGAAGCGGGTGTTAAGGGCAAGCGCGGTGGCGCCGAGCCTAGCGAGGGCAAAATATGTCGCGACCCAGGCCGGAGCATTGGGCATCCACAACGCGACAAGACTGCCGCGCCCCACACCCATCTCCGCCAATCCGGCCGCAATGCGCNGGCTGTCCTCGAAGAGCTGCGCAAACCTGACTGTTTCGCCCTTGTAGTGCAGTGCAACTGCATTGGGACTGCGTGCGGCAAGCGCCGAAAGGTGGCCGGTCAGGGTCCAGGATTCGTCAGGGGTCACCGTCGTCATTATTTTATACCTCGGGTCTGCTGTGCCTGATCCTCGTGTCCCTCAGGCGGGAAGCTCGGGCAGGGCCACGTCTTTCCATGGCAGCCGTCGTTCCAGTTCTGCCGCAACGGTAAAGACATGTGNTTCGTCGAAGGGCCGGCCGATCAGTTGCAATGCGGTGGGGAAACCGGCCTTCGTCAGTTTCACCGGCAGGCTTAGCGCCGGATGCCCGGTCACATTGGCCGGCGTGGTCTGCATCGGGCTGGCAGAGCCCATCGGATTTGCGATCGCGTCAAAGCGAGGAGATGTCTCCAGCACGGTTGCCGTAAGGATCACGTCGACGCGGTTAAAGACCTCGTTCACCTGATCGGTAAGCATGCGGCGAACCCGCTGCGCGTCAACGATCTGCGCGCCCGAGATTGTGGAGCCGACGATGAGGCGGCCGACATTGCACTGCGCATAGTCGTTGAGGCGGTCCTTGGCCATCTGCCGGTGGACGGCCCAGCCTTCGCCGGTNAGCAGAACACGGGCCGCGGCCGCGAACAGACCGAAGTCAGGCAAGCGGATTTCCTCGATGATGCAGCCGGCCTTGCCCAATTGCTCGATCGCCAGCTCGATGCCGGACAGCACTTCGGGATCCGCATTCGGCGCGTTCATGAACCAATGATAGGGCACGCCGATTCGCATTCCCTTGACGGGCNGGGAAAGTGCCGCCGCGTAATCATCCACCGGCACATCGGCGCTGCCGGGGTCTGCGCTATCGTGGCCGGCCATGGCCTGCAGCGCCAGGGCCGTATCCTCGACCGTGCGGCCAAGCGGCCCGCAATGATCCAGCGTCCACGACAGCGGAAACACGCCGTGGCGGGAAACGCGGCCATAGGTCGGCTTGATCCCCACTGTGCCGCACCATGCGGCCGGTCCGCGGATGGAGCCGCCTGTATCGCTGCCGGNGGAGAAGCGCATGATGCCGGCCATGATGGCCGCCACGCTGCCGGCCGAGGAGCCGCCCGTGTAGTGATCGAGGTTCCACGGGTTGAGCGCCAGCGGAAAGGGCAGATCGAAACCGGGGCCGGCAAAGGCGAACTCGTTGGTNGCCAACTTGCCGAGCAGGACCGTTCCGGCCTCCTTGAGTGCGCTGACAACGGTCGAGTCGGTAGTCGGAACGTTATCCATCAACAGCCGCGAGTGGCAGGTCGTGCGTATGCCTGCTGTGTCATAGATATCCTTGATGCCGGTGGGGATGCCATGCAGCGGGCCGCGGTCCTTGCCGGCCCGCAGATCGGCATCCGCGCGCCGCGCATCCTCCATCGCCCTCTCGGGCGTCGTCGTGATGAAAGCGTGAATGGCAGGCTCGACGTCCGCCATGCGC
>Ga0055531_10002635_pt1 | contig 11870 bp, 7 predicted proteins | sample AraplaCvi_mCL_r2_FD_55008 | JGI IMG/M metagenome (GOLD analysis project Ga0055531, IMG submission 55008) | Arabidopsis root microbial communities from North Carolina, USA - plate scrape MF_Cvi_mCL_r2 | ecosystem: Host-associated > Plants > Roots > Endosphere | place: USA: North Carolina...
GAAGAACTGCGCCGTTCTTCGCCGGCGAAACATCGGGCGGCCATTCTGCGCGGCGAGGCCCGGCGGATCTCCGCGAGAGATCACAAGGGACCGGTGATCGTTGCGGGTTCGACCGGCTCGGTGCCGGCGGCCGCCGATCTGATCGCCGCAATTTCCGATCTGCCGAACGGCACCGTCGTGCTGCCCGGCCTCGATCTGGCGATGCCGGCGGATCAGTGGGCGATGATCGGCGAAGAGGCTTTCGACGGCAAGCCGGAGCCTGCCAGCCGCAGCCACTCGCAATTCGGCCTGTCGCGCCTGCTGAAAAAGATCGGCGTGACCCGGGAAGAGGTGGACGTGCTCGGCGAGGCGGCCGACGACCTTTCCTTCCGGGCCGCAGCACTGTCCCAGGCGCTGGTACCGGCCAAGGCCACCGACCGTTGGAGCACCTGGCGCGACGGTGCCGATGCCGGCCTTCTGGCCAAGGCCTTTGCCGACGTCTCGCTGATCGAAGCCTCGAACGAGCGCGAAGAAGCGGTCGCGATTGCCATCGCGCTTCGGCTGGCGCTCGAGCAGCCCGGCAAAAACGGCGGCGAGAGCCAGGCGGCGCTGATCACCCCCGATCGCGCCCTTGCCCGCCGGGTGACCGCCGAGCTTTCCCGCTTCGGCCTGCTTGCCGACGATTCCGCCGGTTCACCGCTGTCGGGCACGCCGCAGGGCACGCTGACCCAGCTTCTTCTCGAAGCAACACTCAGGCCCGGCGACCCGGTGGCGATCGTCGCACTCGTCAAGCATCCCCTGATGCGGCTTGGCCTGCCGGCAGCGGACCTGCGGTCTGCCGTGGAAGCACTCGAAATCCTGGCGCTGCGCGGCGGCATCGGCGACATGGATATTTCCGCGCTGGAACCGCTGCTCGACATCCAGCTTGCCGCCCAGCTCGAAGACCGGCATGCGCCGCAATGGCGGCTGTCGCTGCCGTCGGACGCCGCCGACAGGGCCCGGGACCTTGCCCGGAGGCTGGCGAAAGCGGTCGAACCGCTCGCTTCCGCCCTGGTCCGCCGCCGGCCGGACGGGCGCGGCCTCACCGCGAAGCTCACGCTGTCCGAATGGGGCGATCGCACCGGCCGCGCGCTCGAGGCCATCTGCGTGGACGAGCGGACAAATCTCGCCGCGCTCTGGTCCGGCGAGGCCGGCGAGCGGCTGGCGGGGCTGTTGTCCGAAGTCATGGAGACCGACGGGCANATGGAGGCCGACGGTCCGCAATGGATCGACATCGTTTTGGCGCTGACGACCGGCGAGGCCGTCAAACCCCGTTCGCTCAGCCATCCGCGCATCTTCATCTTCGGCACGCTGGAAGCCCGGCTGCAGAGCGTCGACACGATGATCCTCGGCGGGCTCAACGAGGGATCGTGGCCGGGCCAGACGGTCAACAATCCTTTCCTGTCGCGCACCATGAAAACCGATATGGGGCTGGAGCCGCCGGAACGCCGGATCGGCCAGCTTGCCCACGACTTCGAAATGGCCTGCGGCACGCGGCATCTGATCCTGTCACGCTCGATGCGGCAGGGCTCGACGCCGACCGTCGCTTCGCGCTGGCTGCAAAGGCTGCTGGCGCTTGGCGGAAAACAGTTTGCGGACGAGCTGAAGGCGCGCGGCAACCAGTATCGCGAATGGGCGTCGATGATCGATGCCGGCGAAAACCAGCCGGTCGCCAAACGCCCGGCTCCGAAACCGCCGGCCGATCTGCAGCCGACGAAATATTCCTTCAGCGAGGTCGGTCGGCTGCGCCGCGACCCCTATTCCATCTATGCCCGCCGGATCCTGAAGCTCGATCCGCTGGATCCCTTCAACCGCGATCCGGGCGCCTCCGAGCGCGGCACGCTCTACCATGCGATCATCGACCGCTATACGCGCGAGGGCCACAAGCCGGGCACGCCTGCGGCAAAAGAGGCAATGCGCAGGATCACCGAGGAACTGTTCGATGCGGAACAGTTGCCGACGCATATCGACCGCGTCTGGCGCCCGCGGTTTGTGGAAGTTGCCCGGGCCTTCCTGGACTGGGAGGTTGAGCGCGCTCCGGATATCCGCCAGACGATGACGGAGGTCGGCGCCGGCTGGGAGGTCGAGCCCGCCGGCATCCGCGTCACCGGCATTGCCGACCGGATCGACATCAAGGGATCGGGCCTTGCCGATCTCGTCGATTACAAGACCGGCCTCAGCCCCTCCGTCTCCCAGGCAAGGGCGCTGCTCGATCCGCAACTCGGCCTGGAAGCGGCGGCGCTCAGAGCCGGAGCGTTCAAGGGTGCTGGGCCGCTGACGCCTGACAAGCTGCTCTATGTCCGTCTTCGCCCCGGCGACCGGTTCCGTGAGGACAAGGTCAACAACGAAGGGTCGAGCGCGACGGCAAAACGGCAGCCGAAATCGGCGATCGACCTGGCGGACGAATCGCTGGAACAGCTGACCCGGTTCGTGATTACGCTGCGCAATGGCGAAGCCGGATTCGCATCGCGGCTGGTGCCGATGGCGCAGAACGATTTCGGCGGCGAATACGACCATCTCGCCCGCGTGGCCGAATGGTCGACGGCCGACGACGAGGAGGCGGAAGCCGATGAATGATCTGGCTCCCGAGGGCGACGATCCGATCCGGTGGATCGACTGGACGACGGTGCAGCAGTCGCTCGCTTCCGATCCGGTCAGCTCCGCCTGGGTTTCCGCCAATGCCGGCTCCGGCAAGACGCATGTCCTGACCCAGCGGGTTATCCGGCTTCTGCTTGCCGGCTGCCGGCCCTCGTCCATCCTCTGCCTCACCTATACCAAGGCGGCGGCATCGGAAATGTCGAACCGCGTCTTCCAGCGCCTGTCGGAATGGACCGTACTTTCCGACGACGAGCTGCGGAAAAGAATCGCCGGCATCGAGGGTGCCGAGCCGGACAAGCTGAAGCTCGCCGAAGCGCGGCGGCTGTTCGCCAAGGCGCTGGAGACGCCGGGCGGGTTGAAGATCCAGACCATCCACGCCTTCTGCGAGGCGCTGCTGCATCAGTTTCCGCTGGAGGCCAATGTCGCCGGGCATTTTTCGGTGCTCGACGACCGCGCCGCTTCCGCCTTGCTCGCCGATGCGCGCCGCTCCCTGCTGACCGCGACCTCTGCGGAAGAAGATCCGCTGCTTGCCGAAGCCTTCGCGCATGTTCTGGATCTCGGAGATGAATCCGGGCTGGAAACGCTGCTCGGCGATATCATCGCCAATCGCACCGCGATCCGCCGCTTCATCGCCCATGCGGAACGCCATGGCGGCATCGGCGTCGAGCTGAAACGCGCCCTCGGGCTTGGACCGGCGGACACGGAAGACAGTATCGCCGCCGGCTACTGGCCCCTGCCCGGCCTTTCCGGCCTGACGCTCGATCTCTATCTGGCGCTCGCCGACCAGAAGGGCGGCCAGAAGGTCACGGAAGTGGCTTACGGTCTGCGGCTTGTCGCCAAGGAACCGGACGTGCTGAAGCGGGCACAGCATCTCGACCAGATCTTTCTCACCCGCGAGGGCAAGCCGAAAGCCGACAGTTCGCTGATCGCCAAGGCGATGACGACCACCGCGCCGGAACTGGCCGATGCGATCGCTTCCGCCCGCGCCCATGTCGTCGCCTGCCGCGACCGGCTGCGACTGGTCAGGATGTTTTCCGCCACCAAGGCGGCGCTGACGCTGGCGCAGCGCCTCAACGACGACTACGAGGATCTGAAGAAGCAGCGCAGCCTGCTCGATTTCGAGGACCTGATCGCCCGCACCGCCGATCTTCTCACCCGTGACGGCGTCGGCGCCTGGGTGCATTACAAGCTGGACCAGGGCATCGACCATATCCTCGTCGACGAGGCGCAGGATACCAGTCCGATCCAGTGGACGGTGATCAAGTCGCTCGCCGAGGATTTCTATTCGGGAGCCAGCGCCCGCGAGACCCGCCGCACCGTCTTTGCCGTCGGCGACGAAAAACAGTCGATTTATTCCTTCCAGGGTGCCCGGCCGGAACGGTTCGCCGAAGAGCGCAGCGAGACGGAAAAGCGGGTACGGGCGAGCGGCCAGGCCTTCCACCCAGTCCGCCTGCCCCTCTCCTTCCGCTCCACGGCCGACGTGCTGGCGGCCGTCGACCAGGTGTTTTCGCTGGAGGACAATTTTCGCGGTCTCAGCGCGCTTGGGGAGCCGGTGCAGCACCGCTCCAACCGGATCGGCCATCCGGGTGCTGTCGATCTGTGGGACGTCGTGGTGCCGGAAGTCTCCGAACAGGAGGAGGACTGGACGGCGCCGTTCGATTCGACCCCCGACAAGGCGCCCTCGGCCATTCTCGCCGGCCGGATCGCCAACCGGATCGAGGAGATGATCGGCAGGGAAACGATCATTGAGAAGGGTATCGAGCGGTCCATCGAGGCCGGCGATATCCTCGTTCTGGTGAGAAAACGCGACGCCTTCGTCAACGCGCTGACCCGGGCGCTGAAACGCCGCGACAACATCCCGGTTGCCGGGGCAGACCGGCTACGGCTGACCAGCCACATCGCCGTGCAGGATCTTCTGGCACTCGGCCGCTTCCTGCTTCTGCCGCAGGACGATCTTTCGCTGGCGGCGCTGCTCAAGAGCCCGCTCTTCAATCTCTCCGAAGAGGACGTCTTCGAAGTCGCGGCGCTGCGGCCGGAAAACTCCAGCGCCTGGGCGCAGCTCAATCGCCTGAGCGACGAGCAGCCGCTCCGGTTCCGCGAGGCCGCCGATCGGCTTCAGCATCTTCTCGGCCTTTCGCGGCTGCTCAGCCCGCACGATCTGTTTGCCCGGATTCTCGGAGCGCAGGGCGGGCGGCGAAAATTCCTTGGCCGGCTTGGGACCGAGGCGGGCGATATTCTCGACGAGTTCCTGACGTTTGCGCTCGATCACGAGACCAGCGGCCTGCCGGGCCTGCAGGCCTTCATCTCGACGCTGGAGATCGAATCGCCGGAAGTGAAGCGCGAGCAGGACGGTGGCCGCAACGAGGTGCGGATCATGACCGTGCACGCCTCCAAAGGCCTGGAAGCGCCGGTGGTTTTCCTCGTCGACAGCGGCTCGAAGGCGTTCATTTCCTCGCATGTGCCGAAATTCCGGCTGCTGCGGATCGCCGGCGAGGACGTGCCGGCCTGGGTGCCGGGCAGGATGCTGACCAACGCGGTAACCTCCGCCGATGACGACCGGATCAGGACTTCGACCGAGGAAGAATATCGCCGGCTGCTCTATGTGGGCATGACGCGGGCGGCCGACCGGCTGATCGTCTGCGGTTATCGCGGCAAGATCGACAATCCCGACACCTGGCAGTCGATGATTTCGAAGGCGCTTGCGGCCGACGAGCATCATTGCGCTCCGGCGGAATTTCTGGGGCCGGACGGCCAATGGGGCGGGTTCAAGTGGCGGCTTCCGGCCGCTCCCGGCCAGACGCCGAAGGCCGCTCACAAGGAGGAGGCGGCAGCCGACAGACGGCCGCTTCCCGTCGCCCTTTCCCGCCCCCTGCCAGCCCAGAAAATCCTGCCGCGGCCGCTCAGCCCCTCCGGCGCCGGCACGATGATCGATGACGACGCGGACGATCTGATCGTCACCTCGCCGCTGTTTGCCGCCGATCAAAAAGACAGTGGGGGCCTCGCCCTTCAGAAGGGCAAACTCGTCCACCGCATGCTGCAGATGCTGACGGACTTTCCAGAAGCCGAACGCGCCGCGGCCGCCCGTCGTTATGCGGATCGCGCCGCCCGTTTCTGGCCGGCGGCGGAGCGGGAAAAGCTCATCGGCAGCGTCATGTCGGTGCTTTCGCATGCCGAACTCGGGCCGGTCTTTTCCGGGCCCAGCCAGTCGGAAGTCTCGATCATGGGCACGCTTACGCTGGAGGGCCGCGACTACGCGATTTCCGGCCGCATCGACCGGCTGGTGGTGACCGGGGACCGGGTGATCATCCTCGACTACAAGACCAACCGCGTGCCGCCGAAGANCCCGGAGGACGTGCCGCTCTCGCACCGGGCCCAGCTCGCCATCTATCGCGAGATCCTGAAGCCGCTTTATCCGGCAAAGAGTTTCGAATGCGTGCTGGTCTACACCGAATCGGCACTGGTCATGCNGCTGCCGCCGGAACTGCTGTCACGCTCGCTTGCAGAACTCAAAACAAAGTGAGATAGCGGCCATTGAAAACTTTGAGCGGCAGGCTCACATTTATGCCAACAGAGAATCGTGAAGGAGAGCCCTATGGCTACCGTTAAGGTCGATAACAGCAACTTCCAGGCCGAAGTCCTCAATGCCGCAGAGCCGGTCGTCGTGGATTTCTGGGCTGAATGGTGCGGCCCCTGCAAAATGATCGGTCCGAGCCTCGANGAAATTTCGAACGAGCTCGCCGGCAAGGTGAAGGTCGTCAAGCTGAATATCGACGAAAATCCTGAGCTGGCTGCCCAGTTCGGCGTGCGTTCGATCCCGACGCTTGCCATGTTCAAGGGCGGTGAAGTCGCCGACATCAAGGTTGGCGCCGCTCCGAAGACCGCACTTTCGGCCTGGATTTCCAGCGCCGCCTGACTTCCAGTCGCATGCCAAGCGTAAAAAAGCCCGGCTGATCCCTGCAGCCGGGCTTTTTCTGTGTTTGTCGCAGCCTTTGCCAGGTCAGGTCGGCGGGGTGCCGTTGTCGGCGAGCACGTTGCCGGCGAAATAAAGCGAGCCGCCGATCAGGATGCGCGGCGGCGGACCGCCCGGCACCTGGCGGCGCGTGATTTCCTGCAGTGCCTCGGCCGCGGAGCCGGCCGGTTCGGCCACCAGGCCGGCATCGAAGGCGGCGTGAGCGAGAACCACCGGATCAAGGCCCGATTCGCTGTCGCGGATCCGCACCGTGAAGACGTGCTCGGCGATATCCGCAAAGGCCCGGAAATAACCGATCGGGTCCTTGGTATTGATCATGCCGGCGATGATGTAGAGCGGGCGCGCCTGGCGCTCCTCGAAGGCGGCCATCGCCTCGGCGATCACCTCGCCGGCGCCGGGATTGTGCCCCCCATCCAGCCAGATCTCGGAGCCTGCCGGCGCATATTGCAAAAGCTTGCCTTCGGTAAGCCGCTGGAGGCGGGCCGGCCACTCGACGGTCGCCATCGCCTTTTCCATCATCGCCTCGGTGACCGTGAAGCCGGCCGCCTTGACGGCGCGGATGGCGGCTGCGGCATTGGCATATTGGTGGCGGCCCGGCAGGCGCGGCAGCGGCAGATCGGCAAGGCCGAACTCGTCCTGGTAGATCAGCCGGCCGAATTCCTCGTGGGCGGAAAATTCCTGGCCGTAGACGGCGGTCGGACAGCCGAGCCGCTCGGCGGTCGATATCAGCACGTCGCGGGCCGCTTCGAATTCCTGATGGCCGATGACGACGGGATGGCCGCGCTTCATGATGCCGGCCTTTTCGGCGGCGATCAGTTCGACGCGATCGCCGAGATAGGCCTGGTGATCGAGCGAGATCGGCATGATGACCGAAACGGCGGGGTCGGAAATGACGTTGGTGGCGTCGAAACGGCCGCCGAGGCCGACTTCGAGGATGACCGCATCGGCCGGCTGTTCGGAAAACAAGAGGAAAGTCGCGGCCGTCAGGATTTCGAAGACGGTGATCATCTGGCCGTTATTGGCCGCCGCGATGCGACGCAGGGCGTCCGCCAGCATTGCGTCGCCGACGATCTGGCTACGTCCGCCCTTGACGCCGATCCGGTAGCGTTCGTGCCAGTGGACGAGATGCGGCGACGTGTGGACATGCGTCGCGTAACCGCCCGCCTCGAGCAGCGCCCGGCAGAAGGCCGTAACCGAGCCCTTGCCGTTGGTGCCGGCCACATGGATGACCCGCGGCAGCTTCCTGTGTGGATTGCCCAGCATTTCGAGGAGACGGGTAATCCGGTCGAGCGAAAGATCGAAACCCTTCGGATGAAGGGTCATCAGCCGTTCGATTTCCCGCTCTGCCTCGCTCACAACGGGCTCGTTCATGGTCGTCATCCCGCCGCTCCGGCTTTCGATGCTCTCTTCGGTCAGGCGCTGAGGGCGATAGGCGCCGGAAGCGCTTCCTGAACAGCCTGTTTCGTCAGCATCTTCAGGATCTTCGCCAGCGTCGAAGGAATCTCGTGGCGCTTGACCACCATATCGACCATGCCGTGTTCCAAGAGGTATTCCGACGTCTGGAACCCTTCCGGCAGCTTTTCGCGCAGCGTCTGCTCGATGACGCGCTTGCCGGCAAAGCCGATTTCGGCACCCGGTTCGGCAATATGGACGTCACCCAGCATCGCGTAGGAGGCCGTGACGCCGCCGGTCGTCGGGTTGGTGAGGACGACGATATAGGGCAGGCCCGCTTCCTTCAGCATATCGACGGCAACCGTGGTGCGCGGAAGCTGCATCAGCGACAGGATGCCTTCCTGCATGCGCGCGCCGCCGGAGGCCGGGAAGATGACCAGCGGACATTTTTCGGTGAGAGCCCGTTCACAGGCCCTAACGATCGCCTCGCCGGCCGCCATGCCGAGCGAACCGCCGATGAAGTTGAACTCATGCACGACGGCCACGAGCTTCAGACCCTGGACCTCGCCGAGACCGGCGAGAATCGTGTCTTCCTGCTCGGTCTTGACGCGGCTGTCCTTCAGGCGGTCGGCATAACGCTTGGAATCGCGGAATTTCAGCGGATCCTGGGCGACCTTCGGCTGCGGCAGCGCCTCGAAGACACCGCCGTCGAAGAGATCGACGAGGCGGGCCTTGGCGGGCATCTTCATGTGGAAGCCGGACGCGGGGATGACCCACTTGTTTTCTTCCAGGTCCTTATGAAAGACCATTTCACCGGTTTCGGGGCACTTGATCCAGAGATTTTCCGGAACGTCCCGGTTGGGACGGCCGAGCATGGAATTGATGCGCGGCCGGACGTAATTGGTGATCCAGTTCACTTGGGCGTACTCCCGTTGGAATCAGGCCTAATGTGGGGAAACTATTCGGCGGCAACAAGGCGGGCGGCGCGGACGCCGGTCGCCAGGCCACGAACCAGGGTTACGACCGAGGCGATGGTATCCGGACCGGCATTGCCGTCCTTGGTCAGGCTGCCGGCAATCTGCTGGACGATCGCGGTGCCGACGACGACGCCATCNGCCGAAGCGCCGATCGCCTTGGCATGGTCGGCGGTCTTGACGCCGAAGCCGACGCAGACCGGAAGTGCCGTGTGGCCCTTGATGCGCTTGACCGCACCGGAAATCAGCGACGGGTCCGGCAGGGCCGAACCGGTAATGCCGTTCATCGAGACGTAATAGACGAAACCGGACGTATTCTTGAGGACCGCCGGCAGGCGCTTGTCGTCCGTCGTCGGGGTCGCGAGGCGGATGAAGTTGATGCCCTTGGCGAGCGCCGGGATGCAGAGTTCGTCATCCATTTCCGGCGGCAGGTCGACGACGATCAGGCCGTCGATGCCGGCGGCGATCGCATCGTCCAGGAACTTGTCGACGCCATAGACATAGATCGGGTTGTAATAACCCATCATGACGATCGGCGTTTCGTTGTCGGACTTGCGGAATTCGCGGGCAAGATCGAGCGTCTTCGACAGCGTCTGGCCGCCCTTCAGGGCGCGCTGGCCTGCCATCTGCACCGCCGGGCCGTCAGCCATCGGATCGGAAAACGGCATGCCGAGTTCGATGATATCGGAACCGGCGCCGGGCAGAGCCTTCATGATGCCGAGCGAGGTGTCGAAATCCGGATCGCCACCCATGAAATAGGTGACAAGGGCGGGGCGGCCTTCAGCTTTTACGGCCGCGAAGCGGTTGTCCATACGAACGGTCATGTCACATATCCATTCCGAGAATCTTGGCGACCGTGAAGATGTCCTTGTCGCCGCGACCGGAGAGGTTCATCACGATAATCTGGTCCTTGCGCATTTTTGGCGCGCGCTTGATCACCTCCGCCAGGGCGTGGCTCGGCTCGAGCGCAGGGATGATGCCTTCGAGACGGGTCAGGACCTGGAAGGCGTCGAGCGCCTCCTGGTCCATGATCGGCACATATTCGGCGCGACCGATATCGTGCAGCCAGCTGTGCTCCGGACCGATGCCAGGATAGTCGAGGCCGGCCGAGACGGAATGGCCCTCGAGGATCTGGCCGTCATGGTCCTGCAGCAGATAGGTGCGGTTGCCGTGCAGCACGCCCGGCGCGCCGGCGGTGATCGAGGCGCAGTGCTCGACGCCCTGGAGACCGCGGCCGCCCGCTTCGACGCCGACGATCTGCACGCCTTCGTCATCCAGGAACGGATGGAAGATGCCGATCGCGTTCGAACCGCCGCCGACGGCAGCAATGACCATATCCGGCAGCCGGCCTTCGGCTTCGAGGATCTGCTCGCGGGCTTCCTTGCCGATCACCGACTGGAAGTCGCGGACGAGTTCCGGATAGGGATGCGGGCCGGCAGCCGTGCCGATCAGGTAATAGGTATCCTCGACATTGGTGACCCAGTCACGCAAAGCCTCGTTCATGGCGTCCTTCAGCGTGCCGTTGCCGGCGGTCACCGGAATGACTTCCGCGCCCAAGAGCTTCATGCGGAAGACGTTCGGCGCCTGGCGCTCGACATCGGTGGCGCCCATGTAGACGACGCAGGGGAAACCGAAACGGGCGGCGACCGTTGCGGAGGCAACGCCGTGCTGGCCGGCGCCGGTCTCGGCGATGATACGGGTCTTGCCCATGCGCTTGGCGAGCAGGATCTGGCCGATGCAGTTGTTGATCTTGTGCGAACCGGTGTGGTTCAGCTCTTCTCGCTTGAAATAGATCTTGGCGCCGCCGAGATGTTCGGTCAGGCGCTCGGCGAAATAGAGCGGGCTCGGGCGGCCGATATAATGGGCGCCGAGATCAGCCAGTTCCTTCTGGAAGGAAGGATCGTTCTTCGCCTTTTCCCATTCGCCCTGGAGATCCAGGATCAGCGGCATCAGCGTTTCGGCGACGAAGCGCCCGCCGAAAATACCGAAACGGCCATCCTCGTCGGGGCCGGCACGGAACGAATTGAGTTTTGGCGTCTCGTTCACTCTCTACTCCCTCACGCGCCTTTGCGACCCGCCCCTGCGACGGCATCGAAAAACGCATCGATCATTCCAAGATCCTTGATACCCGGCGCGCTTTCGACCCCGGAGGACAGGTCGATACCGCTTGCCCGCGTCGATTTGAGGGCGAGAACGGCGTTATCCTTGTCCAATCCTCCCGAAAGCATGTAATCCACGCCTTCGTCAAGGGAAGCCATCAGGCTCCAGTCAAAGGAAACGCCGTTGCCGCCCGGCAGTTCGGACCCGGCGGGCGCTTTGGCATCGAAAAGAAAACGGTCGGCAACGCCGATATANGGATCGATCCGGTCGAGATCGGCGGCTTCCTTCACCGAAAAGACCTTCATNACCGGCAGGCCGTAAAGCGCTTTTACATGCAGGACCCGTTCNGGGCTCTCATTGCCATGCAGCTGCAGGATGTCCGGCCGCACCATAGAGACGATGTCGTCGAGTTCCTCGTCATCGGCATTGACCGTCACCGCGACGATCTTCACCCGNCCGCGGACGCGATCGGCAAGATCTCCGGCAAGGTCGGGCTCGATGTTACGCGGGCTCTTCGGAAAGAAGATGAAGCCGATATGCGATGCGCCCCGCGCCACCGCGCGATCGACAGCCTCGGGGGTCTTCAACCCGCAGATCTTGATATCAGGTTTCATGACGTGCGGATTGACATGAAATTCCGACGGAGTCGAGGCAAATCATAGCGGACGGAGTGCGGCCTTGTCCTGGGGACGGGCCCGAGGATGACGAAGGACGCAGTACGCCCTTGGCGATCGTGGTTATTTTCATTTCCGGGGCCAAGCCCGAGTTTCGGCCGGGACACGTCGTGTGCCTCGATTGAAATTTTAATGGTGACACGC
>Ga0055531_10002662_pt1 | contig 11776 bp, 11 predicted proteins | sample AraplaCvi_mCL_r2_FD_55008 | JGI IMG/M metagenome (GOLD analysis project Ga0055531, IMG submission 55008) | Arabidopsis root microbial communities from North Carolina, USA - plate scrape MF_Cvi_mCL_r2 | ecosystem: Host-associated > Plants > Roots > Endosphere | place: USA: North Carolina...
CGACACCGTGGCATCGATCACCGGGGTCGTCAGCCGGCGGATCTGAGTTCCGGCAAAGGTGGGGGTGTCCGTAACCACCGATGCAGGAAGGATCGTCGAGCCGAGCCCCTCAAGAACTGCGGCACCCAGGGCCGGCACGGACTCGATCTCGGAGACCACATCGGGTTCCGATCTTGCCCGGCTCATCGCCTCGTCAATGAGCCGTCTGAGGAAATGCCCCTTGCTGGGAAGGAGAAGGGGAACGCCGTCGAGAGCCGACAGCGGCAAAGCGGCATGTGGCTCCCCGGAAAGCTCCATGTCGGCCGGTGACACCAGGAACATCTCCTCGCGGAAAAGCGGCTGCAGGGTCACGCCCTTGATCGGGTTCGACGTGTAGATCAACGCCATATCCATTTTGCCGGTCATGATCAGCTCACTCAGGATATGGCCAAAGCTGTCATTGATGTGGACGATGATCTGAGGGTATTTCGCTTTCATCTCCTTGAGCAGAGGCAGGGAAAGCGAGCTCGAGGACGAGTAGGTTGCGAGCCCGATGGAAACGCGCCCGGCCACGGATTTCGCAGACTGGTCGATCTCGACCTGCGCCTGATCGATCTGCTTCAGCATGATCTGTGCGTGGCGGTACAGGATCAGCCCAGCTTCGGTCGGCGTGATGCCGACATTGCTGCGGATCAAAAGCTGGTGCTTGAAATGGGCTTCGAGGGAGGCGATCTGTTGCGAGAGCGCAGGCTGGGCAACCCGGAGAATACTTGCTGCACGGGAGACGCTTCCGGTGTCGATGACCTTGACGAAGCTTTTAAGTTTCTTGAAATCGACGCTCATGGTCCCGATGCCTTTGCCCGGAACCTTAAGGCCAGCAAGAAGGGCTTTGCAAGCCCTCCACCGGACGTGCAGTCCGTCAAGCCAGTGCCTTGACGGCCTTTTCGATCCTATCGCACGCTTCCTTGATGACCTCCATGGAGGTCGCGAAGGAAAGGCGGAAATAAGGAGACAATCCGTATGCCGCGCCCTGAAGCGCGGCCACGCCGACGCCGTCGAGAAGATAGAGAACGAAATCGAGGTCGTTTTCGATGACCTTGCCGTCGGGTGTCTTCTTGCCAATGACGCCGCTGCAGTTCGGATAAAGGTAGAAGGCTCCGTCGGGAACGACGCAGGAAAGACCCGGGATCGAATTGAGCCTCTCGCAGGCATAGTCGCGACGATCCTTATAGACCTTCACGCTCTTGCCGATGAAGCTCTGATCGTTCGAAAGCGCGTAGGCGGCCGCTGCCTGACTGATCGACGATGGACAAGAAGACATCTGAGACTGCAGCTTGTTGATCGCGGCCACGAGCGCAGCGGGGCCTGCGGCATAACCGATCCGCCATCCTGTCATCGCGTAGGATTTCGATACGCCGTTGGTCAGAAGGACCCTGTCCTTCAATTCCGGGACCGTAGCAACGAGCGTCGTCATCGGCTCATCCTTGAACCAGACCTGGTCATAGATGTCATCGGAGAGCACGAACACCTGCGGATGCCGCAGGAGGACCTTGCCGAGTGCCTCCAGCTCGCTCTTCGAGTAGGCGGCCCCTGTAGGGTTCGACGGTGCGTTGAGGATCAGCCACAGCGTCTTCGGAGTGATTGCTTCTTCAAGAGCCTCCGGCGTGAGCTTGAAGCCGGTCTCCTGGGGGCATTGCACGATCGCCGGCTTGCCGTCGTTGGCGATGACCATGTCGGGATAGGAGACCCAGTATGGTGCCGGGATGATGACTTCCGCATCATTCTCGACGCTTGCCATCAGTGCCAGGAAGAGAATTTGCTTCGCTCCGCCGCCGACGCAGATCTCGTTTTCAGAATAGGTCAGGCCGAGGCGACGCTGGAAGTCGCCGATGATTGCCTTGCGGAGTGCAGGCGTACCATTGACCGCGGTGTATTTCGTTTCGCCTCGATCGATCGCCGCGTGGGCGGCTGCCTTGACGTTTTCAGGAGTGTCGAAATCGGGCTCCCCGACCGTCAGGTCGACGATATCGCGACCTGCTGCCTTGAGTTCCCTTGCACGGGCGGAGGCGGCCGTGCTCGGCGACACCTTGATTCTCGACACGCGCGATGCAGGCACGAAAGTGCTCATTGGAGCTTCCTCGGTTTGAATTGTAACAGGCAGCCGTCAGTGGACGNCTTCGGTTTCGCCGCGCATCTTCCCGGTCAGGAAAAGCTCGCCAAGTTCGTCGTGAGTGATATCCTTCGGCAGGCCGTCCCAGATGACTTTTCCGAGCCTCAGGATGACCGCGCGTTGCGCGACCTCCATCGCCTTCTTGGTATTCTGCTCGACCAGGAGGATCGTCATCCCATCTGCGTGAAGTCGAAGAAGCTCGTCGAATACGATCCCGATCGCCGCGGGGGAGAGCCCGACGGAAGGTTCGTCGACCAATAGAACCTTCGGACGCTGCAGTACGGCCATGGCGACTTCCAGCAGCTGCTGCTCTCCTCCGGACATATTGCCCGCGAGCGTGGCGCGACGTTTCTTCAGGATGGGGAAGAGGTCATAGACGTAGTCGCGATCGGCTTTCACCCTGGCATCGCGTATCGAGTAGGCAGCCATCTGAAGGTTCTCGTCGACCGTCATGACGGGGAAGTTGCAGCGGCCCTGTGGAACGAACGAAATTCCCTCGCCCAAAATGGATTTCGACTTGTAGCCGGCAATGTTCTTGCCGCACCAGTCGATGTTCCCACCCTTGATCGTGGTCATCCCGTAAAGCGTCTTCAGCAGTGTGGATTTTCCCGCGCCGTTCGGGCCCAACAGGGCTACGAACTGCCCTTTGGGCACGTCGAGATCCACGCCGTTCAAGATGTCCAGACTGCCGTAGCCTGCGCGCAAATCGCGAATGAAAAGATTCGTCTCAGCCCCCAAGATAGGCCTCCCTCACACGCTGGTCTTGAACGATGTCATGCGGCAGGCCCTCGACGAGCTTGGCTCCCTGATCGAGGACGATGACCCGCTGGCAGATGCTCGTCACCACGTCGATATTGTGTTCGATCACCAGGAAGCTGACCCCGAGCGACTTGTTTGCATAAAGGATGGTGTCCACGACGCGCTCGATGATCTTCGGGTTGATGCCTGCCATCGGTTCATCCAGCAGGATCAGCTTCGGTTCGGGCATCAGCATGGACGCGAACTGGATCAGCTTCTGCTGCCCCCCGGACAGGTTACCCGCCGGCTGGTGGCGAACATCCCAGAGGCCCGCCATCTTGATCAGTTCTCGTGCCCTCTCCCGAAGGCCGTCGATGCGGCTTCGCGAACGCTTGCCGAGGCCGAACGTCGCGGCGATCGAGGGGAAGGTGAACATCTGACCCGCGATGATCAGGTTCTCCTCGACATCCAGCGCCTTGAACGTCACGGTCTTCTGAAACGACCGCAGCATGCGGCCTTCGCGTGCAATGCGGTTNAGCGACCAACCGGTTATGTCCTGGCCGTCGAGTATGACCGTGCCTGCGTCGGGGCGGGCAAGACCGGTGCTGCAGTCGAAGAAAGTGGACTTGCCTGATCCGTTCGGACCGATCAGTCCCGCGATCTCCCCTCGATCGATATGAATACTGACGTCGGCCACGGCCTTCACCGCGCCATAGGACTTGGTGAGGTTCTTGATCTCCAGGAGGGGCTGAGGAGCAGTCATTTGACACCTCCGATCACATTCCAGAACCGGTTGATCAGCGGCGCGAAGCCTTTCTTGAACCAGAAGACCAGGACCAACAGGCAGAGACCGTAGGCAATCATGCGCAATTCAGGGGTGATGCGCAGTGCTTCCGTCAATCCGACGAAGAGCAGGCTGCCAAAGACCGTACCCGATATCATTCCAGCGCCCCCGCCCAGCACGATGATGAGCATCGTCGTGGAATAGTACATCTGGAAGGTCAGAGGGCTGACGACCGTCAGATAGTAGGCATAGAGGCAGCCGCCGATGCCGGCAAATACCGCACTGAGCATGAAGACGATCAGCTTGTAATGCCAGGTGGGCACGCCGAGGGATTCGGCCAGGGTCTCGTTTTCCCGGATGGCCACCATGTTCCGTCCCGCGGGCGATCTGACGATCGCCCATGCGGCGAAGGTCGCGAGGGCCCCGATCGCCAGGGCGAGATAATAGAAGTTCGTCGTGCCCGAGACAGAGAAGGATAGTGGCCCGAGCTCGAAATACGGCTTTGGAATACCGGAAAGGCCCATGTCCCCACGCGTCAGAGACACCCAGTTCTTGGAGATGGCCTGGCCGATGATGACGAAGCCCAGCGTACACATCACGAACGAGGTCGAGCGCAGACGCAGCGCCGGAATGCCGAGCGGGAGCGCGATCGCGCCGGATACCACGCCGGCGGCGATCAGATTGACGTAGAACGGGGTTCCATAGGTTACGGCGAGCAGGCCCGCCGTGTAGGCGCCGATGCCGAAAAATGCCGCCTGCGCGAGCGACAGAAGGCCCGTGTATCCCACGAGAAGATTGAGACCATGTGCGGGAAGCATGAAGATCAGGGCAATGATCAGGGAGTGGGTAACGTAGCGGCTTCCGATATAGGGCGCGGCAAGCGCTATGACGACCAGGAGCGCGGCGAGCGGGATCCGAAGATCGCGTCTGCGGGCCTGTTGGACTGTTTCCGTGAGCGACATGTCGAGTCCTCAGAAGTTCGAGAGAGTTCGGCGGGAGCTGNTCTTAGAAGCGCGCCTGCGTCGAAAAGAGGCCGTACGGACGCCACATCAGCACNAGGATGAGCGTTGCGAACCCGACGGTATCGCGGAATTGCAAGCCGACATATGTAGCAACGAGGCTCTCGGCGATGCCAAGGATCATTGCCGCAAAGAAGGTCCCGCGCACGTTGCCAAGTCCGCCCATGATGATGATCGGCAGGGTCTTGAAGGTAATCAGCTCACCCATGCCGCCATAGACGCTGACATTGACGGGTGCCGTGAGAACGCCCGAGAGGGCGGCCANCGCCGCACCGAGAATGAACGTCCGNAGCACGACCTGCGGAACATCGATGCCGACCACTTCGCAGCATTCGACGTTCTGCGAAACCGCGCGCATCGCCATCCCGAGGCGGCTGTAGGTGACCATCAGCTCCAGCCCGACGAAGACGACCAGGCAGACGACGAGAATAAGGATACGTTGCTGGGCAAGGCTGAAGCCGAGGATCGAGATCGGCTCGATATAGCCTCCGGAGAAGAACTTGTAGCCTCCCCCGAAGACGAAGATGACTGCGTTCTGCAGGATAAGCGCGATGCCGAGGGTTGCGAGCACGCCCGATTCCGCTGGCGCTCCGACCATCCGCCGCATCACAAGCTGCCCGACGACGTAGGCAACTACGATCGTCGCAAGGATGCCCACGACGATCGACGCCTCGTAGGACAATCCAAGATAATCAACTGCAAACCAGGCCCCGAACGTCCCGAGCATGTAATATTCGCCGTGAGCGAAGTTGATGGCTCTCAGCACGCCGAAGATCATGGTCATGCCGACGGCGACGATCGCGTAAACGGAACCGGTCACGATCCCATTGACGACCTGCTCGAGAACGGTCGAGAACATGGCTGTACTCCTCCCGAGTTNGTTACTTGGCAGGATACTGAATGTCTGCCGTATATGCACCCTTGATGCTCGGCACGCCCTTTTCGATCTGCAGCAGGATCATCGGCAGACGAGCCTGATTGTGATCGTCGAAGGTGACTTCGCCGACGGGGCTCTTGTACTTGATCTTGGAGAGAGCGTCCCGGACCTTGATCTTGTCGGCGCTTCCGGCCTGCTTGACTGCCGCGGCGAGGAGATTGACGGTATCCCAGTGAACGTAGGCGTGGTTGTTCGGAGCCTCCTTGTACGTCGTCGTGAACTTCTCGACGAACGCCTTGCTGGCCGGAGAGTCGAATTGCGGAAGCCATGCAGCGGCCTCGACTGCGCCTTCCAGCGCGCTCGGGGCGGCCTTGATCGTCTTTTCCGTATTGAATTCGCCATTGCCGATCAGCGTAACCTTGCCGGCCATGCCAAGCTCGATCATCTGGCGAGCAAGGATCGGGGTGGTGTCGGCAAGGCCGTAATAGATGATCGCCTGGGCGCCGTTGTCCCGGATCTTGGCAAGAACGCTGCGGAAGTCGACTTCGCCTTCCTTGTAGTAGTCTTCGCTGAGGATCTGGCCCTTGAAGTCGGGCAGGTACTTCTTCGTGAACGTGATCGCCGAACGACCGTAATCGCTATCGACCGAAAGCACTGCGAATTTCGTGAATCCACGCTGCTCGGCAGCATATTTGGCGACGATCAGCGCGCGGTTCTCGTCGGTCGGGTAGTTGCGGTAGGTCCACTTGAAACCGCCGACGCCTGCCTGATAGGTGATCTTCGGGTTTGAAGAGGCTGCATTGAGGAGAAGCACCTGGGCATCCTCGGCCACGGGCTGCATTGCAAGCGTGACCGAACTCGAAACATCGCCGATGACAAAGTCGACGCCGTCCTGGTCGATCAGGCGGCGGGTCGCCGAAACGCCCTCCACAGGCGTGCCCTGACTATCGGCATTGAAGAGTTCGATCTTCATGCCGTTGACGCCGCCGGCGGCGTTGATGTCTTTGACGGCCAGTTCGGCACCATGCATGGAGAACGCACCGTAGCGGGCGTTCGGACCGCTCATCGGAGCTACAATTCCAAGCTTTATCGTGTCGGCAGCCTGCGCCATGGTCGCAAAAGGAGCCGCTCCCGCGACGGACAGGACGGCGCCGGTGATGCAGAGCATTCTGCGAGAGAAAATATGTGTCATGTTCCCACTCCGTGTTCGGATTTCATCGCTCGGCTTATGCCGGTCGCGTATTGCCGCTTCAGCGGTTCTTTTCTGGGTAGCCTCATGCTGCCCGATGCGTCACACTAGGTTCAGGTGACGGCGTTTGGCCAACACAACTCCTTTCTGGCGCTATAGCGTTTCCTTATGGCGGAAAGGATGGGAAAATGGAGAATTTGGCACAGGGAATCCTGGTGTCGCTGCCTTCCCTTCGGTAGCGGCGGTGCCGATCAAACGGGANGCCNGCCGAAGTCCAGAGCTGAGAGCNGTCATGNCCGAGACTCTTTCCAAAGTCAGCCGCCTCGTCAATGACGCGATGACTGCGCGCTACGCTATTGGCCGCCGTCGTAGGCACAGCCTTTTCTGACCGTGAGAATTTGGTCCGTGAACGGCCACCGAGCTTCACATCGCTTTGTTCCACCCACGCTTTCAAACCCATTCACGTTACCCTCGTCGCTGACCTGCGTTTAGAGGCCCGAACAGCGGCGCGACTTCAGCTGCATGGCGTCAATTTGCCTATTGTGCACGACGAGAATAACTTATGTGTACATCAGGTATACAAAATTCTTGACTTCAGTCTCTGCAGGATGCAGGTTCCTTTTGCGACCTCGAAAAAACAGGAGGCTTTGGTGACGAGCGGCAAAAACGGGCTCTACGAGGATCTGAAGCGTCAGATTCTGACAATGGAACTCGATCCGGATCAGGATTTGGATGAAGTCGGCCTGAGCGAGCGATACGGTCTCTCACGCACTCCCGTTCGGGAAATCTTCCGCCGCCTCGAGGGGGAAGGCTATGTCGACATCCGCGCCAACCGCGGTGCGCGCGTCATTCCGATGAACCACCAGACCCTGCGGAACTTCTTCCTTGTCGCTCCGATGATCTACGCGGCGATTGGCCGGCTTGCCGTACAGAACTTCAAGCCCAAACAGCTCGTCGACCTCAAGGACACCCAGGAGCGTTTTCGAAGCGCCAGCGCCAAAGGGAACGCGTTTTCGATGGTTCTCGAAAACAACCGTTTCCACGAAATCATGGGCGAGATGTCGGGAAATGCGTACCTGCAGCCAAGCCTCGGTCGTCTCCTGATCGACCATGCTCGCATCGGCCACACCTTCTTCCGCCCGCGTAACGACGACATGCGCAAACGCCTGCAGCTTGCCGTCGACCATCATGACGGCTTCATCGCCGCGATCGGCTCCCATGACGAGGATACGGTGGTCGACCTGGTGTTCGAGCATTGGGAACTGTCGCGCGAGAACATGGAAATGTTCATCGCGCCCCAGGGAATGAAGGCGGACGCGCTCGTTGAAGTACCCGTCGCATCGGTGGAGAAATCGTCTTGAAGTTCGAGGGCATCTATACTCCGGCAATCACGCCGCTCACTCCCGATGGAGAGATCGACAGGCAGGCGTTCGCCGCCGTACTTGAATCGCTGATCGAAGCCGGGGTGCACGGCATCATCGTCGGCGGCTCGACGGGCGAATATTACGCCCAAAGCTCTAAAGAGCGCTTTGCTCTGGCGGCGTATGCCAAGGATGTGATCGGGAACAGGCTTCCGCTTATCGTGGGCACAGGTGCGACCCGAACCGAAGACTCGGTCGAATATGCCAGGTCGGCCAGGGAGATCGGTGCGGACGCCATCCTGGTGTCGTCGCCGCCTTATGCCTTGCCGACCGAGCGCGAAAACGCCGTTCATGCCCTCACCATCGATCGCGCCGCCAACCTGCCGATCATGCTCTACAACTATCCGGCACGCATGGGCGTGGTGATGGGAGAGGAATATTTCTCCCGGGTCGGAAAATCGAAGAACGTCGTGGCGATCAAGGAAAGCTCCGGCGATATGGCCAACCTCCACCTTCTGGCCCGGAAATTCCCCCATATCGCGCTTTCCTGCGGCTGGGACGATCAGGCCCTCGAATTCTTTGCCTGGGGCGCGAAAAGCTGGGTCTGCGCCGGTTCGAACTTCCTGCCGCGCGAGCACGTCGCGCTCTACGAAGCCTGCGTGATNGAGAAGAACTTCGACAAAGGCCGCGCGATCATGACCGCGATGCTGCCGCTGATGGACTTTCTGGAGACTGGCAAATTCGTCCAGTCCATCAAGCACGGCTGCGAGATCATCGGNCTGAAAACAGGTTCGGTTCGCGCGCCGCTGCGCCCTCTCAATTCCGATGAGAAGAGAACCCTCCAGACTGTCGTTGCCACCCTGAAGCGTACGGTCGCCCAGATTACGGCGGGAGCCAATCATGCATGAACCTTTGACCGCGGCCGAATACAAGGCGATCGCTGCAGATCTTCAATTGCCCACCAACGCCTTCATCGATGGTGCCTTCCGTCCGGCCAGCTCCGGCAAGACGTTCAGCACGACCAATCCTGCGACGGGAGACGCGCTCGCCGAAATCGCGGCATGTGACGCAAGCGATGTCGATTACGCAGTTTCCAAGGCACGGCAGGCTTTCGAAGACGGCCGCTGGCGTCTTCAATCACCCGGCGATCGGAAGGCCACGCTCCTCAGGTTCGCGAAGCTCCTCGAAGAGAACCGCCACGAACTCGCCGTCATGGAAAGCCTCGACAGCGGCAAGCCGATCCGCGAGTGCCAGACCGTCGATGTTCCGGACACGATCCATACCATCCGCTGGCATGCGGAACTGATCGACAAGCTCTATGACAATACCGCTCCGGTCGGCCCGAACGCCCTGACCATGGTCGTGCGCGAGCCGGTTGGCGTGGTCGGCTGCGTCCTGCCGTGGAATTTCCCGCTCCTGATGCTGGCCTGGAAGATCGGCCCCGCTTTGGCCGCGGGCTGCTCCGTCATCGTCAAGCCCGCCCAGGAAACGACGCTGACGACGTTGCGTGTCGCTGAACTCGCCTTCGAAGCGGGCATTCCCGCCGGTGTCTTCAACGTCGTGACGGGCGGCGGCAAGGATGTCGGTGAGCCGATTGGCCTGCACATGGATGTCGACATGGTGGCGTTCACCGGATCGACGCCGACCGGGCGCCGCTTCCTGCGTTATGCGGCTGACTCCAACCTCAAGCGTGTCGTTCTGGAATGCGGCGGTAAGAACCCTGCCGTGGTGCTCGAAGATGCCGAGGATCTGGACCTCGTCGCCGAACAGGTGGTCAACGGAGCGTTCTGGAACATGGGCGAGAATTGCTCGGCCACGTCGCGGCTGATCGTCCAGTCGAGCATCAAGGATGAACTGCTCCGGCGGATCGGCGCCTATATGCGCGAGTGGAAGACGGGTGATCCCGCTCGATCCGGAAAACCGCATCGGCGCTCTCGTCAGCAGGAACCATTTCGAAAAGGTGAAATCGTTCCTCGACGACGTCAAAACCGAGAAGCTCTCGATTGCCCATGGCGGCGAAACGCAGGACGGGATCTTCATCGAACCGACGGTGGTCGATGGCGTCAGGCCGACAAGCCGCCTTTTCAAGGAGGAAATTTTCGGGCCGATCCTTTCGGTGACGACCTTCGAAAATCTGGCTGAGGCCATCGCGCTCGCCAACGACACCAATTATGGTCTGACGGCCTCGGTTTATACGGGAAGTCTCCGGAAGGCGATCAAGCTGTCGCGGGAAATCCGGGCGGGTGTTGTCACCGTCAACTGCTTCGGCGAGGGCGACGCGACAACTCCCTTCGGCGGCTANAAGGAGTCCGGTTTCGGCGGGCGCGACAAGTCGATCTTCGCGCATGACAACTACTGCGAGCTCAAGACGATCTGGATCGACGTGTCGGAACGCTCGATCGACGAGACGGTCCGATGATCGCAAGATCCGTCAAACGGCTGCCGGTTGAGAATGGCGTCTCGGGTTGGGAGGCGATCGGTCAGCGATCCTTCCCGGNCGTGAGCCTCGACGGCAACGTGACGGCGGACTGGCTGATTATCGGCGCGGGGTTTGCGGGCCTCTCCGCAGCCCGCCGCCTGCTGGAGCTTCGGCCTCAGGACAAGATCGTCATCCTCGAAGCGAGCGAAGTGGGCAAAGGGACGTCGGGCCGCAATTCCGGCTTCATGATCGACGTCCCGCACAACCTGTCCTCCAGCGAGTATTCGAGCGGCGGCGCCGACTCCACTCGGATGGAAATGGCGCAAAACCGCTCCGCAATCGCCTTCGCAACGCGGGCTGCCGAAGAGTATGGAATGTCGCGCGAGACATTCGATCCCTCGGGCAAGATCAACGCCGCNGCNACCGCACGCGGCCTTGGGCTGAACCGGAGTTTCGGAGAATCTCTGAAGAACGCCGGCGAGAAACACGTTTTTCTCGATGCCGCCGAGATGNGCGACATCACCGGCTCGAACTACTATCTGGGCGGGCTTTTTACGCCGGGAGCCGTGCTGATACAGCCCGCCGATTACATCCGCGAGTTCGCCGCCGGGCTTTCTTCCANGGTCGCTCTTTTCGAACGGTCACCCGTCGTCTCCCTCGAGCGCAGGAGCGGAGCTTGGACCGCCGTTTCCGCGCGGGGAAAGGTTACCGCTCCCANAGTGATCCTGGGGGTGAACGGCCACATCGACGACTTCGGCTATTACGGCGGCCGGCTGATGCACATATTTGCCTACGCCTCCATGACCGCCCCCTTCCCTGCGGAAGACTTCGGACGCAAGGCGTCGGGCCGGGACAGATGGGCANTGCTTCCCGCCGACGCGATGGGGGCGACGGTCCGCAAGATCACGACTGGCGGGCAATCNCGCATCGCAATCCGGACAAAATATACCTACGANACCGCCGTCGAGATAACGGAACGCCGCATGGCCAGGATGGCCCGGGAGCACCGAGCTTCCCTCGATGCGCGATTTCCCGACCTGAAAGGTATTCCCTTCGAACATAGTTGGGCGGGACGGATCTGCCTGACGCTGAACCACGTCCCCGCCTCAGGCGAAATCGAGGAAGGCCTCTATTCCGCTTGCGTCGAAAACGGATTGGGCACCGTAAAAAGCACGCTCGCCGGCATGATGGCCGCCGAGCTGGCAACAGGGATCACGTCCCGACATCTCGAACAATACAT
>Ga0055531_10002674_pt1 | contig 11752 bp, 10 predicted proteins | sample AraplaCvi_mCL_r2_FD_55008 | JGI IMG/M metagenome (GOLD analysis project Ga0055531, IMG submission 55008) | Arabidopsis root microbial communities from North Carolina, USA - plate scrape MF_Cvi_mCL_r2 | ecosystem: Host-associated > Plants > Roots > Endosphere | place: USA: North Carolina...
GTGCTCTCGGCCGAGAGCAGCGGCAAGCAGTCGCTGGACGTGGCGGGCCTGCTGAAGATCCGCGGCAGCGAGATCCAGCAGCGCTACACCGAGCTGATGATGCTGGCCGCGGGTCCGTACGCGACACCGTTCATCCATGAGGCCATGGAGGCGGGCTGGCAGGGCGACCACGTCGGCGCGGCCCATTGCGCGCCGCTCGCGAGCCACTACTTCAACTATCGCAAGACGACGATCTACGGCGGCTCCAACGAGGTGCAGCGCAACATCGTCGCGCAGACGGTGCTCGGCTGACCGCGGCCCGGGACACGAGGAGACACGCACATGGACTTCGATTTCACCGACGACCAGATCTCGCTGCGCGATGCCGTGCGGCGCTATGTCGACAAGGATTACGGCTTCGAGCAGCGCCGCGCGATCGTGAAGGCCGGAGGCTTCTCGCGCGCGGTCTGGGACGGGCTGGCCGGGCTCGGCCTGACCGCGCTGGCCGTGCCCGAAGCGCACGGCGGCCTGGGCTTCGGCCCGGTCGAGGCGATGGTGGTGATGGAGGAACTGGGCCGCGGCCTGGTGATGGAGCCCTACGCGCAGGGCGCGCTGGTCGCGCCGGCGGTGCTGGCGCAATCGGACGCCGGCGCGCAGGCCCAGTGGCTGCCGCGCATCGCGGGCGGCGAGGCGCTGGTGGTGCTCGCGCACCAGGAGCGCCGCGCGCGTTACCGGCTCGACGTCTGCGACACGCTGGCCACGGCCGACCACCGGCTCAGCGGCCTCAAGAGCGTGGTCCCGGCCGGTGACCAGGCCGATGCCTTCATCGTGCCGGCGCGCGCCGGCGGCACCGGCGCGGGGATCGCGCTNTACCTCGTCGCGAAGGACGCGCCCGGCGTGGCGCTGCGCGGCTATNCGCTGCATGACGGCTCGCGCGCCGCCGAGCTGACGCTGAAGGACACGCCGGCCACGCTGCTGGCCGGGCCCGACCGCGGCCTCGCGGTGCTGGAGCACGCCGTCGACATCGCCATCGCCGCGCAGGCGGCCGAGGCGGTCGGCGCGATGGACCGCTTCGTCGCGCTGACGGCGGAATACATGAACACGCGCAAGCAGTTCGGCGTCGCGATCGCCAGCTTCCAGGCGCTGCGCCACCGCATGGCTGACATCAAGATGCAGCTCGAGCTGGCGCGCTCGATGAGCTACTTCGCCACGCTCAAGCTCGCCGANCCGGCCGACGCGCGGCGCCGGGCGGTGTCGCAGGCCAAGGTGCAGCTGGGCCAGGCGATGCGCTTCGTCGGACAGCANTGCACCCAGCTCCATGGCGGCATNGGCGTGACCGACGAGTACATCGGCAGCCACTACTTCAAGCGGCTGACGGTGATGGAGATGCAGTACGGCGATTCGCTGCATCACCTGGGCGAGGTGAGCCGCCGCATGCAGGACACGGCCGGGGTCTTCGCCTGACCTTCGCTGCGTAAACTGCGCGGGTCTTGCCGCCTTCGCGGCGAGGGAGACCGCCATGGCGCTCGCGCGCTCATCCCCGGACGCCGGCAGCCTGTGCGACGTGGCCGGGCTCAAGCTCGGCCACTTCACCCATCCGTCGGCGCCCACGGGCTGCAGCGTGGTGCTGTGCGAGGCCGGCGCCACCGCCGGCGTGGACGTGCGCGGCGCCGCGCCGGGCACGCGCGACACCGAACTGCTGCGTCCCGAGAACACGGTGCAGCAGGTGCACGCGCTGGTGCTCACCGGCGGCAGCGCCTTCGGGCTCGCCGCGGCGGATGGCGTGATGCGCTGGCTCGCCGAGCGCGGGCATGGATTCGCCGTGGGCCAGGCGCGCGTGCCCATCGTGCCGGCGGCGGTGCTGTTCGATCTCTGGCTGCATGGCGCGGACACCGCGCCCGATGCGGCGGCCGGACGCGCGGCCTGCGATGCGGCGTCGGCGATGGAGCGCTCGCGCGGCCGCGTCGGCGCGGGCGCCGGCGCGACGGTGGGCAAGCTGCTTGGCGTCGAGCACGCGATGCCCGGCGGACTGGGCATGGCCTCGGTGCGGGTCGGCGGCGTGACGCTCGCGGCGATGGTGGCGGTGAATGCCGTCGGCGACGTGGTCGATCCGCAAGGCGGCGAGGTGATCGCCGGACCGCGCGGCGCGGATGGCCGGCCGCGCTCGACGGTGCAGGCGCTGCTCGCGGGCGAAGTCCCGGGTGGCGCGCTGCCAGGCAGCGCCACGACGATCGGGATCATCGCCACCGACGCGCGGCTGACCAAGGCGCAAGCGACCAAGCTCGCGCAGATCGCGCATGACGGCTATGCGCGCGCGATCCAGCCGGTGCACACGGTGATGGATGGGGATGTGGTGTTCGCCCTCGCCACCGGCGCGGCAGGCGTCGATGGCGACATGACGCTGCTGGGCGCGGTGGCGGCGGAGGTGGTGGCGCGGGCGGTGGTGGATGCGGTCACTTGAGCCTGCGAGGCTGTGGCCGGCGGAACTCCCGGGCGATAGGGTGGAAGAGAGAGGTCGAGACAGACACCTCAGGAAGCGCCAGGATTGCGAACAGGTTTCGGCGGGACGGGCGGCCCGGATCGACCGGTGCCCGCCACGGCGCGCGGCGGCTTCGGCGGCGGCTCNACCGTCCGGGCGGGCAGACCGCCGCGTCGCTCGGCATCCAGCATCAGCCGGGTGAACGCCTTGAGCGACGCCAGGTCCTCGAGGCGGAACAGAGAGGGACGATCACCGGCCAGACGCAGACATTCGAGCACCACGGCCTCCTCCATGCGGCGCACATCCACTTCGCCGCGAAGAAAGCGTTGCAGCAGTCCCGACGCGGCCGCAAAGGTCGCGCCGGCATGACCGCCGTCGGCACATTGAAAGACCGTGACGCCTCCTGGCTGGCGGGNCTGCGCGAGATGAAGNCTGACGTCGAAGAGCCGCTGCGGCGAAATCGGCCGGCCTGCCCCGCCCGTNGGCATCCGGATCAATTGCAGGACCTGCGCGTGGCCTGGCGATGACTGGCCGTCGGGTCCCAATGCCGTCCCGTCGCGAGCCAGGCGGACTTCGACCCGGCTCACATGCGCGTCAGTGGCGGGAGTCCGCCCGTGCTTGGCATCCAGCGCCGACTTGTTGCCTTGACGTTCNAAGCTGGCCATCAGGCGCCCCTGGACCACTCGTTTGGTCGAGCCATCGAGCGGCCCGGCCGCCGCATGCGCCTTCTCNTTGGCCGAGCGCAGATCCACGATGCGCCGGACGTCCCTGCCCAGACAAGCCTGGGCAAAGGCGACGCTCTCCTGCAGCGTCAGAGAGGGGATCACCACAGTGCCTGTGGTGCTGACACTGGGAAACAGCCCCGGGATCGCCACGGAGGGCTTTGTCCCCACGCTGGCGGACAGATGCTCGAGCCGCGCCTTCATGGCTGCGGCTACGGCCATGTCCGCGCCGCTGTCGGGCTTGTCCTGGCCGGTCAGGACATGCAGGGCACGGGAGAGATGATTCAGTAGCGGTGCCATGGCGGCTCCTCGGATTCGGGCCCAAAGGGCCGGGATGTCGGATGAAAGCGCCGCCTCTGTGCCGTCGCCGCATGGCAAGGTCCTCCCATCGAGTGCTCGCCTTGATATCGCTCAATCAACGGAAGGACGGATTCGGCGACCGGGGGACTGGCGCAGTTGCACCTCGTCGTCCGGCGCGGACGCTTCGGGTTGGCGGAAGATGTCGCGCACGTCGCGCCGCCGCTTCGAGTGGCCGCCTGACGCGCCCTGGTTGTCCCGCGTCCCGTCCTCAAAGCGGAGCTTGCCGGGTATCGCCCGGTCCTCGCCTGCGCAAGCGTGGCCGCCCTTCATCGCAGAGCGGAGCGGCACGGCGCCCGGCGGCTTATCCGTGACCACCTCCGGCGTACGCATCGACACTGAAGTCCCCAGGCGTCCGGCACGCCCCTCGGCCAGCATCATCCTGCCCATGGTCAGCAGCGACGCCAGATGCTCCGGCCGATCGAAGAGCGTGGCGCTGCGCGCCGCGCGCAGATCGATGCACTGCTGAACGATGAGGTCCTCCAGATTTCCGGCCTTCAACGTTCCCTTCGCGAATTTCTGGAACAACGTGTGCGCCACGGCGAAGACAGCGCTGCGATCGTCGCCTCCAGGAGACTGGAAGGCGATCGGCCGTGCCGGTGTCTCCTTGTGCAAGGCACGACAGGTCTCGAGCAAGGTGCGCGGGCTGATCGCATGGTCAGGCGGGATGGGAATCGCATAGTTCGTGACATCGTGGCGGGCGTCCTTCTTCTTGACGTCCGCCCTGCCCGTATGAATCGATATGACACTCACGGCAGCCTCGGGGCAGGCCGAGATCAGATCAGCGCCTTCGGACGCTCCGTCGAGGCCGACAGCCTCGGTTTCCACGAATTCGACCTCGCGCTNCCCCACGGTGATCGGACAGTTGTTCTCCATGCAGGGAAACAGCTGGTCATGCTCCTCGACGGTGCCAAGTGTCACGACGGCCGCGATGTCGTGCTCGAAACAGGCTCGCGTCCATGCCATCGCCTCGCCATAAACGGGGACAGCCATGACGAGGTTGCCCTCGTCCGTCCAATTGGCGTGCAGTTGNCTGGCAGCCGGGTCGTCCTCCTTGCCGCCCTGCTTCAGCAGGGTCCGGTGGTTGACCGGGGTGGTTGGCGCGAAGGAGTTGTTGACGCACGCCTGCTTCGCCAGGTGATCGGGATGATGGAACGCAGCCAACTCGGAAGAGAGTCGCTTGGCATCGGGCAAGCTGCGATTCCACTCGTGCGCGTCGGCAGGTTTGACGTTTGACTGCAGAGGAAGTGCGGCTTCATGCGTGGCGACGGAAGTGCTGGACAAGCCGGAGGGCACGGGCGCGTGGGAAATGAAGGGAAATCTCATGACGTGCTTCCAAGAACGAACAGTGACGCGTTCGTGGCGTTACTGGTGGAATTCGTTCGCCAGCGACAATCCCGCCCATGAATTCGAGCTCCGCCAAGCCCGTCGCGATCGCGCAGAACATGACGCTGCTGGGCGCGGTGGCGGCGGAGGTGGTGGCGCGGGCGGTGGGGGATGCCGTCGACCCGCGGCATGGAGGCCGGATCAACGGTTGAGGGAAGCCGCGTCGCGCGGCACCACTTGCAATCGGTCGCAGTACTCGAGCAACGACGTGAGATCCGCTTGCCGGAACAGCTCGGGACCACCGTGCTCGCGGACCTGGCTGCACGCGTCGAGCACCGCGCGGCTGCGATCGCCCGTCACGTCGATACCGGATCGATGCCATTGGCGAAGCAGCAGGGCCGCCTCGACCAGCGCGCCGGCGTGCCGGTCGTGCGCCGGGCACTGAATCGCCTGGCGTTCACCGGGCGCGAGCCGCCGGCTCCCCACGTGCTCGCACAGTGCGAACAGCTGAGCAGAGGACATCGTGTTCCCGCGCTTGACCGGAACCCGGCACCAATCCAATCGCTGGCAGCCACCCTCGGACGCGCCTTCCGGGCGGTACGGCCGGCCCAGATGCGTCAGCGTGACCTCCATCCAGGTGTTGGTCACCTGGCCGCCCACCGACTTGATCGCCTGTGCGACCGGCTTCTTCGAGCGGGGGCCATGCAGATTGATGCCACGGAACCGCGCGGCAAGGCCNCCGGGGGCACTCTGGTAGACCTTGCCGCTGTCCATGCACGANGGTTCGCCGTCGGCACCGGGCGGCCTCAGATCGATGACGCGGGCGATGCGGTGGTCGATGCAGCTGGCCGCCCAGCTGTGAGCCTCCTTGCGGATGGGCGCGTCCATCAGCAGGTTGCCGGTTCCCGGCATCAGATGGGCGCGAATCGGGCGCTGAGCAAAGCCGAATGGCTTGCCGGGCGGGATCAAGGATTTCAGGTGCAGGTGCTCTGAGTTCACGCCGTTGCAGTCCTTGGTGCGCGCATCCAGTTGCTGGAGCAGGTGCGCGGCTTCGCCGGCCCGCGCCTTCCACGCCCGCGTCTCGGCGCAAGACATGCCATCGGGCGCCTGGAGCTGCGGCTTGGTCGAGCCATCGGACGGACCGGCGAGGTCCTTCTTGCGATGAAACAGGGAGCTGAAAGANATCTTCATGGAGGTTGTCGTGCGGCTGGCGGAAATGCCGCGCCATTGGTGAACGCANCTCCTGTCCGCAAATGCACCTCCANCGTTCGAANTGACGGAATCGGTGGTCGCCAACCGGTCGGGCTTCGCAGCGACAATCCCGCCCCATGAATTCGAGTTCCCCCAAGTCCGCCAAGCCCGTCGCGATCGCGCAGATCCTGTTCAGCCAGGGCTTCGGCACGCGGCGGCACTGCGCCGCGCTGATCGATCACGGCCTGGTGTCGGTCGCCGGCGAGGTCGTCGANGACCCGCATCAGGCCTTCGAGACGGCCGGCCTCGTCTTCGAAGTCGAGGGCCAGTCGTGGCCCTATCACGAGAAGGCGCTGATCCTGCTGCACAAGCCCGCGGGCTACGAGTGCTCACGCAAGCCGAGCCACCATCCGAGCGTGTTCTCGCTGCTGCCCGAGCCGCTGCGCAATCGCGACATCCAGCCGGTCGGCCGTCTGGACGAGGACACCACTGGCCTGCTGCTGCTGACCGACGACGGCCCCCTGCAGCACAAGCTGACCAGTCCGAAGTACCACGTGCCCAAGCTCTACCAGGCGGTGTGCAAGGCGGAGCTGGATGACGCGCAACTGCGCAAGCTCGTCGAGGGCGTGCTGCTCGAGGAGCGCAACCCCANGCTCGCCGNGGAGCCGGTGAGCGCCGTGTCGGCGCGGCGGCTGCCGGACGGCCGCCTGGAGATGGCCCTCACCGAGGGCCGCTACCACCAGGCCAAGCGCATGGTGGCGGCGGTCGGCAATCGCGTGCTGGCGCTGCANCGCCAGCAGATCGGCGCGCTGGCGCTGCCGGCCGATCTCANGGAAGGCGGCTGGATGTGGCTGGATGAGGCTCAGCGGGAGCTGGCGATGTCGGAGCCGTCCGTCTGATCTGGCAGGTTCGCTGGCTCCTCCGAATCGACCTCGTAGTCGAGCCGCACAATGACATCGGCGAACCTCACCCTTGTCGCCGTTGGCTGGCTCTGCTCCCGCCGCGACAGCGGGACCTCCTCGGCCATCAGCAGCTCTCCAAAGGCCAGCAACGTCGCGACGTCCGCCGGATCGTCGATCAAGCCNGTGTTGCGCTTGAGCAGCACGTTCATGCAGGCGGCGTCGACCGTGTCCTCGAGATTGGAGGCCGTCAGTCCGCCGCGGTGAAAGCGGTCATGGATCTCCCGCGCGGCAGCCACGACCGCCGCCCGCCGGTCGCCGTCCAGACTTTGGAAAAGGGTGGGGACGGCGTTCGGCCCGGTCGGTCCGAGATAGTTCATCATCGCCACCAAGGCGTCCGGACGGATCGCCCGATCGGCCTCCAGCGGAAGCAGCAGGCGCTCGAGCGTGTGCGTGAATGGATCGCTGGGGGTCTCAGGCCGGAGGATTCCCAAGGAACCATCGGGCTGCTGATACAGCGGCTCGCCTTCGAGGCTGAATTCGGCCGTCACCAGACTCGATCGGGCGCCGGGAATCGTCGCCGCGACCCTGGCCTCCGGTGCACGCTTGATGGCTCGCTCGCGCCCTCCCGTGCCAGGAATCGGCTTGCCATCGTCATCGATGCGAGCCCTGCGCACGGCAACCTCCAGGGCGATCATCAGTCCGTTTCGATCCAGCCTGCGCTCATCCAGGCCCGAGGGGTACCGCGCTCGCTCGCCCGCCGTGTCGAGTTCGACCACGCGGCGGATGCCGTGCTGGACGGCGGACAGGAGCATTGCCCCCGCTTCGACGGGCATGGGGGTACCGATGATGGCCGTACCGGGGCCGACCAGCGTCGCGCCACACGACCCATACCGGCCCAGACAGTCCCCCTGGCCGTCGAGCAACGTGCGTGACTCCACCTTGACCGAGGCATTGGTTCGGCTACGCAAGGGCACCGTCAAACCCCGGCTGTCCTGCCGTTGNCGCCCGTCCGCGAGTTCAGATCGCGTGCGCATTCCCTCCAGCAGACGCTTCCCGAGGGCCAACCTGGCTTGCCAGAGGTCCCTGACATTGGGAGGGGTGTCATCGGGCAAACGAAAGGCGGCGGCGCGCGCGGTATCAGCGCTCAGCAGATCGAGGAAGCCGCGCAGGCGTTGGATGGCTGGAATCGGCACGAGATTTCCCCTTTTCGGATGGCAGAGCCGTTGCGTGCATCACGCGCCCCACCGGGTGCCGTCGACAACGCCACCGTTTGACCAATCCCGAGAGAGAGCCGAAACACCCCGACACGCGACGCCCCCGGGCAACCCCCGAGAGCAGNNGTCACCAACCTTGGGTAGAAACGCGCCCACAAGGCGCCGTTCGAGAGGCGNGCGCCACAAGACCGTGGGAGGGCGCGGCCGAGATCCTCGACGGCCGGGTCGTATGGGAACTTCAGACAACGAACAACACGGGGACGCCGACGCCCTGCAGGTGGCGGTCCAGGTCCGGGCCGAACGCCTGACCAGCCTGCAGGCCCGCGTGGCCATGCCGGCCTGCATCGGCGCACTGTTCAGCCTGCTGCCGGTCGCCTTGCTGTGGCAACACCTGCCGGAGCTCGACCTGCTGGGCTGGCTGGCCGTGCGCTGGGGCCTCTCGCTGTGGCGCACGCTGCAGGCGCGCCGCTTCCTGCGCCTGCCGCTGCGCGAGCGCGCCTCGCCCGACTGGGAACGCCGCTANCTGATCGGCCTGGGCCTGGACGGCCTCGCCTGGGGCGTGATCGGCGCGCTCTTCGCCACGCCCAACCTGCCCGAGATCGACGGCGCCATCATGACCACGCTGGTCGGCCTGGTCGCCTTCACCATGGTGTCCCTGGGCCACTGGGCGCGCGGGCAGGCGCTGTTCGCGTCGCTGGTGGTCGCGCCGCTGGCGATCCGGCTCGCGATGCAGGGCGGCACGACCGGCTGGCTCAGCGTCGGCGGGCTGGCGATGTTCTGGCTGCTGACGGTGCTCGAGTCNCGCCGCATCGAGGCCCGCACGCTGGAGCTGCTGCGGCTGCGCTTCGAGCAGGCNCGGCTGGCCGAGCAGCGGCGTCTGGCGCTGGACGCGGCCGAGGAGACCAGCAGCAGCAAGAGCCGCTTCGTCGCGGTGATGAGCCACGAGATCCGCACGCCGCTGAACGGCATCATCGGCATGGCGCAGTTGCTGGAGCGCGGCGATCTCACGCCGCAACAGCGCGAGCAGGTGGACATCGTGCGGCGCTCGGGCAAGCACCTGCTGANGCTGGTCAACGACATCCTGGANCTGGCGCGCATCGAATCGGGCAAGCTCGTCGTCCAGGCCCAGCCCTTCGACATCCGCGAGGTCGCCAGNGACGTCGCCCGGCTGCTGGGCGAGACCGCGCGCGCCAAGGGCCTGCGCTTCGAGCTGGCCATCGCGCCGCAGNTGCCCGCGCGGGCGATGGGCGATGCGTCGCGNATCCAGCAGGTGCTGCACAACCTCGTGGGCAANGCCATCAAGTTCACCGACCAGGGCAGCGTCAGCGTCGAGGTCTCGTCGGTGCTGGACATGCGCGCCGGCACCCTGCTGCGCTTCGCCGTCAAGGACACCGGCGACGGCATTCCGGCCGATCAGCTGGAGCGCATCTTCGCGCCCTTCGAGCAGGCCGCCGACAAGGCGCGCCGCGATGGCGCCGGGCTGGGGCTGACGATCTCGCGCGAGCTCGCCCGCGCGATGGGCGGCGACCTGCGCTGCGCCTCTGCGCCGGGCCAGGGCTCGGTGTTCGAGTTCACGCTGCCGCTGCAGGCCTGCGGCGGCGAGGAGGCGCCCCCGCGCGCCCCGGCGGCCGCATCGGCGGCGGCCGCGTCCGCGCTGCCGGTGCTCGAAGGCCGCGTGCTGCTGGTCGACGACAGCCCGGTCAACCTGCTGGTCGCCGCCACGATGCTGGAGCGCTGCGGGCTGGAGGTGGTGCCCGCNGGCAACGGCCGCGAGGCGCTCGAGCGGCTGGGCGCGGAGCGCGTCGACCTGGTCCTGATGGACTGCCAGATGCCGGAGCTCGACGGCTTCGCGGCCACGGCCGCCTGGCGCCAGGAGGAGGCGCGCCGGCTGCTGCCGCGCACGCCGGTGGTGGCGCTGACCGCCAGCACCGTCGACGACGACCGTGCCCGCTGCCTGGCCGCGGGCATGGACGACTACCTGCCCAAGCCCTTCGAGATGGACGAGCTGCTGGCCGTCGTCACGCGGCACCTGCCCGCCATCCCGCCGATAATCCGCCCCCTATGCAGGTCTTCCGCGGCTTCCACCATCCCGGCATCGCAGCGCAGTGCGCGCTGACGATCGGCAATTTCGACGGCGTCCATCGCGGCCATCAGGCGATGCTGGCGCTGCTGCTGTCGGAGGCCCGCCACCGCGGCCTGCCGGCCTGCGTGCTGACCTTCGAGCCGCATCCGCGCGACTTCTTCGCCAGGAAGCTCGGCAAGCCCGAACTCGCGCCGGCCCGCATCGCGACGCTGCGCGACAAGCTCCAGGAGCTCGAGCGCTGCGGCATCGACCAGGTCGTGGTGCTGCGCTTCGACGAGGCGCTGGCCTCGCTCCCCGCGCAGGACTTCATCCAGCAGGTGCTGGTGGACGGCCTGGGCGCNAAATACGTGCTGGTCGGCGACGACTTCCGCTTCGGCGCCAAGCGCCAGGGCGACTACGCGACGCTGGACGCGGCCGGTCAGCGGCTGGGCTTCGACGTCGCCCGGATGATGAGCTACGAGGTCCACGGGCTGCGGGTGTCGAGCTCGGCCGTGCGCGAGGCGCTGGCCGCCGGCGACATGGACGGCGCGGCGCGGCTGCTGGGGCGGCCGTACGCGNTCTCGGGCCACGTGATCCATGGCCAGAAGCTGGGCCGCCAGCTGGCGGAAACGGCGCCCGGCGCCGGCGACGGCTTCCGCACGCTGAACCTGCGCTTCGATCACGACAAGCCCGCCGCGCACGGCATCTTCGCGGTGCGCGTCCATGGCCTGGACGGCGACACCGGCGCGGCGCTGGACGGCGTGGCCTCGCTGGGCGTGCGGCCGACCGTCGAGGACGCCGGCCGGGTGCTGCTGGAAGTCCACGCGCTGGACTGGCCGGCCGCGCTGGCCGCGCGGCTGGGGCCCGGCGAGGCCTACGGTAAACTCGTCCGGGTGGAACTCCTCCAAAAACTGCGCGATGAAGCCCGTTTCGACGGGCTTGATTCGTTGACGGCCGCGATCCGCGAAGACGTCCGTCAGGCGCGCGAGTACTTCGCGCAACAGGCGTCCACCCACGCCGCCGTCCGCCGCCAGACCACCCGCGACCGAATTTGAAGGGCTGACCGCCCTCCCCTGCGCTCAGCCGGCGCGCGGCCCGTGCTCCTGGCCGCCTCCGCGCCCTTCTCTTCATGCCTCGCCGCCCCGCGCACGCCGGGGTCCGCCCTCTTCGATTGCCCCCGCCATGACCGACACGTCCAAGCCCGACTACCGCTCGACGCTCAACCTGCCCGATACCGCGTTCCCGATGCGCGGCGACCTGCCCAAGCGCGAGCCGGGCTGGGTCAAGGAATGGGAGGACCAGGGCATCTACCAGCGGCTGCGCGTCTCGCGCCAGGGCAAGCCCAAGTTCGTGCTGCACGATGGCCCGCCCTACGCCAACGGCCAGATCCACATGGGCCACGCGGTCAACAAGATCCTGAAGGACATGATCGTCAAGGCGCGCCAGCTCGAGGGCTTCGACGCCGCCTACATCCCGGGCTGGGACTGCCACGGCCTGCCGATCGAGAACCAGATCGAGAA
>Ga0055531_10002676_pt1 | contig 11746 bp, 12 predicted proteins | sample AraplaCvi_mCL_r2_FD_55008 | JGI IMG/M metagenome (GOLD analysis project Ga0055531, IMG submission 55008) | Arabidopsis root microbial communities from North Carolina, USA - plate scrape MF_Cvi_mCL_r2 | ecosystem: Host-associated > Plants > Roots > Endosphere | place: USA: North Carolina...
GCCGATCATCACGAAGACCGGTACCGACGTGGTGAACGTCAGGAAGGCCAGCGTCCCGAGACCGAAACAGAAAGCGATCGGCACGCCGAGAACCAGGAACAGCGCCACGAAACCGACGAGGAAAATCGGAATGTTCCAGTTGCCGATCTGCTTCAGGCTCGGCCCGGCGAACCAGAGGAGCGCGGTCACGGCAGCGATCACCACCGCGGAAATCGCGACCTGCCTGAGGTTCGCCCCCTTCAGCGCATTGGCGACCGCGAGGATCAGCATCAGCCCGACGCCGACCGGCAGAGCCGCGGCGCGAAAGCTCATCGGAATGTTGAGTGCCGCCGAGGTGATATAGGATTCCTCGATCGCATATTCATAGGCCGGACGCAGCATCACCCCAAGGAAAAGCGCCATCAGCAGCAGTGCGAGCGTATTCGCCAGCGCATGCACCTTTTCCGGCAGCATGCCGACAAAAAGCGTCAGCCGCAGGTGCTCGCTGCGGTCGACCGCCATGGCCGAACCGAGCATGGCAAGCCAGAGGAAGGAGATCGACGCCACCTCGTCGATCCAGACGATCGGCAGCGAGAAAACATAACGGGAAATGACCCCGGCCAGCAAAAGTGCGATGATGCCGACGAGAAGTGCTGCGGCAACCGCCTCCACCGGCCGCATCCAGACGGAGCCGCTCTGCTGCGGCGCCACGCCTTCGAGGCCCGCGAGCAGCGACGCCTCGTCCATGGGCTCGATCGTATTCTGGGCTGCCGTCACACGTCATCCTCCTCTATGCTGCGAAGGGGACGGCCGGGAGAAACGCTCCGGATCGATCACGGGTCAAACCGCAAATCCAGGCGGACCACACCCCTCTCCGGCGTGACCGCTTCTCCTCCCGACGTCGGCTCCTCCAGCCATCCGCAGTGGTCCATTATCTGGATCTTATTCTTCCACAAGTTGCCGGAGTTTGCGCAAGACGGGGGATTAGGCAAGGCTGAATTTGACTGCGGCCTCGAAAACTTTACGGTCGATCCATATCATGGAACTGGTTCCGCAGGCGGGCCATCGTGTCAGCTCAAGCTGCCGGACACCGTTGCATGCAGCCCGCCATCGATCGGGAGCTCGATCCCGGTAATGTATCTCGCTTCGTCGGAGGCGAGGAAAACCGAGGCCCAGGCGATGTCCCAACCGTCTCCCTGGCGTTTCATCGGCGAAATCGCGTCTCTTTTAGCCTTCATTTCATCGGGAGAGGCGTAGTAACCGCTGATCTGTTTCTGGATATGCGGCGTGTCCATCACCCCCGGCAGGATCGCATTGGCGCGGATGCCTTTGGCCGCATATTCGATCGCAATCGCGCGCGTGAAGTGGTTCAGCGCCGCCTTCGATGCATAATATGAAACGTATGGATAGCCGGTCCACCGGATGGAGGCGAGCGAGGAGATATTGACGATCGCTCCGCCCCCTGCCTCTCCATGATCGGCAGGACAGCCTTGCAGGTGAGGAAGGCGCTGGTCAGGTTGACGTCGATGACCCTGCGCCAGCTCTCTTCGGTCGCCTCCGCGGCTCCGCCCGGCAGGTTGATGCCGACATTGTTGTGCAGCACGTCGATGCGGCCGAAGCGCTCCATGGTTTTTTCGACGACGGCAGCNATATCGATGGATCTGGTGACGTCTGCGGCAAGCGCCAGNCCCGTNCCGCCCTCGGCTTCGATGACGTCGAGCGTGTTTTTCGCCGCGTCGAGATCGACGTCGACGCAGACGACGCGGCCGCCCTCGCGGGCATAAGCGACGGCAGCGGCCTTGCCGTTCCCGAAACCCGGGCCGACCGAACCGGCGCCGAACACGAGAACGACCTTGTTCTTCATGCGATCCATAAACTGCTCCTCCAGCCACCCTCCCCGGCGGCGTTAGACAACTTACGGTGCAGTTTCCGTTCGGTCCACGTTCAATTGCAAACAGAACATGTTCGCAAACGTGTATGCTGCGCGGATGGCCCTGTCAGGCGGCAACCTCTCCGGGCCACCCTCAGCCCGAAAAATGCGCGCTACATGGGGAACCACCTGATCTACTTCCCGTCGGCAGGGCCGGTTGCGAACGCATCTTTCGCCAGATAGCGGGCATGGTCGCGAACATCCTTCGGCCAACTCTCCGTCAGCATCTTGAAGGGTTCCGCCTGGCCTGCATAAAGCGCCCTCGCCGCATCCTCATATCCCGGCTGGTCACCACCAACCGCCCGCATGAAGCGATCGGCCGCCTCCTGAGCCCGACGCCTGCCGTCCTGCGCGCCAGTGGCCGCGCGCGCCGCATCGACGAGCTTGCGCAGCGCGACCGAGGCGCCGCCCGGCTGTTGGCCCAGCCACTCCCAATGCCGCGGCAGCAGTGTCACTTCGCGCGGCACCACGCCGAGCTTCGGCCGTCCGGGCCGCCGTTCCGGCTGTTCGCCGGGCTTTACCTCTTTGGGGAGACGGCCGAGACAGTCTTCGAGAGTGCCGCGCAGGTCGAGATCGACCGGCTTTCCCGTCGCATCGTCGAAGACCAGCACGCCGTCATGGCCGCCGGCCCTGATCGCCGTCACGACCTCCACGGGCGATCCGCCCGCGATACGGTTTTCACCCCGAAATGCTGTCCAATGAAGATCCGACATCCGCTTCCCCTTGATAAAGGCGCAGATTTATCCGGGTAAAATAGGGCCGTCAATCCGCGATTAGGCTGCGCGCTGTCTCAGACGTCCGAAACCGTCTCGAATGTGGCCTGCAACGCGGATGATCGCCCGCCGTGCCGCCGGCTCGATCGTCCTTGCGATCACCCAGGCGACGAAAAGCAGGATGGCAATCAGTGCCAGAGCGACAAGCCAGCGGTTCTGCTCCGTCCCGAAACGGGCAAACACCGCGTAACCGATGTTCTGATGCAGCAGATAAAGCGGATAAGTGAGGCCGCCGAGCCCGATCGCCAGTCCGGGAGAAATGCGTAGCGACGGCGCCGTTGCACAGACGGCAACCGCCGCAAGCGCCACCGGCCCGATCAACGCCAGCCCGATGGCGTTGCGGCTCAGCCCGTATGTCTCGACGAAATCCGGTTCGGTCAGGAACGGCGTGGCCATCGCCCAGCAGACGGCGGCGACGAGCACGCAGAGGCTCGACGGGGAAGCGTGCTGCCTCGTCTTGTAAAGCGCCAGGCCGAAGGCGAAATAGCCGGAATATTCGGTGATCAGCAGTTTCTGGATCGCGCCGCTGCCGATGAAAGCCTCGTTGCCGACGGAAATCGCCAGCCATGCCAGCACTACGACGCGCCAGCCGCGGTCAAAAAGGCCGGTGGCGATCAGCAGGAAAACCCAGAAGTAGAAGATGATCTCGTAGGCGATCGTCCAATAGGCGCCATCGAGGAAGGGCTGGCCGAGGCCGCGCGAGATGATGACGGCATGCGCCAGCCATTGTTTCACCGTCGGCGGATCGAGGGTCGGCACATGCCAGACGGCGAGCACGGCAGCGGTGATCGTCGCGCAGACGATGAAGGTCGGCCAGAGCCGCGCGAAACGACCGGCGGCAAAATCGTAGGCCGAGCGGCCTTCCGCCGACATGGTGATGACGTAGCCGGAAATCGCAAAGAAGATCAGCAGGCCGGTATCGAACCACATGGCGAAAGGCGCGAGTTCCGGAAAGCCGAGACCGCCGCCTTCGCCGGAAATCCGCATGCGGAATCCATAGTGGAAGGTCAGCACCATCAATGCCGAGACGAGGCGCAGGATATCCAGATTCAGGAGCCTTGGCGTCTTCGGGGCCGTCATCTCATCCTCGGGGCGTGAAACAGGTCGGCCCGACCCTATCGTACCGGCCTTTGGAAAACGTGAATCCTTCCCGAAGAATATGAGCGGTCCCGACTGGACGTTGCCGACATGAGCAATGACTTCCCTTTCCTTGACGAATAACGTTTCTTGTCAAATTCACGACAGGGCCGGCAAAGGTCCTGATGGAGGGTGCGATGTCGATTTTTCTCTGTGGCGCCTGCGGAACCTCTTTCGAGGAAGCCGAAGAGCCACCAGAAACATGCCCTATCTGTGCGGACGAGCGTCAATACGTGCCGCCCTCCGGCCAGGCATGGACGANGAGGGAAAAACTCGCGCGGACGCATCGGAATGCCTGGGTCCAGCTGGAGCCGGGCCTGATGGCGATCCAGACCGTCCCGGCCTTCGCCATCAACCAGCGCGCCCTGCTGCTGCGAACGCCGGCCGGAAATATTCTTTGGGACTGCATTGCGCTGCTCGACGATGCGACCAAAGCGATTATCCAGGCCTTGGGCGGCCTCAGCGCCATCGCGATATCGCATCCGCATTATTACACGACCATGCAGGACTGGGCGACGGCCTTCGACGCGCCGATCTACCTGCATGCCGCCGACAAGCAATGGATCTGCCGTCCCTCGGACCATGTCCGGCTCTGGGACGAGGATGCCCTCGTGCTCTCCTCTTCCGTCACGCTGGTCCATGGCGGCGGCCACTTCGCGGGCGGCACCGTGCTGCACTGGACCGGCGAAGACGGCGAGGGCGTGTTGCTGGCTGGCGATATCGTCCAGGTCACGCCGGGCGCCGACCATGTCTCCTTCATGTGGAGTTATCCCAACATGCTGCCGCTCAGAGCGGCAGAAGTCGCCGACGTCGCCGAACGGCTGGCGCCCTGGCCTTTCGAGCGCATCTACGGCGCCTTTTCGCACCAGAATGTCCGAAAGGACGGACAGGCGATCGTCGCCCGCTCCGCCAGGCGTTACATCGACCGGCTCTCCCAATGAAAAACGCGCGGGCGTTTGCCGCCCGCGCGCTCGATAGCTCAGAAAGCCTGATCGCTTATTTCAGGCCGAGAAGCTTCTTGGCATTGCCCTCGTAGATCTTCTGGCGCGTGGCGTCGGAGATGTCCATGTTGTCGAGAACCTTGATGGTCTCGCGGATGTACATCGGCCCGCCTTCCGGATCGAACGGCGCGTCGGACGCGAACAGCACGCGGTCTTCGCCGAAGAATTCGATCGCGTGTTCGATCGCCTTGGTCGAACCGAAGCTCGCCGTGTCGGCATAAAATTCCTTGAAGTAGTCGAGATGCGGACGCTCGAGAGCCTTCAGCACGGTGGAGAGATCGCGATCCGACGTGCGCTTGCCCATCTGGTCCCAGCCGGCACCGACGCGGCCTTCGAAGAAGGGCACCATGCCGCCGGCATGATGGGTGACGACCTTGAGGCCCTTGTACTTGTCGAAGATGCGCGAGAACACCAGGCGCGCCATCGCGGCCGAGGTTTCATACGGCCAGCCGAAGGTCCAGAAGATCTCGTATTCCGAACGGTCTTCGGTCAGGTAGTCTGGGAAGTTGGCGCCGCGCGACGGATGCAGGAAGACCGGCTTGCCGGACTTGGCCATATATTCGAAGAAAGGCTCGAACTGCGGCAGGTCGAGCGGCTTGCCGCTGTAGTTGGTGAAGATCTGGACCGCGCAGGCGCCGAGATCTTCGACGACCCGCTTGGTTTCCGCCATCATCCATTCCTGGTTTTCCATCGGCACGGTGGCGATGAAGGCCGGGAAGCGCTCCGGATATTTGTCGCACAGTTCCTTCTGGGAATCGTTGCCGATCCGGCCGAGGTCATAGGCGCGCTCGGCGCCGGCCAGCTTTTCGAGCGGCGGCGAAGCGAGCGACAGGACCTGCTGGTAGTCGCCGCCGAACATGTCCATCACCTGAAAACGACGGTCGAGATCGGTCATCATCGGCACCGCGCCCGAGCGCATGGTGACATCCGTCATCGTGCCGATATAGCCGATCAGCTTGTCGAAAAAGGGCTTCGGCCAGATGTGGTTGAAAGCGTCGATCTTCTTCATGAAATGCTCCTCCTGTCGGTCCTGGGTACCGCACCGCGAACTTTGAAGAAGTCCAGTGCCCCCGAGGCGTTTAAAAATCCGCAAGCGGAATGTGCCGAATGCCGGACCTGCTCCGCCGCGGCAAGATGCGAAGGTAGGCCCCGAAAGTCAACCTATTTTCTTGTAATATGAGATTATTGACTCGAAATTCTATGTCGATGCGATGCGAGCGCAGCGCTGATTTCTCCGGCTGCAAGCAAGACTTCCCGGGCGATTACCTCCACCACAGGCCCGGGAACGTGATCCTGGGCGATCGACACGGAAAAACTTGCGATCGGGCTCTGGCCCGCGTCGAAGATCGGCGCGGCGAAACCGACGACACCCGGCGTCACCTCGCCATAGGCGACGGCATAACCCTTCTTGCGCACCGATTTCAGCCCGTCGAGGACCGCTTCCACGGTATCGCCGGCGCCCGCCGCCTGCCATTCGTCGAGCGTGCGCTTGATCAGCGGCACCAGTTGCGGCGGGGTAAAAACGCGACGATGGACCGGCCGATCGCGCCGCGGCTCAGCGGCATCGGCCGCCCGCGCGGATAGCTGCTGATCGCCTCGCGGCTGGAACTGATCGAATCGACGCAGAGGATCTTTTCGCCGTACCAGCGCACCAGCAGCGCCGTGCATTCGTATCGTCCGGCAAGTTTTTGCAGATAGGGGGCGCCGGACAGGATGAGGTTGTCGGACTTGCGCAGCAGGTAATCCATCTCCACCACCCTTGGTCCGAGCGTGAAGCCGGTATTCGGCATGGAGGTCAGGAAACCGCTGTCTTTCAGGATCTTGAGGTAGCGATAGAGCGTCGGGCGGCTATAGCCCAGCTCCTCCATCAGCTCTTCGGGCGTCCATTCCAGACGATCCTCGGTAAAGACCTCAAGCACTGCCTGCAGGCGTTCGAGACTGTTGACGGCCTTTTTTCTCAAGGATGCTCCCGCTCTCTCGTGACGGCGCGCGGCATCAGACCGGCCGGACATATGCGGCAATAACGATAACCCTGAAAACTGCAATGGCAAGTGACGCTACTCGGCGGCTTTCAGCGGCGGCAGGCGGCCGCCGTCAGGAGCGCTGACCGTCTCCTCTGTCGAGACCACGCGCCGGATCGCCGCCAGATATTCCGCCTGGAGAGCGGTCGGCTGCCAGTTGCGGCGGGTGGTGATGCCGATCGACAGCGGCTTTCCCGGCACGTCGTAATTCAGGAGCGTGAGGAACCCGGCCTTCAGCTCGTGCCGGAGCTGATGGCGCGAGAGCAACGCCAGCCGGTCCGTCTGCATCAGTATCCCGCGCAGCGCCGTCAGCGAACCGGTCTCGACGGTTCCCTGCGTCCGCGGTCCATCGGGAAACTTCGCCGCCAGCGCATCGAAGGTGCTGCGGTTGGGCGTGCCCTTGCGGGCCACGACCCACGGATAGGAGGCAAGCTCGGCAAGCGAGACATCCGTCCTCGCCGAAAGCGGATGACCGGCCCCGGCAACGACCGCGAGCCGGAAATCGAAAAGCGGTTCCTGGACAAGCGACGGCGTCAGGCGGCTGCGCAGCGCGCCGATCAGGAAATCGATATGCCCCATTTCCAGATCGCTGAGGAGCTGTTCGTAGCTGCCTTCGAGAATTTCGAACCGCGCCAGCGGATGCGTGAAAGCCAGCGAGGCGATCGCGTCGGGCACGATGGTGGTGCGCGCCATCGGCAGGGCGCCGATCGATACAAGGCCGTCGAACTTGCCGCGCAGCTCCTGCACCTCCTCGGTCGCATTGCCGAGTTCTTTCAGCGAAAGCCCGGCCCAGCGGGCAACGGCACGGCCGGCACCGGTGAATCGCGTCGCGCGGCCGTCGGCCTCGAAAAGACTGGTGCCGAGGATCGCCTCGGCATTGCGCGCCGTGCGCTGGACCGCGGCACCCGATTGCTCGAGGATGCGCGCCGCGCCCGGAAAGCCTCCGGTCTGTGCAAAGGCTTGCAGGGCACGAAGGTGAGAGATCGTCAGCCTGGCGTCGGCACCGGAGCCACGCGATCCGGAATCCGCCTGGAGCTTCTGGCAACCCGTGCGAATAAGCTCAAGCGCGCGAAGTGACCTCGTCTGCACGACCCGGCCCTCCGGCGTCGCCATGGCATGTCCGGGCCCTCGTTCGAGAAGCCGGGTGCCGAACAGGTCTTCGAGACGGGAGATCGCCTGCGATGCCGCAGGCTGCGTGACGCCGACGATATCGGCCGCCTGCGTCAGCGAGCCCGTGCGCAGGCAGGCGCAGAAAAGACGGATGTGACGCAGATTAGGATAGTCCACGTATTGTCCTCCCCTGCCTTTCTCCTCCCGGCAGCGGCGAAGCGGAGCAAGGCCATTCCTGCTCCGCTTCGGTTAAGTCACGGTGCGACGTTGCGCTCGCCGGTCAGTTGTTCGTTCATCCATTCGGCGCTGGCGCGGATACCGCCGAGCGGGAAGACGTGGATTTTCTGAAGCAGGCTTTCGGGATGAGCGGCCTTGTAATCGGCAATCTCGGCCAGCACTTCGGTCGGCTCGTAGGGAACGAGCAGCTTGCTGATGTCCATCGCGCGCTTCTGCAACACGCCGAGCGACGGCCCGACGCCGCAGGCGATGGCGAACTTGATCAGCGTCTGCAGCTTCGTCGGACCGGCAATGCCGAGATGGATCGGCAGCTTGACGCCGGCGGCTGCGATGCGCTCCGCCCAGGCGATGACGGGCTTGGCGTCGAAAGCGAACTGGGTGGCGATTGCCATCTCCGCGTCGGTACGTTCCGAATAGGCCTGCTTGAACTTCAGCGCCTCGTCGACGATCCTGGAGCCGCCGTCCTTGTCGATGTCCTTATTGCCTTCCGGATGGCCCGCGACATGCAGCCGCTTGAAGCCGTAACGGTCGAACAGGCCGGTCTCGATCAGCTGGATCGAGCTGTCGAAATCGCCTGCCGGCGTCGACACGCCACCGCCGAGCAGCAGCGCCTGGTCCACGCCCGCCTCGTTCCTGTATCGCTTGATCCAGTCTTCCAGGGTCGCGAGGCTCGGAATGATGCGGGAAGGGAAATGCGGCATGACCGGAAAGCCGTCTTCGTGGAGGCGCCTTGCGGTCTGCACCATGTCCTCGATCGGGGTCCCCTCGATATGGGCGATATAAACCCGCGTGCCCTTCGGCAGCAGCGTCTTGAAATCTTCGATCTTCGCCGCCGTGCGCGGCATGACTTCGATGGAATAGCCATCGATCAGATCCCTGAAGCTGGCCGGCTCCACGGACTTCTCTTCCTGCTTGCCCTTGAACAGATTCAAAAGTGCCATTGTTGTTCCTCCCCCCGTTTAGCCAATGAAAAACGTCCGGTCCGACGGACGGAGCGGCGTGCGAGAACAACCCGTTCTCGCACGCCCGGCCGTTAGAGGGCCTTCTTTGTGCGCCAGCTTTCGGCGTAATTTTCACGTGCTTCCTGAGCATAGGGCACGGCTGCGACGCGAACGCGGATCTCGGCCTGCTTGTGGCCCTGCTCGACCGAGGTCTTGGAAGTGCCGCCATCCGGCTCGCCCCAGATGAGGGTCAGGATGTCGTTTTCCTTGATGTCGGCATCGACGACGCCGAGCGACAGCATGGAACGCTCGTTGTAGCTATAGCCGTTGAACATCGACAGGCCGACGACCTTGCCGTCCTTCAGGACCTTGTCGAAGCTCGACGAAGCGTAGTTGGAGAGCGGGAAGTCGATCCACTTGGCGGCCTGTTCGCCCGGCTGGAAGGCCGAAGCGATGACCTTGACGACGTCGTCGGAGTTCCATTCGAAGGTAACCTTGCGGCGCTGCGGGGTTGCCTTCTGCTTTTCGACGGCGGCGCGGCCGACGAAGTCGTGGTCGAACTTGACGTAGACGCCGTAACCCAGCTCGTAGGGGTTCAGGTAGTAGTCTTCGATATTGTCGGAGACGTAGCTGCCGCCGATCGAGCCGCTGGCTTCATAGCTCTGTGCGGAGAGCCAGTCGCGATAGCCCTGCAGTTCGGCGCCGGTGTAGATCGCCGGAAGCGGCGACGGGATCCAGCCGGATTCCAGGGTGTTGGTGGCGTAGGCGCGGCTGCCGACCGGGCGCAGGTCGACGCCGGCTTCTTCCGCTGCCTTCAGGATGGCGGCGCGGACCTCGTCCTTCTCCGCATACGGACCCCAGATCTCGAGACCCGGGGCGCCGGCCATGCCGTGGCGCAGGGCCTGAACCTTGCGGCCGCCGACATTGATCCAGTCGACGTGGAAGAACTTGATCTCCGGGATCGGGCCGCCGTTCATCTTTTCAAAGACCTTCGGCGCATCCGGACCCTGGATCTGGAAACGGTAGTGGATACGCGTGACGAGCTTGCCGTCCGGGCGCGAAGGCGAACGCGGATCGTGGGTCAGCTTGACGTTATGCTTGCCGAGCGATGCGTTGTAGAGCAGCCAGTTGGCGGTCGGAGCGCGGCCGACGAGAACGAACTTCTCTTCGGTTTCGCGGAAGATGATCATGTCGCCGATGACGTGGCCGGCAGGCGTGACCGGAACATAGTGCTTGGCGCGGTCGACGCCGAAATTGGCGAAGCTGTTGATCGACAGGCTTTCGAGGAACTTGGCAGCGTCCGGACCTTCGACGACCAGTTCGTCCATGTGATGCGACTGGTCGAACAGAACGGCGCCTTCACGCCAGGCAGCCTGTTCCGAACGCCAGTTCGAGAATTCCGGAGCAACGACCGGGTATACATAGATGCCGGTCTTGGAGCTGCGCAGATGCTCGACAGTGTTGCCTGCATCCTTCAAAACTTGAGTGAGATTGGCCTGAGACACGGAATTCCTCCCTATGGTTTGCCTGTGCTTTCGGTGTCGTGTATACATGACGGCATCGGCAGACAAATTCAAGGGAAAATATTCGGGAGGCTGACGATCGCCTTCGGATGGTAAACCGAAGGCTCTCCGCCAGGAAAAATCGCGAGGATCGCGCTCGGGCTTTAACTTGGGCTCTCAGGAGTTGAGGAGCACGAGGCCGGGAACGGTCAGCATCAGCTCCGGATCCTCGAAGACAGCGTATTCGAGGTTCTTGCGGGCGATGCGGGCGTGTTCGCGGGCGATGAATTCAGCCCTTGCGCCCTCGCGCCCGGCAATCGCCGACACCAGCGTGCGATGCTGGTCCTGCGCGATATGCAACGACTGGCGGAACGCCGCCACGTGAGCCCGGCCCGACAGGAAAGCCGACGGCGAGGCGAATGGCAGGCGCGTCGCNCGCTCGACTTCCCGCTGGATCACGGTGCTGCCGGAAAGTTCGACCAGCGCGATGTGAAATTTGGCATTCGCTTCGGAATAGGCTTCCAGATCCACATCGTCCGCAGCCTCGCCGAAACAATCGTCGAGCCGGGCCTGGATTTCCCGAAGCTGGTCCAATCCNGCCTGCGAAACGCCGCGTTCGGCGGCAAGCCTTGCCGCGGTCCCTTCCAGCACGCCGCGCAGCTCGATCGCATCGACGGCATCCGCATAGGTGAAGCTGCGGACCACGAAACCGCCATTCGCCAGCCGGTCGAGCAGCCCCTCTTCCGCAAGGCGCGACATCACCTCGCGCACCGGCGTTCGCGAAATCTGCAGCGTTTCGGCCAGCGACACCTCGAAAAGCCGGGTGCCGCCGGGATAGTCGCCGCTGAGGATCTTCTTGCGCAGCTCCATCAGCGCGCGCATCGTATGGGTCGTTCTCGAGGTCTCTTCCAAATCCGCACCTTTGCCTGAGACAAGCCGGCGCCACCTCCGCCTGTCGATCACAAATCTTAGCCACATCCGATGGATTGGCCAAGCCTCATGTATACAGGGGGTTTGGACTGTGGATGACGCGGGATATACCGGGCGGAAAGGATCAGCGCGTATACGCGGGGCGCACCGAAGAGACGGACCTATTTGCCTTCGCGCCGGGCCGA
>Ga0055531_10002694_pt1 | contig 11699 bp, 9 predicted proteins | sample AraplaCvi_mCL_r2_FD_55008 | JGI IMG/M metagenome (GOLD analysis project Ga0055531, IMG submission 55008) | Arabidopsis root microbial communities from North Carolina, USA - plate scrape MF_Cvi_mCL_r2 | ecosystem: Host-associated > Plants > Roots > Endosphere | place: USA: North Carolina...
GCGGCGTCCATTCCGCTGGCCCTGAACACCGCGGCGGCCGATGGCCGGATCAAAAAGGGCGATCTCGTTCTGCTCGAAGCCATGGGTGGTGGCTTCACTTGGGGCTCCGTTCTGATACGCTGGTAAAAAATGCTGAGGCAACGCAGGCGCTTGACCACAATAGGCAAGGGCAATAGTCTTCGGTCGCTGATCGGCGTGCCAGACGTTGGTGGGGGAAGATGAGCGGAAAAACAGTAACACGAGCAGACTTGGCTGAGTCGGTTTTTCGCAAGGTAGGTCTGTCACGGACAGAGTCTGCCGAGTTGGTGGAAACCGTCATTGATGAAATATGCAACGCAATCGTGCGTGGCGAGAGCGTGAAGCTGTCTTCTTTCGCGACCTTCCAGGTCCGCGACAAGAACGAACGCATCGGGCGAAACCCGAAGACCGGCGAGGAAGTGCCGATCTCGCCGCGTCGTGTGATGACCTTCAAGGCGTCCAACGTGCTCAAGCAGCGCGTGCTGAAGGCCCATCTCAGCCGTAGAGCGAAGCAGAAGCCGGCATCTCCCGCGGCGTGAAGTCATGGCTTCAGCCACAAATGTGGTTGAAAACCCATCCATAAGCCGTTGAAATGGACCCGATTCGTGCCATCATCGGTATGATATCGGTTCATTGCGGCCCGCGAGCGTGAGTCGCGTGACATGGATTGGGAACCACATGGAAAAGAGCCCGGACGCTTTCCGCACCATCAGCGAGGTCGCCGACGACCTCGATCTGCCGCAGCATGTTCTGCGCTTCTGGGAAACCCGTTTCCAGCAGATCAAGCCGATGAAGCGCGGCGGCGGTCGTCGCTATTATCGGCCGGAGGATGTCGATCTCCTGAAGGGTATCCGGCATCTGCTCTATGATCACGGCTACACCATCAAGGGCGTGCAGAAGCTGTTGAAAACCAACGGCAACAAGTTCGTTGCCGCCATTGCCAGCGGCGATCTCGCAACCGTCGAAGCGCTTGCGGCGTCGAGCAACGAGGAGCCGGCACCGCCCAAGGCCGGCGTTTCGGAAGAAGATCAGATCGTCGGCCGCGCCAAGGCACCGGCGAGCCGCCGCTTCTTCTCGTTCGGCGGCGGCAGCGACGACGTGCCGGAAATCTCGCTCGGCAAATCGTCGTCCGTCGGCAAGGAAGACCGGGCGCTGCTGCAGGAGGCGCTCTACGATCTCCTGGAATGNAAACGCCTGCTCGATCAGGTGCGCTGAGAGTACCGCGGTCGCCTACCAAGCGCGTGCTCGTCCGACGAGGCGCCCCGCCTTCAAGACCATAGGAAAATTGACCGACGACGCAGGCGTGACGCTTGCGCGGTCGTGGGTCGCATAACAGTCAGCCGACGGTTCCGGCCGAGCAATCGGCGAATACTCGTTCGATCGTCAGTTTGTGAGATTGGCGGCTCGCATTCAAATGCTGCAGGCCCAAGGGAAGGGGCAAACCACGCATGCATTGACGTGAGCGACTGAGGGATGCCCACAGGGCCCGTGTTCTGTCGCTCACACTAAAGTTGCCGCGTCTAGTAGGACATACGGAAACCACCGGGGCTGGATGCGGAAACATCAGGCTGCGGATAGGGGCCGTTCCACTGCGCGTAGGTTGTGTTGGTCGAACCGGACGTCGCGCATCCGGACAGCGTCAGGACGACAAGTGCGGTTACGGCCATCAGAGATTTAAGAGGCATGGTCTACTCCTGAAAGGGAGGCTCCAGGCCTCAAGGGCCAGTACCAAACTGTCCCTCAAATCGGTTGTGATGGCAAGCTCACGTTACGTCAGGGGCAGCGTTTCCAACGATGTGATTTCAGGTTTGGTGAAGGTTCCATTGCGATCGAGGATCGCCGATCCATGGGCGATCTTCCGACAAAATGGACTTTTCTTCTGATCGACCTGCCGAGTGCCCGCAGCTTTTCCACGCCAGAGATTTCTTTTTCACGCCGAGTACGAAATTCCCGCTTGCGCTCTAAGCGCTGGTTATATAGGGGTTTCCTCGGTTCGGAGCGTAGCGCAGCCCGGTAGCGCACTTGACTGGGGGTCAAGGGGTCGTGGGTTCGAATCCCGCCGCTCCGACCATTTTTCTCAATCCTCAATCCCCCATAGAGCGATTGATCTGTTTTTCATTTCCCTCTTTGCAGCGCTACTCCGCCGGCTGAAGGATAGCCGGTACGCGGCGTTTGGCGGCCGCCTTCTGATAGAGCGTTTCCGTTTGATCGAGCATCACGTCGAGGGTGAAGCGGTCTTTCAGTCTTTGCGCGATGGCGGACAGTTTTCCGAACGTTTCCGGTGTGGCGGCTTTAACCATCGTCTTGGCGAGCAGGGACGTGTCGTCACTGTTCGGCAGGATGAAGCCGTTCTGGCCATCTTCGATGACCGTGCGGGCGCCGCCGATATCGGTGGCGATAATAGGCTTGCCTGCGGCCGCCCCTTCCAGCATCACGTAGGACATGGCTTCGTAGCGGCTCGGCATGACCAGAAGATCGAATGCCGGTGCGGCCTGCGGTCCGGTGAAGGCCGAGGTCAGGTGCATGCGGTTCTGCAATCCACTCTCGGCCATTGCCTTGCGCAGGCTCCTTTCGAGTTCGCCCGCGCCGACCATCACCAGATGGCTGTTTTTCACGGATGCGGCGACGCTCTTGAAAGCGGCGATCAGCCGCTCCGGCGCCTTTTGCGCCGAGAGGCGGCCAATGAAGCCGAAGACAAAGGCATCCGGCGCGATCCCGAAGCTGGCGCGAATCGTTTGCGCCATCTCGCATGAGGGCGGGGCAACGCCGTTGACGATCACCGACATCCGCTTTTCCGGCATGTTCAGCGACAGGGCGTGACGATACTCATCCTCCGAAACACAGATCAGATGGTCGGTGAGGAAGCTGGCGAGGCCCCATTCGATCGTGCCGTAGATCAGGCGACCGGCGCGGCCGAGTGTCGGGTCGAGGGTCCGGAAGGCGTGCGGGGTATAGACACGCGGAACATGGGGGCCGGGCAGCCGCAGGCGCGTCAGCGCGCCGGCCTTCGAACTGTGGCCGTGGATGATGTCGAAGTTGCCGCGGCGAATGAGGCGGTGCAATTCAAGAAAGCGGCCGATATCAGAAGGTCCCGGCGCGCGCTTCATATCGACGGCGTGGACGGCCGGCAGGCCGATTGCCTTCAATTCGCGCACGAAACCTTCCTCGGCGCGCACTGGCGAATAAACTGCCTCCACATGGTGCCCGCGCTCGTGCATGCCGCGGCAGAGGTCGAGGAAGTGTCGGCCCGAGCCGCCGCCGCTCGGCTCCAGCACTTGGAGCAGGCGCAGGGGAAGGGCCGGGCGCCGGCCCCCAACGATGTGTTCCATGATCAGGAGCTCCAGCCGGCGCGTGCCTGCCGGCGATGGCGGTATTCGAGAGCGGCACATCCCCAGATGATGCCGAGGAGCAGGTAGAAATGGCGCCAGTGGTCGGTATCGATGACATTGCCGACGCCGACATGGCCGAGAACGGCGACCCAGGCGATCATCAGGTAGGTTTGCCAGGGGCGGTTGAGCAGCAGGAAGCGGAAGCCGAGCGAAAGCGTCCAGATGATCAGCGTGACATAGCTGATGAAGCCGAGCCAGCCGTAGGAGGTCAGCGACTTCAGCCAGACATTGTGCTCGTCTTCCGGGAAGATCGTGCTGAAGACCATCGGCCCGATCCCGAGCGGCTTCTCCATCGACATCAGGAAGCCCAGGCGATGGCGGTCGAAACGGCCGAGATGCCCGCCGTCATAATCCTGCACGAGCTGCGACCGGCTGGAAAAGAGGGTTGCGACTTGCTCGGATTGAAGGGCGACGAGAAGAGCGCCGACGACCATAAGCCCGCCGACGAGCGCCAGCACGAGGATCCTGAGGCGGAAGAGGCCGCTGCGTTCCTTGAGCAGCATGACGAAGACGAAGGCGACGACGCAGAAGAGGTTGAGCGCCCAGGCCGCACGCGAAAACGACAGGAAGACACCGAGCGCGAGGATCATCAATGCGGCGATCTTCGGTGGTGCCTTCTGGATCGGCTGCGTCAGGATGCCATGGATCAGATACATGGCCGGCACCGAGAGAAACGGTCCGAATACGTTGGGGTCCTGAAAGGCGCCCTTGGCGCGGCCATAGAGTGTGAAGTTCTCCGCGCCCGGAACGGCGCCGAAATAGCCGAGAATGCCGAGCAACGCGGTAATGATGGCCGCTGCCACCCAGGCATTGAAGATCAGCCGCAGGCGCTCGTGGCGGTCTTCGATGATCGCGGCGTAGAACACCGACGATAGGGCAAGAAAGCCGGAGACCGCCATGTACATCGGGCCCTTGGTCAAGTCGACCATGACCGTCAAGGACAGGATGCCGCCCACCATGAACAGCGTCAGGAGCGCGAGCAGGGGAGCGACACTGCGGGAAATCTTGAGACCGAAGAGCGCCCACAGGCCAATGAGCGCGACCAGGAACAATTCATAGGGCGCGGGCTCGAAGATGACGAAGCCGGAGAGAAATACGGCGAACGCCACGAGCCCGGAGCCAAGCAGCGAGAGCGCCGCAAGCTGGGGACGAGCGATCGGGAACCGGCCTGTCTCGACGGTGCTCAATAGGCGTTCTCGGTGTTGAGAAGCCGGAAAGGTGTCAGGAACAGGATCTTGAGATCGAAGAGCAGCGACCAGTTTTCGATGTAGTGGAGATCGAACGCCGTGCGCAGGCGGATCTTCTCNTCATTGTCGATCTCGCCGCGCCAGCCATTGATCTGCGCCCAGCCGGTAACGCCTGGCTTGACGCGATGGCGAGCGAAATAGCCTTCGACGACGTCGGAATAGGTCCGGTTCTGGGTCTGCGCCGCGACGGCGTGCGGACGCGGCCCAACGAGCGACAGTTCGCCTTTCAGCACGTTGAAAATCTGCGGCAGTTCATCGATCGACGACTTGCGGATGAAGCGGCCGACCGGCGTGACGCGAGGGTCGCCCTTGGTCACGGCGTTGCGTGCCGAAGGGTCGCTCATATGCGTATACATCGAGCGGAACTTGTAGACCTCGATCGTCTCGTTGTTGAAGCCGTGCCGCTTCTGCTTGAAGATGATCGGGCCGGGAGAGGTGGCTTTGACCGCGATGGCGGCGCCCANCATGATCGGCCATAGGAGCACCANGGCAACCAGGCTGAAGAAGATGTCGAAGCCGCGCTTGGCGACCGAGTCCCAATCGGCGATCGGCTTGTCGAAGATGTCGAGCATGGGCACATCGCCGACATGGGAATAGCTNCGNGGACGGAAACGCAGATTGTTGGCGTGGGCCGCGAGCCGGATGTCGACCGGCAGGATCCAGAGCTTCTTGAGGAGCTCGAGAATGCGTTTTTCCGCCGTCAGNGGCANCGAGATGATCAGCATGTCGATGCGCGCCAGGCGCGCGAACTCCACGAGCTCGTTGACCGTTCCAAGTTTCGGATAGCCGGCGATGACGTTCGGCGAGCGGCGCTCGTCGCGGTCGTCGAAAATGCCGCAGATACGGATGTCGTTATCGGGCTGATCCTCAAGCGTGCGGATCAGGTCCTTCGCCGGCTGGCCGCCGCCGACGACAACAGCGCGGCGTTCCATCGTGCCGTTGCGGGCCCAGTGGCGAATGGAATAGGCGATGAAGGCACGTTCGGCGACGAGAAAGAGCGCGCCACCGACGAACCAGCCGCCGAACCAGACGCGGGAATATTGGTGGCCGGATTTCAGGAAGAAGAGGGCGATGGCAATCCCACCGAAGGCGACCGCCCAGGCCGCGAGAATGCGCGGCATCACGCGCAGACAGGCGCGCAATGCAGGGATCTGGTAGGTATCGGCGATCTGCATCGCGGCAACCGCCAGCGCCGAGCCTCCCATCAGTATCGCCAGATAGAGCGGCAATTGCTCGAAGCCCGGTTGAACGTAGAGCGCGTTGATCGCGTAGCCGATGGCGAAGAGCGCGCTGAACTCGAAGAGCCGCATCAGCCCCATGATCATGGCCGGCGAATAGGTGTCGGCCCGGAACTGTTCGGCGATTTGCCGCGCCAGCGGATTGAGTTCTGCAGACGGCTCGCCGCTCGGCATCTCGCCCGGCGCACGGGAGCGGATTTCCGAAATCTTCTTGCGAAGCGCTTCGGGATCGAATGAATCCGGGCGGTCAAACTTGTTCATGGCTGTCTTCCGGCGCTGAAGTCCCTCAGTCCGGATAGCAGAAAGCCACTAAGAAACGCTTACGTTGTAGACGACACGCTATCCGTGGACGGCTGGTAANGGCACAATTCCCGGTAGAGCTCTAGCATATCGGACGACATTACCGAAGCGGCGAATCGCGATTTGAATGTGTTCGGCTCAGGCATGACCCGCACCGCCCAGTCCTTCTCGCTGATCGAGCGCGCCATGATGGCGGCCAGTGACTGAACGTCGGCCGGTTCGGCGAGCGCGGCGCTGGCGGCCCCCAGTATTTCCGGGATGCCGCCGACACGGCTGGCAATGACCGGCTTTCTCGCCGCAAGCGCCTCGAGGACGATGTAGGGCATGGACTCGGCCCGCGAGGGAACGACGACGTTGCGCGCCAGCGTAAACGCCTCACGGGTCTTCATCGCCGGTTGCATCCTGATACGGCGGCTCAGACCTTGCTGCAGCATCAGTTCGCTATATTCCTGCTGCTGTGGGCCGTCGCCAATCATCAACGCCGAAAGCGGTCGCCCGACGAGGCGCTCGGTCCGCGCGAACGCCTCCACAAACAAATCGGGACCCTTCAGGTCCCGCATCATGCCAATATAGAGAAAATCGACAGCATCCGGCCGAGGGGCGATCACCTCGAACTCCCCGTCGTCGATCCCATTGTAGATCAGTTCGTGCCGTACACGTGGCGCACCGACCTTGGTGAAATAGGTCTGGCGCTCGAAGTCGCAGACAAAAACGAGCGCATCCGCGAGCCGCTCCTGAACCCGTTCCAGCGGGAAGACAAGCCGCCCGATCAGGGAGCGGCGGCGATAGTGGAGGCTCCCCCCGTGCGGGGAATAGAGGCGGGCTACGCGATACCTGTTGACCCGCAAGGCTGAACCGATGAGGCGGGCAATGGCGCCACCCTTGGCGCCGTGCCCATGCAACACATCCGGTCGCAAACTTCTGATTTCCTTGTAGCCGCGCCATAGCGCGGCAAGATCCGACGGCCCGACTGAGCGGTGAATCGGCATGCGAACGAGGCCGAGCGCCAGATAGGGCCGGATCTCGTCGAACAGTGAATCCTCGTGACTACCCCCGGTGGTGCTGTCGCAGAGAATGCCGACCTCATGGCCGGCGCGGGCGTGCGCCTCGGCAAGATCGCGCACATGGCGGAAAATTCCGCCGACGGGCGATCTGAAACAATGGATGATGCGCAGGGGACGCTGTTGCTGCATCGAGATCAGAACAGGCGTTCGCGGACGTAGATCGTATCGCCGGCGAGAACCGCGTCGGTGATCGGAACGCGGCCGGTGATGATGCGGCCGTTGATCTTGCGGGTAATGTCGGCGTTGGATTGGTTGGCGCGCGGCGAGAAACCGCCGGCGACGGCAATCGCATTCTGCACCGTCATCCCGGGCACGTAGGCATATTGTCCGGCCTGGCCGACTTCACCCATGATGAAGACCGAGCGGTAGCGATCGACCTCGATCGTCACGTCGGGGTCGCGCAGATAGCCCTGGCGCAACTTGGCGGCGATCATGCCTTCGAGCTCCGGCAGGGTCTTGCCGCGCGAGGCGACAGTGCCGATCAGCGGAAACGCGACGTAACCGGCCTGGTCGACCGTATAGGTGCCGCTGAGGCCAGCCTGTTCGAAGACGTTGATGCGCAGGCGATCGCCGCTGTCGAGGCGATAGGGCTGGATGGTGGCTTCGCTAAAAGCCTTCGGCGCCGGCTGGTAGCTTGTGCAACCGCTGAGCAACATCGACAGCACTGCCGCCGTGATCGCGAGACCTGTCTTGATAGCTGCGGTTGACATGCGGTTCATAGGCTCCGGAAACGACCCACCTTTTCAGACGTTATCGATCCGTTAGGGTTAATAGCCGGTAAACTCGCGGTAGAATTTTTGCGCCGTATCGCTGCAACGGGGAGGGGTTTATCACCCGGAGGTTGATCGTATTAACCCTTGCGTTACCATGTTCGTTTACCCTCCGGCAAAATTTGAGGGTTCGGAGCCAATAGCATGTCGGGAAGCGGCAGCGGTCAACAGGATGTGGATATCGACCTCGGCGGCCTGTTTCGCGCTGTCTGGGATCGGCGCGTCAAGGTGTTGCTCGCAACAGCCTGTGTGACAGCACTCGCCTTCGGTGCGGCAAAGATGATTGCGCCGGACTATCAGAGCGAAACCCGCGTGCTGATCGAATCGCGCGAGCCGGAGTTCAGCGGCCCCAATCAGTCTTCGCAGGCCGGCGCCGATCGTGTCTTCGACGAATCCGGGATCTTGAGCCAGGTGCAGGTGCTGCGTTCGGCGGACCTCATCAAGCAGGTCGCGCGCAATATGAAGCTCTATGAGCTGAAGGAGTTCGATCCATCGGCAGCACCCTCGGCGCTTTCGGATCTTCTCGTCATGCTCGGCCTCAAGAAGAACCCCTTGGAGATGCCGCCAGAGGAGAGGGTGCTCAAGGAATTCAACGACAAGCTCCAAGTCTATCAGGTCGAGAAGTCCCGCGTGATCGCGATCGCCTTCACCTCGAAGGACCGCCAGCTCGCGGCCGCCATTCCGAACGAAATGGCGAAGGTCTTCCTTACGTTGCAAAGCGGCGCCAAGCTCGACACCAATTCCGAGGCGACCCGCTGGCTGGAACCGGAGATCGCCAATCTGCGCGAGAAGGTGCGGGATGCGGAAGCGAAGGTTGCCGCCTACCGCTCTTCGTCCGATCTGTTGCCGACCGGCGAGACCGAGAATTTCGCGACGCGGCAATTGACCGATATTTCGACCGAGCTGACCCGGGTGCGCGGCGAGCGCGCCAATGCGGAGGCACGCGCTGCCGGCGTGCGCTCGGCCCTTGCAAGCGGCCGGGCGGCGGACACGATCACCGACGTCGTCGGATCACAGATGATCCAGCGGCTGAAGGAGACCGAAGCGAATCTGCAGGGGCAGGTTGCCGACCTTTCGACGACATTGCTGGATGGCCACCCACGCCTGAAGGCACTGAAATCGCAACTCGAAGGCATACGCGGACAGATTCGCAGCGAGACNCGCAAGATCCTGGCGAGCCTGGAAAACGAGGCCAAGGTCGGCGAACTGCGCGAGCAGCAGCTCGTCCAGCAGCTGAACGCGCTGAAGGCTCAGTCCGCACAGGCCGGCGAGGAAGAGGTGGGNNTGCGTGCGCTGGAGCGCGAAGCGACCGCGCAACGNCAGTTGCTCGANACCTATCTCGCACGNTACCGCGAGGCGACGTCGCGCACGGTGGAAAATGCGACACCCGCCGATGCACGTGTGATTTCAAGCGCGGTGGTTCCNACGAGCGCGANCTTCCCGAAAGTGCTGCCGATCACGATCGTTGCCGCCCTCGCGACGTTCCTGTTGAGCTGCGTCGTGATCATGCTTGGCGAACTGTTCAGCGGCCGGGCGCTGCGTCCGGTTTCGGCAACNGGCGAGCGGCTNGCACCGGTTCGCCCGCGGCCGGCCTTGGCTGCAAGCGCCACCGATATCCCGATCATGGCAGCNGATAGGCAGCCTGAAGTGGCGCCTGTCACCGAGGATAATGATGCAGTCGAACTGNTGCCGGCGGCGCAAATTCCNGCTGCAGATACGGACACCGTGGAGGCTGCCGCCGAACCGGACTTCTCGATCGAGGCGGTGGCGGAACATCTTCGCGCCACCGGCGTGCGTGTTGCGATTTCGGTATCGCCGGGCGGAGACGAAGGATCGACCGCAACCGTGATGCTGGCGCGCCTGCTGGCTGAGGACGATATCAAGGTGGTGCTGATCGACCTGACCGGTTCGGCCTGCCCGACGCGCCTGATGGCGCGCTCGCCGCAGCTTCCCGGGATTACCAACCTGCTGGCGGGTGAGGTGCCCTTCACCGATACGATCCACGCCGACCGCTTCTCCGATGCACACGTCATTCCTCAGGGCGATGCGGATCCGCGGCAGGCGATGCGGGGCATCGAACGGCTGAAGATGATCATCGACGCCCTGACCAACGCCTACGATCTCGTTCTAGTCGAGTGCGGCCCGGCGGACGAAATGGCTGTCGAGAAGATTGCCGGCCGCGATGGCGCAGAGATCATCCTCTCGGCGCCGTCGGTCAGTGATGAGCGGATCGTCGAGGTTCTGACCGGTTTCGGTGCGGCCGGCTATCGCGACATCGTTCTCATGACCGGGCAGGCAGCCGATCCGGAGTATCCTGACCGGGATGCCGCCTAACCGACGACGGCGTGTCGAAAGCGAGAAGTCAACGCGGGCTGCTGCTGTTCGGCCTTCAGTCCCCGGTGCTTTGTGCACCGATTTTGCCTTGTCTGAATCGCCTCGCTCGCTGCAGGCGAGCGTAAACGGCCTTGTTCGACTTCGCCGCTGCCTTTGCGCGCACGACAAGGTGATGGCGCAGGGCGGCAAGGCGCCCCGGAAGGGTCACCGGTAATGTGATGTCACGCAACGGCGTCTCGATGGTGCACCAGGACCGCTTGTAGGGTTGGTCGCCGACGCCGAAATCGAACAGGCGTACGCCTTGCGTCGAGAGGCGCTCGATCATCCGATAGAACAGCAATTCACCCGGACTTGCTTCGCCTGCCAGCGCCTCGTCGATCGAGCCGAATTGGCAGATGACATGGTCGCCTTTGAGCGAAATCCCGGCGACGGCAACGACCTGCCCGTCACTTTCTCCTCTAAGCCGGATGGCGTTGAGCTGCATGAGCTGTGGGTTGCCGTCCTGATAGGAGGCAAGCGCATGGAAGAAGGCTTGTGTCTCGGCGTCGTGAAAGACGTCGGGGAGGCCGAGTGTTGCGAAGCGTGTCGCCTTCTGCCGGAAGAAGGTATCGAGCAACGTCTGCGCCTCGCCGGGGGTGCGGGCGATCACATAGTCGTAGCCGCCCATCTCCGTCAGTCGTCGTTCGGAGATGCGCATCTTCTTGCGGCGGCGCTTGGCGTTGATCTGCGCCAGTGTGAGCTGAATGCTGCCGAGGAGGGGCAGCTGGAATGACGAATTGGGGTTTGCGACGCCTGGAAGTGCGGCAAAGGGGCTGACGCCACCACGCCACTCGCTCGGCATCCGTTCGAGCATGACGACATCGGCGAAGCCGCGGAGCGCCGTTCGAATATCCCGGGCCAAGGCATGGGCCAGTGCCGGAGTGATGACTGCGCAGGCGCCGTCGACAAAGAGCCCCGTGTTGAGGTTGCTGTGTTCCGTTCCGATCAGGCGGGCTGTTCGAAACAGGCGCCCGTGCCTGAGTTCCAGCGGCAGAATGAGGAAAAGCGCGCCATCGAACGCAACGCGCAGCAGCAAGAGATCGCTGTTGTGGGTTTCCGCCCAGGCACGGCACCAGTCATAGGCGTGATGCAGCGAATTGCCAGCGAGGCTGTCGAGTGCACGCCATTCGGCCTCCAGCGGCTCCATGGCGCGATGGATCGTAACATCGAAGCGGCGCGTCGTGGTATCGGACGGACCGACACGCATGGACACGCGCGGGCAACGGTCGCCAGAGCCTTCCATGGTCAGATCGGAGTTCGTCATCGAAGGTGCCATCCGGTCCCTGTTGCCGAGCGATTG
>Ga0055531_10002699_pt1 | contig 11694 bp, 9 predicted proteins | sample AraplaCvi_mCL_r2_FD_55008 | JGI IMG/M metagenome (GOLD analysis project Ga0055531, IMG submission 55008) | Arabidopsis root microbial communities from North Carolina, USA - plate scrape MF_Cvi_mCL_r2 | ecosystem: Host-associated > Plants > Roots > Endosphere | place: USA: North Carolina...
ATCGCGATAGGTTGATGAAGCATGGATCTGGAAGGCTGGTCTTCACGGCTCAAGGTATTCGCCGACGCCACCCGGGTGCGCCTGCTGGCGCTGCTGGAGCGTGAGGAACTCACCGTGGCCGAGCTGTCGGGCATCACGCGCCTGGCCCAGCCCCGCGTGTCGACCCACCTTGCCAAACTGAAGGAAGCCGGGCTGGTGCGGGACCGCCGCTCGGGGGTATCGGCGTACTACCGCTTCGACGACGCCGCGCTCGACAACGCGCAGCGCGCCCTGTGGTCCACGCTGCGTGAAGGCAGCGACGACCCGCTGCTGCGCCAGGACGCCGAACGCGTGGCCGACGTGCTGGCTTCTCGCGCCTCGGACCAGAACTGGGCCGACACCGTCGCCGGTGACATGGAGCGGCATTACTCGCCCGGCCGCACCTGGGAAGCGATGGCGCGCTCCGCCCTGCCGCTGCTGGAACCGGGCGACGTGCTCGACGTGGCCTCCGGCGACGGCGTGCTGGCAGAACTGCTGGCCCCGCATTCGCACCGCTACGTGTGCCTGGATTCGAGCACCAAGGTCGTGCTCGCCGCCTCCGAACGCCTGCGCAGGCTGAAGAACGTCGAGGTGCGCGAAGGCGACATGCATGCCCTGCCCTTCGAGGACGCGCATTTCGACCTGGTCGTGCTGATGCACGCACTGACCTACGCCGAGCATCCGGCGCAGGCCGTGGCCGAGGCCGTGCGCGTGCTGCGCCCCGGCGGCCGCCTGCTGCTCACCAGCCTGGCACGCCACGAACATCGCAACGTGGTCGANGCCTACGGCCACGTGAACCTGGGCTTCAGCGAGAAGGACCTGTTGAAGTTCACCACCANGGCCGGCCTGGACGTGAGCAGTTGCGAAACCGTCACGCGCGAACGCCGTCCGCCCCATTTCGAAGTGATCGCGTTGATCGGCAAGAAGGCCGGCGACGCCCGCAAGACGACGAGGAAGTCCTGATGAATACCCTGCCCTGGCTCAATCCCGAGCGCGCACAGGCCCTGCAGCGTCTGCTGCGCGAACGCATCCTGGTGATCGACGGCGCGATGGGCACGATGATCCAGCAGCACGAGCTGGATGAGACGGCATATCGCGGCGAGCGCTTCGCGAAGGGTTACGACCACGCCTACGACCACGTCGAACACGTCCACGAGGACAACTGTGGCTGCGCGCGCGACCAGCGCGGCAACAACGACCTGTTGAGCCTCACCCAGCCGCAGATCATCGGCGGCATCCACGCGCAGTACCTGGATGCGGGCGCGGACCTGATCGAAACCAACACGTTCAACTCCACCACGGTGTCGCTCGCCGACTACGGGCTGGAACACCTCGCGCGCGAACTCAACCAAGCCGGCGCGCGGCTCGCCCGCGAAGCCTGCGATGCAGCCGAAGCGCGCGATCCCTCGCGCCCGCGCTACGTGATCGGCGTGCTGGGTCCGACCAGCCGCACCGCATCGCTGAGCCCGGACGTGAACCGCCCGGGCTTTCGCGCCATCAGCTTCGACGAACTGCGCGTGGCCTATCGGGAAGCCGCCGACGGCCTGATCGACGGCGGCGCGGACGTGCTGATGGTGGAAACCGTGTTCGACACACTCAATGCGAAGGCCGCGCTGTTCGCCATCGAAGAGGCGTTCGACGCGCGTGGCGTGCGACTGCCGGTAATGGTGTCGGGCACGATCACCGACGCGTCCGGCCGCACGCTGTCGGGCCAGACGGCCGAAGCGTTCTGGTACTCGCTGCGCCACGCGCAGCCGCTGGCGATCGGCCTGAACTGCGCGCTCGGCGCGAAGGACCTGCGCCAGCATGTCGATGTGCTCGCGCAGGTCGCCGATGCGTACGTCAGCACGCATCCGAACGCGGGCCTCCCCAATGCGTTCGGTGGCTACGACGAAACGCCGGAGGACATGGCCGAGGTGCTGGGCGAATTCGCGCGCTCGGGTCTGCTCAACCTCGTCGGCGGCTGTTGCGGCACGACGCCGGCGCACATCGCGGCGATCGCGAAAGTCGTCGAAGGCGTCGCGCCGCGTGCGCTGCCCTCGCTGGTGGCGGCCGCCTGATGACCATGTCGCTTCCCCGCCAGACGCGCCTGAGTGGCCTGGAACCGCTGCAGATCACGCCCGAGTCCAACTTCATCAACGTTGGCGAACGCACCAACGTCACCGGCAGCGCGCAGTTCAAGAAGCTGATCCTGGAAGGCCGGCTCGACGAAGCCGTCGTGGTTGCACGCCAGCAGGTCGAGAACGGCGCCCAGGTTATCGACGTCAACATGGACGAAGGCCTGCTCGATTCCGAGCGCGCGATGGTCGAGTTCCTGAACCTCATCGCCGCCGAGCCGGACATCGCGCGCGTGCCGGTGATGGTGGACAGCTCCAAGTTCAGCGTCATCGAAGCCGGCCTGCGCTGCCTGCAGGGTAAAGGCATCGTCAATTCCATCTCGATGAAGGAAGGCGAAGCCGAGTTCCTGCGTCAGGCGCGGCTGGTGCGCCGTTATGGCGCGGCCGTGGTGGTGATGGCCTTCGACGAGGCCGGCCAGGCCGACACGGTCGAACGCAAGGTCGAGATCAGTTCGCGCGCCTACAGGCTGCTGACGGAGAAGATCGGCTTTCCGCCGGAAGACATCATCTTCGACCCGAACGTGTTCGCCATCGCCACCGGCATCGAGGAACACAACGATTACGCCGTGGCTTTCATCGAGGCCACGCGCGAGCTCAAGCGCCGGTTTCCCTTCAGCCATATCTCCGGCGGCGTGTCGAACGTCTCGTTCTCCTTCCGCGGCAACGAGCCGGTGCGACAGGCGATCCACGTCGTTTTCCTGTACCACGCCATCAAGGCGGGCATGGACATGGGCATCGTCAACGCCGGTGCGCTGCCGCTGTACGACGATCTTGATGCGGACCTGCGCGAGCGCGTCGAGGATGTCGTGCTCAACCGTCGAAGCGACGCGACCGAGCGCCTGCTGGAAATCGCCGACCGCTACCGGGGCAAGAAGGGCGAAAAGCGGGTTGAAGACCTTGCGTGGCGCGAGAAGCCCGTGCGCGAACGCCTGTCACATTCGCTCGTGCACGGCATCGACCAGTACATCGAAGCCGACACCGAGGAAGCGCGCGCGAAGGCGGCGCGTCCGCTCGACGTGATCGAAGGCGCGCTGATGGACGGCATGAACGTCGTCGGCGACCTGTTCGGCGCCGGCAAGATGTTCCTGCCGCAGGTCGTGAAATCCGCGCGCGTGATGAAGAAGGCGGTCGCCTACCTGCTGCCTTACATCGAAGCTGAAAAGCTGCGCACGGGCGATGTCGGCAAGTCCAACGGCAAGATCGTCATGGCCACCGTCAAGGGCGACGTGCACGACATCGGCAAGAACATCGTCGGCGTCGTTCTGGCGTGCAACAACTTCGAGGTGATCGACCTGGGCGTGATGGTGCCGGCGCAGGTGATCCTGGATCGCGCTCGGTCCGAGAACGCCGACCTGGTCGGGCTGTCGGGNCTGATCACGCCGTCGCTGGAAGAAATGAGCCACGTCGCGCGCGAGATGCAGCGGCAGGGCTTCCAGATGCCGCTGCTGATCGGCGGCGCGACGACCTCGCGCGCGCACACGGCGCTGAAGATCGACCCGCATTACAAGGCCCCGACCGTGTGGGTGAAGGACGCCTCGCGTGCGGTCGGCGTCGCGCAATCGCTCATCAGCCCGGACCTGCGCGGCAACTTCGTCGCCGCCAACGACACCGACTATGCCGAGATCCGCCAGCGCCACAAGCAGCGCGGCGACGGCAAGCGCCTGGTTTCGCTGGAAAAGGCGCGTGGCCAGCGCTTCGACGGCGGCTGGAACGACTACACGCCGCCCGCACCGAACCAGCCCGGTCTGCACGTGTTCGACGACTATCCGCTCGCCGAACTGGTCGACTACATCGACTGGACGCCGTTCTTCAATACGTGGGAACTGGCGGGCAAGTATCCGGCGATCCTCACCGATGAAGTCGTCGGCGCACAGGCCAGCGAGCTCTATCGCGATGCGCGCGCGATGCTTGAGCGCATCGTCGAGGAGAAGTGGCTGACGGCGAAGGCGGTGTTCGGCGTGTGGCCCGCAAACGCGATCGGCGACGACGTCATCGTGGATGCGAACGGCACGCCGACCACCCTGCACTTCCTGCGCCAGCAGGTCGACAAGCCGGCCGATCGCCCGGATTTCTGCCTCGCCGATTTCATCGCCCCGAAGGACAGCGGCAAGCAGGACTGGATCGGCGGCTTCGCGGTGACGGCGGGCATCGGCATCGAGGAGCACGTCGCGCGTTTCGAAGCCGACCATGACGACTACAACGCGATCCTGCTCAAGGCGCTGGCCGACCGCTTCGCCGAAGCGCTGGCCGAACGCCTGCACCAGCGCGTGCGCAAACAGTTCTGGGGCTACGCCGCGGCCGAATCGCTCGACAACAACGCGCTGATCGACGAAGCCTACGCGGGCATCCGCCCCGCCCCCGGCTACCCCGCCTGCCCGGAACACAGCGAGAAGGCCACGTTGTTCCGCCTGCTCGATGCGGAGAACAACGCCGGTGTGCGCCTGACCGAAAGCTTCGCGATGTATCCCGCGGCGGCCGTCTCGGGCTACTACTTCAGCCATCCGCGCAGCCAGTATTTCGTCGTCGGGCGCGTGTCGAAGGAACAGGTCGAGGATTACGCACGCCGCAAGGGCGTGGGCCTGGCGCAGGCCGAACGCTGGCTGGCGTCGAACCTGGATTACGACCCGGAGTGACCGTCCAGCCGTTGGTTCTTACGGACGCCGNAAGGCGTCCGTGATTGGATCGCCACGTTACGAACGGACCCTCCAATGAACTTCGACACTGCCGCGCCTTCCGCCGAACCTGCCGTGCCGTTGGCCGGCAATGCCGCCTTCATCCAGAAGCATGCCGGCCCGGGGCGCATCGGCCTGTGCGGCGGTCGCGACTGGATGACCAAGCTCATCCGCAAGGCGCAGGCGCCGCTCACGAGCGATGGTCATCGCAGCCTCTGGTCGCATGCGTTCGTCTTCAGCGAGCGACGCATCGACGGGCACTGGTGGGTGATCGAATCCGACCTGGACCTGCGTTATCGCCAGATCCGGCTTGGCGTGCAGGAAAACCGCGTCGATCGGTACTTCGACGAGGAGGCGTTCCCCAACCTGGCCATCCTCGACTTCGGCCTGACCGACGCGCAGGTGCTGCAGGTGCAGCGGGCCGGGCTGGACCTGCTGTCGGGCCTGGTGACCTACTCGATCACCGAACTGGTGGGCACGATGCTGGCGATGCACAGCCGCCGCCTGCGCCGCCGCCAGAACCTGCTGGCCAAGGAGGGCGCGCTGTACTGCTCNGCGATGGTGCAGCACTGCTACAACGCGGCCGGAATCGAATTCCTGCCCGGCGTGCAGGGCAAGAACATCGCGCCGCATGACCTGGACGAATCGCCGATCCCGCACCAGACGCACAGGCTGATCCGAGACCTGGGCGTCTCGACGCTGCGCGAGGTTGGCCACGAATCCAGTCAGTGGCTTGCCTCGCTCACCTCCGACTAGACGAGCGCAGCGAACATCCAGGGCCGCACGATGCGGCCTTCATCGTTACTGCGCGGCCGACGCGGCAACCGGAGGCGCTGCCGACAGATGCGCCATGAAGGCCGGCATCAGCTTGCGATTGGCATAACCGCTGATGTGGTCGGCATCGAAGTACAGCGGATGGCCGCCATCCTCGACGCGGCATGTCGGGCCCGGACACAGGATCGGAAACGGATCCCACACGCTCACGCCCGGTACCTGCGCGGCGATGTTCGCGAAGGACGTGAGTACCGGCTCGCGCAGTGCTTCCAGCTGCGCGCGTTGCATCGTCAGGCCATCGCGGCACGCCGGATTGCCGCGACTGAACCAGTCCGCGCAGCGATAAGGCGGCGAACGGAATACTGGCTTGGGCGCTTCGAACACGATCGCGATGCCACGCTCGGCCAGCGGCTTGAGCATGTCGCGCGCGGTCTGCTCGGCCTCCTTCCGGGCCGCGACGGCGTCTTCCGAGAACATCGTGCTTCGCACCTGTTCTGGATCGAAGCTGACCCACTGGTCGGCGTAACGCGGCAGGCGTAGTGCGGCGAGGAACAGCACGTCGCCCGGCTTCGCGCGCGTCTGCACATCGGCAAGCGCGGCATCGCCGAATTCGCGGCAATGCGGCACCTTGTAGTCGCGCCCCGGCTGCAGGCTGACGAAGGAGCAACCTGCACGCGTGTACAGATAGACATCACGCCCGGATTCCACCGCCAGCTTTGCGTAGAGGCTCATGTAGGCAGCCGCATGCGAGTCGCCGATGACGAACATCCGGCCATGGGTCGGCGGCGCGGTGCAGGAGGACTTGGAGTAGACGCGAACGTCGACGCCTGCGACGTTCTCCAGGTGCCCTGCCGCAGCGCAATCGGGGTAGACCGCGTCTGTTTCGCGCCCCATCGGATACCAGTCGTCGGCATTGCGCGCGGTCACGCTCAGCGAGAGATCCGGCTGCATGCGCCCGATCTTCCGGTACGCGCCCATGAAGGCGAAGATGGCGATCACGCCCACGCCGATGACCGCCAGCTTGTGCGCATTGCGGAACACCGCCGCGCGGCGGAATGGCGTCTCGATGAAGTAATACGACAGCGCAGCAAGCCCGAACGTCACGGCCAGCGCGACAACCTGCGCCGGCTGCGATTCCAGCCCGACTGTCCAGCGCATCAGCACGAACACCGGCCAGTGCCACAGATACAGCGAGTACGACAGTCGTCCGATCCAGCGCGCCGGCGTGCATTCCAGCAGCGAGCGCAAGGGTCCGCCGGCATTGGGGCGATACAGGAAACCCAGCAGGCCCAGCGTCCCCAGCACCGCCGGTATGGAATCGGGCCACGGCGAGTGACCCGCGCGCGCCGTCACGAGGCTGTAGCCGAGCAGCGCCAGCGATACGAACGCCCCCAGGGTGGCGACCTGGGCGGGCAGCCGCGGCGTGCCCTCTGCGCGCCTTGCGCTCACCAGCACCTGGAACAGCAGCACGCCCGCCGCCAACTGCCAGAAACGCGTGGTCAGCATGTAGAACGCGAGCGCCGGCCTGGCTTCGGCGACGTGGATCACGTAGCCCAGCGATGCCACCAGCCCCGCGGCGAACAGGGCCATCGACACCTTGCGACCGCGCGCGCCGAACGCCCATGCGAAGAACAGCAGTGGAAAGAGCACGTAGAACTGCTCTTCCACGCCCAGCGACCAGGTGTGCGTATACGGATTGAACTCGACCTTCGGCGAAAAATAGTCGCCGTCGGTGCGCAGCAGCACGAAGTTGCTCAGGCCGACGAACGCCCAGCGCCCGACCGCGGTGCTGGTGTCGCTCAACCAGGCCTGTGGAATGAACAGCGCGCTCGCGATGCTGGTGACCATCAGGCAGGCGATCAGCGCAGGCGCGATGCGCCGGATGCGTCGCGAATAGAAGTACGCGAGGTACTCCAACGGCTGCGGCCGGTGCAGGTGCGCCATCGAGGCGCTGACCACGAAGCCGGAGATGACGAAGAACACGTCGACGCCGGTGAAGCCGCCGGGGAGCAGACGCGCGTCGAGGTGATACGCAATGACCGCAAGCACGGCCACCGCGCGCAGGCCATCGATGTAGGGGAAGTAACGCTGGCGCGTGTCGTCCGTGACGGGCATGCGTCGGGGTCCGTGTGGAGTGGAAGCCGGAAGTCAGAGCTGGCGCGGGGCGCCCGAGGGGGCGATCACCACACCAGATCGTCCGGCACCTGGTACTGCGGATCGGCGTACGGGTCGTCTTCCGCCGATGCGGTCGGATCCACCTTCAGCGCGATGGCGGGCGGGAAGACGACCTCGGCCTGTGCGAGAAGCTCCGCGGTGACCAGCAGGTAGCGTCCGTCCATCTGCAGCACGCCGAGTTCGCCGGCATTGAGCTGCTTGAGCTGCGCCTCGTTGACGTAGATGCGCTTGATCTTGCCGCCATACGGGAAGTGGCGCGCGATCTCGGCGGCCGCATCGTTGAGCGACTTGTCCTTGACCAGTTCGGCAAGCTTCGCGCGCGCTTCGCGACGCTGGCGCGCTTCTTCCTGCTTGGCCGCTTCGGCGGCGATGCGCTCGTCCTTCTCGCGCTGGGCGCGGATGGCGTAGGCCTTCGCCAGGTCGATGTCCTCGCGCGTCTGCGGTTTGCCGCCATGGCGCGGGCCGCCGGGCTGGCGTGCATCGGGCTTGCGGCCGTCCTGCCTGCGTGCATCGGGCCGACCTTGCGGCCTGGCGCCCTGGGGCTTCGCACCGTGGGGAGGTGTTCCCTGGGGCTTGCCCTGCCGGTTTTCCGGCTTGCCACCCTTGGCGTGCGCGGGGCGCTCGGGCTTGGGCGCGGGCTTGAAGCCCAGGCCCATCAACTGGTCGCGGAGGCTGTTGCTCATGATGCTGCTGCGAAAGGAGGAGGACTGCAGGCCCGAAGTATAGGCAGGCGGAGGCGGCAGCGCGCGGTTTCCGCCGCACGCTGCGCGCGCCGTCAGTAATGCGGCGGGGGTGGTTCCTGCGACGGATCGGCGGAGAACGGGTTGGACGCCATCGCCAGGCGCATCTGCCGCAATTCCTCCAGCACGCGATGCATCGCCACCGCGTTGCTCGCTTCCTCGGCGCGCGCGGCAGCGAGGGCATCGCTCATTTCCGACAGCGCCTGCTCCTGGAACGCCAGGCGTGTCTCCAGGTCGATCAGGCGCTGTTCGAGGTCGTCGCGTTCGTGGGTCATCTCAGCTCGTCTGGATCGAGCGGCCGCGCCCGATGCCGTAATACGCCAGCCCCGCCGATTCGACTTCGTCGGGGTGATACAGGTTGCGGCCGTCGAAGATCACCGCGTCGTTGACCGACTGCTTCAGTCGCGCGAAATCCGGGCTGCGGAATTGCTTCCATTCGGTGACCACCACCAGCGCATCGGCATCGGCCAGCGCGGCGCGCGCCGAATCGCACAGCACCAGGTCGTCGCGCTCGCCGAAGATGCGATGCGCNTCCTCGGTCGCTTCCGGGTCGTACGCGCGCACTTTCGCGCCNGCNTCCCACAGCTGTTGCAGCAGGCGACGACTGGAGGCCTCGCGCATGTCGTCGGTGTTGGGCTTGAACGCCAGGCCCCACACCGCGAACGTCTTGCCAGACACGTCGCCGTCGTAATGACGCTGGATCAATTCGAACAGATGGCCCTTCTGCTGTTCGTTCACGCCTTCCACCGCGCCCAGCAACTGCGCGGTGTAACCGTGCTGCAGCGCCGTGCGGTGCAGCGCCTGCACATCCTTGGGGAAGCACGAACCGCCGTAGCCGGCGCCCGGATAGATGAAGTGCCAGCCGATGCGCGGGTCCGAACCGATGCCCTGTCGCACCATTTCCACGTCCGCGCCCACGCGCTCGGCGATGTTCGCGATCTCGTTCATGAAGCTGATCTTCGTCGCCAGCATCGCGTTGGCGGCGTACTTGGTCAGCTCGGCCGANCGCACGTCCATCACCACGATGCGTTCGTGGTTGCGGTTGAACGGTGCATACAGACGCTTCAGGCGCTCCACCGCCATCGGACTNGAAGAGCCGATGACGATGCGGTCCGGGCGCATGCAGTCGTTGACCGCATCGCCTTCCTTGAGAAATTCTGGATTCGACGCGACTTCGAAGTCCAGTTGCGCGCCGCGCTTGCCCAGCTCGTCGGCGATCGCCGCATGCACCTTGTCGGCGGTACCGACCGGCACCGTCGACTTGTTGACGATCACCGACGTGCGTTCCAGATGCTTGCCGATCGTGCGCGCCACGGCGAGCACGTACTTGAGGTCCGCGCTGCCGTCTTCGTCGGGCGGCGTGCCCACGGCGATGAAGATGACATCGCCGTGCGCGATCGCGGCGGCCGCATCGGTGGTGAAGCTCAACCTGCCGGCGGCGTGGTTGGCCTTCACCATCGGCTCAAGGCCAGGTTCGTAGATCGGGATCACACCGCGGTTCAGGCCCTCGACCTTGGCCTGGTCGATGTCGACGCAGACCACGTCGTGACCGACGTCCGCAAGGCAGGTGCCGGTAACCAGGCCTACATAGCCAGTGCCGAAGATGGTGACGCGCATGCAGTTACTCCGAGCGAGACAAGGGGTGCACGGTAACCAGTGGCGAGTGAAGGGTTCGCTCGCTTCCGGTGAACCTCACCTGCCGATCCGTGCGTTACTGCTTGCCCTGCTTCGCCTTGGCGATGTCGAGCAGTTCGACTTCGAACACCAGCGTCTGGTTCGGGCCGATCGGACCTGCGCCCTGTTGGCCGTACGCGAGCTTGCTGGGAATCCAGAAACGGAACTTGCTGCCCACCGGCATCAGCGTCAGGCCTTCCTGCCAGCCCGGCACCATCTGCGACAGCACGAACGTCGCCGGCTGACCGCGATCGTAGGAACTGTCGAAGGTCTTGCCGTCCAGCAGCGTGCCCTTGTAGTGCGCGCTCACCATGTCGGTGGGCGTGGGCTTGGGCCCCTTGCCTTCGGTGATCACCTGGTACTGCAGGCCCGAAGCGGTCGTCGTCACGCCCGGCTTGCTGGCGTTCTCGGCGAGGAACTTCGCGCCGTCCTCGGCGTTCTTCTTCGCGTCGGCCTCGAGCTTGGCGATCTGCTGCGCGCGGACCTTCTGCGCGAAGGTTTCGCGGATCTGCGCGGCCTGCGCCTCATCCAGCAGCGGCTTGCCGCCTTCCAGCGAGGTCTTGAGCGCCTTGTGCAGCGTGTCCAGGTCGATCTCGCCCTTCACCGGTTCCAGCGAGCGCGCCATGTCCATGCCGATCATGTAGCTGACCTGTTCCTTCTCCGTCGCCAGGCCCGCGATCACCTTCGCGCCATCCTTGCCGGCTTCGGCGGTGGCGGCGTCCTTCTTGGTGTCGGCCGTGTCGGCTGGCTTGTTGCAGGCGGCGGTCAGTGCGGCGAGCGAAGCGACGGCAAGGGCGAGACCGGTGTGGCGCGGAGTGAACTTCATCGGGGGGCTCCAGGAAGGAAGGATCGCCGGAACGGAAACCGTCCCGGCGTTGCGGCCTGACAAACTGCCAGCGCCGAACTGAACCTCAGGCGTACCGCGCAGGTGCGCGACATGCCATCGTTCGATCGACGCGTGGGTAGATGCGTGCGCGCCGTTGGACAGCGCGCACTTGGACAAGTTGCCTTAGAGGATGCCCATCAGTTCGACATCGAACACCAGCGTGGCGTTCGGGCCGATCGGGCCACCCGGCGTGCCGTTCGCGCCGTAGGCGAGATCGCCCGGAATCCAGAAACGGAACTTGCTGCCCACCGGCATCATGCCGACGCCTTCGGTCCAGCCCGCGATGACCTGGTTGAGCGCGAACTCGGCCGGCTGGTTGCGTGCGTAGGAGCTGTCGAACACGGTGCCGTCGAGCAGCTTGCCTTCGTAGTTGACGCGAACGCGGTCGGTGGCGGCCGGACGCGCGCCCGAACCCTGGCGCAGCACCATGTACTGCAGGCCCGAACCGGTGGTGATCACGCCCTTCTGCGTCTTGTTTTCGGCGAGGAACTTGGCGCCTTCGGCCTGGTTCTTCGCGCCCAGCTGGGAGGCCTGTGCCTGCATCTTGGCCTGCACCTTCTGCTGGAACGACTCGCGCATCGCCGTCAGCTCGGCTTCGCTCATCAGCGGCTGGCCCTTGTCGAACGAGGTGCGGATGG
>Ga0055531_10002700_pt1 | contig 11692 bp, 14 predicted proteins | sample AraplaCvi_mCL_r2_FD_55008 | JGI IMG/M metagenome (GOLD analysis project Ga0055531, IMG submission 55008) | Arabidopsis root microbial communities from North Carolina, USA - plate scrape MF_Cvi_mCL_r2 | ecosystem: Host-associated > Plants > Roots > Endosphere | place: USA: North Carolina...
CCCCGTCTCCGGCATCCGCCTCGGCCCGGCCGGCGAAAACCTCAAGGTGTCGCTGACAGTGGCCGCGGGACAGACGCAGAGCCAGAATGGGCAGGGGCAGAGCCAGACGCAGGCTTAGGGCCTTACGAACGGGCCGGCTTGGCTCCAAGAGAGGCCCGAAGCCACGCGCCGTCTAGCCGCCGCGTGGGAGGGGCCAAGCCACAAATCAGAAGTGGGCCGGATTGAAGAACCCCGGGGCCTCCGGCGGATCGGCCAAGCGCTTCTTGAAACATTCTGCGTGGGCGAACCAGACTTGCCATTTACCTGCGGACGTCTCAGCAGTAATCCGCAAGGGATCGGGCATCTCAGCTTGGATATTTTTGCCGCAGAAGCAGCAAGGCCCCCACTCAACGTTCGACTTTTCTGCCATTTGTCGCCTCCACTCGCAATTGTCTCTTTCGGATTATCCTCGTTCTGAATGAGCTGGTTGATCTACATTTGCTAGCCGATTTCGCAATCTTGCTCTGCGGTTTCATTTCCAACGTTCGCCGGGCCGCTCCACGCCACTTCATCCGGTCTTTCGGACCACTTCTCTCCAAGGGGAGAAAGAAAACGTCGCAAGCCCGACACCACCTCCGCATGCTCTGATCCCGCTTCGAAAACGAGGATGGAGCATGCTGTTCGGGCAATCGGTCTTCCAGTCCGTGCTGACGCGGCTGAGACAGGAGCAAGGCGATGACGAGGCCGAAGAGGCCGGCACGGGCTTCCGCATCAAGGGGCTCGGCATGGGTTTCGTCGCGCCGACGGATGACGGTCCGGCGGTCGCCGCCGCCGGGACCGAAGCCTATTTCGCCTTCCTTCCAGACATCGCCGAAATCGAACTGGAGCGGGAGTATCCGGCGCCCGAGCCGGAAGAACCGCCGGCGCCGGCCTTTCCCGCCCATCTGCTGCGCCTGACGACCGAGGAGATCGCGGAAGAGCTGGCCATCACCTCCGCCGATACCGAGGCGACGCTTGGCGAGAAGCGCCGGCATTTCGCCAAGGCCAACCATCCCGACAGCGTCGCGCCGGAATTCCGGGAAAACGCCAATACCCGCATGAAAACCGCCAACCTGCTGATCGACACCGCGATCAAGGGATTGTTCTGGCGCTAGAGGAAAGCTCAGTCCTGCGAATCGTCGGCCGGCTTCTCGACCGGCGGCTTCCTCTTCTCGATGAACAGCTTGTAGGTGGCATAAGCCCCGGTGGCGCCGACGATGACGGCCCACAAAGGTTCGCCGGCGACCAGTTCGAATATCGCCCAGGCGGCGCACACGGCCGGAATCAGCACCCGGCGCCACAGCGGCTGGTAAAAGGGATGGTTCGGATCGATCATGGTCTCACTCCCGCCCTGTCGTCGCCACGCGTCATTCGCCGGCGGCCTGCATGTTCTGGCGTGATCCGATGATATCCTGGTCTACGATCGAAAATGCAAGGTTGAGATGCCCCTCGAACACCAGCGAGGGCTCGTCCGCCACGATGGTGAGTGTCGGCATGCCGCCGAGCCGCACCACATGCGTCTGCGCCAGCCCCTCCTCGATACCTGCCTGCAGCAGGTCCTGGTAACGCGTGCCGGGGCCGGTGATGAAGACCGGCATGGGACCATGCAGGCTGAGCAGCCGCGACAGGCCGAAACCGAGCGCCGCGCCGGCATGGCGGAAGGCAAGCTGCGCCATGCGGTTGCCCTGCCGGGCGCGGGTGGCGATCTTGTCGATCTCCGCCACCGGCACGAATTTCGCCGGGATCGTATCCATCGGCACCTCGAAGGCGGCGCGCAGAATGGCGTAGAAACCGGCATAGGCCTCGACGCAGCCCCGTGCGCCGCAACGACAAAGGCCGCCGTTCGGCATGTGCAGCATGTGCCCGAAATTCGGCGCCGAGATTTCCGGGACGCCCGCAGGCGCCCTGCGTGCGATCCCGAGCCCGATGCTGTGGCCGAGCGAGAGCGCGGCCAGAACCGGCTCGCCACCGCCTTCGCGTCTTCACTTCCCTTTCGAGCAGCGCGCCGGCCACCAGCAGCGTCTCGTTGTTGAGGATGACCTTGGCCTGCCAGCCGTCTTTCAGCGCCGCTGCGAAATCGACCGGCTGCGAACCGAAGACCGGCGACCAGACGAGCACCGGTTCTGTCGGATGCGCCAGTCCCTTGCTGCTGACCGAAACGAGCAGCACGCTGCCGCGATCTATCCGGGAACGCTCCGCGACCCGTATCAGTGCCGCCGAGATGGCGGCGAGGAAGGCAGCCGTACCGCCCTCCCCGCGCGGTTCGGTGAACCGGTCGAGCAGCGTCCCGGCATAATCGACCAGCGAATACTGGATGCTGTCCGACGAGATGATGACGGTGATCAGATAGCCGCAATTGCGCCGCTGGCTGAACAGGACGCGCGGCCGGCCGCGGCCGACGGTCGCCTGCTGCTCGCTCTTTTCGATGATGCGGGCGCGTTCCAGATCGGCGGTGATCGACGAGATCGTGGCCGACGCCAGCCCCGTCGCATCGGAGATTTCCGTATGCGCGAGCCGGCCATGGCGACGCAGCGCAGACAGCACGAGCGCGCTGTTCTGCTGCCGGACCAGTTCCGTGCTCGATTTCGCCAGCATTCCGCTTGCCGCCTCCCTCACTCCGTCTGTCGATACGGCAGTGCCTTGTCCTCCACAAGAGCCGATTGACAGCATCCGGAATCTCTGACATCTAATTTCTCGACTGTCGAGAAAAAAGCTTCNACGCTTTTTCAGGCAGGTTATCTGGCGGGGGGAGAGCACGGAGGCTAAGGCCCATCCGCCGTCACTCGGGAGGACATTATGAGATCATTCGTCAAGCTGATGGCCGGCGCGGCCATCCTCGTTTCCATGCACACCGCCACCATGGCGGCCAATCTCGTCGTCGGCGTTTCCTGGTCGAACTTCCAGGAAGAGCGTTGGAAGACCGACGAAGCCGCCATCAANAAGGCACTCGAAGCTGCCGGCGCCAAGTATATTTCCGCTGATGCCCAGTCGTCCGCCGCAAAGCAGCTCACCGACGTCGAGTCGCTGATCTCGCAGGGCGCCAACGCCCTGATCGTNCTGGCGCAGGATTCGAGCGCCATCGGCCCGGCNGTCGAAAAGGCAACCGCCGAAGGCATCCCGGTCGTCGGTTACGACCGCCTGATCGAGAACCCGGCCGCCTTCTACATCACCTTCGACAACAAGGAAGTCGGCCGCCTNCAGGCGCAGGGCGTCTTCAAGGCGAAGCCTGAAGGCAACTACGTCTTCATCAAGGGCTCCTCTTCCGATCCGAACGCCGACTTCCTGTTCGCCGGCCAGATGGAAGTGCTGAAGGCCGCGATCGACGGCGGCAAGATCAAGAATGTNGGCGAAGCCTATACCGACGGCTGGAAGCCGGAAAACGCCCAGAAGAACATGGAACAGTTCCTGACCAAGAACAACAACAAGGTCGATGCTGTCGTGGCTTCCAATGACGGCACCGCCGGCGGCGCGATCGCTGCCCTCGACGCCCAGGGCCTTGCCGGTTCCGTTCCGGTTTCCGGCCAGGACGCCGACAAGGCNGCCCTGAACCGCGTCGCGCTCGGCACCCAGACGGTNTCCGTCTGGAAGGACTCGCGCGAGCTCGGCAAGAACGCCGCTGAAATCGCTCTGGCCCTTGCCGGCGGCAAGAAGCTGACCGAGATCAAGGGCGTCCAGACCTTCGAAGGCGGTCCGAAGAAGGTGAAGATGCAGTCGGTCTTCCTCAAGCCGCAGGCGATCACCAAGGACAACCTGAACGTCGTCATCGAGGCCGGCTGGATCAGCAAGGCTGAAGCCTGCCAGGGCGTCAAGGCCGGCGCAGTGGCTGCCTGCAAGTAAAGCATGGCTCTGCGCAGACGATAAACTCACCGACGCCGCAGCACTTCTGCCGCGGCGTCGGTTTTCGGCGTAAGATGGCGCGGCCGCATAGAAGGCACCCCCGGCGGGTGACCCGGCGGCTGAACGTCACGGAGGCGCGATCCGGCTCGATCCTTTGAGAGCCGCGGCGCCTCGTTAAAAGTGGGGAACGGCGAAACATGGCCGAGACGATGCAATCCACAACCAATTCCAAGACATCGGCAGCGACGGGACAGGCGGACGGCAATTTCGTCGCCCGTTTCTTTCGCGCCACCGAGATCGACACGCGCATGCTCGGCATGATCGGCGCGNTGCTGATCATNTGGGTCGGGTTCCACATCCTGACGGGCGGCCTCTTCCTGACGCCGCGCAACCTGTGGAACCTTTCGGTGCAGACCGCCTCGGTCGCCGTCATGGCGACCGGCATGGTGCTCGTCATCGTCACCCGCAACATCGACCTTTCGGTCGGTTCGATCCTCGGCTTCACCGGCATGATCATGGGGGTCCTGCAGTCGCGACTTCTGCCCGAACTGCTCGGCTTCGATCATCCGGCGATCTGGATCATCGCGCTCGCCGGCGGCCTGATCGTCGGCGCGCTGATCGGCACGCTGCACGGCGTCATCATCGCCTTTCTCGGCGTGCCGTCCTTCATCGTCACGCTCGGCGGCCTGCTGATCTGGCGCGGCGCCACCTGGTTCGTGACGAGCGGCCAGACGGTCGCGCCGATGGATGTCAACTTCCGCCTGATGGGCGGCGGCACCGAAGGCTCGATCGGCGCCACCTGGAGCTGGATCGTCGGCGGCATCGCCTGTCTCGCCATCATCGCGGCGATCATCAACGCCCGCCGCCAGCGCAAGCGCTTCTCCTTCCCGCGCCGGCCGGTCTGGGCGGAATACGTGCTGGTCGCGCTCGGCTGCATCATCGTGCTCGGCGCGGTCTCGATCGCCAACGACTATTACTGGCCGATCAACATCGCCCGCCGTTATGCCGAGGCGAACAATATCGCCTGGCCGGAAGGCGGGCTGCTGATCTCGCAGGGTATCGCCATACCCGTGCTGATGGCGATCGCCGTCGGCATCGTCATGACCTTCATCGCCACCCGCCTGCGCTTCGGCCGTTATGTCTTTGCGATCGGCGGCAATCCGGAAGCAGCCGAACTCGCCGGCATCAAGACCCGCTGGGTGACGGTCAAGATCTTCGCGCTGATGGGCATGCTCTGCGCCATCGCCGCGGCGATCTCCACCGCCCGCCTCAACGCCGCGACCAATGCGCAAGGGGAACTCGACGAGCTCTATACGATCGCCGCGGCGGTCATCGGCGGCACNTCGCTTGCCGGCGGCATGGGGTCGATCGCCGGCGCCATGCTCGGCGCGCTCGTCATGCAGTCGCTTCAGTCCGGCATGGTGCTGCTCGGCATCGATTCGCCGTTCCAGCGCATCGTCGTCGGCATGGTGCTCGTCACGGCCGTCTGGCTCGACACCGTCTATCGTTCTCGCGCCAAATAACAGGAGTTTTCATCGTGACGGAACAAACCACTCCGCTCGTGGAAATGAAGAACATTTCCATCTCCTTCGGCGGGATCCACGCTGTCGAGAATGCCTCGGTCGATCTTTTCCCCGGCGAGGTCGTGGCTCTGCTCGGCCATAACGGNGCCGGCAAGTCGACGCTGATCAAGATCCTGTCGGGCGCCTACAAGCGCGACAACGGCGACATCATGATCAACGGCGAGACCGCCGATATCCGCAACCCGCGCGACGCCAAGAAATACGGCATCGAGACGATCTACCAGACGCTCGCCGTCGCCGACAACGTCGATGCCGCCGCCAATCTCTATCTCGGCCGCGAACTGCAGACCAAGTGGGGCACGCTCGACGACGTTGCCATGGAGGCCAGCGCCCGCGAGGTGATGGGCCGCCTGAACCCCAACTTCAAGCGATTCAAGGAGCCGGTGAAGGCGCTGTCCGGCGGCCAGCGGCAATCGGTGGCGATCGCCCGCGCCATCCTGTTCGACGCCCGCATCCTGATCATGGACGAGCCGACGGCAGCGCTCGGACCGCAGGAGACGGCGCAGGTCGGCGATCTGATCAAGCAGCTGAAGCGCGAAGGCATCGGCATCTTCCTGATCAGCCACGACATCCACGACGTCTTCGACCTCGCCGACCGTGTCTTCGTGATGAAGAACGGCAAGGTGGTCGGCCATGCCCGCACCGAAGACGTCACCAAGGACGAGGTGCTCGGCATGATCATCCTCGGCAAGGTGCCTCCGGGCGCCACGCCCGGCCCCGGCGCCATGAAGGTCGTGTGACCGCCTAAATTGCGCCCGCCCTTCGAAGCCCGCCGCTGACGAAGGGGGCCGCAGCGGCGGAACCGGGGCTCTCCCCGGTTCCGCCTTCCGCTTTCCAGGCCGCCGGCGACGGCATGTTTCGCAGAGGCGCCGCACCTCGGAACTCCTGTCTTCCCCCGACGTTGGTTTCCTGAACCGAAACGTCGAAGGAGCGGATATGGCTGAAGACCGGACTGCACAGGAAACCATCGAGCACACGGAAAAGCCGGTAAAGACATCCAACCATCCCCCGGCCGGGCCACACGCCAAGGAGCATCTGATCGACCGGGAGAAAACGCCCGGCGCCGGCTCGCTTGCCGAGCCGGATGCCAAAGAGGTGGATGCCGGGTCGGAATAACCGGCGAGCCTCTTGCATGGGCGCTTGAAAACGACTGAGGCCCCGGTCTGCGACGCCGTGGCGCTTGCCCGCCCAGGCATCGATCGGTAACACCGTTCGGAACAATCGGGAAAAGCGGGCCGGACGGCATGGCGGACGAAACCATCACACTTTACGAGGCGATCGGCGGCGACGCGACGGTGCGGGCGCTGGTCAAGCGCTTTTACGAACTGATGGACACGCTGCCGGAGGCCGCCCATTGCCGCGCCGTCCATCCGCCGAGCCTGGAGGGCAGCGAAGCCAAACTCTACGACTATCTCACCGGTTATCTCGGCGGCCCGCCGGTCTATGTGGAAAAGCATGGCCATCCTCGGCTGCGCTCGCGCCATTTCGGCGCGGCGATCGGTCCTCTCGAGCGTGACGAATGGATGCTCTGCTTCCGTCTCGCCATGGAAGAGACGATCGAAAATCCGAAACTGCGCGAAATCATCTGGCCGCCGATCGAGCGGCTGGCCTTCCACATGCAGAACAAGGAATAGGCCGTTGGAAAGACTCCATAAACTGAGGCCGTTGATTCTGTTTGTGAGCGGCCTCATGGGGGCGGCCGGCGTCGCGCTCGCGGCAGCGGCAAGGCATGGCGGCGACACCACGTTCCTTGGATCCGCCTCGACCATGTGCCTGGCGCATGCGCCGGTTCTGCTGGGCCTCTATATCGGCCACCGGTATTTTCGCACCGCGACACTTGCCGCGCTGGTGCTCGGTCTCGGCACGATCATCTTCGCCGGCGATCTGCTGGCCCGCCATTATCTCGGCGACCGGCTGTTTCCCGATGGCCGCACCGCTCGGCGGAACGGGGATGATGCTGGGCTGGCTGGTGATGGCTGTAGGGGCGTTTTTCAGGGTGCCGGAGGCTTAAGAGGCACTTCTGGCCTTCGGACCCTCTCTCTCGAGGATTGGCCAAGGAATCGCATGAGGGCGAGCGGCCGCGTGGAACCCCTTCCCCTTGTGGGGAGGGTTCGAACCGCCGCGCCCGCTCATGTCCCATATGTGATGGCTTGGACCTGCAGCGAAACGACCGGACGGGACTTGGCCTACCGCCTGAAGGCCAGCACCCGGGCGCTCTCGCCCTTGGCAACATCCGCCAAAGCGGCCTTTGGAGATTTCGGCAGCACCACTACATTGGTCATATCCGCAGCCGCTTCGGCCCGAGCGGTCAGCAGCGCGTAAAGCTCCGGCACCAGCCCGTCACCATTCTGTTCGGCAAGCTTGTGCAGGCCGATGAAAAGGCTGGTGTCACGACGTTCTTCGTTCATCATTGCGTTCCTTCATGGTCTGGAGCGCCCGCTCCAGACTGGATTTGGAGCCGTTGCGAAGCGGCACGAAGGCGACGCCGAACTTCTTGCAGCCGGTCTTCACCCTCAGGCACGCGTCGTGGCTGATACAGTCGATAGGGCAGAAGACGCAGTCGACCGACGGCAGAACCGTGTCGATACGGGAGACCGCCTCGCGAAGTCCGCCGTCGTGGTGGATCAGTTCGGCGCCGAAATTGCTGGCGATCTCCCTCAGGTGCGCCACCTGACAGTCACGGCCGCCGACATAGAGAAAGCTGCGGACATCGGTCACGCCTGGTCCCCGCGNTTCGGAGCCACGCGTTTCCNCNCCNTTCGCCTCCGCGCCGGAATTGCCGTTTTTGTTCTTCTGCTTCTTGGCCATATGCCCTCGCCGCCGATTCTGCTTACGCTTCGGTTCCTCGATGGCCGGCACCATATTAAAGTTGATTTTCAGAGTAAAGATTAAAAGTGGACTCTTTTNATCATGATATATCGGGGCCCCTGACAAGGCGCGCCATTTCCAAAATTTTACCGTTTGATAAATTTTTCTGCTGTGGTACCTTTTTCCCAATAGTTGTCCATGAATCCATAAAAGAGGGAACTTAGGATGGAACGACTGGGAAACGGTCCAAAGGCCGGGATCGAGGCTGGCCGCCTCACCGCTGCCGACTATCAGGCGAACTTCGCCGATCTGCACCCGCGTCTCGACAGGCACGAGGCGCTGGTCGAATCCGATCGCTGTTATTTCTGCTACGACGCGCCGTGCATGACGGCCTGTCCCACCTCCATCGATATCCCGCTGTTCATCCGGCAGATATCGACGGGCAATCCGCTGGGTTCGGCAAAGACCATCTTCGACCAGAACATTCTGGGCGGCATGTGCGCCCGCGTCTGTCCCACCGAAACGCTCTGCGAACAGGCCTGCGTGCGCAACACGGCNGAGGACAAGCCGGTCGAGATCGGCAAGCTGCAGCGGTATTCCACCGACATCGCCATGGAACAGGGCCGGCAGTTCTATAGCCGCAAGGCCCCGAGCGGAAAGACGGTCGCGATCGTCGGCGCCGGTCCGGCCGGTCTTGCCGCCGCGCATCGGCTTGCCATGCATGGCCATTCGGTCACCATCCTCGAAGCCCGCGAAAAGGCCGGCGGCCTCAACGAATACGGCATCGCCACCTACAAGGCGGTCGACGATTTCGCCGCCCGCGAAGTGGATTACGTCACCGCGATCGGCGGCATCGAGATCGTCAACGGCCAGGCGCTCGGCCGGGATTTCTCGCTCTCCGACCTGACTGCGAAATACGACGCCGTTTTCCTCGGCATGGGCCTTGCCGGCGTGAACGGCCTCGGCATCGAAGGCGAAAGCCTGACCGGCGTCGAGGACGCGGTGGATTTCATCGCCGCCCTTCGCCAGGCAAAGGATAAGAGCGTGCTGCCGATCGGCCGGCGCGTCGTCGTGCTCGGCGGCGGCATGACCGCCATCGACGCCGCGATCCAGTCGAAGCTGCTCGGCGCCGAAGAGGTGACGATCTGCTATCGCCGCGGCAAGGACAACATGAACGCCTCGCCCTATGAGCAGGATCTGGCGACCGCCAACGGCGTCATCATCCGCCACTGGCTGGCGCCGAAATCGATCATCGGCAAGGACGGCCCCAATGGCGCTCATGTCGCCGGCATCGAGGTGGAATATACGGCGATGCGTGACGGCAAGCTGATCGGCACCGGCGAGACCGGCGTCATCGCCGCCGACCAGATCTTCAAGGCGATCGGCCAGACCTTTCTCCGCCTCGGGCCTCGGCGCGCTGCAGTTCGAGAAGGGCAAGATCGTCGTGGACGGAGAAGGCCGCACCTCGATCGAAGGCGTCTGGGCCGGCGGCGACTGCATCGGGTCGGGCGAGGACCTGACCGTTTCGGCCGTCGCGCAGGGGCGCGACGCCGCGGAAAGCATCGCAAGAGCCCTGGCCGCCGCTGCGCAGCCGGCAACCGCAGTCGCTTGAGGGGAGAACGATCATGGCTGATATCCGCAACAATTTCGTCGGCATCAAATCCCCCAACCCGTTCTGGCTGGCATCCGCGCCGCCGACCGACAAGGCCTACAATGTCGAGCGCGCCTTCAAGGCGGGCTGGGGCGGCGTGGTCTGGAAGACGCTCGGCGAGGAAGGCCCACCGGTCGTCAACGTCAACGGCCCGCGTTACGGCGCCATCTGGGGTGCCGACCGCCGCCTGCTGGGCTTGAACAATATCGAGCTGATCACCGACCGGGACCTCTACACCAACCTTCGCGAAATGAAGGAAGTGAAGAAGAACTGGCCGGACCGTGCGGTCATTGCATCCATCATGGTTCCCTGCGAGGAACAGGCTTGGAAGGCGATCCTGCCGCTGGTGGAAGAGACCGAAGTCGACGGCATCGAACTTAACTTCGGCTGTCCCCACGGCATGTCCGAACGCGGCATGGGCTCCGCGGTCGGCCAGGTGCCGGAATATATCGAGATGGTGGTGCGCTGGTGCAAGCAATACACCCGCATGCCCGTCATCACCAAGCTGACGCCCAATATCACCGATATCCGCAAGCCCGCCCGAGCCGCCAAGGCTGGCGGCACCGACGCCGTGTCGCTGATCAACACGATCAACTCGATCGTCTCCGTCGATCTCGACAGCTTCTCGCCCAATCCGTCGGTCGGCGGCAAGGGCAGCCATGGCGGTTATTGCGGCCCGGCGGTCAAGCCGATCGCGCTCAACATGGTCGCCGAGATCGCCCGTGATCGGGAAACCTACGGCCTGCCGATCTCCGGCATCGGCGGCATCACCACCTGGCGCGATGCGGCCGAATTCCTGGCGCTCGGAGCCGGCAACGTGCAGGTCTGCACCGCGGCGATGACCTATGGCTTCAAGATCGTCCAGGAGATGATCACGGGCCTGTCCGACTGGATGGACGAAAAGGGCCACCGGACGCTCGACGACGTCATCTGTCGCGCGGTGCCCAACGTCACCGACTGGCAGTACCTGAACCTCAACTACATCGCCAAGGCACATATCGACCAGGACGCCTGCATCAAATGCGGCCGCTGCCACATCGCCTGCGAGGATACCTCGCACCAGGCGATCACCTCGATGGTCGACGGCGTGCGCCATTTCGAGGTGATGGAAGAGGAATGCGTCGGCTGCAATCTCTGCGTCAACGTCTGCCCGGTCGAAAACTGCATCACCATGGAAGCTCTGCCCGCCGGCGAACTCGACCGGCGCACCGGCAAGGTGGTGGACCCGACCTACGCCAACTGGACCCAGCACCCGAACAACCCGATGGCAAGACAAGCCGCGGAATAACTGATGGGGCGGCGCAAGCCGCCCTTATTCGTTTTNNAAAGNTTCACGCCGCTTCGGCAAACTGGTCCCAGGCACGCAGCGCGTCGGCGCCATACATCAGGGCCGGGCCGCCGCCCATGTAGACGCTCATCGCCACCACGTCGGCGATCTCCTGACGTGTCGCGCCGAGGCCGTGCAGCGCCTTGGCGTGGAAACCGATGCAGCCGTCGCAGCGCTGGGTGATGCCGATCGCCAGCGCGATCAGCTCCTTGGTCTTCTTGTCCAGCGCCCCGTCGGAGCCCGCCCCTTTCGAAAGGGCATTGAACCCCTGCATGGCTTCGGGCGCCAGTTTGCGCATCTCGGCGGTATAGGCGGAAATGTCCCGGGTGATCTCGCGATAGTCTTTCGTCACTGCGGCCTCCTTCGGCTTTACAATTCATATTTTTATGATATAAAGAAAATATGAATTGTAAAGAGGCTCCGATGGACCTGACCGACGAAATGCCCGCGAAGGCGGAGGAAGTGGCG
>Ga0055531_10002730_pt1 | contig 11607 bp, 9 predicted proteins | sample AraplaCvi_mCL_r2_FD_55008 | JGI IMG/M metagenome (GOLD analysis project Ga0055531, IMG submission 55008) | Arabidopsis root microbial communities from North Carolina, USA - plate scrape MF_Cvi_mCL_r2 | ecosystem: Host-associated > Plants > Roots > Endosphere | place: USA: North Carolina...
TAGGTCGATTTACCGCCCATGTTGGGGCCGGTGATGACCTGCATGCGGTGCTTGCCGCTCATGACGCAGTCATTCGCGATGAAGGAGCCGCCGCCGGTTTCAGCCAGGCGGGCTTCCACCACCGGGTGCCGGCCCTGCACGATGTCTATGCAAGGCTCACGCACAAACACCGGTGCGGCCCAGTTAAGCGTGAGCGAGCGTTCTGCCAGTGCGCACAGCGCGTCCAGCGAAGCCAGGGCACGCGCCAGGCGGCTCAGCGCCGGGACGAAGTCCTGCAATTGGTCGAGCAACTGTTCGTACAGCCATTTCTCGCGTGCCAGCGCGCGCTCCTGTGCCGACAGGGCCTTGTCCTCAAAGGCCTTGAGCTCGGGCGTGATGTAACGCTCGGCGTTTTTCAGGGTCTGGCGGCGGCGGTAGTCGTCGGGCACCTTGTCGACCTGGCCTTGCGTGACTTCGATATAGAAGCCGTGCACCTTGTTGAACTGCACGCGCAGGTTGGCGATGCCGGTGCGGGCTTTTTCGCGGACCTCGAGGTCCAGCAAAAAGCCGTCGCAATTGGTCTGGATGGCGCGCAGCTCGTCGAGGTCGGCGTCGCAGCCGTGGTTGATGACGCCGCCGTCGCGTATCAGCGCGGCCGGCTCGTCGAGCACATAGCGGCCCAGCAGGGCNNCGCAGCCGGGGGGCGGTTGCAGGTCTTCAAAGATGCGGGCCAGCAGCTCGGGAAGGTCACCGCCTTCCGGNGCGGCCAGCCCGGCTTTTTGCAGCGTGTCCTTCAGGGCCACCAGTTCGCGCGGCCGCACCTGGCGTAGTGCGATGCGGGCGGTGATGCGCTCCACGTCGCTGCAGCCCTTGAGTTGGGCGCGCAGGCTTTGCTGCGCGCCACCGCGCAGGTGCGTGATGGCGTCAAGGCGCGCGGCCGCCTGGGCGCGGTCGCGGCGTGGCGCGAGCAGCCAGCTCTTGAGCGCCCGGCTGCCCATGCCGGTGGTGCAGGTGTCCAGCAGCGAAAACAGGGTGGGCGAATCCTCGCCGCGCAGGGTTTGCGTCAGTTCAAGGTTGCGGCGCGTGGNTTGCGGCAGCTCGATNAGTTCGCCCGAACGCANCACCTGCAGGCCCTGCACATGCGAGAGCACCCGACCCTGCGTGTGTTCGGCATAACCGAGCAGCACGGAGGCGGCGGCATGCGCTTCGCCCAGCGCCTCGGCGTTCCAGGAGGCCAGCGAGGCGACCTTGAGCTGGTCCAGCAGGCGGCGCGCGCCCAGGGCGGCGTCNAACTGCCAGGCCGGGCGCGCGGTGGAGGCGCAGCGCTGGGCCTTNAGGCGCTGCTCAAAGGCCGGCGTCACGTCGATGTTGTAAAGCACCTCGCTGGGCGCCACNCGCGCNAGCCAGGCTTCGAGCTCATCGCTCGCGCAATGTGCCAGGTGGATCTCGCCCTGCGTCACGCTGAGCCANGCCAGGCCGCAGGTGTTGCGCGCGCCCTGGTGCACGGCCAGCAGGATGGCTTCGGCCTTGTCGTTCAGCAGTTCGGTGTCGGTCAGCGTGCCGGGCGTGACCACGCGCACCACCTTGCGCTCGACCGGGCCCTTGCTGGTGGCGACGTCGCCGACCTGCTCGCAGATGGCCGCCGATTCGCCGAGCTTGATGAGCTTGGCCAGGTAGCCCTCCAGCGCATGAAAAGGTACGCCGGCCATGACGACGGGTTCGCCGGCCGACTGGCCGCGGCGCGTCAGCGTGATGTCGAGCAGGCGCGCGGCCTTCTCGGCGTCGGCGAAGAAAACCTCATAAAAATCGCCCATGCGGTAGAACACCAGCGTATCGGGGTACTGGGCCTTGATGCCCAGGTACTGCTGCATCATGGGCGTATGGGCTGCCAGCGGCGTGCCGGGGCTCATGGGGCTGGCGGGACTGGCTAGTTCGGGTCTCACGGTGGCGGTTTCACTCATGCGTTGGATGGGAGGAAGCGGGCGGGCGCGGGGGTCAATCCCGCATTATCGGCGGCGGCCGGCTGTCAGGGTCCGGAAGGCGCGGCCAGCACGCGGGCCTGGGTCAAGCGCAGTTCGCGCGCCATGGCGCAGGCCAGGTCCAGCCGGCGCAACAGCCAGGGCGTGAGGTTGATGGTGATCAGCGGGTCAGGCCGGGCCTGGAAGGGCTGGCCAGCGATGGCCGGGGCATCGGGGACGGTGGCCCCGGCGCCAGACAGTTCGGCCTCTATGCAGTGGGCGGCCCGCGCGAGCGCCGGCCTGACCACCGCCAGGTCCAGCTGGGCGCGGTGCAGCAGCAGCAGCGACTTGACGGCCGTGAGTTGGGCCAGCAACTGGTAGCTCCGTGCCTGCAGGGCTTCGAGCGGCTCCAGCGCCGGGCGCACCTTGCGCGGTTCGGCCAGGCTGCGCTGGGTGGCCAGCGTGAGGTCGGACAGGCTGTTGTAGGCCTCGCGTCGCGCCAGCCGCCAGGGCAGGTCGGCGGCCCGGGCTTCGTCGAGCAGCGCGAGCGCCAGCTGCGCATGCCNGGCCTGGGCGTGCGCGCTGCGCAGCACCAGCGCCGGGATCTGCTTGCGNTCCCAGGCCGGCAGCACATAGCTGAAGAGCCAGGCGATCAGCGCGCCCAGCAGGGTGTCGGCCAGGCGTTCGGCCATGGCGAAGCCGGGTTGCACGCCGGCCAGTAGCAAATGCGCCTGCAGCAGGCCGGCCACGGTGGCGGCGATGGAGGTGTACAGGTAGCGCCGCAGTGCAAAGGCATGGGCCAGGCCCATGCTGAGCGCGATGACGCCAAAAATGGTGCGGGCACCTGGGTGCGGCAACAGGATAGCCATAACCAGGGCGCAGCCTATGAGCGTGCCGGCCACGCGTGCATTGCGGCGCTGCACGGTTTGCGCCAGGTTGCCGCGCATCACCACCACAATGGTCAGCAGGATCCAGTATTCATGCGCCACCCAGGGCAGGTGCAGCGACACCGCATAGCCCGCCGCCACAGCCAGCGTACAGCGCAGGGCATAGCGCAGGATGGGCGCGCTCCAGCTCAGCTGGCCCAGCAGCGGCTTCCAGGACCAGTGAACGGTGCTGACAAACAGTTGCCACTGGGTNCGCACGGCCGACAGNCCNGGNGGGACGTCGCCGCGCGCCAGCGCCGCCAGCTTCACGGCCTCGTCATTGATGTGGCCGATGCGGTCGGCCATGTTGTGCAGCAGCGCCAGTGGNTCGGTGGTGTCGACGAGCAGCGGGTCGGGCGCCAGCGGGTCGATGCGTTTGCTGCGCGGTGGCAGCGCGCCGGCGAGTTTGGGGCGCAGGTCGGGAATGGCCGCGACCGCCGCACCGCGCCGGCCCAGCAGCAAGTCCATGCCCAGGGTTTCAAGCCGTGCGGCGGTGCTGTCCAGCGCGAGCTGCAGGGCCGGCAGCACAGCCACGGTGGCGCTGTGCTCCAGTAAAAAATCCAGGTCCAGGTCGCAGGCGAGCTGGTGGTCGCGCGCTTCCAGCAGGCTCAGCAGCATGGCGGCCAGGCGCTGGCGTTCCGGCGTGGTGGGTGACTCCAGTACCACGTCGCGGGTGTTCTGCAGGTGGTCGGCCAGGGCAGCCTGCTGCTGCAGCATGCGGGCCAACAGCGCGCTGTGGTCGGGCTGCGGGCCGAAGCGCTGGGCCTGGGTGCGCAGGATCTGCGCGAAGCTGTGCAGGCATTCGGCCAGCAGCTGCGCGCGATAGCGGCGATTGAGCAGGTGTGTGGTGAACACGGCCCACAGCAGGTAGAGCCCGGCGCCGGCCAGGAACCAGGCGCCGTGCAGCGCGATTTGCCCCAGCGAGGCGACCGGCGGCGCAGCCATCGAAAACAGCGTGGAAAACAGCAGCGAAAAACAGATGGGCCCGCCGCGCTTGCCCCAAGCCATCATCATCACGGCCAGGAAAGTGGCGGCCGAGACCACGATGCCCAGCAGGAGATCATCGTGGCGCACCAGCTGCACCAGCATGAAGAGCGGCGCGCCCAGCAGCGGCGCGGGCAGCATCTGCATGATCTTGCGCCGGCGCGGCGCGGGCACGTCGGGCAGGCTGGTGATCATCACGCCGACAGCGGCGGTGGANGCGGCGGCCAGCCCGGNGGCCTCGAAANTGGNCAGCATGATGAGCACCAGGCCCAGCGAGACCGTCAGGCCGTTGGCGACGTACTGGCTTAGCAGCACGTGCAGGCTTTTTTGCACCCAGTCCCGCGCCCGGCCCTGCAGGCGGGTTGCCGGCGCGGCGGAGGGGGCGGGATCGGGCAGGTTCATGATGTGCTCAGGCACACTTTACCGAAACAGCCGGCCATAAAAAAAGCCCGCGAGGCGGGCTTTTTTTATTCGGCCTGGAACGGGGCGTCCGGCGCTTTGGCGGCCTTGTTGTCGCCTGCCCTGATGCGTTTGGCTTTCAGAGTGGGCTTTTCGGCCGGGCCGGCCTGGACGGCGGGTTCCACGGCTTCTTCGGCGCCTTCTTCAGGCTCCTGCGCGGCAGGCGCGTCCTGCAGGGCCTGGCGCACCACGGCCTTGTCGCCGGCGCCGGCGAATTTGCTGTATTTGCCCAGGGTGGCCACCAGCTGGCCGTAGACGCGGGGATTGCCGGCCACGCATTCACCGTGGTCCATGAAGTCGGCTTCGCCGGTGAAATTGCCGATCAGGCCNCCGGCCTCGGTCACCAGCAGCGAGCCGGCCGCCACGTCCCAGGGNTTGAGGTTGGCTTCAAAAAAGCCGTCGCTGAAACCGGCGGCCACATANGCCAGGTCCAGCGCNGCGGCGCCGGGNCGGCGCACGCCGGCGGATTGGCTCATGACTTCGCCCAGCATGTTGAGGTAGGCCTTGAGCTTGTCGCCGGGGCGGTAGGGAAAGCCGGTGGAAATCAGGCAGTCCTGCAGGCGGGTGCGCTTGGCCACCCGGATGCGGCGGTCGTTCAGGTAGGCACCGCGGCCCTTGGTGGCGCAGAAGATGTCGTTGCGGGTGGGATCGTAGACCACGGCCTGCTCGACCTTGCCCTTGACGGCCAGCGCGATGCTGACGCAATAGACCGGGAAGCCGTGGATGAAGTTGGTGGTGCCGTCCAGCGGATCGATGATCCAGACGTAGTCGGAGTCTTTGGCGCCATGCTCGCTGCCCGATTCTTCGGCCAGGATGCCGTGGCCGGGGTAGGCGCTGAGCAGCGTTTCGATGATCGCGGCCTCGGCGGCCTGGTCGATCTCGGTGACGAAGTCGTTGGTTTGCTTGACCGAAACGCGGACCGCTTCGACGTCAAGCGCCGCGCGGTTGATGATGGCGCCGGCAGCGCGCGCAGCCTTGATGGCCACGTTGAGCATGGGATGGAGGTTGCTGGACATAACTTGTGGGGAAGAACGGGATAAACCGGCGCTGGCGATGCGGGCGGCGGGCAATGGGGGTATTTTCCCATAAATGGGATTTCCCCCGGTTTTGCCGCGCCGGACCGCCCCCGGCCATCCCCTGGCGCCGTTCTAGGACAATCCAGCCCATGCGTACCCGTTTTGTCCTGATCAACACCAGCCATGCCGGCAATGTCGGCGCGACCGCCCGCGCCATGAAAACCATGGGTTTTGACGACNTGGTGCTGGTCGCGCCGCGCTGGGCCAATGTGCTGAACCGCGAGGAAACCATACAGAGGGCCAGCGGCGCGCTCGATGTACTCAAAAACGCCCGTATCGTGAAGACGCTGGACGAGGCGCTGGACGGGATGGCCCACCTGTGCGCCACGGCCATGACGCCNCGNGACTTCGGCCCGCCCACGCGGGCGCCGCGGGAGCACTTTGCGGCGCTGCTGGGGAATGTCCAGGGTAAGCAGGACGGCCAGGCACCCGGNGAANCCTCAGGAAGGCCTGAATCGGTCGCATTCCTGTTCGGTTCCGAGCGCTTTGGCATGCAAAACGAGGACGTTTACCGCTGCCACGTGGCGCTGAGCATCCCGACGGACCCCCAGTTCGGCTCACTGAACCTGGGCGCGGCCGTGCAGCTGATTGCCTACGACTGGCGGCAGGCGCTGGGCGGCTTCAGCGTGCAGCCGGCCACGGCCGAACCCTCGCTGGCCGACGCGGCGGCGGTGGCCGGCATGCTCAAACACTGGGAAGAGGCGCTGGTCGGCATCGGTTTCCTGGACCCGGCTTCGCCCAAAAAGCTGATGCCGCGGCTCAACCAGCTGTTCAACCGCGCCCAGCTCAGTCCCGAGGAAATCCACATCCTGCGCGGCGTGGCCAAGGCCATGCTGCAAAAAGCCTCCGAAGCCGGGGGCAAAAAGGCCGCTCCGGCAGGCATCCCGCACCCTCAGTAGACTTCGCCTATGTTTTCCCGACTTCGTTCCGACATCCAGTGCATCCTCGACCGCGATCCCGCCGCCCGTACGGCCTGGGAGGCGCTGACCTGCTACCCGGGCCTGCATGCCCTGGTGCTGCACCGCCGGGCCCACTGGTGCTGGAACCACGGCCTCAAATGGCTGGGCCGGTTTATCTCGCATATTTCGCGCTGGATGACGGGCATGAGATCCACCCGGGCGCCAAGATCGGCGAGCGGGTGTTTTTCGACCATGCCATGGGCGTTGTCGTCGGCGAAACCGCCGAGATCGGCGACGGCTGCACGATTTACCAGGGCGTGACCCTGGGCGGCACATCGCTCTACAAGGGCGCCAAGCGCCATCCGACGCTGGGCCGCGATGTGGTGGTCAGCGCCGGCGCCAAGGTGCTGGGCGGCTTTGTGGTCGGCGACGGCGCCAAGATCGGCAGCAATGCGGTGGTCATCAAGCCCGTCCCGGCCGGCGCCACGGCGGTCGGCATCCCGGCGCGCATCATTCCGTCCAAGGTGGGGGAGAGCGCTGACGTCACGACCTCGCCCAAGTTTTCCGCTTACGGCATCACGCTGGACGACGACCCGATCGGGCAGGCCATGAAGGGGCTGATCGACAATGCCTCGTCCCAGGAGCACCAGATCGCGCTGCTCTGGCAGGCGATTGAAAANCTCTCGGGCCCGCANACCGCCATGAGCAAGGACTGCGTGCCCAAGGANGCGGCGCTNACGGAAACCTTTGAGGCCGACAAGCTCAACCAGCTGGTGGGCAAGTAGGCCCATACGACCAATACGAAATGCGGCAGGCAATAAAAAAGGAAGGGCGATCCCTTCCTTTTTTGTTTGTTGACTGCGTGCAGCTTCAGTTGATCAGCCGAAGCGCGAACGGCACGCGAAAGGCTTTGCCATTGGAAGCACCAATCGCTCCCAGCACGCAGAACACCAAGTGGCAGATGCCCAGCGCCACGAACACCAGGAAGCCGATCAGCACAAAGGTGAGGATCATCGCCGCCACATAACCGATGGCGGCTGTGATGGACCAGTTCAGTGCTTCCTTGGCCTGGTCCAGGATATAGGCGTCATCCTTTTTCACCAGGTAGACGATCAGGCCCGGGATGAAACCCAGAAACAGGGTTCCTATCCAGATCAGCACGGCGGTGTTTTTAGAGTCCTTGTTCGGCGTTTCAATCAGCTCGTCCATCTTGCTTCCTCCGGTTGTAAANCGTAAAGCCCGAATACTACGTGAGAAAGCCGACGGCCCCAACCGGCCGGTGGCAGGGCTTANCGNGGCGGGCGCTGGGCGCTTTTNGGCCTGAAGGCCTTGCAGACNGCGTCGTCGGTTTCGAGGTAAGGGCCNCCTATCAGGTCTATGCAATAGGGCACGGCGGCAAAAATGCCGGGCACNACCGATTCACCGGCCTCGTTTTTGAGGCCTTCAAGGGTTTCCTGGATGGACTTGGGCTGGCCCGGCAGGTTGAGGATCAGGCTTTTGTCGCGAATCACCGCGCACTGGCGTGACAGGATGGCCGTGGGCACGAATTTCAGGCTGATCTGCCGCATCTGCTCGCCGAAGCCCGGCATTTCCTTGTGGGCCACGGCCAGCGTGGCCTCGGGTGTGACATCGCGCAGAGCAGGCCCTGTGCCGCCGGTGGTGAGCACCAGCGAGCAACCGGCGTCGACCAGCGCGATCAGCGCGGCGCTGATGCCCGCCTGCTCGTCGGGGATCAGGCGTTCCTCGAAGGTAATGGGGTTGCGCAAGGCGCGCGTGAGCCACTCCTTGAGTGCTGGCAGGCCTTTGTCGACATAGACACCTGCCGAGGCCCGGTCGCTGACCGAGACGATGCCGACTTTGACCGGTTCAAAGGTTTCACTCATCCTGAGGTTCCTCATCGCCTTGTCCCGAGCCTTCGGCCATGGCCTGGCGCACCAGCTGGAAAATCTCGCGGTAGGCCTTGCCGTGTCGCTGCGCTTCGCCGGGCTTTTCGGGTTTGGCATCCTTGCGGGCCTGGCGCACCAGCGCGCGCAGCTGCTGGGAATCGGTGCCGGGATACTCTTGCAGCCATTCGCCCAGTGCGGCATCGTCGGCGATCAGCTTGTCGCGCCATTGCTCAGCGAGGTGCAGCGCCAGCGTGAGGTCGGCCGAGCCGTTGAGCTGCTCATTGATCGCTTCGCGGATGGGTTCGGGGTCCAGCGGGCGCATCAGCTTGCCGATGAACTGCATCTGGCGGCGCTTGCCCTCGAAGTTGGTGATCTTTTTTGCGTCCGCGATGGCATCGCGGAGCTTGTCGGGCAGGTCCAGGCGAGCCATCAGGTCGGCGCGCAGGGTCAGCAGCGCTTCACCGAGCGCCTGTTTTTCGTCGGCCTCGGCCTTGAGCTGGGTTTTGCTGGGCGGGCCGGCTTCCTCGAGCGCAATTTCCTCGGGTTTGACGAAGCGGCCCTTGGACCAGTAGCCCTTGATGGCCTTGGGAGTCTTGTTGTTCATGGCAGTCAGTATCATAGCTACCCATATGACCCTAAAAGCTTCCTCTGGCGCCGGCGGCGCAAAGCGCGGCGCGTCCCGCCCCTCCAATCAGCCCGAAAGCGGCTTCAGCTACCACCGCGATTTTTTTGAAGACCTCGTCGACACCGCCCTGGGCCATGCCAAAAAGCTCGGTGCCACGGATGCTGCGGCTGAGGCTTCGGAAGGCTGCGGCCTGTCCGTCAGCGTGCGCAAGGGCGAGCTGGAGAATGTCGAGCGCAACCGTGACAAGTCCCTGGGCATCACCGTTTACATCGGCAAAAAGCGCGGCAATGCCGCGACCAGCGATTTCTCCAAGGCTGCGATTGAGCAGACCGTGAAAGCGGCCTACGACATTGCGCGCTTTACGGCCGAAGACGAGACCTCGGGCCTGCCTGACGACCGCGACATCGCGCGCGTGCATCCTGAGCTGGACCTGTTCCACCCCTGGGCCATAGACTCCGAACAGGCCGCGCAGCTGGCGCTGAAATGCGAAGCCGCCGCCCTGGGCACCAGCCGGCTCATCACCAACAGCGAAGGCGCAGGCGTGTCGGCCCAGCAGAGCCATTTTTTCAGCGCCCACACCAAGGGCTTTCGCGGCGGTTATGCCAGTTCGCGCCACAGCCTCTCGGTGGCGCCGATTGCCGGCAAGGGCGAGCAGATGCAGCGCGACGCCTGGTACAGCTCCATGCGCGACGCGGCTGAACTGGCCAGCCCGGAGGCCGTGGGCCGCTATGCGGCCGAGCGCGCGTTGGCGCGCCTGAAAAGCCGCAAGATCCCGACCACGCAGTGCCCGGTGCTGTTCGAGTCGCCATTGGCCGCGGGCCTGCTGGGCGGCTTTGTGCAGGCCGTGAGCGGCGGCGCGCTGTACCGCAAGAGCACCTTCCTGGCCGACAGCCTGGGCAAGGCGGCCTTTCCCAAACACATCGACATCAATGAAGACCCGCACCTGCGCAAGGGCAAGGGCAGCGCGCCCTTTGACGAAGAGGGTGTGAAGACCGAAGCGCGCAAAGTGGTGGCCGGCGGCCGCGTTGAGGGCTATTTCCTGAGCACCTACTCGGCGCGCAAGCTGGGCATGCGCACCACCGGCAATGCCGGCGGCTCGCACAATCTAACACTGACCAGCCGCCTCACACAGCCGGGTGACGATCTGGATGCCATGCTGCGCAAGCTGGGGCGCGGCCTCTTCGTGACCGAGNTGATGGGCCAGGGCGTGAACTACGTGACCGGCGACTACTCGCGCGGTGCTTCGGGTTATTGGGTCGAAGACGGCCGCATCGCCTTTCCGGTCGAGGAAATCACGATTGCCGGCAACCTCAGGGACATGCTCATGGGCATTGAGGCTGTGGGTGCGGATGCCTACAACTACGGTGCCAAAACCGTGGGCTCCATCCTGGTCAACCGCATGAAGGTGGCGGGAAGCTAAACCCCGGCCGCGCGTTCACTGCACTGATGATCTTCCCCGCCGAGACGCTGGCCCTGGGTGCCGCGGCCACCTGGGCCTGCTCCAGCCTGCTGTCGGCCTCAGCTGTCGCCCGCATGGGGGCTTTTGCCTTCAGCCGCTGGCGCCTGGCGTTTGCCTGTGCGATGCTGTGGGCCCTGGCCTTCGCCACCGGCAGCTGGCGCAGCCTGCAATGGGACGGCGCGGGTGTGCTGGCCCTGTCGGGCGTGATCGGCATTTTTGTCGGCGACACCGCCTTGTTCGCCTGCATGGAACGCCTGGGGCCGCGGCGCTCGGGCATCCTGTTTGCCACGCATGCGCTGTTTTCCGCGGTGTTGGCCTGGCTCTTCCTGGGCGAATCACTGTCGGGCTGGACCCTGGTGGGCAGCGCGCTGCTGGTGGCGGGCGTGATGACGGCGATTGCCTTCGGCCGGCGTGAAACCGAGCTGCACCACTGGGAGTCCACCAGAGGGCGGCTGGCCATCGGCATTGCCCTGGGGCTGGTGGCGGCGCTGGGCCAGTCGGTGGCCACCTTGATGCTCAAGCCGCTGATGCAGGGTGGCATGGACCCGGTGGCGGCCTCGGCGGTGCGCATGAGCAGCGGCCTGGCGGCCCACGCTGTATTGCTGTTGTCGGGTTGGCGCGTGGTGCGGGCCATGCATGCGCCGCGCTGGGTGGACCTGGGCTACACCTTTGCCAGCGCCGCGATGGGCATGGCCCTGGGCATGACGCTGATTCTCAAGGCGCTGCAGAACGGCAGTGCCGGCATGGTGGGCATGTTGTCCTCCGTCACGCCTGTCATGCTGCTGCCCCTGCTGTGGTGGGTGTATCGGCGCCGGCCGGCCCTGGGTGGCTGGTGCGGCGCTGTGCTGACCGTGGCGGGTTGCGTGCTGATCCTGCTGCGCCGCTGAGCACTGGCGGGTTTAGCCGGCCAGTGCGGCCTTGACGGCGGCCGAAACCTGGCCCATGTCGGCCTTGCCGGCCAGTTTGGCCTTCACTGCGCCCATCACCTTGCCCATGTCGCCGGGGCCGCTGGCGCCCAGTTCGGCCACGATGGCTTTCACGGCGGCGGCGACTTCATCTGCGCTCAGGCGCGCCGGCAGGTAGGCCTGCAGCACTGCCAGCTCGGCGGCTTCCTTGTCGGCCAGGTCCTTGCGCTCGGCCTTCTGGAAGGCTTCCAGCGAGTCCTTGCGCTGCTTGATCAGTTTGTCGACGATGGCGATGACAGCCGCGTCATCGAGCACCACGCGCTCATCGACCTCTTTTTGCTTGAGGGCCGCCAGCAGCAGGCGTATGGTGCCCAGGCGCTCGCTGTCCTTGGCGCGCATGGCGGTCTTCATGTCTTCGGTGATTTTTTCTTTGAGGGCTGACATTGGTGGG
>Ga0055531_10002747_pt1 | contig 11568 bp, 10 predicted proteins | sample AraplaCvi_mCL_r2_FD_55008 | JGI IMG/M metagenome (GOLD analysis project Ga0055531, IMG submission 55008) | Arabidopsis root microbial communities from North Carolina, USA - plate scrape MF_Cvi_mCL_r2 | ecosystem: Host-associated > Plants > Roots > Endosphere | place: USA: North Carolina...
CAGTGCACGCCGTGCCGCGAAGGTACCGGCTGGATGATGCGTGTCATGGAACGCATGGTTCAGGGTCGCGCCCAGAAGCGCGAGATCGACATGCTGTTCGACGTCACCAAGCAGGTGGAAGGCCACACGATCTGCGCGCTTGGCGACGCAGCCGCCTGGCCGATCCAGGGTCTGATCAAGCACTTCCGTCCGGAAATGGAAAAGCGCATCGACGAATACACGCGCAATGCCTCGTCGCACGGCGCGGTTCTGGAAGCGGCGGAGTAACAGGCGATGGCCGGTGCACGCGAGGAGGGACAGATGAAAGGGCAGGCCGAAACAGGCATTCCATTCGCGCGTCCGCTCGGCGGTGATCCGGCCGATCCGTTCGGCATGGCCGAATGGATGAAGGGCCTGCCGCAGGTGTCGCTGCACCCGCTGATGGTTCACCCGGCTGCCGCTGTGGCGGCGGTAACAGCCATCGGTTTCGGTCTGACCAGCCACTTTGCTGGCGCNATGTTCGGCGCGATGCAGGGTGCGGTCGAGGCGGCTCAGAAGCGGGTGGANCCGGCAGAGCAGGACGTNACCNCCGTTGTCGCCGAGACGGCGCTCCCGNCAGAAGCAGAAGCGAAAACGGTCGTGAAGCCCGCCGCTTCGCCAAATCGTATTGCGGCAAAACCGGNCGNTGAGAAGGTCGCNGTCGAGAAGCCGGTCAAGGTTCGCGCGGCGCGCGCCAAGGCGCAAGCTGCTGACGACCTCAAGCGGATTTCCGGTATCGGCCCGAAGCTGGAGCAGGTGCTCAACGCGAAGGGCATTCGCGGTTTTGCCGATATCGCCGGCTGGAGCGAGGCGGACGTTGTTCGCTTTGACGACGAGCTCGGTTTCGGTGGCCGCATCAAGCGGGACGATTGGGTTGGACAGGCCAAGGCGCTGAAGGGCGCGTGAGACAATAGGGGCGGGAACCTGAGACGGTCATCGCCCGCAAGCAGCAAGGCTGTGTTGGAATTGTCCGTCGCCGGAAGGCCGATGGACGGAAGACAGGATTGAGTACGAAGATGGCAAAGCTGAAAGTCGACGGAAAAGAGATCGAGGTACCGGATCATTTCACGCTGCTTCAGGCGTGCGAAGAGGCCGGAGCCGAGGTTCCGCGCTTCTGTTTCCATGAGCGGCTGTCGGTCGCCGGCAACTGCCGCATGTGTCTGATCGAAGTGAAGGGAGGGCCGCCAAAGCCCGCCGCTTCCTGCGCCATGGGCGTGCGCGACCTCCGTCCGGGCCCGAACGGCGAGACGCCGGAAGTCTTCACGACCACGCCGATGGTCAAGAAGGCCCGCGAAGGCGTGATGGAATTCCTGCTGATCAACCACCCGCTCGACTGCCCGATCTGCGACCAGGGCGGCGAATGCGACCTGCAGGACCAGGCGATGGCCTTCGGTATCGACAGCTCGCGTTATCAGGAAAACAAGCGCGCCGTCGAAGACAAGTATATCGGCCCGCTGGTCAAGACCGTGATGAACCGCTGCATTCACTGCACGCGTTGCGTCCGTTTCACGACCGAAGTCGCCGGTATTGCCGAGCTTGGCCTGATTGGCCGCGGCGAAGACGCCGAGATCACCACCTATCTCGAGCAGGCGATGACGTCCGAACTGCAGGGCAACGTCGTTGACCTCTGCCCGGTCGGCGCGCTGACCTCGAAGCCATTTGCCTTCACTGCTCGTCCGTGGGAGCTGAACAAGACCGAATCCATCGACGTGATGGATGCACTCGGTTCTGCGATCCGCGTCGACACCCGCGGTCGCGAAGTCATGCGCATCATGCCGCGCGTCAATGAGGACATCAACGAAGAGTGGATCTCCGACAAGAGCCGCTTCATCTGGGACGGCCTGAAGACGCAGCGTCTCGATCGTCCCTATGTCAAGAAGGACGGCCGACTGCAGCCGGCGACCTGGGGCGAAGCCTTCCAGGCGGTCAAGGCTGCCGTTGCCAAGACCTCCGGCGACAAGATCGGCGCCATCGCCGGCGACCTCGCTTCGGTCGAAGAAATGTACGCGCTGAAGCAGTTGATCGCAGCACTCGGCTCCGAGAGCGTCGATTGCCGCCAGGACGGCGCCGCACTCGACCCGTCGCTTGGCCGCGCCAGCTACCTTTTCAACCCGACCATCGCCGGCATCGAAAGCGCTGATGCGCTGCTGATCATCGGCTCCAACCCGCGCTTCGAGGCTTCGGTCCTCAACGCCCGTATCCGCAAGCGCTACCGCATGGGCAACTTCCCGATCGCCGTGATCGGGGAGCCCGGCGAGCTGCGCTACGAATACGAATATCTCGGCGCCGGCACCGAAACGCTCGCCGAACTCGTCTCCGGCAAGGGCAAGTTTGCCGCGACGCTCAAGAAGGCGCAGCGCCCGATGATTCTCATCGGCCAGGGCGCGATTGCAGGGGAGGGCGGCGCTGCCGTTCTTGCTGCCGCCGCCAAGCTCGCGGGCGCCGTCGGTGCGGTCACTGCCGAGTGGAACGGCTTTGCCGTTCTGCACACGGCTGCTTCCCGCGTCGGTGGTCTCGACCTCGGCTTCGTACCGGGTGCGAACGGCAAGACGGCGGCCGAAATGGTTACCGCTTCCGACGTTCTCTTCCTGCTCGGCGCCGATGAGATCGACCTTGCCGGTCGCAAGTCCGGCTTCACCGTCTATATCGGTTCGCACGGCGACAACGGCGCGCATGCCGCCGACGTCATCCTGCCGGGTGCGACCTACACCGAAAAGTCCGGCACCTGGGTCAACACGGAAGGTCGCGTTCAGGTCGGCAACCGTGCCGGCTTCGCACCGGGTGATGCGCGTGAGGACTGGGCGATCATTCGCGCACTCTCCGACGTTCTCGGCAAGAAGCTGCCCTTTGATTCGCTTGGCGAATTGCGCTCGAAGCTCTATGCGGCTCACCCGCATTTCGCGGATGTCGACGCGATCGCGACCGGCAACGGCGACGAAATTGCCGCACTTGCTCAAAAAGCCGGTGAGATGGGCAAATCCGTGTTTGCGTCTCCGGTCAAAGACTTCTATTTGACGAACCCGATAGCGCGCGCATCCGCCGTCATGGCCGAATGCTCGGCTTTGGCACGCAACAACTTCAAAGCTGCGGCGGAATGAGCGCGAGGGAATAGAGTATCATGGACGCTTTCGTTTCGACCTATGTCTGGCCCACGATCATCATGGTCGCCCAGTCGCTGCTGCTCCTGGTCGCGCTGCTGCTTTTCATCGCCTACATTCTGCTTGCCGACCGTAAGATCTGGGCTGCAGTTCAGCTCCGCCGTGGTCCGAATGTGGTAGGCCCGTGGGGACTTTTCCAGTCCTTCGCCGACCTTTTGAAGTTCGTCTTCAAGGAGCCGGTGATTCCGGCTGGCGCCAACAAGGCGATCTTCCTGCTCGCACCGCTCGTTTCCGTGACGCTGGCGCTTGCCGCCTGGGCGGTGATCCCACTCAACGCCGGCTGGGTCATCGCGAACGTCAACGTCGGCATCCTCTTCGTGTTCGCCATATCTTCTCTTGAAGTTTATGGCATCATCATGGGCGGCTGGGCGTCGAATTCCAAATATCCCTTCCTCGGCGCGCTCCGCTCCGCGGCACAGATGGTCTCCTANGAAGTCTCTATCGGCTTCGTCATCGTTACCGTCCTGCTCTGCGTCGGCTCGCTGAACCTGACGGACATCGTCAACGCTCAGTCCACGGGCATCGGCACGAATCTCGGCCTGCCGGCGTCGTTCCTCGACTGGCATTGGCTGGCGCTGTTCCCGATGTTCATCGTGTTCTTCATTTCNGCACTTGCCGAAACGAACCGCCCGCCCTTCGACCTGCCGGAAGCCGAATCCGAACTCGTCGCCGGCTTCATGGTCGAGTACGGCTCGACCCCGTACATGATGTTCATGCTCGGCGAATATGCCGCCATCTGCCTGATGTGCGCGCTGACGACGATCCTGTTCCTCGGCGGCTGGCTGCCCCCGGTTGACGTCTGGTTCTTGAACTGGGTTCCCGGCATCATCTGGTTCGTTCTGAAGGCATCCTTCGTGTTCTTCATGTTCGCAATGGTGAAGGCTTTCGTTCCGCGTTACCGCTACGACCAACTGATGCGTCTCGGCTGGAAGGTCTTCCTGCCGATCTCTCTTGCAATGGTCGTGATCACTGCATTCGTTCTCAAGCTGACGGGAGCCGCATGACGATGGCTCACGTTTGGCAGCATACCGCCGGTCGCTCCCAGGCCGGCAATTCTGGAGGTAAATGATGGCCGGTCTTTCGCAAGCCGTCAGCTCGCTGTTCCTGAAGGAATTCGTCGGCGCGTTCTTTCTGTCGATGCGCTATTTCTTCAAGCCGAAGGCGACGTTGAACTACCCCTTTGAAAAGGGGCCGGTCAGCCCGCGCTTCCGTGGCGAGCATGCGCTGCGCCGCTACCCGAATGGTGAAGAGCGTTGCATCGCCTGCAAGCTCTGCGAGGCGATCTGTCCTGCACAGGCCATCACCATCGAAGCTGGACCGCGCCGCAACGACGGCACCCGCCGTACGGTGCGCTACGACATCGACATGGTGAAGTGCATCTATTGCGGTTTCTGCCAGGAAGCCTGTCCGGTTGATGCCATCGTCGAGGGCCCGAACTTCGAGTTCGCCACCGAGACGCGCGAAGAGCTTTACTACGACAAGGACAAGCTCCTCGCCAACGGCGACCGTTGGGAGCGCGAAATCGCCCGCAACATCGCAATGGACTCGCCCTATCGCTGAGGCCAGAGCGTCGCGCCGCCCCGGGGAGGGCGGTGCATGTGACATAGGTTTGGGCAACGGCCGGACGCGTGTCCGGCTTTGCCTGTGGAGTGGGGCCTGAAGCGCCTCACGCCGTGCAAGACGAAGAAGGCACCGATCATGGGTCTGCAGGTTCTTTTTTTCTATCTCTTTGCCTTCATCGCGGTGGCGTCGGCATTTATGGTCATTGCGGCCAGGAACCCGGTTTATTCGGTTCTGTTCCTGATCCTGACCTTCTTTAACTCGGCAGGCCTGTTCCTGCTGACCGGCGCCGAATTCCTCGCGATGATCCTGCTGGTCGTCTATGTCGGTGCGGTCGCGGTGCTGTTCCTGTTCGTCGTCATGATGCTCGACATCGACTTCGCGGAATTGCGGGCGGGCGTGCTCGAATACGCGCCGATCGGCGCGCTGATCGGCCTGATCCTGGCTGCCGAGCTTATCATCGTGGTCGGCGGCGCAACGTTCTCGCCTGAGATCGCCAAGGCGATTTCGATGCCGATCCCGGCCGTCACCGAGCGGACGAACACGGCAGCCCTCGGCGACGTGCTCTATACCCACTACGTCTACTTCTTCCAGATCGCCGGCCTTGTGCTGCTCGTCGCCATGATCGGCGCCATCGTGCTGACCCTGCGCCACCGCGAAAACATCAAGCGCCAGAATATCCCGCAGCAGGTTGCCCGTACGCCCGAGACCGCCGTCGAAGTGGTCACGGTCAAGCCGGGCCAGGGCATCTAAGTCGGACGCGAGATCGAGGAACATAAAATGGAAATCGGAATTTCCCACTATCTCACCGTCAGCGCCATCCTGTTCACGCTGGGCGTCTTCGGCATCTTCCTGAACCGGAAGAACGTCATCGTTATCCTGATGTCGGTCGAACTCATTCTTCTCGCGGTCAACATCAACATGGTCGCCTTCTCGGCGTTCCTGAATGACATCACTGGCCAGGTCTTTGCCCTGTTCATCCTGACCGTCGCGGCTGCGGAAGCGGCTATCGGACTTGCAATTCTCGTCGTCTTCTACCGCAACCGCGGCTCGATCGCTGTTGAAGACGTCAACATGATGAAGGGCTGATTGGGCTATGGATACCATCATCAAGGCTATCGTCTTCCTGCCTTTGATCGGCTTTCTGATCGCCGGCCTCTTCGGTACTTCGATCGGCGCCAAGGCATCGGAATACGTCACCAGCGGTCTGATGATCATCGCCGCTGCGCTGTCCTGGTACGTCTTCTTCGACGTCGCCCTGGGCCACCAGGAGATGATCAAGGTTTCGGTGCTGCGCTGGATCCAGTCCGGCAGCTTCGATGTCGAATGGGCGTTCCGCGTCGATACGCTGACATCGGTCATGTTCGTCGTCGTCAACACGGTGTCGACGCTCGTGCATGTCTATTCGATCGGATACATGCACCACGATCCGCATCGTCCGCGCTTCTTTGCCTATCTGTCGCTCTTCACCTTCGCGATGCTGATGCTCATCACGTCGGACAACCTGGTGCAGATGTTCTTCGGCTGGGAAGGCGTGGGTCTCGCGTCCTACCTGCTCATCGGCTTCTGGTACAAGAAGCCGTCGGCGAATGCTGCCGCGATGAAGGCCTTCATCGTCAACCGCGTCGGCGACTTCGGCTTCTCGCTCGGCATCTTCCTCGTCTTCGTGCTGTTCGGCTCGGTCAACTTCGAGACGATCTTCGCCGTCGCCCAGACCTATCTGCCGGCCGAAGGCGCTGCAGCAGGGGAGGCGGTTGTCACCCTGTTCGGCATGCACCTCGACAAGGCTGACGCGATCACCGCGGCCTGCTTGCTGCTCTTCATGGGCGCGATGGGTAAATCGGCGCAGTTCCTGCTGCACACCTGGCTTCCGGATGCGATGGAGGGCCCGACCCCGGTTTCGGCTCTTATCCATGCCGCAACCATGGTTACCGCCGGCGTCTTCCTCGTCGCCCGCATGTCGCCGCTCTTCGAACTGTCGCCGGATGCACTGACCGTCGTGACGATCATCGGTGCCATCACCGCCTTCTTCGCCGCGACCGTCGGTCTCGTGCAGAACGACATCAAGCGCGTGATCGCCTATTCGACCTGCTCGCAGCTCGGCTACATGTTCGTGGCGCTCGGCGTCGGCGCCTATGGCGCAGCGATCTTCCACCTGTTCACACACGCCTTCTTCAAGGCTCTCCTGTTCTTGGGTGCCGGTTCGGTCATTCACGCCGTCGATGGCGAGCAGGACATGCGCTACATGGGTGGCCTCAGGAAGCACATCCCGGTCACCTACTGGATGATGTTCATCGGTACGATCGCGCTGACCGGTGTCGGTATTCCCGGTACGCTCTTCGGTACGGCTGGCTTCTTCTCGAAGGACGCGATCATCGAGTCGACGTTTGCCGCGCACAGCTCGGTATCCGGTTTCGCCTTCGCCCTGCTGGTGGTCGCCGCGCTCTTCACCAGCTTCTATTCGTGGCGCCTGGCCTTCATGACGTTCCACGGCAAGCCCCGTGCGTCGTCGGATGTCATGCATCACGTGCACGAGTCGCCGCAGGTCATGCTGGTGCCGCTCTACATTCTCGCCGCCGGCGCACTGATCGCAGGTTTCCTCTTCCACGACCACTTCTTCGGCGAAGGCTATGCCGAGTTCTGGAAGGGTGCGCTGTTCACATCGGCTGAAAACGAAGTCCTGCATGAGTACCACCACGTACCGCTGTGGGTTAAGTGGAGCCCGTTCTGCGCCATGGCGCTCGGCCTCTTCACCGCCTGGTACATGTATATCCGCCGGCCGGAACTGCCGAAGTATCTGGCAGACCAGCACCGTGGCCTCTACCAGTTCCTGCTCAACAAGTGGTACTTCGACGAGCTCTACGACCTGCTGTTCGTGCGCTCGGCCAAGTGGCTCGGCACCTTCCTCTGGAAGGAAGGCGACGGTCGCGTGATCGATGGCTACGGCCCGAACGGCATTGCCGCACGTGTGCTCAACGTTACTGACCGCGTTGTCCGCCTGCAGACTGGTTACCTCTATCACTACGCGTTCGCGATGCTGATCGGCATTGCCGCGCTGTTACTTGGATGATGTTCAGGAGTTCCTTCTGATGACCGATTGGCCCGTACTTTCCGCGGTCACCTTCATGCCGCTCGTCGGCGTACTGCTTCTCTTGCTTCACAGGGAAGACAGCGCCTACGGCCGCCGGAACATCCTGAACGTTTCGCTGCTGACGACGATCTTCACCTTCGCGGTGTCGGTCTACATCTGGTACCAGTTCGANGCNTCGAACCCCGGCTTCCAGATGCTCGAAAAGCACGAGTGGCTCGGCACCGGCATTTCCTACCATCTCGGAGTCGATGGCATCTCGGTGCTCTTCGTCGTGCTCTCGGCCTTCCTCATGCCGTTCTGCGTGCTCGCAAGCTGGCTGTCGATCGAGAAGCGTCTCAAGGCATACATGATCGCGTTTCTGGTCTTGGAAACGTTCATGATCGGCGTCTTCGTGTCGCTCGATATCGTGCTGTTCTACGTGTTCTTCGAAGCTGGCCTGATCCCGATGTTCCTCATCATCGGCGTCTGGGGTGGCAAGGACCGCGTTTACGCCAGCTACAAGTTCTTCCTCTACACGCTGCTCGGCTCGGTGCTGATGCTGCTCGCGATCATGGCGATGTANTGGCAGGCCGGTACCACCGACATCACGCAGCTGCTCGCCTACAACTTCCCGCGCCAGATGCAGACCTGGTTGTGGCTGGCCTTCTTCGCCTCCTTCGCGGTGAAGATGCCGATGTGGCCAGTCCATACCTGGCTTCCGGACGCGCACGTTCAGGCGCCGACAGCGGGCTCGGTCATCCTGGCGGGCATTCTCCTGAAGCTCGGCGGCTACGGCTTCCTGCGCTTCTCGCTGCCGATGTTCCCGCTGGCATCCGACTATTTCGCTCCGTTCGTCTTCACGCTNTCGGTCGTNGCNATCATCTACACTTCGCTGGTNGCGATGATGCAGACCGACATCAAGAAGCTGATCGCCTATTCGTCGGTGGCGCANATGGGCTATGTGACGATGGGCATCTTCGCCGCCAATGTTCAGGGCGTTCAGGGCGCGATCTTCCAGATGCTGTCGCACGGCATCGTCTCCGGCGCACTCTTCCTTTGCGTCGGCGTCGTCTATGACCGTTTGCACACCCGCGAGATCGCGGCCTATGGCGGTCTCGTCAACAATATGCCGAAATACGCCGTCGCCTTCATGGTGTTCACCATGGCCAATGTTGGCTTGCCGGGCACGTCTAGCTTCGTCGGTGAAGTGCTGACCTTGGTCGGCGCCTTCCGCGCCAACACCTGGGTGGCGCTCTTCGCCACGTCCGGTGTGATCCTTTCGGCCGCCTATGCGCTCTGGCTCTACCGACGAGTGATCTTCGGTGCGCTGGAGAAGGAAAGCCTGAAGTCTCTGCTCGATCTTTCCGGTCGTGAAAAGGCGATCCTCTATCCGCTGGTGATCCTGACGATCTTTTTCGGCGTCTATCCGGCACCGATCTTCGATGCAACCGCGGCTTCCGTGGATCTGCTCGTCAACAACTACTCCGCAGCCCTGCAGGCAGCGCAAAACGTTGCGCTTTCGGTGCAATGACCACAGGACGTGATTGGACATGACTGCTGAAACCCTCCTTGCAAGCCTGCAACTCTCGATCCCCGAGTTGATCCTCGCGGTCGGCGCGATGGCATTGCTGATGATCGGCGTGTTTGCCGGCGAAAAATCGGCGTCGACGGTCACCGGCCTTGCGGTTGCCGTTCTGATCATCGCCGGTCTCTGGCTCGTGCTAAAGACCGGCGAAGGCTCGGCCTATGGCGGCGCCTTCCTGTCGGATCCCTTCGCCAAGTTCATGAAGGTGCTGGCGTTGATCGGTTCGATCACGGCACTGGTGATGACAGTCGGTCACGCGCGTTCCGCCCAGATTGATCGCTTCGAGTTCCCGGTGCTTCTGGTGCTGGCAACGCTCGGCATGCTGTTGATGATCTCGGCCAACGACCTGATGTCGCTGTACCTCTCGCTGGAACTGCAGTCGCTGGCGCTCTACGTCGTCGCTGCGATCAACCGCGACAGCATTCGCTCGACCGAGGCCGGCCTCAAGTACTTTGTGCTCGGTGCGCTTTCCTCGGGCATGCTGCTCTATGGCATGTCGCTGATCTACGGCTTCACTGGCCACACCGGCTTTACCCAGATCGCCGCTGCACTGACGGCGGAGGGACGTTCGCTCGGCCTGATCTTCGGTCTCGTCTTCGTGCTCGCCGGTCTCGCCTTCAAAATCTCGGCCGTGCCGTTCCACATGTGGACGCCTGATGTTTACGAAGGTGCGCCGACGCCGGTCACCGCCTTCTTCGCGGCAGCGCCGAAGGTTGCGGCCATGGCGATCCTTGTGCGTATCGTCATCAATGCCTTTGANCCCGTCGTTGCCGACTGGCAGCAGATCATCGTCTTCATCTCGATCGCTTCGATGCTGCTCGGTTCCTTCGCGGCGATCGGCCAGAAGAACATCAAGCGTCTGATGGCTTATTCCTCGATCGGCCACATGGGCTACGCGCTGGTCGGCCTTGCTGCCGGCTCGATGGCGGGTGTTCGCGGCGTGCTACTCTACATGCTCATCTACATGGTCATGACGCTCGGCACCTTCGCCTGCATCCTGGCGATGCGGCGCAAGGAAGGCGAAAACGTCGAAAACGTCGACGACCTCNCTGGTCTCTCGCAGACAAACCCCTTCATGGCGACCGTNCTGACCGTCCTGATGTTCTCGCTCGCCGGCATTCCGCCGATGGCAGGCTTCTTCGGGAAGTACTTCGTGTTCATGGCCGCAATCGAAGCGCAGCTCTATGCACTCGCCATCATCGGCGTCCTCGCATCCGTTGTCGGCGCCTATTACTACCTGCGCGTCATCAAGGTGATGTGGTTCGATGANGCCAAGGGCGAGTTCGCCCGTACGGCTGGCGAACTGAAACTGGTGTTCGGTCTCTCGGGTCTGTTCGTCCTTGGATACGTCCTGATCGGCGGTCCGCTTGGAAGCGCTGCCGAGGCCGCGGCGCGGACCTTCTTTTGATCGCCCTTGAAAGCGGCGGCCGGATATCGCCCGACGATTTCCGGCACGTCGCTCTCGATGCGGTTGGATCAACAAACAGCGAATGCCTGGCGCGTGCGCGCCAGGGCGACCCGGGCAATCTCTGGGTCACCGCTGTCAGGCAGACCGGTGGCCGGGGACGCCGCGGTCGCGCCTGGTTCTCTGAGCCCGGCAATCTCTACGCATCGCTTCTCCTGATTGATCCGGCGCCGATCGAGCATTTGCATTCCCTGCCGCTCGCGGTTGCCGTTGCCGTGCACCGGGCAATCCGCCAGGTGATGCCGCCGGGCGCTGCACCGGTCGAGATCAAATGGCCGAACGATATTCTCATCGACGGCAAAAAGACCTGCGGCATCCTGCTCGAGGGTGAGGCGCTTGCAGATGGGCGCCAGGCACTGGTCATTGGCTGTGGCATCAACATTGCCGTGCAGCCGGATGAAGCCCTCTATCCCGTGACCTCGTTGAGGAAGGAAGGCGCTTCGGTTTCTCCGGACGAACTTTTCGCGCGGCTGTTCATGACGATGGCGGAGACGTTGTCGCTGTGGGAGCGCGGCGCGGGTATTGCAAAGACCATCGAGCAGTGGCGGTCGGCCGCCCGCGGCATCGGTGAGACGATAACTGTGAATCTGCCGGACCGGTCGCTTTCGGGCCGCTTTGCCGGTATTGATGAGACCGGGCGGTTGATGCTCGATACCGGGTCAGGCACGATGCACGCGATTGCCGCCGGCGACGTATTTTTCGGATAATTCCT
>Ga0055531_10002749_pt1 | contig 11547 bp, 9 predicted proteins | sample AraplaCvi_mCL_r2_FD_55008 | JGI IMG/M metagenome (GOLD analysis project Ga0055531, IMG submission 55008) | Arabidopsis root microbial communities from North Carolina, USA - plate scrape MF_Cvi_mCL_r2 | ecosystem: Host-associated > Plants > Roots > Endosphere | place: USA: North Carolina...
AGCGTCAGCCGGATTGCGGCGCTGCGCCAGACATCGACGCCCTTTTCGTCATAGGTCGCGGGCCGTCCGGTGTGGAAGACGAAATTGCCCAATCCGGCGATGATCGCCCGTCCCCGGTGAAATGCGATCGGCTGCATGACGGGCGCGCCGGTACCGAGCACCAGGTCCGCACCCCTGTCGATCAGGCTGCGGCAGAGATCGATGAGCCAGTCGGGCGTCGTTTTCCAGTTCGCATCCCAGTGATGGCCGTGGATCGCCACCGCCACCAGATCCCCTATCGTCTTCGCGGCGTCGATGCCGTCGGCAAGCCTCTGCATGTCCTTCTCGTCGGCCGCCCAGCGGGCTGCGATCGCCTCGCCGGAAACGACGGGCGTGCCGAAGACGTCGAGATCCGGACGTTCGCCTGCGTCATAACCGACAGCGGCACGCGCGGCGCCGCGCTTGTCGTCGCCGAGCGTCACGACGATCCGCTTCAGCGTCTCGAATTCGTCGGCCGGCACGCTCACGGTCCGTTTCATTCGCAGCGGTGCGATGCCGGCGCGCTCCGCCGAGGCATAGTTGATGTCCGGCTGTGGCCCGAGGTCGACGGAGAATATGGCAAGCGATTTGTGAGGTCCCGGCACGATCGCGGGTGCCGCGGCCTGCTCGATATCCGCTCCGCTGCCGGCGAGCTTCAAGCCCGCCGTTTCCACCGCGGCGCGCGTCGAGGCGATGCCCGGCGGACCGAGATCGAAGGCGTGGTTGTTGGCATGCGTCACCGCGTGAAGGCCGAGTTCCCGCACCGAGACGAGCGCCTCCGGCGTCGCCAGGTGCAGCGTCTTCGTCTTGGTCGGCCATGCTCCCGCCGTCTCCACCGTCGCCTCGAGATTGCCGAAGGCGACATCCGCCTCCAGGAAATCCCGCACCTCGGCCTGCCCCTCGCCGCAGAGGTCGAGGGGGCCGTGGATCAGGATCTGGCCGGTAACGGCGACGGTGAGCATGGTTCAGTTCATTTCGCGACGGGCTTCAGCGCCACCATTGCCGCTTCGCCGACGATCGGCAGGCGGATGGCAGATGGCCGCGTACCATCGCAGAAAACCGTGTTGCGGGCCACTTGGCTTGTGCGTCCACGGCCTTCCGGAGCATAGCTATTTGGATTGATGTCGTACTTCGGAAAGTTGGACGAGGAGATGTCCAGCCGGATGCGGTGGCCCTTGGCGAAGAGGTTGGCGGTCGCGAACGGCTCGATCGTGACCTTGAACACCTCGCCCTTGGCGATCGGCTCCGGCTTCTCGAACGACTTCCGGTAGCGGCAGCGGATGATCCCGTCGGTAACGTTGAGTGCATAGCCGGTGGGGTAATCCGTGCTCGGCGGGTANACGTCGACGAGTTTTGCAGTGAAATCCGTGTCCGGCGCATCGGAGGAGACGTAGAGCTCGACCGTGATCGGCCCGACCACAGCCACGTCCTCGCTCAGCGGTTCCGTCTCGAACGAAAGTACGTCGGCGCGCGCCGAAAGCGGCAGGCCCGGATGTTTCGAGCCGTAGAACTTCTCACCCTCGCGCTGGTCGAAACCGCCGCCTTCGAAGATCGGCTGGCCGCTGGTCAGCGAACCGCCGATGGTCGGCACCGGGTTCCTCGGGTCGAAGTCGTAGGTGAAGGGCGCGGCGTCCGCCGTCGGCTTGTCGCACGAAAGCGAGCCGTTTTCGTGGATGTAGTAGTTTCGGAATTCCGTTTCCGGCAGCGGCCAGTCCGCCGCCTCGATCCACCGCCCGCCGTGGTCCAGCCGGCCGTCGGCATTGCGCGTGCCGGATCCGCCGCCCATCACGAAGGCGCGCACCGCCGGCTCCTGGGAAACCGTGTTGTCCTTGCCCTTCAGCCAGTGGTCGAACCAGTTGCGGCGAAACGCGAGCCAGCTTTCCGTGACATTGCCGCCAAGCGGCGCGGAAGGGCCGAAGGATGTGTCCCCGGCAAGCGTCGTGTTGCGATTGCCGTGCAGCCACGGCCCCATGATCAGCTGCAGCGGCCGGCTGTCCTTGCCGGAAAGGCCACGGTAGTTGTCGAGCGTCGATTTCACATAGGCGTCGTACCAGCTCGACATCAGCACGATCGGCACTTCCGGGAAGGTCTCGTAGAACCCTTCCATGTAAAGCCCGACGCGGCGCCAGCTTTCGTCGAACGTGCCGCTGCGCCACTGGTCGAGCAGGTAGCTCTCGTATTCCGGCATCCAGCGCACCGGAGAGTTGCCTTCGCTCCACGGCATGACGCCGAACCAGGCTCGGATATCCTCCGCCTCGATCGCGGCGCGCGCCAGGTCATCACCCTCGCCGATTGCCTGGTTGTAGGCCCAGGTCGCCTGCTTCAGCTCGAATGCGCCACCCTGGCGGATGCCGCATTGGTAGGCGTTCGAAAAGCCGCCCGAATCCATCACCATGCAGGCGAGCCCCGGCGGGTTGAGGCAGGCGAGTGCCGCCTGCGTATGGGCCGCATAGGAAAGGCCCATCGTCCCGAACTGGCCGTTCGACCAGTCCTGTTCCACCAGCCAGCGCGCGGCATCGTAGCCGTCCGCGGCCTCGGAAATGTACTTGCTGAACTGGCCCTCGGAATTGTGGCGGCCGCGGCAGTCCTGGTAGATCACCGCATATCCCGCCCGGACGAAATAGCTCGCCACCTCGTGACGCTTCATCGGCTCCGCCATGCCGACTTCGATCTCGGAACGCGAGCGCTCCGCCTTGCCGTAGGGCGTGCGTTCCATGATCGCGGGCAGCCGTCCCGCGATCACCTTGCCGTCCTTGGCCGGGCGGTAGATGTCCGTCGCGAGCTTTACGCCATCGCGCATCGTCACCATCACATCGCGCTCGACGATCACGTCGTCGGTTATCGCCTCGAAGCGCGATGGCGTCAGGGTATCCATGTCCATATCCTCAAAAATATTGGGAGGAACCAGTTTGATGACAAACCTTCGCCCCGTACTCCGCCTCATCCTCGGGCTTGTCCCGAGGATCTAACCACGTCAGAAAATCAGCCGTTTGCAGATCCTCGGGACAAGCCCAAGCCCGAGGATGACGGCAGAGAGGGTTTCGACCCGTGTGGACAGGCCGGCCCTCTCCTCGGCAGAGAGCCTATTTGGCAATGCCTGCAAGCGTTGCGCTCGTGTCTTCCGTCATGTTGGCGACATAGAAGAGGTTCGCCTTGCCGGCCCAGTGAACCTTCTGCCAGTAGAGCGGGATGACCGGCACGTCGGCGAAGACGAGCTTGGTCGCCTTCTGCAGCAGTTCCACCCGCTTCTTGGCGTCGAACTCCGAAGTCGCGGCCTGCATGGCCTGGTCGAAGGCCGGGTTCGAATATTTCGTCCGGTTGAACGAGCCGGTGCCGGCATCCTTGTTGACGGTCATCAGCAGGTTGCGAAGGCCCGTTGCCGAAGTCGGCGTCGAGTTGCCGAGCGAGAAGATGAAGGCGGAGAATTCGCCGGCACCGGCACCCTTGGTATAGACGTTATAAGGTTGGGCAACGACGCCGTTCACCTTCAGGCCGCCGCGGGCAAACATCTGGCCGAGCGCCTGCGCCACTTCCGCATCGCCGGGGAAACGGTCGTTCGAAGTGTGGATGGTGATGCCAAAACCGTCCTTGTAGCCGGCTTCCGCCAGCAGCTTCTTGGCGTCCTCGGCGTTCATGGCGGGTGCCTTGATCGACGGATCGTTGCCGGCAACGCCGTTCGGCACCAGCTGGCCGGCCGCTTCCGCCGAACCGTCGAGGATGCGGTCGATGATCAGCTGGCGGTTGACCAGCTCGGAGAGCGCCGTACGGACCTTGATGTCCTTCAGCGGGTTCTTGTCGAGCGGCTTGCCCTCCTTGTCGGTGATGAAGGGGGTCTTGTCGCGGGCGCTGTCGAGCGCGAGGTAGATCATGCGCGAGGAAGCGATCGAGAAGACCTTGAGGCCGGAAATGCCCTGCAGGGTTTTGACGTCGCCCGGCGGCACGGCGTCGATCAGGTCGACGGCGCCGGAGCGAAGGGCCGCAACGCGCGATGCATCGTTGGAGATGAACTTGATCGTGACGTTGTCGAAGTCCTGCTTCTTGCCCCAGAAGGCGTCGTTGCGGGTGAGCTGCAGGTTGTCGCCCGGCGTCCAGGATTTGAACTTGTAGGCGCCGGTGCCGATCGCCGCCTTGCCGCTGTTGAAGTCCTCGATCGAGGCACCCTGGGCGACCTTCTTCTCGACGATGTAGACGAAACCGACCTGCTCGATGAAGTCGGGTGCCGGCTTCTTGGTCTTGATCTCGATCGTCAGGTTGTCGATCGCCTTCATGCTGTCGATCACAGCCACGTTGCCGGAGAAGGGCGCCGGACTATTGGGAATATCCTTGGCGCGGGTGAGCGAGAAGATCACGTCCTCGGCCGTAAGCGGGTTGCCGTCGTGGAATTTGACGCCGTCGCGCAGCTTGATCTGCCATGTGACGGGATCGACATTGGTCCAGGACACGGCAAGCGCCGGCTCGATATTGATCGCCGGATCGGTCTGCACCAGGCGGTCGAAGACCTGCATGGCGATGTTCTGGTTGTTGCCGGTGCGGGAGAACTGCGGATCGATCGCCGACGGCTCCGTGGCGCTGCCGAGGATCAGGTCGGCCGCCTGAGCCGAGCTCAGTGCGATGACCGAGGCCGCAACTCCGGCCAGGAGGAATTTCATCGGTTTCATATATCTGTTCCCTTCTTTTTAGATGGCCGGCTCGGCCGTGGCATTCGTTGTCTGGTGGACGGCAAGATCGTTCAGGTGGCAGGCGCTCACATGGCCGGCCGCGTTTTCCTTCAGGACCGGCCGTTCCACGCGGCAACGGTCGAAGGCCTTCGGACAGCGGGGATGGAAATGGCATCCCGGCGGCGGATGGAGCGGCGAGGGGATCTCGCCCTTGATCGGCGTGAACACCCGGCGGCGGTCGGCGACCGATGGCAGCTCGCGGATCAGCGCCTGCGTGTAGGGATGTTTCGGATTGTCGAAGAGCTCGTCCGGCGTCGCACTTTCCACGACGCGACCGAGATACATGACGACCACCCGGTCGCAGATATGTTTCACCACGCCGAGATCGTGGCTGATGAACAGGTAGGTCAGCCCGAATTCTTGTCTCAGATCCATGAACAGGTTGAGGATCTGCGCCTGGATCGACACGTCGAGCGCGGCGACCGATTCGTCGCAGACGAGCAGCTTCGGCTTCACCGCCAGCGCCCGGGCGATGCCGATACGCTGCCGCTGGCCGCCGGAAAACTGGTGCGGATAACGGTCGAGATAGGACGGGTCGAGGCCGACCCGCTCGGCCAACGCGGCGACATAGTCCCGCATTTCCCCACCGCTGACGATGCCGTGCACCTTCGGCGCCTCGCCGATCAGGTCGATCACCCGCTTGCGCGGATTGAGCGTCGACATCGGGTCCTGGAAGATCATCTGGGCGGAAAGACGCATGGCGCGCTTGTCCTCGCCCTGCAGGGAGGTCAGCGGCTGGCCCTTCCAGCGCACCTCGCCGCCGCTGGCAGCCATGATGCCCGCCATGACGCGCCCGAGCGTCGATTTCCCGCAGCCGGATTCGCCGACGAGACCGACCACCTCGCCCGGATAGACGGCGAGATTGACGTCGTCGACCGCATGCACGGTCTTTTCCTCGAGGCCCGCTCCGAACAGGTTGGCGATCTTTTCCGCATAGTCGAGTTTGCGGGAAAACCGCCGGCTGACATTCAGGGCCTCTACGAGCGGCATGGTTTCCGCGAGCATGTTCGTCATGCGGCGCTCCAGAGATGGGGGTGGAAACAGCGGAACTCGCGGCCGGCGGCGATCTCGAGCATCGGTTCGGTGGCGCAGATATCGGTGGCGCGGGCGCAGCGGTCGCGGAAGGCGCAGCCGGAAGGACGCGACAGCGGCGAGGGGGCGAAGCCCGGGATCGGCCGCAGCGGCTCGCCACGCGGCACGGCCGCGGGCACGGCGCTGAGCAGGCCGGACGTATAGGGATGCCGCGGTTCGGTNAGCACGCCATCGACCCGGCCCGCTTCGACGATCCGGCCCGCATACATGACCATGATCCGGTCGGCGAGCGCGGCGACAACGCCGAGATCGTGGCTGATCCAGATCAGCGCCATGCCGAACTCGCCGGCGAGCCGCTTGATCTCGAACAGGATCTGCGACTGGATCGTCACGTCGAGCGCGGTCGTCGGCTCGTCGGCGATGATCAGGTCCGGCCGGTGCAAGAGCGCGATGGCGATCGCCACGCGCTGACGCATGCCGCCGGAAAACTGATGCGGATAGGAATCCAGCCGCTCTTCCGGCGAGGGAATGCCGACAAGGCCGAGCGCATCNCGGGAACGCTGCCNTGCCTCCGCGCGCGAAACCCGGTCATGCGCCTGCACGGTCTCGATCATCTGGGTACCGACCGAAAGAACCGGATTGAGCGTCATCATCGGATCCTGGAAGATCATCGCGATGCGCTTGCCCCGGATCGTCCGCATGGCGGCCGGCGACATCTTCAANAGGTCGTCGCCGTTGAACAGGATCTGGCCGTTCACCACCCGGCCGGGCGGATCGACGAGACCGAGGATCGAGAAACCGGTGATCGATTTGCCGGAGCCGGATTCTCCGACAAGGCCGACGATCTCGCGCTGACCGACCGTGAAGCTCACGTCGTCGACGGCCTTCAAGGCGCCGCGGCGGGTCATGAAATGGGTGGAAAGGTTTTTGACTTCGAGGACGGGTGTCATCGCGCTCACCTTTCGCCCAGACGAGGGTTGAGAATTTCGCGCAGCCGGTCGCCGACGATGTTGATCGAGAACACCAGGACGAGCAGCAGCACGCCCGGATAGACGCTGATCCAGTATTCGCCGGACATCAGAAGCTGGTAGCCGTTGGCGATCAGCAGCCCGAGCGACGGCTCGGTGATCGGCAGGCCGATGCCGAGGAAGGACAGCGTCGCTTCGGCCGAAATCGCGTTCGCCACCTGAAGCATGCCGATGACGATCAGCGGCGGCAGGCAGTTCGGCAGGATATGGCCAAGCAGGATGCGCGGCGTGCCGATCCCGAGCGTTACCGCCGCCTCGACATAATCCTTGTTCTTCTCGACCAGTGCCGCACTCCTGACGGCGCGGGCAAACGTCGCCCATTGCACCAGGATCAGCGCGAAGATCACCTTCCACAGCCCCTGGCCGAGAAGCGCGAGCAGCATCAGCGCCACGAGAATGGTCGGAAAACCGAGCATCAGGTCGACGACGCGCATGATCAGCGTGTCGATCCGTCCGCCGAAATAGGCGGCNATCAGGCCAAGCACGGTGCCGACCAGAAGTGCGACGATGCCGGAAAACACGCCGACGCCGAGGCTGGTTCGCAACCCGTAGATCATCGCNGAAAACATGTCGCGGCCCTGTCCGTCGGTGCCGAGCCAATAGTTCAGGCCGTCCATGCTCTGCGAGCCGGGCGGCAGCTTGGAATCGAGGATGTCGAGAACCGCGAGGTCATAAGGGTTCTGCGGCGTCNGATAGGGGCCGACGATCGCGGCAAACAGCAGGATGATGCAGACGACGGCGGCGATGACGGCCTTCGGGCTGCGGCCGATGCCGGTAACCAGCCGGCCGAGCAGCATATCTTCTGCGAAAAGGGCGCGCGCGCTCATTGGGCGCCTCCCAGACGAACCCGCGGATCGACCAGCGAATAGAGCACATCGACCACGAAATTGATGAAGATGAACAGGCTGACGATGACCAGCAGGTAGGCGACCACGACCGGCCGGTCGAGCCGCATGATCGAGTCGATCAACAGCTTGCCGATGCCCGGCCAGGCGAAGATCGTCTCGGTGACGACCGCAAAGGCGAGCATGCTGCCGAGTTCCAGCCCGATCACGGTGATCAGCGGGATCAGGATGTTCTTGAACACATGCACGAAGACGATGCGGCGTTCGGAAATGCCCTTGGCGCGTGCGAATTTACGAAATCGAGCGGCATGGTCTCGCGCACGCCGGTGCGGGTCAGGCGGATTACCAGCGACAGCTTGAACAGCGACAGGTTGATCGCCGGCAGGATGAGATGCGTCAGGCCGTCCAGCGTGAACAGGCTCGAATGGATACCGAGGAACTCGCCCATCTGCCCGCGCCCCGTGGAGGGCAGCCAGCCGAGCCAGACGGAAAAGATCATGATCAGCATCATGCCCTGCCAGAAGCTCGGCAGCGAAAAACCGAAGATCGAGCCGGTCATGATCACTTCGTCGGTGGCGCTGTTCGGCTTCAGGCCGGAGAGAAGGCCGAGCGGAATGCCGAGAACCAGCGCAAAGACGAGACCGGTCAGCGTCAGCTCCAGCGTTGCCGGCAGGCGTTCGAAGATGAGCGCGATCGACGGGCGGTTGAAGACGAAGGAACGGCCGAGGTCGCCGTGAAGCGCGTTCCAGGCGAAGGTGAAGAACTGTTCCCAGAGCGGCTTGTCTAGGCCGAGCGAGGCGACCACCTGGGCGCGTTCCGCGGGGCTCGCATCCGGGGCGATCAGCATTTCTGCCGGATCGCCGATCGCATAGATGCCGATGAAGACGATGACCGCCGTCACGATGAGGACGGCGATGCTCTGGAGGAAGCGGCGGATGACGAAAACCGTCATGACGTGCGCTCCTGCTTACCCTTTGTCCCGCAGGGACAGAGAATTCTCATGAAAGACGTTCCCTTTTTCTCTTTGTTGTGACCAACGATAGCGAGCCGGGGAGGATGCGCAATATTATGCGTGGAATGCATTGTCCTATGCGTTTTGCGCGTAGAAACCCTGTTCGATGTCTTTGCTTGTGTTCGCCGCCGCCTTCCGTAGGATCGCGGCATGAATTTCAAGCAGCTCGAAATCTTCAAGACGATCATGGACACCGGCTCGACCATGGCGGCGGCCGCCCAGCTCGGCCTGTCACAGTCGGCGATCAGCCGCCAGCTGGCCTCGCTGGAAGAGGAAATCGGCCGCGAGCTTTTCCTGCGCGACAAGGGCCGGCTCATCCCGCGGCCGGAAGCGCATCTGCTGGTCGACGAGGTGGACGACGTCGCCCAGAGCGTCGCCCGTCTGCGCATCAAGGTCGGCGACGTTCGCTCAGGAGCTTTTGGAGAGGCGCTGATCCGTGTCGCTTTCCCGCACAGCCTGGCGACCACCATGCTGCCGCCGATCCTTGCCCGCTTCAAGGCGGATCATCCGCGGGTGACGGTGGAAATCTTGAGCGGCCCCTATGATGCGATCGAGCGGATGGTGCGCGGCCGCGTCGCCGATCTCGGCTTCGTCCGCCTGCCGCCGGAGGAACATTCCTTCGAAACGCGGCCGCTTTTTACCAGCGGCACGACCTGCGTCATGCCGGCCGGCCATCCGCTGGCCGCCAAGCAGGCGATCGACGTCAACGATCTTGCCCGCAACGACCTGATCCTGCTCGGCCGGCAGCGCGTCAACCGCAACGAACTGGANCACGAACTGCGTCGCATGGTGCCGACCTATCGCTGCAGCCTGGAAGTCCATTCGGTCGAAACCGCCTGCGCCTGCGCCGCCCAGGGGCTCGGCATCGCCATCGTGCCGTCGCTGATCGCCGAGTTTTTCCGCAGCGACGCGATCGCCATGCGACCCTTTCTGCCGGACAAGGTGGCCGATTACGGCATCATCACCATGCCCGGCGCGCCGCTCTCCTGGACCGCCGAAGCCTTCATCAACATCATCAAGACGAATTCCGAGGAAACGGCGCTCTGAGCGGCCTATCGGGCGTGGTGCCGTTTTCGTCGTGAATACGCCGCCAACTCGATCCTCGGCCTCCCGAGGCAAGCGCCAAGGCGGTGCTTACTTTGCCGAAAGCATCGCCTTGGCGCTGTCGGCATCGGTGATCAGCACGTTGATCAGCCCGCTCTGCGCCACGGCCTGCAGGATCTTGTGCTTGTGCGGCCCGCCCGATGCGACGATGCGGCAGCCGATCCGGCGGAAATCCTCCATCTGAGGCGCCAGCACCTGGCGGTTCAGCGGATGATCGATCTCCTTGCCTGACGCGTCGAGATAACGGCCCATCAGGTCGCCCACCGCACCGGCCTTCCTGAGGATCTGCTCGTTCATGCCTTCCGGCAGGCCGTAGCGCACCTGCAGCGACTGCTGCGACACGTCTCCGACGCTCAAGTAAGCGACATCCACCTCGCAGATCTGCTTGAACGTCCTCTGGAACACCGCCTGCGAAATGATCGCGTCGCGGGATTCCGGGCTTTCGGCATAGATCGGCGCCACGAAATAACGGCACTGGCCGTTCAGCACCTGCGCGAAGCCGCGCACGATCTCGAACGTGTTGATCTCCGAGCCCTGCGTCAGCCCGCCCATCATCGAGCGCACCTTGATCTGCGGCTCGTTGAGCGAGGGGATATGCTGGATCGTCTCGCGCAGCGTCGAGCCCCAGCCGACGCCGATCGAGGCCGGTTTCTGCGTTTGGATCAGCCTCCCGAGAAATCCGGCCGCGCCGCGCCCGAGTACCGAATGCAGCAGCGCCGCGTCGGCCGGCGTGGGGACGACCACCGCGTCCATGAGCTCGAAGCGCTTGCGCAGCCTGGTTTCCAGCTCGACGCTTTCCGCCAGCACCGAATCGAAGCTGATCCGCACCACGCCCGCTTCCAGCGCCTCCGAGAGAATCTCGTTGACCCGCCGCCGGGTGATATTCATCCGCTCGGCGATCTGCTGCTGGGTGAGGCCTTCGACATGATAGAGCCATGCGGCCCGCACCATCAAATCATGCTGCTCCATAAACCNCACCATCAAAATATCAAATGTCACATCGACGTAACATATGTAACGTAACCCGTCCGTGTATGGCTAACCCAGNCAGATGGAGATGGCCAGAACTGAAACGGCGCGGGTCGTGTGAAAGACCCGAATATTGAGGGATCCGAATCATGGCTTCGACATATGTGAAATCGATAACCGGCCTTTTCGCCGCCGGCGCGCTGCTGATGGGCGCGACGGGCGCTCACGCCGCCGACCGCGTCAAGATCGAATGGTGGTACGCGATTTCCGGCAAGCTCGGCGATACCGTCCAGCAGCTGATCTCCGACTTCAACAAGTCGCAGGACAAATACGAGGTCGTCGGCACGTTCAAGGGCAATTACGAAGAGACCATGGCGGCCATGGTCGCCGCCTACCGCGTCAATCAGCAGCCGGCCATCCTTCAGTCGGCCGAGCGCGGTTTCATGACCATGCTGAATTCCGGCGCGGTCATCCCGGTCGACCAGCTGATGGCGAAGCAGGGTTACAAGACCGACTGGAACGATTTCATCAAACCGGTCGCCGGCTTCTACATCGTCAACGGCAAGCCGGCCGCACTCCCCTTCAATTCCTCGACGCCGATCCTCTGGTACAATGCCGATGCCTTCAAGGCTGCCGGTTTTGACGCGCCGTCCGACACATGGCAGGGCCTCGAAAAGCAGCTTTATGCGCTGAAGGAAAAGAAGATCACCGATTGTTCGATGGCGCTTCCGGGCGATTTCCAGTGGAGCCTGATCGAGAACTATTCGGCGATCAACAACTACCCCTTCGCCACCAAGGCCAACGGTTATGCCGGCCTCGAT
>Ga0055531_10002756_pt1 | contig 11541 bp, 9 predicted proteins | sample AraplaCvi_mCL_r2_FD_55008 | JGI IMG/M metagenome (GOLD analysis project Ga0055531, IMG submission 55008) | Arabidopsis root microbial communities from North Carolina, USA - plate scrape MF_Cvi_mCL_r2 | ecosystem: Host-associated > Plants > Roots > Endosphere | place: USA: North Carolina...
CGAGATCGCTATAGGCCGTGAGCCGCAGGAACTCCGGATTGGCATGCAGCAATTGCTCGCCGCGATGGACGAGCATGCCGATCGGCAGGCTGTCGAGGATCTCGCCGCTAAGACCGATGTCGGCCGTTTGCTGCTGGACGTCGGTCTCGCTGGCGGCGTCGCGTGTCTCTGCGTCAAGCTCGGTTTCGCTTCCGCTTGCCGCGACAGGTGCTGCGTCCTCAATTTCCGGCTCGTCCGACGGGGGCTGCAGCGAAGCGGTGTCGTCGTTCTCACCCGCAAGGAGGGGCCCGTCTGTTGCCGCGCTGACTGTTTTGCCGCTTTCCGACGCGGCGTCTTCCTCTTCAGGCGGCTTGCCGAAATTCTCGCCCAGTTGCCGGGCGATCTCGCGAAAGGCCGCCTGTTCGCCGCGTGTCAGCCCGTTCGCCGCGCGGTGCTGCTCAAGCTCGACGACCTTGTCGGAGGTTCGCCGGCCTGGTGTCTCGACGACGCGCAGCACCGGGCGCTCGCCCTGGAAGGGATTCGAGGGGGGCGTGGGCTCTTCGACAAGGCTTTCCTCTTCAGGTGGAAGTTCCGTTGCTTCCGGCACGACCGAGAAAAGCGGCAGGTCTTCGGGTTCGGCAGCGCTGCCTTCGCCCGTGATAGTCTCTGTCGCAGGTTCAGGTGCGGGCGACGGTTGTTCTTCGGCCTGCGGTCCGGCCGCAACCCGGCCTTCGGCCTCAGCCTCGCCGGCTGGACTTTCGCTCTCGGCCCGTTCTGGCAGGGGCTCGTCNGTCTCCGCCTCGGTGAGGCCGAGCGCCAGGCCGTTGGCGTTCTCGTCCTCGACGGCATCGGCCAGGCGCACGATGCCGAAACCGCGGAAGCCGTCGAATTCGCGCGAGCGGGAATAGGTGGGTAAAGCCGCAAGATCGACCGGAACCTTGAGGCTCGTGCCTTGAATGGGCCAGAAAATCGTCTTGCCGGACCAGGTGTCGCGTCGCTGCAGCAGCGTGCCGATCTTGTGGTCGCGGTCGAGGTCGTAGCGTACCGCGACTTCGGTGAAGCTTGCGCCAATCACGTCGGCCGCGCGCGGGCCGACCGCGGTTGCGAATTCCTCGGAGATTTCGCTGAAGCGGCCCTCGGCATCGATTTTCCAGACGAAACGCACNGCACGACCGCCGGGCGTGAAGACGAACTCCGCCGGCTCCCCGGCAGCCTTGTCCACTTCGGTGATTTCGGCCGTTTCGTCTTCGGCTGCCTCGACGACAGCCGCTTCGGCAGCGATTTCAGTGGTCTCGACGCTCAGGTCCTCTGCGTCGGGTTCGTCCGCGGACGGTGCAATTGTCGTCTCGTCGGCGGTACTGGACGGCTCCGGCTCGATGACAGCGTCCGCCAGGACGCCCACTTCATCCGTGACCTCGACACCGTTGTCGATCTGCTGTTCGACGTCCGATGCGTCGGGTTCGTCAGCCGTTTCCAACGGCTCGNGCGGCGCCAGGCTTGCGGCCGGTTCGTCGCCCATTTCGTCGGTTGCCAATTCGGCGTCGGTCGCAATCTCGCTTTCGTCCGGACCCTGATCCTGGACGGGCGGCAACACCGGCGCTTGCTCGGCTGCAGGAGAGTGTTCCTCGGGGTCGAGAGTGCCGAGAATGGTCTCGACGGCAAAGAGCAGGTGCAGCGACGGATCGTCGGCGATCTTGCCGACGGCTGCCGGCAGATGGCCCTTGCGGGTGGCGACCGGCCGTTTGATCAGCCAGTCGTGGTCGCGCGAGACCGCGACGACGAGTTGCTTGCGCGTCTCGTCCGACATGCCGAGGTCGGGAAAACCCGAGGAATGCGCNACAACGGCGCCCTCGCTGTCGAGCACGGCCATGTGGGTGTCGGGGCCGTCCAGGCCGGCGATCATGCGTGCGGCCCGATCTTCGATCGAAAGCGGTGCGCCTGCATGCGGCGCGGTGAAGAGCACGGCATCCTCGTCCGGCCGAACGCGGATCATTTCGACGGCGACATTGAGCGGCGTGCCGCGAAAGCCNGAGTACTTGCGGATCGAAAGCTGGCGGCGATCGCCNACGCGCACGAGTTGCGCGGCTGCGGCGCGCAACTGGCGCAGCGAAAGATCGTTCTGTTCCGGTCCTGCATCGATGAAGTCATAGATCGATCCGGCACCGAAGAACGCGGCGCCCTGATCGTTTGCCCAGAGGATGCGTGCGAAGTCCCGCGAAAACAGGATCGCCGCATCGCCACGGGCGAAATGCTCTCGCACCCGCGCATGCACGGCGATGTCGATGAAAGGATACTGTCTCGCGGGCATGAACGGGCCTATTGACGGATCGCTTACGGGTTAACACTCTATTAATACCCGGCGGATCCGCGGGGGTCCAGCGAGGCCCGAAGCTTCGTCCCGGCTTTCACCGCGAAAGGTTAATGCCCGGGTTTTTGTGCGCTGCACAATTTTATTGCAATGCACAAGGAGATCGACTATATAGTGCGCATCAAGCAACGGCGCCTCAGAAGAGGGCCTGACACCAAGGAGCGCTTTCATGGCTACCAAGAAGACCGACGACGTATTTTCCCTTTCCTCGTTCGACCCGGCGAAGATCACCGACAGCTTCCGCGATTTCGCGGAAAAGGGTGCCGCCCAGTCGAAGGAAGCCTATGCCAAGATGAAGACCGCCGCCGAAGAGGCGACGAAGACCGTCGAAGCCACGCTTGAAAGCGCTCAGACCGGCACCGTCGAAATCGGCCTCAAGGCGATCGACGCGCTGCGCACCAATGCGGAAAACTCGCTCTCGCACATGGAAGCGCTGCTCGGCGTGAAGTCGCTCTCCGAGTTTGTCGAACTGCAGACGAGCTTTGTCCGCAAGCAGGCCGAGCTTGCCGTCGAGCAGGCCAAGTCGATGCAGGAAGCGACCAAGAAGGTTGCCGAGAACGTCGCAAAGCCGGGCAAGGAAGCTGCCGAAAAGGCAATGTCCTCCTTCAAGAAGGTCTAAGCCGACCGACTGTGCTGCCTGGCGGGGAGCGACAGACCTTGTCGCCACCGGATCTGCCGGGCGCGCCGAAATCCAAAAAGACCGGATGGGTTGCCATCCGGTCTTTTTGCAGGATAATCTCAAGTTAAGGCTTGCAAAGCGACGGAAGTCTCCGTATGTGAGCCGCCAAGCGACACACATGTCGCGAGCAGTGCGGTTGTAGCTCAGTTGGTTAGAGCGCAGGTTTGTGGCACCTGAGGTCGTAGGTTCGATTCCCACCAACCGTACCATTTCCTTCTTATCTCATTGATATTGAAGCGCTTGCGTAGCAGCCATCGCCGCAAACATCGCGCGCTCAGAACAGCTTGGCCATCGCTCTCAGCGCCACCACGTCATCGACGCCATTCTGGTAAAGCTCGAACAGCCGGACTGCCAGCTCCTTAGCCTCCGATGAGCGGCGCGGAAGATTTCTCTCTCGTATCGCATCCCTGAAGACGTCTTCGATCTTGATGAATTCACCCGGCAGGATTGGCCGGCCCGTAACAGCGACAAGCATCGTTCCATCCTCCTTCCTCAATTCCGTATGCGAACCGCTTCTGGGGCGGGCCGCCTGTTCATCGCGGTCGCCCTGAGCCATCGCACAGGGTTTTTCCGATGGAGCAGAAACGCAGGAAGACAACTCCCTGTTCCTGCCGCTGCGCTACCCAGATCGGGCTAATCGGCTGCATGGCTGCCGCCCGAGGTGGATGAGAGACGGTCCAGTTGGGCCAACTGCCTATGGCGGGTCTCAGGCGTGAACAGGCAAGCCGCAGACCGACCGCAGACTGAATAGACATTGGGGCCATCCGCCGGTAAAATTTTGAGAAAGGATTCTCGGAAGGCGCCGCAATCCATGGCCAACGAATCCATCAAGCGCAGACTCGCCGCCATCCTGGCTGCTGACGTCGTCGGCTACAGCCGGCTGATGGAGCGTGACGAGACGAGCACCTACACGCGGCTCATGGCGCGGTGGAAAGAGGTGCTGGAGCCGCTCGTCGCCACCCACCAGGGCCGGGTCTTCAAGACGACAGGGGACGGCGTGCTCGTCGAATTCTCCAGCGCCGTCAATGCCGTCGAATGCGCCGCAGCACTTCAGCGGGAAATGATGGCCGCAAACAGGGATGTCCCGGCGGATCAGGCGATCGTGCTTCGCGTCGGCGTCAATATGGGCGATATCATGGTCGCCGACAGCGATCTCTATGGTGATGGCGTGAATGTCGCGGCCCGGATCGAGGCGCTCGCCAGACCCGGCGGCGTCGCCATCTCGGATGGTGTTCATGAATATATGCACGGCCGCATCGACCTCCACTTCACCGACAGCGGTCACCACGAGGTCAAGAACATCGAACGCCCGGTGCACATCTGGAGCTGGTCGCCGGACGAGTACGCGGGCGCTTCTGTCGAGGTCGTCGCCGAAACTCCGCCGCAGCTACCGGCTCGGCCCTCGATCGCCGTGCTGCCGTTCGACAACATGTCCGGCGATCCGGAGCAGGGTTATTTCGCCGACGGCATCACCGAGGACATCATCACCGATCTCTCGAAGGTTTCCGGCCTCTTCGTCATCGCCCGCAATTCCTCCTTTGCCTACAAGGGCAAGTCGCCGGATATCCGCAAGGTGAGCCAGGAACTTGGTGTGCGCTATGTTCTTGAAGGCAGCGTGCGCCGCGCCGCCAACCGCATCCGCATCAACGCCCAGATGATCGACGGCACGACGGGCGGTCATCTCTGGGCCGAGCGCTACGACCGCGGCATCGAAGACATTTTCGAGGTTCAGGACGAAGTGACCCGCACNATNGTCACGGCGCTCAAGGTGAAGCTGACGGCCGGCGAGGAAGAGCGACGCGAAAGCCGCGGTAAGGTCGATCCGGAATCCTATGATCTGCTCGTCCGGTCCCGTCAGGCCATTCTGCGGTTCGATGCCGTGTCGTCAGCGGAGGCGCGCAGCATGCTCGAGCGCGCTATCGCCATCGATCCGGGTTTGGCAGCCGCCTACGCGTCCCTCTCGATCATCGCCTTGACCGATTTCATCAACCGATGGAACGGCGGGACGGTGGACAATCTGGAGCGTGCCTTGGAACTGGCGCAGAAGGCTGTTGATACCGACGACAACGAGCCGCATGGCTATCACGCGCTNTCAATCGCGCTCTGCTGGATGCGGCGTTTCGATGAGGCCGAAAGCGCCGCCCAACGGATGATCAAGCTCGATCCCAATTCCGCCGGTGGCCATACCGCCCTCGGCACGATCCGGGATTTTCAGAGCCAGTTCGAAGACGCGCTGCCGTTCTATACGCGGGCGCATCGGCTCGATCCGCAGTTCGACCTGTCGCTGCATTTCCTTGGGCGGACCTTGCTGAACCTCGGCCGTTTCGACGAGGCCGAGATCGCCTTCATGCGCCGGCTGGCGCTGGCGCCGCGATCCGACATGACGCGCTTCTATCTCGCCTGCCTCTACGGTCGCACCGGGCGTCACGAGGAGGCGCGGCGCTATTGGCACGAGGTGTTCGAGGTCAACCCGAACTTCTCCATCGACCACCTCAAACGGGCCTTGCCCTATCGGGACCCTGCCGTGCTCGGCCGCCTCGTGGATGGACTACGGGACGCCGGCATTTCCCTTTAGATGCGACACCGGACAGCATGCGTTCTGAGACGCTCTGATCCATCGCTTCTGGACCATCGCTCATCAACGAGGGGAAGGGCGCGTGTCAGGAAGTCCATGCGGCCTCGCCGGGGTAGCGTCCCGTGGCACGATTCACCGTTTACTGCTTGCTCGCGAGCCAATGTGGGACCATTCTCAGGTTGATCCTGGCTATACGCTAAGACGAGAGGTCAGGCCGTGCGCCGCTGTGCGGCCTCTTCTTTATTGGTCCTTCGGGCGAGGAGGTTGACCATGTCTCCACAATATCAGGACCATCCGCTACGACTGGGCGACCAGGCTCCGAACTTTGTGCTGGATGCGATCTCACGCGAGGGCAAGATCGCCCTTGATGATTTTCGCGGCCGTCGTCCATTGTTGGTCGGGTTGTATCGGGGCCTGTTATGTCCCTTCTGCCGTCGCCATGTCGCGGCAATGGCACAGTTAAACCCGGCTTTGCGCGAAAAAGGCGTGGACTCTCTGGCGGTGGTGAACACCCCGGTCGAACGCGCGCGGCTCTATTTCCGCTATCATCCGATCCCCGGCCTTCTTGCTGCATCCGACCCGGAGCGGGCGTCACACCGCGCCTTCGGCTTACCCCTCCTCGAGTTCACGGAGGATGAAACCGACTGGCCACACAAGGTCGGAATGGACCTGGTCAAGACGATGCGGGTCGATCGGCCGGGGGAATTGCCTGAACCGATGGACCCGGCAACCGCCGGCGATCTTCTGAGCGAAAAGGATGGGTACGAAATCACAGACGCCGATCAGCAGGTGAGGACACCCGGTCATATGCAGCTTGTCGGCCATTTTCTGCTCGATCGAGAAGGTGTGGTGCGCTGGAGCTTTACAGAAGTTGAGGACCAGGGTCAAAATATGTGCCAGGCGCTCAATCCCAAGGAACTGATGGCGGCCGCTTCACAAGTCGCACATTGATAGCGAAAATTCGCTCGACGAGGCCGCCGGGTTGCCGACGCGCGATTGTGGCGGATTTCTCCGATTCAGGCGTGTCAGACGAAGATCTGATGTTCCGCCGTCACCAGTTCCTGCAGGAAAGCCACGACTGTGCGCACGCGCACGAGCTCGTGGGCGCTTTCGTGATAGGTGGTCCAGTAGGCGCGGCGGATGGGCGTCAGCCAAGCGGCGCGATGAGCGGTGGACTCGTTCGTGACGAGCTTTCACCAGAAAATTCCATAGAATGTGATGTAGATTATGACCCCAAGGGAAATCGCAAGCGATGACCGGATCATGAAGTCAACGAATCTGAATTGATATCCGAAGCTTCCAATGTACGATCTCATGGTTTTCTTCCTTTCTTATTTTGTTTGTGATCGACTATAGCCGTGCTCTGGCCATGTTCGGCAGTTTGTACTTCTCCTCCGAGGGGTGGGCCCAAGGTGTTATTTGATTAATTGGAAACAAGCGCCTTCCCGCGAAATAGGCGACATTATTCCGAGCTGCCGGGCTTACGTTTCTGTTTGCAATAGAATGCCCGTGCGGCTGTCAGCAGCGCCTCTTCGTCCAGTGGGTAGAGGCGGAACTCGGTCATGAGAAATTGCGCCAGCCGCTGAATTTGTTGGCCCTGCCGCGATATTCCGCACTCAGCACAAGCCGCGTCAAATACGCGCCGGAGCACGCCAATTTCGGTCTCACTCAATGCCGGGACGATATCATCGGAGTACCCGTGCATAGAGCCTCTCTTTCAATTGTTGAACATCTGCGGGTGCCCCGGGGCGCGTCGCGTTTAAACGGCCTCGTGCAACGCGCTTCGACAGTTTGATTTCACGCGTGTCGCTATCGCCAAACCGCTGCGCACTTTTTGCGCGACATGCTTTAGGGCGTGTTGAGAGTACGCAGAGCCCGCGCCGCATTCTTTTGGCTGAGCCCCGTCATCGTCCATGAACCGATCTTTGCCGGCACGCCCGTGAACACATGGTAGATGGTGTACGACCTGTCGCATTCGACGCGGCGTCCGTATTGATAGAGCCTCATGGATCTGTTGGGCGCCCCGCCTTCCGATTCCCATACACTAATGGCGAGTGCGTGTTCTTCGTCGCTATTTTTCATATCGCGTCCCTAACCTCGGTTTCGGTGTGTGTTCCAATGTTCAAAGCCGTCTGTCTCTCTGGATGGCTTCCTGAAGAAAATCGTCTGAACAGCACCGATGCATCCTTACTTCTGTGATGAGGGCGATAGGTTTCGGTCGCATAGGCCGACATCTTCGTTCGACTTTTGGGGCTAACTGACGAGCCAAGCGGCAAACGCCGTTACCCATCGAATTGCTGTCTCTCCGATTTGGGCGAGAGGGAGATTGCGTGCCTGTCGCGGTCCACTGCGATGAGGCCTTCAAGCTCCTCAGGATCGATGGCAACAAGTCGCATTTGGTATTTGTTCTCGACCGTCGCCGGCAGCTTGATGAGGGTCGCCACGCGGCGATAAGCCAGCCAGGAGATGCCTTCAATCAACTCCTCGTCCTCATCAACTTCGTAGTCGCCCGGGGCCACCATCTCGCAGAGGCCTGGCATCCAGAACGGTTCATCGAAATGGACGGTTCGGTATTTCGTACGGGTAAACATACTGCCCCCTTTCTTATGGCGAACGCCGTTCGCAAGGTTCAGCCAAATCGGGCTGGTCTGGCGCCAATGCAGCGCGAACAACTGCCGTCAAGGATCGATGATTGGTGAGTTTGGCGGTCTGGAGCCTCTGACGAAGCAAAAAGCCAAGCTGGCCTAAGAACGACGTTTAATCTGTATCCGATGATTGAGGCTTTACCAAGATATTTTGGGAGTATTAGACGGACTCATGAAAAAATTATGGAGAATTCGACGTCAGTTGATATATATAAATCCAGAGAAAGATCAAGAATTATGTATTTCTATAAATATTAGTATCAATAATTAAATATCGAATATTTCACATTAACATCGATTCTTGATTGTTTACATTGACGTTTTTAAAGCGCAAACTGGAAAATCTGGATTGCCATTGGCTCATGGTCCGAGCGCGGGCCTGTAACGATCCCGATAATCACCTGATTAGAGGGAGCAAAGTCATGACACTCGATCGAATTTTTGAATGGACAAGACCCTACGCCATTGGTTTAGGCATTGGGCTTTTCGCGGCGCCGATTGTCGGTTTCAATGCTGGATGGCTTACGACCACGACTGCCAGCACGCGGGCGGCGGAAACCGCTCAGGTGGATGCATTTGCGGGCATCTGTTCAAGCGCAGCAGGACGAATGGCTACTGCCAGAAGCACGGACCTCGCTGCAATCAAAGGCTTCGACAATCGTGCGAAACGCGATGAATTCGTAGCCGCAATCATGACCGATATCCAAGTTCCGGCAGGTCTCGTAGGCAAGGTCGGTACGAATTGCAGTCGCTCATTGTCCTGAGTTGCTGTGGACGCCGTGCACTGGCATCGCAACCAAAATGAAAATTAGGAGGTCGCCGTGAGGAACTTTACTCTCGCTCGATTCTATACGTACGATTTCACCCGACTGTTCGTCGCGCTTGGGTTTACGCTCGCGATAGCCGTGATTGTCTATTCCGCGCTGTTTGGAAGCATCTTTTAGTCGTGTGGATGGCACATGGGCCTTGGTTCCGTATGGAGCCCTGACTGGCACTTCTGGTCGTCTCGTCGCTCATGTGCTACGTACGGTTTGCCTGTCGCCGCGAGGACGCCATCCTCGAGCTAAGCTGGTGCGCGCCGAGGTCTCGGCGAGCGCTAGCTGTCAGCGCAGGTGCGTGCGGTCGGCGAGCAGCGTGCGAATGATCGCGTCAGCATCGCCTTGGAGTGTTCTCATCGGCGGGCGGAGGGGGTGAGATTTTGCATAGTAGTTTGCACCGCAGATGATGCCGATGCAGCTGATAAGCGTTTGAAATCTAAAGAACCTATCGCAGTGTCGTCCCCACGCAACGTTATGCGTTTCCCTCAGATTGTCCCACGCTGACACCCAGTCCGCAGGGCATGCGAACCGGCTTCGTAACTGTTACAACCTTGCCTAATTTTAGCATTCTGTAATTCTCTTTTTTTCACCGGAGGAGAAGCGACATGCTAAGACTAGGTACGCTCTTTCTTGCCACCTTGAGTTTGACGGCAGCTTCGAATTTCAATGCCAATGCGCAGGAAACCACGGGTGAATTGGGTTCGCCCAGCGCAACAACGACGATCGACGGTCGATATCTACCGAACCCGCCGGCGGCGTTCGGTGGAGAAATCGGCCTCGACGCGAAAGCCTCAAAACCCTATTGGCCACCGCAGATCGTCCCCCGAAAGGGCGCCCCGAACATCCTTCTGATCATGACCGATGACGCTGGATACGGCGTTGCGGGCACTTTCGGAGGCGTGATCCCCACGCCGGCACTCGACCGTGTCGCAAACGCGGGGTTGCGCTTTACGCAGTTCCATTCCACCGCGCTCTGCTCGCCGTCGCGCGCCGCGCTTATCACCGGCCGCAATCACCATTCAGCGGGTTTCGGCGTCATCTCCGAGCAGGCAACCGGCTATCCCGGCTATGACTCGATCATCGGCATAGAGAACGCTACGATCGGCGAGATCCTGAAGCAGAACGGCTACGCCACGTCCTGGTTCGGAAAGAACCACAACACGCCCGCTTTTCAGTACAGCGCCGCTGGTCCGTTCGATCAATGGCCGACGGGTATGGGCTTCGACTACTTCTATGGGTTCATGGGTGGCGACACCAATCAATGGGAGCCGTACCTGTTCCAGAACACCACCCAGATTTTCCCCTGGACCGGTAAGCCCGACTACAACCTCATAACGGACACGGCCGACAACGCCATTGATCATATAAAGCAGCTAAATGCGGCAGCACCCGACAAGCCGTTCCTCGTTTACTACGTGCCCGGTGCCACTCATGCCCCCCACCATCCAACCAAGGAATGGATCGACAAGTTCAAGGGCAAGTTTGACATGGGGTGGAACGAGTTGCGCGAGCAGATTTTCGCCAATCAGAAAAAGCTCGGCGTCATTCCCGCCAACACGCAGCTAACCGAATGGCCAGAGAGCCTCCCGAAATGGGATTCTCTCGACGAAGAGAGCAAGAAGCTGTTCGCGCACCAGGCTGAGGTGTTTGCTGCCTACGTGGCCTACTCGGACCATGAGATCGGGCGGGTTATCCAGGCCGTCGATGATCTGGGTAAGCTCGACAACACCCTCGTCATCTACATTGAAGGTGACAACGGCACNAGCGCCGAAGGAAGCGTGCTCGGAACCCCGAACGAACTGATCACGATCGAAGGCATGCAGATGCCGGTCGCAGAGCAGATGGCGTTCTATGATAAATGGGGCTCCAACCAAACCTATCCGCATATGTCGGTTGCCTGGTCATGGGCGTTTGACACGCCGTTCAAATGGACGAAGCAGGTTGCTTCGCACTTCGGCGGCACGCGTCAGGGCATGGCGATGTCCTGGCCCGCACGGATCAAGGAAGCCGGTGGAGTTCGCACTCAGTTCCACCACATGATCGATATCGTTCCTACGATCCTCGAAGCAACAGGCATAACCGCCCCGGTTATGGTCGATGGCGTTGCGCAGAAACCGATCGAAGGCGTGAGCATGGCCTATACATGGGACAATGCCCAAGCCTCATCTGCCCGCAAAACGCAATACTTTGAAATGTTCGGCAATCGCGGCATCTACAGCGATGGCTGGTATGCCTGCACGACACCACCAGCAGCGCCGTGGTTGATGGGCACGACGGCGATGCCGGACGTCGTCGATGGCTATAAATGGGAACTGTACAACCTCACTGAGGACTATTCCCAGAACAACGACCTTGCTGCAAAAATGCCGGAAAAATTGCACCAGATGCAGGAACTGTTTCTGATGGAAGCGGCGAAGTACGACGTCTTCCCATTGGACAACTCGATCCTGGAACGCCTTGAGACGCCACGGCCGAGC
>Ga0055531_10002771_pt1 | contig 11505 bp, 16 predicted proteins | sample AraplaCvi_mCL_r2_FD_55008 | JGI IMG/M metagenome (GOLD analysis project Ga0055531, IMG submission 55008) | Arabidopsis root microbial communities from North Carolina, USA - plate scrape MF_Cvi_mCL_r2 | ecosystem: Host-associated > Plants > Roots > Endosphere | place: USA: North Carolina...
TCTTGAATTCTTCTGGATAGGGTTGCTTGCTTGGCATGGCACCTCCGATTGGGCCTCAGTTTGAGGCTCGAAGGTGTCTACTGAACCCGGGGCGATTCACTGCGCCGTCTGCAGGCGCTCGTTCTTGGAGTTCATTGCCCCTCCCTCTGCTGTTCTTGATCCTTCACACATCGCCGGACTCGCGTCCGCGCGGACACGTACGGTGAACTGTGAAGTTGGGCTGAAGCGTAGCCGCTTGCGGAGTGGGTTCGCAGGTCCACGCCCCACCGAGGTGGGCGGGGTGGATCGCGGCATCAGCCAGCACGCAGGGCGGCTGCAGCTCTACACCTCGAAGTACCTCGTGTGGTCGCGTGGGTCGACCAGGATGATCCGGTCCCAATCGTGGTGGACGACGACCTCTTCGCGGAACAGCTCCCGCTCCTCCTCGTCGAGCGCATACCCGATGTGGTCCACCAGGATCAGCCACCAGTGAGGGTACTTCTGGCGCCGGGCAGCAATCTTCTGCGCCTTCTCGTCGACACAGCGCTGGATGTTGTTCTCCAACTCTTCGAAGAGCCAGCCACAGGCTTGCTGGTCGTCCAGACTCCCCAGTAGGAAGAGGTCGGCCTGCGCGGTGCCAGCCTGCCCGATTACCTCGAGCTCGACCCCTTGCCCGCACGCGACGGACCTCGGCCGCTTCGAGCTTGATGCTGCGAATTCGCGCAGCCCCTTTTCCAGCTTCGGCTGAAGCAACTTCCATTGCTCGACAGGACGAGACAGTCGGATGCGGATGTACCAGCTGGCTTCGGAGGCGGGTCGTTCGAACTTGCCCAAGAGGCGCTTGACGCCTTGCCACGTGGAGATGTTCGCATCCTCTAGCCCGCATGCCACGCCATCCTTGAGGTAGGTCTGGTTGAGCCTTCGGACCTCCACGGCGATAGCGTCGTCGACCAAGAAGTCTGGTGGTACGTTCCCGTCCGGTTCGAAGGTGACCTTGCGGTGGCCGCGATGAAGAAGGTGGCGCTCGGCGAGCTGCTCAGAGGAGTCCATTTAGCTTAGTGGTGGCAGTTGATGAGCAACGACTCGCCGGGCCAGCCGTTGAGGCTTCACCCTTGGACTCATCCCTTATTGACCTCGGCACAGTTGTGAGACGCCGGTAGTCAGCAGCTGCCATCGTCACTCGTAACCTTCCTGCCGACATGTGCCCCGCGCGTGGTGGACCTCCTAGCGCGGGCCATCTGAGGTGGAGCGCGCCCCAGTTATTGCTGGGGACTCGGTTCGGGGCGCGCGGAGGGGCCGGGGTCTGGGATGTCATCGCCGGAGAAATACGTGATCGTCCGTGTCTTCACAGCGTAAACCTCGACGTAGTTCCAGGTTCCGCCGATGAGTCCTCCAACAATCGGAAGCGACTTGGCAATCAACCCCTTCTGCGTCACCTTGATCCCGAAATACTCAGCATGATCTTCTGGAACGACTTCAGCGTTTCCTTGGAGAGGTATTTGCGGATGGCGGCTCGAGTCGCGCCCATGCCACCGAGCACCCCCAACTTTCGCACCGCTTGACTACCAATGTTCAGACCAAAAACTGGCACTAGAAGTTCCCACTTCGCATCCTCGTCGTCGAAGAACTGCGGGTCGTAGATGACTGCCACTCTCGCTGCGGCCTGAACCTCGAGTCTCAACGTCGCCGCCACGTCGACCGCCGCAGTCGGGACGGCCGTCCAAGGGTTCGCTGGCAAGCCGGTGACCACGCCCGTCGCCGCGGCTTTCCAGCGTGCTTTGGAGAACGCGCTCTCAGCGAGCTGCAGGTTGGTGGCGCTTGGGCGTCGCTGCCTCTCAGCAGCCACCGACGCAATGATTGCTGGTACATCAAGCTCGACAACCCACTCGAGGGTAGCCATCAGCGCTCTGTTTTCTCCACCCATCTTCTTCCTTCCCAATGCGCCTACCGGCGCAACGATTGCGGCGGTTTCCCCGTAATCGAAAGTTTCACCGCTATGCACAAGCATCGGCGCCGTGAGGCGCTCCACACCCGAGCTGTAGCTGTGAATTAGTGCTGTCCGGCAGTTGCTGGGGCAGCTTAGGCGGAGCCACTCCACCCTAGGGGGACGCTTTCAGAACGCGGGCAAAGGTCCCGAAGGAAGCTGCGAATCCGGGACAATTGCCGCACCCTCGCTCGCCGCTTCCAACGGTATGGCGGTGGCGTTGCGGTGGTGGAGCACTGAAGATGAAGCTGCCACTCCCCGATCCCAAGAAGGTCAAGGAATTGCTCATGGTTCTCGAGCAACACCCTCTTGGAGCTCTCCTGCTGGTCATCCTGGTGGGAGTGACTGGGTACTTCTGGAGGAAGTAATGCTTGTGTGGGAAGAAGACAGGCACTCGACCAGCCCGTTGCGAGCAGCAGCGCGGCTGATCGTGGATCGCCTGTACGCTGGACTCGCCGAGGAAGTGAGCCTGGAGGTGGAACCTCCGGCTCACGCCTGCTTGATGATCGACTGCCCCCCGCGGCAGCTCTCGGAGCTCCATGCGAGCTTCGCGGCCACACCGGCGCTGAAGGCGCGTGCGCGGTACCGCCACATGCCCAAGGGGCGTTACGACGTGCCCAATCGCGAGCGGAGCCAGGCACCCCCCCGCCATCTTCGATGAGCTACTGAACTGCACGCAGGGACCTCTCGAGGTCCCTTTTTCATACCCATGATTTCACCTGCGTCTCCATCGAGCGTCGCACCGGAGTGTGAAGAGCGGGGCGCCACGACAGCCGGCGCCGGGTCTGCGAAGAACCTTGTCCCGTGGCCAGACCAGATGAGCAATGTCACCGCGTTGCGCCAGACCAATCCGTTTGTCAGCGCGATTCGGCGCGTGCTGCAGGAAGTCCTTGAGACGCACAGCGTTTTGAGGATGCCCGTGAGTTCGCGCCGCGCCAGACCAAGGGGTAGCCCACGAGAAACAGGGCTGAAACGGGAGGCGGGATTTCAGGCCGAGGGGATGAAAACTCCCAGCGCATCAAGGAGGTTCGAGGACATCAACGAGGAATCATTCATCCCCCATTGAGGAGTGGAGACGCCGGCCTGTCTGAGGCATGAGGGTACGGCGCGCGCAGGTGGGTTGCCTAAACACAGAAGACGCTCGAGAGGGAATCTGCGCGGTTTGAGCGGAGTTCTCGCTGCGCCACTGAAACGGCCCAGAGCCATGGGTCGGAGCCGGCACTACACCGTCTATAAAGCTGGCTCGGGCCGGCCGTTCCCCCACCCCGCAAGAACATGACTCTCCTGACCAAGGCCGCTCCGGCCGCCGCCATCTACCGCCTCATCGCCGATACCCCCGAGCGATTCAACCTCGGCCACGCTCGCGCGCTGGTCAAGATGAGTTCTGACGCCAGTCTGGTCGCGATGCTGAACTATGTGCGTCCGTTGCTCGGACCGGCGGAGCTCATCCAGGTGACGAAGGAGCAGATGCTGCGACTCGACCGGCCCGCCGTTGACCTCGATGGGTGGCTCGACATCATGAGCGACGCTACCGACGACGACATCTGGGACGCGATGTGCACCGAGGAGAAGCTCATCCACGCAGACCTGGACGAAGACCTGGAGCTCTACGCCGGACCGGTTAGGTTCGGCGGAGTCATGACCTGGTACCTGAGTGAGGACGAAGCGCTCGCCGCTCTCCCGGGACAGCGCAACGTTGCGACGTGCCGCGCGGAACGCCGGCGATGCCTTCTTCAGTTGTGCCCTACGGGGGTGTTCCTCATCCCGTTCGAAGCGTAGCGAACCCCACACGGGGCTTTCGCTTCTAAGGTGTGCCACCGTCGCGAAGTGGCGCGGAATCGCTGAACATCGCCCTCTGGCAAGCCCGATTGGCCGAGCCGCGTCGTAGTCAGATACTCGCGACCTTGAAGATTCCGCCAGTTTAGGCGAAACGGGGCTTGCGCGTCCTGACTCAAGGCACGAAGTGATTGAACGACCCGGCCGCAATGGACCGCTTGCTGCCTGCTCTCGAGGTCAACTTCGGTCTCCGCGACAGGCCAGGAGGGACGGATGCCTGACGATTGCGCCACCTTGCGTCGGGACCTCGATTCGGACAAGGCCGCTTAAAGCTATATGAGGCGCCGCCTGGTCCCAGACCGCGCACACGCCGGCAGCCGACTCAGCGTTGGGTCATGCATGCCTGGACCGAGCTTCTGTGCTTTGTTGTGCGACAGCTGAATATCGCTCGTCCAGCAGGGGGTGGGCCAAGCTGCCCTGGGGGCGCTAGAGTGGCCTGACGGCAATTCCGCTCTCCAGCATGACCAGCGCCCCTCCCATCCGGTGGAAATTCAGCATCGACCCTAATTATTCTTGGTTCGGGTCATTCGCGGATGACTTCCGAAGCCCCGATGTCACGTTCATCCCCGAGTATGAAGATGACCGCCCGACTTGGTACTGGTTTTCCAGTCGCCACTTCACGGAACTTGATGACCCGTCTGAGGTTCGGGATCGTGCATGCGCCTTGAAGGCCATCCTCGACGGGGCTTTCTACTTGAACTACTCGCCGGTGCGGAACGAGATTTTTCACCCTTTCGGCCTGGGCGAACTTTTCTCTACGTCGGAGTCTGGCGGTCCCGATGTACCGCAAGTCGGCGGGCTGACTTCCCCTAATGTTCTGGTCGCGCCCTTTTCGTCGACATGGAGCTCGTGGGTCGCTGACTGGGAGAGCTTCGGAAACCCGTTCAGGCGCTTCGAGTCGGCCATGCTTTGGTTGTCGCGCACCGATGCAACAGTTCTGGGGATGCTGCAGTTCCTTGGCGTAAACGGCCCGACCTGGATCACTCTCTACGGCCTCATGGACTTCATGAGGACCGCAGGGGTGGGGTTCAAGGATATGGCGCAGATCGGTGGCACCTCTCAGGCAGAAATCGGTCGCTTCACAGGGACTGCCAACAACTTTGCCGCAATCGGACCTTTCTGTCGGCACGGCGATCAAGGAAATACACCGCCAAAGAATCCAATGCTGCTCGCAGAAGCCCAAGTGCTCGTCCTCCGAATCGCCCGGGCGTTCTTGGTAGACAGGCTCAACAGCACTGGTCTGCCGCGGACCTACAAGCCCAAGGCCAGGTTCGTTGATGATGATTAGGCTAGCTCTAGCTAAGTGGCAGTTATGAGGAAAGCGGCGCGACCGCGGCATTCAGGGACTCGCAACGACATCTTGCACTGCATGCCCCCGTGAGGAGCGGGCAATCCGTAATCGTCTGAACGTCCACCAGACCCGGAGCGAACACCAAGGTGGAGTGGCAGCGCTTGGTGGCAACACCTGGCCCTGATGGCTTAAGTGTCGGCGCCGCTTCGCGGATGGATGTTCCATGATCCGCCGCGGTGCCGGAACTCCCCTGCGAGCAGGGCCTGCAGCCATTCGGATACGGACGATGCAGCGCCAAGACCGAACTGCACAGGACGCAGCGCTTCAGGAACGAGCATGGCGACGGGGAGTTCCGGAAGCATCCCGGTGCCGATCCCGGACTCGGGCCACTTGTTGCCGAAGTCTCGCTTCAACACCAGCCTGCTGGTCGACTTCGCAAGTGGGAAGTAGACCTCCCGCCGCAGCAGCCAGTAGCACTCCACATTCGACACCCGATAGCGCTCCTGCCGCTGCAGAAATCTGGCCATGGTCTGAGGCGAGCGCTGAAGCTCCACTGCGATGGTTCGGCCAGGCAGTTCAATGAGGACGTCCGCCTCCCATTTCTCGCCCGCTGGCGACCTGCCAGACACCTCTTCACGCCCTGGCACAGCCATGCTGTGAAGCGCAGCGAGCACCGCCGCCTTCCCTTCGCGATGCCACACGGTCTCCGGCGCGGTCGCGCACTCGTCGGTGAGGTGGGCGAAGAACTGCACCCCGTTGATGCTGGTCTTCAGCACTGCAGGAGCCTTGCAACACGGGAGCACGTAGGCGCCGGGATGCCAGGCCGCTTTCATGCTGTCCCAGTCCTCCCGAGAGAAGTGCGTCGCATCCACCGGTGTGCCGTCGCTTGTCCAAGCCGCGTGCGTCATCTATCCCCCAGGGCACTGGCCGTCGGGGCCAGTGCATGATTCTCCGGGCATCCATCGTAATGGTGGCGGCTCGGTGACGGGCGCTCCGCGACCGCCTGGTCGGCCTCATTCCAAGCGGTGCATTCGCAGCCCCCCACCCCGCTGCCGGTCAGTGCCACGACGCTGAAGGTAAGCCATTTCCCCCCGCCCTCCTTGAGCACCAAGAGCAGCAACGAAGCCAGAAAGAGCCAAGGACGATTGTCAGGTACTAGGATCAGGACTTCGGCGATGTGAGAAGGCGTATGTTTCCTCGCGTGGCGCTGCGGCCGCACTCGTCGGCGCTTGTTGGAGGTCTGGACCACTCCTGCGGCGGCATTCGCCTGAGTGTTGACCCAGTAGAGCTCCTTCGGCTCGACATCATGAGCGCCGCTACCGACGACGACATCTGGGACGCGATGTGCACCGAGGAGAAGCTCATCCACGCAGACCTGGACGAGGACCTGGAGCTCTACCTCGGACCGGCCCGGTTCGGCGGCGTCATCACCTGGTACCTGAGCAAGGACGAAGCGCTCGTGGCTCTACCGGGGCAGCGCAACGTTGCGACGTGCCGCGCGGAACGCCGGCGATGCCTTCTTCAGTTGTGCCCGACGGGAGTGTTTGTCATCCCACTGGGGTCCGAGGCGTGATGCGCGCAGCTGCTTAGGAAGCCTACTGCGCCACTAAAAGAGTAGGTCTTGATCCGAGACCTCGCTCCATAGCTTGTCCAAGTCCACATCCTCACTTGCCGGCTGCTTGTCGCTGGGTAGCTTGTCCACCTGGATGACCATGGGAAGTTCGAACGCTGTTCCCGTGACGACGCAGCAGCCCTGCGAAAGACCGGGGATCAAGCCTCGAGAGAGCGCATCCAACGTTGAGATTGTGTTGTCGATAAGGAAGAGGTCTCGGTCATTCACCAAGCGATGGATGAAAAAGTTGTGGAGCTGCGAGACGATGGTTGGCGAAATGTCGGCCGGACGCTGGCTAGCGATGGTCACAAACATGCCGAACTTTCGACCCTCCTTGATGATTTCCTCGAAGAGCTCAAGTCGGTAGTCCTTCCAGCTCTCGCTCTCACGGCTGGACTGATCGGACAGGATGTTGTGGGCCTCGTCAACGATGAGGTGGACGGTCCGGTCCGGAGGGGTCGCTACCTTCACCTTGTGGTCGTTGTAATAGTGCTTCGCGAAGAGCAGCGGGAGAACCTTCTTGACCTCGTTGTTGCATCGCCGAAGCGAAATGACGGTCAGGACCTTTTCCTCCTCGCCCGGATTTCCGATGCTCAGCACGCGTCGCATGTTCTTCAACGAGGACTCCACGCGCTTGAGTAGCGGCTGGATGAACTCGAACTGGACGAACCCGCTGTTCAAGTCGGTGAGCAGTTGCAGGTTGACGCGCGCGATCAACTGGTCGAAGTCATCGAGTTGCGACAGGTCCAGCTCCTCCACCGTCGGGGCGATGTGCACGTCGTAGTTATCGCCATTAGCGTTGAAGTGCACGGTACCAATGTGAAACCGGGTGCCTGACTTGTGCCAGCTAACCTTTCGAAGGAGGACCTCAAGGTCTTCATGCCCTACGAGTCGGGCGATGGCCCGCATCAGGTCGAGCGTCGCCGGTCTCACTTCACCGGCGCAGAAAGATTGGCGAAAAGAACTCTTTGCGTAGTTGGTAAGGGAGCCCGGCGTCTTGTCGTACTTCGCCTTTCCGGTGAGAACACGGTTCAAGAACGGCCGCTGAGTATTCGCCGTAGCCTGGAACAGAAGGGCAAGCGTTTCTAGCTCCCAAAACTCCGCAGGTGCGAGAGGAAACTTGTCCCCCTCGTTCGCACCGCCCGGCTGCCCGTGAGTCGACAGTTGATACACCCGCTTCTGCGCGGCAGGCGCGAGTTGACCGCCAACGTACTCGCCGTTGAAATCCAGGATGACGAACTGGCTCTTGCCCGCGATGCGGTCGAGCTTCTGCTCGAACAGGACCGTGTAGAGCTTGGCGAGCGTGTTGGACTTCCCACTGCCCGTGTTGCCGAAGATGCCGATGTGGCTGTTGAAGAGCCGCTTCCAGGGCAGTCCGACGGCGATCTCTTCCTTGAGCATCTGCCCGATCTTGAAACTGCTGTCCCCCTTCCGGTCGAAGATGGACCGAATGCGCTCCTCGGGCAACAAGTAGGCAGCGTCCTGGATCATCGGCAGAAACTTGATGCCCTGCGTGAAGCCGCTACGGTCAAAGAAGCCGATGGGACGGGCTTCCACTTTCCTCACCCAAGTGGTCCGCCCGTCGTTCGACTCGACACGACTCTCGTCGAGGTACTCGCCCTCGATCATGCAGATGATGTCGCGAAACCCTCGCTGGATAGACAGGTACTCACGGATCGAAACGCCCTTGTACTTTTCACCGCGGTGAAACAACGTCTCCTTGCTGGACTGCTCGTCGATCTTCAGAACCACCCTGGTGCCATGGACCGCGATGACTTGGCCTACTCGGATACTCATCAGAACAAGTCCGAGTTGTCGGCCGGGGGGGCAGGGACGGATGGCGCGGCTGCGGAAGGGTGAGGGGCAGCCTCAGTCGAAACCGACGGAAGGCCCTCCGGCCAGACCAGAACCTTCTCGTTGAATGCCGTGAAGTCCATGGGGCCGTCGTCCAGCGCCAGACACTTGACGTTGCGATGCCCTTTGAACTTCTCCTGCATGGCGGCGCATCCGGCTTGGCTGTAGCAGCAGATGAAGACCTGGAGGCCAGGATTCGACAAGGAGCGCATCACCAAGTTGAGGATGTGCTCGTCGGCGAAGGAGAAGCCAAAAGTGATGAGCACCGCATTGCGCTTCTCCAGTTCATAGCTGAGCAGCCGCAGCATCTGGTAGTAGTGCTCCTCGTAGACGGTCTCCTTGAACTTCCACTTGGTCGGATTGACGATGGGCATGCGCTCATATGCATCCCAAAACTTGTTCATGGTGACTTCGTTAAGCCCCGCAGGCGGCAAGTCTGCAAGCACAGCTTCAGGATTGTTCAGCGTGGCGAAGAAGGGCCAAGCGTTCTGAACCACCTCATCGTCCAGAAGGTCCTTTCGATGCGACGTGTCGTAGGAGACCTCAATGCCCGTCCCGGCCTTGTTCCAGTACACAGAGCCGTGCAGGTGGATCAAATTCACCTGCGGAATGCTGCTCTGATACCTGCCTAGCACCCCGGACTGGCAGAGGTATGAACCGAAGTTGCGGGCCTGCAGGATGCGCTTGGTGAATCCTCGAGCCCCGTCGTTCAAGACGAAGTCGACGTTTCCCTCCTGAATGAGCTGGTCCGCAACAAGGGGGAGGCAGCCGTCGTAGTTCGTCGTAAACAGATTGCATCGGCGGTCGAGACCCCTGCGTCGACCCATCATTCCCAAAACGGTAGAGAGGAACGTTCGGTAGCTCCGGATAACGGTTGCACCCGGCTCGCTCGCAGTGGCCTGTTGGAGCGTTAACAACTCTGCTGGTCTGATGCACGATGAGTAGTAATGCATGAACAGCGGGACGAGGCGGCGACGGTCCGCATCGTGCTGCTCAAACTCGGTCGCTAGGTCCTCTAGTGAGTAGCGGGCGTCGCCGTCGCCTGTTCGCATCTGGAGCTGCAACGTCGGCAAGAGTCCAGACGATGCGCCAGAACCGATGAGGAAGTTGAGGTCCTTGTCGTAAATGTCGTCGATGGAGATCACAAGGCGGTTCCCACTAGTTTGTGCATTGTTGTCAGGACGAGCTCTTGACCTCGTGCTCCGTCAACCGGTCACTTCTCTTGCCAAGGTACATCGGCTTCTCCAGCGCGCGGTACGACGGAAGCCACCGCTTGTCCTTCTCCGCCGTGGGGTGGTCGTACTCCGTCGAGGAGAGGATGAGCTGCGCGTCGTTCGCCTCTTGTTTTGCTCCCGCTGAAATGCGCCCGCACGTTTTGTATCAGGTTTGGGCGCAGCCGCCGCGCATCGACTATCCGATGGGGGTGTTGCGAGGAAGGGAAGGAAGAGCTGAAGCCCAGCCGGCCGCGGACATGGCCTGAGGCGCGTTCGTCGCGGCTGCACTCACCGAGGTTCTCGGCCTGCATGGCTGGAAAAATCTACGGCTCTTGAGTGTCCGTTTAAGGGTTGATCGGCCGACCCCAATTGAGGTGGGGACACGTTGCAGTTGGGAACACGAGAAGTTTCCGACCAGGGCGCCGAGCGCCATTCCGGTGGGCAAAGCTAGTTTGGGCCGCCGCTGGTGGGAAACTTGGGTTGAACCACCGCCTTCCATATGCCTGTAGACCGCGAACTCGCCTCTGCCCCGTTCACCAAGAAGAACGTCCCGAAGTGGATGTGTCCCACCTGCCACGCTGGCGTATTCCGTCATGTGAAGGACAGCCTGCACTTCGGGTGGACCGCCACCACCACGTCGATCAGCAACGAAGACTTCTTCGGACCTGAGAACGTTGAACTCCGCTTCTCAGCGTTGTTTCGCTGCTCAAACGACGGATGCAAGGAGGTCGCCGCAGTCGCGGGAACCGGCGAAGTGGAAGAAGACCCGGACCTGGAACGGCACGTGATGGAATACAGCGAGCTGCTCTACCCGACGTACTTCAATCCGTCGCCGCCGCTCATCAACATCCCGTTCGGCTGCCCAGCGGACGTCACCGAACAGTTGAAGCGCGCCTTTATCGCCTCATGGGATGAGCCCGGGGCGGCCGCGGGGCGAGTCCGAATCGCGACGGAGCTCGTGCTGACCCACCTAAAGGTGCCGAAGACACGGGCCAAGCCGAAGGGCGGCAGGACCCGGCTAAACCTGCACCAGCGGATCGAAGCACTGCCGGCGAAGCATGCGGAGATAAGTGACGCGCTGCTGGCAATCAAGTGGCTCGGGAACGCCGGTGCTCATGAGGCGGAAATGTCGAGGGACACCATCTACGACGCGCTGGACATACTTGAGTTCGTGCTGAAGAGGCTGTACGAGGCGGACCACCGCGCGGTGGAGCGCTTGGTCAAGAAGGTGAATCAGCGCAAGGGCCCCGCGGTGAAGAGGGGCAAGAAGACGAACTGGTGAGGTCCGTAGGCTGCGCCTGGTGGGAGAGAGACGCTCCAAACCGGGATAAGCCCACAGCTCGCCATGCCGGCGAATCCGGATGCCCAAAAAATGAGCAACGCCGGATTTAATGAGGTTGTTTCTCCATTATTTTCTTACCAATCAACAACTTACCGATCATTGAGAATTTGGAAAGTCGTTGCCGGACGGAAGAGAAAGAGGAACGCAGTTGCCGGACGCGCGAAGGCTCTGACAGCCAAAAAGGATGAGAACTACGGCAATTAGATGCCGAACAGATGGCCGTTTAGATGCTGGATTTCTCACGCGTGTGGCAACCGGCTTCTGTCTTTCCAGCCTCGGCGGCGATGAGGACCTGGGTCCCCACCGGCCGCCGTCAATGGCGGGACGTCACTTCGACTCGGGCATCGCCGAGGAGTGGTGATGGGCGATCAGCCACTGGCCGTTCTTCCATTC